>C688J18823_10003436_pt1 | contig 10011 bp, 8 predicted proteins | sample HopSoiMetagenom1_FD_18823 | JGI IMG/M metagenome (IMG submission 18823) | reverse complement strand
CTATCCCCAGGCCGACGACGTCAGCCCTGAGCTTGAACGCGCCGGGTGGGAGCAGCGCCAGGCGACCGACACATTCGTGCTGCGCCGTTAGCGCATGATTGTCTTGTCCGGAAACATCATCCGCGGGGACGAGCGGAGTTTGCTGAGCCGATTTAATATCAATCGCTCGCTCTCTGCTAAGGCGAAACCTCCTCCAGCACCCGTCCCTTCGTCTCGATCGCGAACGCGCCCGTGATCATGGCGGCAATCAGCGCCGCCGTCGCGAACATCCAGAACACCGACGGCAGGCCGCCGGCGATCATGAAGCCGACCGCAGTTGGCCCGATCATCGACGCGAAACGGAGCCAGGCCGTCGCCGTGCCGACGCCGAGCGCGCGCGACCGCGTCGGGTAAAGCTCCGGCGTGTAGAGATAAGCGCCGATGTTGATGGTGCTGATGAAGAAATAGGCGGCGGCGACATGCACCAGCACCTGCTCGGCATTCGGCGTCGGCTGCATCGCCAGCAGACCGAGTGCCACTGCGGCCGCGGCGAAGGACACCGCGAAATAAGGCCTTCGTCCGACGTGGTCGATCGTCAGCGCGCAGATGAACGTGCCGACAAAGCCCGCCGCCTGGGTGATCAGGCCGTAGCGTAGCGACACATCGAGCGGCAGTTTGTAGACGGTGCGGAAGATCGTCGTCAGCCAGATGACGAGACCGTAATTGATGAAGTAGGCGGCGAACCAGATCACCCACACGACGAGCGTGCGCCGCAGATAGGTCGGCCCGAACAGGTCGGACAACGACGCCCGTTGATCCACCGTCGCGATCACCGGCTGCACCGGCGGCAACGGCTCTCCGGTCGAGTTTTGCGTCTCGCGTTCGATCAGCGACAGTGCAGCATCGGCCTCAATGTTGCGGCCATGCACGGCGAGCCAGCGCGGCGATTCCGGCAGCAGCATGCGCAGGAACAACGCCAGGATCGCCGGCAGCGCGCCGATGTAGAACATCCATTGCCAGCCGAGATGCGGCACGACCCAAAGCGAGGTCAGGCTTACCGCCACCAGCCCGATCGGGAATACCAGCTCGTACAGCAGCACGAAGCGGCCCCGGTTCTTCGCCCGCGTCAGCTCGCTGATGTAGGTCGCCGCAACCGGTACCTCGCCGCCCAGGCCGACGCCCTGCAAGGTGCGGAACCAGAGCAGCGAGTTGTAATCCCAGGCGAACGCGCAGACCAAGCTCATCAACCCGAACAGTGCAATCGAGCCGACCATTGCCGGCATGCGGCCGTAGCGCTCGCCGATCCAGCCGAACAACAGAGCGCCGATCAGTTGGCCGACGTAGCCGGCCGAGATCATGAACCCGATGTCCGGTCCGGAGAGCTTCCAGAGCGGTACCAGCACGGGAAGAACCGTGGCAATGGCGATGGCGTCGAAGGCATCGAAAAATGTGGCGACGCCGACGATGATCCGCGTCTTCACATGCCACCACGAGGTGGGGAGCCGCTCGATCCGAGCGACGACGTTATCGACGGCGCCGGCTGGCGCCGTGGAATCCATGCTCATGACGTCCTCCCCCGATTGTTTTGAGGGATTCTATCAAGTTTGCATTGCCCTGTCGCACCGCAGGAGACTGGTCTCAGCCGCGCGTTTTTGGCATAGGCTTGCTCCATGAGCGAGCACATGACCGACCCATCGCCGGCCGCTTCCAAGTCGCTTTTGCTGTCCCGCCGCTTCGCACCCTTGTTCTGGTGCCAGTTCTTCTCGGCGTTCAGCGATAATTTCCTGAAAAACGCATTGGCGTTCCTGATTGTCTTCCACATCGGGGGCAGTCTGGCCGAGCCGCTGACGCAGCTTGCGGCCGCAGTGTTCATCGCGCCGTTTTTCTTCCTGTCGGCCTTTGGTGGTCAGATGGCCGACCGCTACGACAAGGCGATCGTGGCGCGGCGGTTGAAGCTTGCCGAGATTGCGATCTCGGTCATCGCCATCGTCGGTTTTGCGACCCATTCGGTCTCGGTGCTGTTCGCGGCGCTGTTCGGATTTGGCGTGATCGGTTCGCTGTTCGGCCCGATCAAATATGGCATCCTGCCCGACCTGCTCGACAAGTCGGAATTGCCGAAGGCCAACGCGCTGGTCGAGGGCGCCACCTTCATGGCGATCCTGCTCGGCACCATCGTCGGCGGCCTGGCTGCTAAAGACGGCGGCGACCCGGCGTCGTTTTCCGGCCTCATGCTGGTGTTCGCTCTGCTGTGCTGGGGGTCGAGCCTGCTGATTCCGAAGGTTGGCTCCGGCGCGCCGGACCTGACGATCTCGACCAACATCGTCCGTTCCACCGCGGAGCTGATCCGACATCTCCGCAGCGACCGGCGGCTGTGGTGGGGCGCGCTGGTGACGAGCTGGTTCTGGCTGGTCGGGGCCGTGGTGCTGTCGCTGTTGCCGCCTTTGGTGAAGAACATCGTCGGCGGCAATGAGAACGTCGTCACGATATACCTCGCGGTGTTTTCGATTGCGGTGGCGATCGGCTCGGGGCTGGCCGCTTGGCTCTGCTCCGGCCGCATCGTCGTGCTGCCGACCTTCGTCGGCGCACTCGGGCTGTGCCTGTTCGCCATCGATCTCGGCTGGGCCACGTTCGGCCTGCCGCTCAAGCTTGAGCAGGTTGGTGTGCGCGAGACGTTTGAGACTGCGCTGGGCTTCCGCATGGCGATCGATCTTGCCGGCCTCGCGATCTCCGGCGGCCTCTACATCGTGCCGACCTTTCGCCGCCGTGCAGGCGTGGGCCGGGGCCGATCGCCGCGCCCGAGTCATCGCCGCGGTCAACGTGCTCAACGCCGCCTTCATGGTCGGCGGCACCATCGTGGTCGCGCTGCTGCAACTGGTGCTGGGGCTCAGCGCGCCGGGCGTCTGCCTTTTGATCGGCGTGTGCACCCTGGTCGTCGCGGTCACGATCGCCCGCACCGTGCCGACCAACCCGGTAATGGATTTGCTCTCGATCCTGTTTCGCGCGTTTTATCGGGTCGAGGTTCGCGGCGTCGGGAATCTCGATAACGCCGGGCGCAACCCGATCATCGCGCTCAACCACACCAGCTTCCTCGACGCAGCGCTGGCGCTGTCGCTTCTCCCTAAGGACCCGGTGTTCGCCATTGACAGCGCGATGGCGCAGCACTGGTGGGTGAAGCCGTTCCTGCGCTTTACCCGCGCGATGCCGATCGATCCGACCAAGCCGATGGCGACCCGCACCTTGATCAATGCGGTCAAGAACGGCGACGCGCTCATCATCTTTCCGGAGGGCCGTCTCACCGTCACCGGCAGCCTGATGAAGATCTACGACGGCGCCGGGCTGATTGCCGACAAGACCGACGCCTTTGTGGTGCCGGTGCGGCTCGAAGGACTCGATGCCACGCCGTTCACGCGGCTGCACCGCTCGCAGATTCGCCGCCGCTGGTTTCCCAAGGTCACCGTCACCGTGCTCGAACCGGTGAAGCTGACCGTCGATCCGGCGCTCAGGGGCAAGCACCGCCGGATGGCGGCGGGCGCCGCGCTCTACGAGATCATGTCGAATCTCGTCTACCGCACCACCTCGATCGAGCGCACGGTGCCCGAGGCGCTGATCGACGCGGCCGAGGTTCACGGCATGAGCCGCGTCGCGGTGGAGGACCCGATCGCCGGCACCTTGACCTACCGCAAGCTCCTGATGGGCGCTCGTATCCTCGGCGAAAAGCTGATGCCGCTCGCGCCGGAGGGCCAACCGATCGGGCTGATGCTGCCGAACGCCAATGGTGCTGCGGTGACGCTCATGGCGCTGATGTCGGCCGGACGCGTGCCGGCGATGATCAATTTCACGGCTGGCGTTACCAATGTGCTGGCGGCCTGCCGCGCGGCGAAGGTGGATACCGTCCTGACATCGCGGCCCTTCATCGAGAAGGGACGGCTCGATGCGCTGATCGCAGGGCTGCAGAAAGAGATCAAGATCGTCTACCTCGACGACATCCGGCCGACCATCACCACGCTGGACAAGTTGCGCGGCTTCTGGAGTTGCAAGAAACCGTTGGTCGCGCGGAAGCCCGGCGACTGGGCGGCGGTCCTGTTCACGTCAGGCTCGGAAGGCACCCCGAAGGGCGTGGTGCTGTCCCACCGCAACATGCTGGCCAACGCCGCGCAGGCCGCGGCGCGCATCGACTTCGGCCGTCAGGACAAGGTGTTCAACGTGCTGCCGGTGTTCCACTCGTTTGGGCTCACCGTCGGCCTCGTGCTGCCGCTCGTCTCCGGCGTGCGCATCTATCTTTATCCGTCGCCGCTGCATTACCGGATTGTGCCGGAGCTGGTGTACGGCGTGAACGCCACGATTCTGTTCGGCACCGATACGTTCCTGAACGGCTACGCTCGTTCAGCCCACGCCTACGACTTCCGTTCGCTGCGTTACGTCCTGGCGGGCGCCGAGCCGGTGAAGGAGTCGACGCGGCGCGTCTACCTGGAAAAATTCGGCTTGCGCATCCTGGAAGGTTATGGCGTCACCGAGACCGCGCCGGCCTTGGCGCTTAATACGCCGATGTTCAACAAGTTCGGCACCGTCGGGCGGCTGCTGCCGGGTATGCAGGCGCGGTTGGAGAAGGTCGAGGGCGTCGACGAAGGCGGCCGGCTCTACGTAACGGGGCCGAATGTGATGGCAGGCTATCTCCGCACCGAGAATCCCGGTGTGCTTGAGCCGCCGCCTGCCGGCTGGCACGACACCGGTGATATCGTCACTATCGACGCGCAGGGCTTCATCAGCATCAAGGGACGCGCCAAGCGTTTCGCCAAGATTGCCGGCGAGATGATCTCGTTCGCCGCCGTCGAGGCGCTGGCGAGCGAACTATGGCCGGACGCGCTGTCCGCGGTGGCGTCGGTGCCCGACGCCCGCAAGGGCGAGCGGCTGATCATGGTCACGCAGAAGAAGAACCCGACGCGGAGCGAATTCCAGGCCTTCGCCCGTTCGCGCGGCGCCACCGAGATCATGGTGCCGGCCGAGATCATCTATATGGAAAAGATGCCGGTGCTCGGCACCGGCAAGATCGACAACATGGCGATTGCCAAGCTGGTGAAGGAGCGTTTCGCCCCGGCGCCTGCGGCGGCGGTGGGTTAGGCGATTGCCGCATTGCCAGCCGGTTGCTACCTTCCGCCAGGACAGCACGCACGACCGCCCAGAGGCCGCCATGAACGTCAACGCCAAGCCGTCATCGACCTTCAAGCTCGAAGCCGTCCATCCCGATCCATCGCAGGCGCACAAGATGCCCTACGCGCCTGCGATCAAGATCGTCGGCGCCTGCGATCTGATGTTTCTCTCCGGGGCGACCGCGTCGCCGCTCTATCATAACCACCCGCATCAGGATCACGAGCACGTTCACCCGCATTCGATCGAGCAGCAGACCAGGAATGCGATGGACGCGATCAAGTCGATCCTCGACAGCCAGGGCGCGACGTGGCGCGACGTCATCAAGGTGACGAAATATCTCACCGACTTTCGCGAAGCTGACGCCATGCACAAGACCATGGCTGCTTATTTCGGCGACTGGTTGCCGGCCAGCACCACGGTGTGCATCAATCAGCTTTCCTCGCCCGGCGCGCGGATCGAGCTCGACATGATCGTGGCGCTGCCGAAGTCGGCTTCGAAATAGATCGACTCTCTCGACCTCACCCTGAGGAGCATTCGCGAATGCGAATGCGTCTCGAAGGGTGGGCTGCGATTCGAAGCCCCGTCCTTCGAGACGCGCGCAAGAGCGCGCTCCTCAGGACGAGGCCGTGCTACTCCGCGGCCTGGACCTGCGGCTTCTTCTTCGCCCAGTAATCGGCCTGCGCCTTGGTGCGCTTCAGCGCCTCTTCGGTCTCGTAGCCCGGCGCCATCGAACCGTCCTCACCGGGCAGAATCTGGTGGTGCTCGATATTGAGCGTGCGCAGCCAGCGCTGCTGCCCCATCGTCAGCGCGATGAAATATCCGATCTCGACCAGCTCTGGCTCGCTGAAATGCTGGTGCAGGCGGGCCCAGAACTTGTCGTTCACCGGCAGGTCCCACGTGATCGCCTCGGCGTAGGAGAGGGCAGCCTTCTGCCTGTCATTATAGCGGGTCGAGTTCTCGAAATTGATCAGGTCCTTGACGTGATCTTCGATAACCTCGCCGGCCTTGGCCGCTTTGATCGAACGCTGATTGCCGCAGAACTCGCACAGCACCGAGCGAGAGACATAAAGCCGGCACAGTTCCTTGATGGCGTGGTCGGCCACGCCGGTGTGGAACACGTCGCGCCAGGAATTGGCGAAGGACCAGAACACCGCCGGCACGTGGGCGCGGATCGCCTGGCTCTCCGGCCGCGGCGTGCCATAGCTGCGGCAGCGCTCCAGTTCCGCGAGCATGGCCGCATCCTTCATCATGGCGGGGTCGATATAGCTGATGTACGGTTTGCTCATTGGGTTCGTCCTTGGCGTTGTTGCCCGGCAGGGCATGCTTAATTCATGTTAGCCATTGTGCCGCATCGGCCTGAGTCGATCAACGTTGGGCAATCTGGGTGCGTTTGGCTATCTGGGGGCGCTCGCCCATTGTTGTTGGCATTGCGGTAACCCCTAATTTTCGGGGGCGCAATCCGCCGCCAGCATCGTGAAACCGATTAAGGTTTATCGTTCCTTGGCGGGCGGCGCATTCAAATCACATTCAAATCAAATGCGAATCTCGCGCCACACCTTTCATAAATAATACCGCTTCAATCAATCTTCAGCATAGCGGGATTTGCGCACAGTACTTCACCAATCCGATACCAGCGTGCCTCGATATTGATCGCGAGAAGACCGCAAGCAATAGCGGCGTCAAACGAGGTAAGTCGCGTGCGTACCAGCACCATCGTCATGATTGCGTTCGCCGTGCTGTTCGGCCTGCTCGCGGTTTTTGTCGCGCAGTCGTGGCTTAACAGCGCGACCGAGCAGCGCATGCGCAGCCTCGAAGCCAACAAGAAGCCGCTCAACACCAGCACGATCGTGGTTGCCGCGAAGCCGCTGCGTTACGGCACCGAACTCACGGCGCAGGCCATGCGCGAGATCGCCTGGCCGGAAGGCGCATTGCCGGCCGGCGCATTCGCGAGCGTCGCCGATGCGATGAAGGGCGGCAAGCGCGTGGTGCTCGCGGCGATCGAGCAGAACGAGCCAATCCTCGCTGTGAAGGTCACCGGTCCCGGACAGCGCGCCACGCTTTCGGCCCTGGTGAAGGACGGCATGAAGGCCGTGACCATCCGCGTCAACGATGTCGAAGGGGTCGGTGGCTTCGTTCTTCCCGGTGACAGAGTCGACGTGGTTTTGACCCGCCAGGTCGACAAGACATCGGCGAGCAACGAGGTCGTGCTGCAAAACGGGCGCGTGCTGGCCGTCGATCAACAGGCCGACGAACGGGCCGACAAGCCGTCCGTGGTCAAGGCGGTCACGCTCGAGGTCGACACGGTTGGTGCGCAGCGGCTGTCGCTCGCGGCCACGGTCGGCAGCCTGTCGCTGATGCTTCGCAAGGCCGGCGAAGCCACCACGGACAAGCCGCGCCGGATCACGCTTGACGACCTCACCAGCGAGATCGCGCCGAAGGACGACGACTCGGACATGAGGTCCGTCATCGTGCGCAGGGGCTCGGCCAGCAAGGAATACAGCGTGCCGATCGAGGGCGCTGACAAGATCGCGGCGAATTCTGGAAAATCAAGACGAAACTAGAAACAGGAACGGCCCAGATTGGGGAATTTGGGAAACAGGGTGGGGATCATGAGAACAGATAAGAAGAACGGAATGTCTGGACTGCGCCCGCGGATCGTAGCGGTGCTACTGGCCGCGTCGGGGTGTCTCCTGGCGAGCCACGAAGCAGCAGCACAGGCGCAGCGAACGGTGCAGATCGCGGGAGCCAAGCGCACCGCCATGGTGACCGTTTATATCGGCAAGTCCGAGGACGTGCGTACCGACCAGAGCTTCGTCGAGCTTACCGTGGGCGACCCCGAGGTGGCCGATGTCAATCCGGTGACCGACCGCTCGCTCTCGATCCTCGGGAAGAAGAACGGCACGACGCGCGTGTCGGCTTATGCCGAGGGCAAGAAACTGATCGGCGTGTTCGATGTCGAGGTCGTATTCGACACCTCGCAGTTGCAGACCGAGATCCGCCGCCGTTTCCCGCATGCCGGTCTGAAGGTGACGGCGGTCAACGGCCGCATCATGCTCTCGGGCACCGCGCCGGACGGCCCGACCGTCGACAAGGCGGTGCTGATCGCCAAGCAGTTCGGCCCGGACGTCATCAATTCGGTCAACGTGTTGCAGCCGCAGCAGGTCATGCTGGAGGTGCGCTTCGTCGAAGCCACCAGGCAGGCGGGCCGCGATCTCGGCGTGCAGTGGAACGTGTTCGGCCAGCGCACCGTCGCCAATATCGGCAACCGCACACCGAGCGATCAGCTTCCGATCACCAACTCCAACCCAGACGGGACCAGCCGCTTTTCGCAGCCGGGCGTCACCGCCGGCGGCAAGAACCTCGGCACCAACGCCCTCGGCATCTCGCCGGTCGTGGTAGCCGGCGTGCTGTCGGGCACCTCGCCGTTCGGCGTGATCGTCAGCAAGCTGCTGGCGGCCGGCATGGAAACCGACGTCATCATCAACGCCCTGGAACAGAAAGGCGTCGCTCGTTCGTTGGCGGAGCCGAACCTCGTGGCGCTGTCGGGAGACACCGCGAGCTTCTTGGCCGGCGGCGAGTATCCGATCCCGGTGCCGGGCGCGCTCGGCACCATCACGGTCGACTACAAGCGCTACGGCGTCGGCCTCGCGTTCACGCCGACGGTGCTGAGCGACGGCCTCATCAACATGAAGATCGAGCCGGAGGTGAGCCAGCTCGACTTCAGTCACATGGTGACGATCGGCGGCCTCTCAATTCCGCCGCTGATCGTGCGCCGCGCCTCGACTACGGTCGAATTGCGCGACGGCCAGAGCTTCGTGATCGGCGGCCTTCTGCAAAGCGTCGGCCAGAACGCGATCTCACAGATGCCCTGGCTCGGCGACATGCCGGTGCTCGGCGCGCTGTTTCGCAGCACGTCGTACCAAAAGCAGGAAACCGATCTCGCCATCATCGTCACGCCGCGGCTGGTTCGCCCGGCGCGGCCCGGCGACACCATCAAGACGCCACTCGACTCGTCGCTGCCGGTCAACGACGTCGATCTGTTCCTGATGGGCAAGACCGAACTGCCGCCCGCCAAGGCGCGCCTCGTTAGCGGCCTGGTGCCGCGCGAGTTCACCGGCCATGTGCTCGATTTGTCGAAGGGAGATACCGATGTGCTCTCGGTCCGCAACTAGAACGATCGTTGCCACGGCGCTGCTGGGCGGGCTGCTCGGCGGCTGCTCGGAATACTACTTCGATCGTCGTGACGGGATCACGCTGCAATCGGGCGACGCAGTGGCGACCAACCGCGTGACCCAGATGATCGACCCGTGGCCGGCGGCCAGCGGCAACCGCAACATCGCCTACAGTGGCGAAAAGGCTGCAACGGCGGCGGAGCGGTACCGCACCGGCCGCGTCATTCCTCCCGTCAATGCCACAACAAGCTCGGCGGCCTATGCGGCGGCGCAGCAGCAGGCGCAATCCACGGCCAACAACCAGGCGCCCGTGAACGCCGGCAGCAACAACAGCAGCAGTCCAACCAAATAGGCTCAGAGCGAACGCTTATGCGAATGGCCCAATCCTCGACCGCGAGCAACACCGTCGTCGCTGTCTTGACCGCCGATCCGGCGTTCGAGCAGGCGGTGAGCGCGACGTTCGGGGCGAGCGGGGCGATCGAGCTGCGCGTCGTCTCCGGCACCGTGACCAGTGTCGACAGCTTTGCCACCGATGGCGTCACCGTCGCCGTCGTCGATCTCGACGCGACCCGGCCCGAAGAGATGACGGCGCTGGAGCAAATGATGCTGCGGATCGGTGTTTCGCCGCCGGTGGTGGTGGTGACGCAAAGCTTCGATGCGGAGGTGGCGCGCCGCCTGTTGCAGATGCGGGTGGCGGATTTCCTGGTCAAGC
>C688J18823_10003434_pt1 | contig 10015 bp, 6 predicted proteins | sample HopSoiMetagenom1_FD_18823 | JGI IMG/M metagenome (IMG submission 18823) | reverse complement strand
GTTGGCCGCGGTCAAGTGCCGCGAGTCGGTGACCACCCGGATGACGCCGCCACTCGGCATGGCGTCCCTGGCATTGAAGGTGAGGTTGATGAGGACTTGCTCCAGCTGCGTTCGGTCGGCATGGACCACGGATCCCTTGGGGGCCCCCGCCGTCTCCACCCGGATGTTCGCCGGAAGCATGAGCCGGAGGACGGGCACCAGGTCCTGCACCACGTCGGCCAGCCGCAGATCCACCGGATGGAGCACCTGCTGGCGACTGAACGCGAGGAGCTGGGTGGTGATCTTGCCGGCGGTGGAGCCGCTCCTCGGTACGCTTGAGCGCGCTGAGGTCCTGAACCGTGACCACATAGGACGACGGCGACGACCCCTCCTCCAGCGGCGTCACGTTCACCAGCGTGGGGAAAGTGGACCCATCCACCCGCCGGTGCTCCGATTCGTAGGTCTCCTGTGCTGGTCCGATCCCGGTGCCTTGGGGCCACTCCCGGATCTCGCCTGTCCGGTCGGGAGGCAGGAGATCGGTGAAGAGCCGGCCGGTGAGCTGGTCCGGGTCGGTGAAACCGTGCAGGCGCGCAAACGCGGGGTTAGCGGCGTCAATCCGGCGGTCGGTTCCGTCGATCACCGCGGCGCCCCAGGAGGACTGGTAGAAGACGCGGACCCATCGGCGAAGCGCCTCCTCCAACCGCTCGCGCCGCTCTCCCAAGGGGGCGCCCGCAGCCCGCAGCCGGGCGGCGTCGAATGTTAGCGCGAGGCGTCGGGCCACGACCTGGACCAACGCGAGGTCGATGGCATGGTACGGTTCGTCAGCCTGGGTGCGCGCCACCGCGAGGACACCCCAGAAGCGGCCAGAGGCGCGGAGCCCCACGACGACCATCGACTGGAACCCGAGGGCCTGAAGGTGGGGAAAGAGGTCGGCGCCCCGATGAGCCTGGAGGCGGAGCGAGCTCCGCCGGACTATAGGCAGCCAATGAAAGGTGCGGCCGCGGCGGGCCTCGTCGCGCGCCACCTTGCTGAGCACCGGCAGCAGCTCCCGCACGCGATGGCGGACCGCTTCGGCGGCGTCGGGAGTGCGGGCCGACGTGATGATGTCGTATCCGTCCCGCTCGCTCGGCACCACGGCCAGGGCCACGTCGCCGAGCTTGGGCACCATCCCCTCGATCACTGCCCGGAGGACCCTGTCGAACGGCTCATCCGCCTGCAGCGGCGCACTGAGGGATTCCGCCAGCGCCAGCCGCTCGCCCGTGAACCATTCTTCCGGCGGGTGCTTCTCGTCCGGTGACCCACTGCCCACTACGGTCCTCCCTCGATCAGCAGAAGGGTGTCGCCGATGAACATTTGAGGCAACCCTGGGGTGAGTGGATGTGACCGCCCTCACCCGTGGTTTGCCCGCAGGTTCGCGAGGCCGTAGTTTAGGACTCACAGTGGGAGCCGCAATGGTCAAGAGAGATATAGTCGTGGTCGGCGCGTCCGCCGGTGGGACCGAGGCGCTCACGCAATTGGTACAGGCGCTCCCGGCCGGCTTTCCGGCCGCGATCTTCGTCGTAGTTCACTTCCCGGCCTCGGCCAGCAGCGTGCTCCCGCGGATCCTGAGCCGGGCCGGACCGCTTCCCGCCACGCACCCCGACGACGGCGACCCCTTCCTCCCAGGCCGCATCTACGTCGCACCCCCGGACTGTCACCTGATGGTGCGCGACGGTCGAATGTCGGTGCGCAAGGGGCCCAAGGAGAACAATGCCCGGCCCGCCGTCGACCCGCTCTTCCGGAGCGCGGCCCGGAGCGCCGGCCACCGGGTTATCGGGGTCGTGCTGTCGGGCAACCTGGACGACGGCACTGCGGGCTTGCTCAGCATCAAGCAGCACGGGGGCGTCGCCGTAGTGCAGGCGCCGCAAACCGCCCAGTACCCAGGGATGCCGCGCAGTGCCATCGAGCACGTGCAGGTGGACTACATCCTACCGATCGAGCAGATGCCGGCCCTCCTTGTGGATTTGACCAGCGAACAGGCCGCCGCGAAGGAGCTGGTGCTTATGGACTCCGACGAACCCCCTGCGGGCGACAACGAGGCGCAGGTCGACCGCGAGACCCAGCCAGGCACGCCATCCACCATGACCTGCCCCGAGTGCCANGGTACTCTCTGGGAAACCCGTGAAGGCGCATTGGTCCATTTTCGCTGCCGGGTGGGGCACGCCTACACCGCCGAGAGCCTGCTGGCCCACCAGGCCGATCAGCTGGAGGCCGCGCTCTGGACCGCGCTCCGCTCGCTCGAAGAGCACGCCGCGCTCAGCCGCCGGCTCGCCGCGCGGGCCGGCGCGCGCGGGCACTCCCACAGCGCCTCGGCCTTCACCGAGCAAGCCATGGACGCCGAGCACCACGCCTCCACCATCCGCAACGTGCTGTCCACGGGATTGAACAGCCAGGCCGGTATTGCGGACATCACTTCTCACATCGCTTCCTGAGCCCGCATGACCGACCCGACTACGTCCGACGATCTCGCTCAAGGTGAGCTGGGGACATCTTCAGAGCCGTCCCTCGCCGAGTCGGAGCCGGGCTGGGGGAGCCTCCTGAACTACCTGGTGACCGCCCGCGGCTTCGACTTCCACGGTTACAAGCCGACCACGCTCGCCCGCCGCATCCGGAAGCGCATGGCCGCGCTGGAGATCGACTCGTTCGCGGCCTACCAGGACCATCTCGAGGTCCACCCGGACGAGTTCACCGCGCTGTTCAATACCATTCTCATCAACGTCACCAGCTTCTTCCGCGACCCCCAGGCCTGGGAGGGGGCCCGGAGCCAGGTGATCCCCCGCATCGTGTCCGCCAAGGCTCCCGGAGAACCCATTCGGGCCTGGAGCGCGGGCTGCGCCTCCGGTGAAGAGGCGTATACCATCGCCATGGTGCTGGCCGAAGAACTGGGAGTAGATCAGTTCCGCGAGCGGGTCAAGATCTACGCGACCGATGTGGACGAAGACGCCCTGAATGCGGCACGGCACGCGGGTTATACGGCTCGGCAGGTCGAGTCCGTACCTCCCGAGCTGCTCGATCGGTACTTCGAGCACCTGGACGGGATGTACCTGTTCCGCAAGGACTTGCGCCGCCAAGTCATCTTCGGCCGCCATGATTTGCTGGCCGACGCGCCGATCTCCCGAGTGGATCTCCTGACCTGTCGCAACACGCTGATGTACTTCAACTCGGAGGCGCAGGCCCGGATCCTGAGCCGGTTCCATTTCGCGTTGAACGAGGGCGGCTTCCTCATGCTCGGCCGGGCCGAGACGCTGTTGACCCACGGTCCGACCTTCACACCCGTGGACCTCAAGCGCCGGATTTCTCAGAAGGTGCCGCGGGGTAATAGCGCCCGGCCGGCCCCTAGTCCAGACAAATCGCCCGATGGGGAGTGGGACCGGCAGACGCGTTTGCCTGAGGTGGGTTTCCAAGCCAGCCCGGTTCCTCAGCTCCTCGTTGATTCCTCGGGGACCGTTGCGTCGATCAACGAACGAGCCCGTGCGCTCTTCGGGCTCCGCGCCGAAGACGTGGGGCGCCCGTTGCGCGACCTGCAGCTTTCCTATCGCCCCGCGGACCTGCGGTCCCTGATCGACCAGGCCACTACCGACCGCCGGCCCATCTCGGTCAAGGCCGTGGAGTGGCGCCCCTCGTCCGGCGAGTCGCGCTGGCTGGACGTGCAGGTCGCGCCGCTGGGTGATTCGAATGGTGGCGACGCCGGGACCCTCATCGCGTACACCGACGTCACCAGCCACCGCCAGCTCACCCGGGAGCTGGAGCAGTCGCACCAGGAGCTGGAGACGGCCTACGAGGAGCTGCAATCAACCAACGAAGAGCTGGAGACGACCAACGAGGAGCTGCAGTCCACGGTCGAGGAGCTGGAGACCACGAATGAGGAGCTCCAGTCCACCAACGAGGAGCTCGAGACGATGAACGAGGAGCTCCAATCCACCAACGAAGAGCTCCAGACCATCAACGACGAGCTGCGCCAGCGAGGTGAGGAGCTCAACGCCGCCAACGCCTTCCTGCAGTCGGTCATGACCAGCCTCCGCGGCGGCGTGGCGGTGGTGGACCGGGAGCTCCGCCTGCTGGCCTGGAGCCGGCATGCCGAGGACCTCTGGGGACTTCGGATGCCGGAAGTTTCCGGGCAGCACCTCCTCAACCTTGACATCGGTCTGCCGGTCGAGCGGCTCCGCCCGGCGCTCAAAGCCTGCCTGGCGGGCGATTCCGCCATCGAGCAGGTCGTACTCGAGGCGGTGAACCGCCGCGGCAAGACCATCCGCTGTACCGTGACCTGCACCCCCCTCATGGGCAGTCAGAACGAAGTTCAGGGCGTCATTCTGCTCATGGAAGAGACCCCGCCAACCTCCTGAGCCATCCGGCGGTCCGTGTGCGTCTCCCCGCGCTCAGGGCATCTCCCGCCCCGCGGACCGGCATGCCTATCCCTTCTGCCNGCTGGACACCGGCATGGACTGGTGACACACTCCTGGGGCAGGCCCATCGTCTACCGGTCCAAACAAGGATCGACCAATCGGCTTAGGTCTGCACGGTGAAACAGNATAGGACCCTGATCACCGACGGCTGGGCGTCGGGGAGGAATATTGTGACGTGGTGCGAATGTTGCCGGAGAAAGCTCCTTCCGGCAGGAGCCTTCCTCGTTAACGCAGGTCGCGGCCACAGGGGCACATGACGGCGGATCTGTCCCAGCTCTTCGAGCAGTACTACCCGGCTCTGGTCCGGATGCTGTACCGCCGCACCGGTGACCGCGACCGGGCGGAGGATCTGGCGCAGGAGACGTTCGCCCGTGCGGTAAGTGCCCCGCCGGACAATCCCCGGCCGTGGCTCTTCGCCGTGGCGCTGAATCTGGTGCGTGAGGACGGTCGGCGGACGGTCACACGCGGACGCCGTCTGGAGCTGCTTCGGAACGAGCAGGATCGGCCGGCGCCGAGCCCGGACGTCGAGGTGGTCAGGAACGAGGACACGGCGCGGGTCCGCGCCGCGCTCGCCACCCTGAACGAGCGGGATCGCGAGGCGCTCCTGCTCAAGGCCGAGGGGTTTAATTACCAGGAGATCGCGGCGACCCTCGGACTGGCCAAGGGCGCCGTCGGAACGACGCTGGCCCGGGCGCGACGGCGTCTGGTCGAGGCGTATCGGGCGCAGGAACGAGGTGAGCATGTCGCATCTTGACGAAGGCACTCTGCACGCGCTGCTGGACGGCGAGCTCGAGATGACCGAGGTGAAGGAGATCCAGGCCCATCTCGGCAGCTGCAGCGCATGCGGCACCCGCCTCCGTCAGGTCAAGGAGTTCTACGCCGAGGCCGATCGCCTGGTCGGGAGTCTCGAGCTGCCGGGCGCGGGCGCAGCCGCGGCCGCCGGCGGATCGGGCACCCGATCCGTCACGCTCGAGCCGCCGCGCGCCGAAGTCGCGCGGACTCCCACGTCTCTTCCGCCGACCCCCGAAGGACCGCCCCCGATTTTCCTGCCGGACAACCCTGACTGGTCGGAGCGGACCCGGCGGCTGATCGCGCCGATGAAGTGGGCGGCGCTGCTGGTGCTGGCGGTGGGCGCGGGGTTTCTGGCCAGCGAGGCCAGGCGGGGACGAGTGCCGTCCCCGGCGCCCCTCGATGCCTCCGACACCTCGGCCCCGGTGCTGAGCGCCGAGGAAGCGACCCCGCAACCCGACAGCGGCGCCTTGACCTCCCGCTCTGCGCCCGCCGCCGTCCCGCCCGCGGAGAGCAAGGTGGCGCAGCCCCTGGCGTCCCGTGACGAGCTGGCCAAGACCGGGGACACGGGGGCGGGGCTACTGGACTCCGCGACGACGGCCAACGACGAGACTGTCGAGCTTGCCCGGCGGAACCAGCCGGCCGCCGCCCGCCGCAAGACGACGGCGCCCGCCCAGCCGGCACCCGCCGCCGTTCGGACCGAAGCCGCCAAGGCGCTCGAGGAGCTCGACCGCGAGCGCCGCGCAGAGCGAGCAGCCGCGGCAACGGCCGCGCTCGACAGCGCCCGTCGGCGCGACGCGGCCGCCCGACCGGCGCCTGCCCCGCCGCCGACCGCGGCACCGCCGCAGCAGACGCTCGAGCAGCGGGCCGACACCTACATGCGCATCGGGCTCGACGAGGCCGCCCGGCAGCTCGGCGGACCAGTTCACGTGATCGAGGGGCTGAGCCCGCTGTTCATGGGCCTCGCTCAGGGGCGGACGTCACCCGGCGCGGACACCACCCGGCCGGTGGTTCGGGTCGTGTATCAGGACGCGCAGGGACGCCTCATCCTGCTGGATCAGCAGCGGCTTCGCCCGGGCCAGGACACGACGCCCCCCGCGGGGGGGCAGCCGCACTGGACGATGGGCGAGATCCTGGTGCATTTGCAGGGAGAGGTCGGCCCCGAGGTGCTTCGCACCATGCGGGCCCGGGTGCGCTGAATCAGCTTGCCAGTGGCGCGCGCTCCCCATCCAGCACCTGCCGGACCTTCCGCATCAGCTCCTGTGACGTGAACGGCTTCTGAAGGAAGTGGGCCTCGGTCCGGCGCACCCCGCGCCGGACGATTTCGTCATTGGTATAGCCCGAGATGTAGAGCACCTTGAGGTCCGGCCGCTGGGACGTGAGGCGCTCGACCAGCTCCCCGCCACCGATTTCCGGCATCACCACGTCCGCGATGAGCAGATGGATCGGACGCTCGTAGCGCTCGGCCACCAGCAGCGCGTCCCGCCCGTGCCGGGCTTCGAGCACGGCGTGGCCGTGATCACCGAGCACTTTGCGCAGCAGCTCGCGCACACCCTCCTCGTCCTCCGCCACCAGCACCGTTTCCCGCCCGCGGAGCTCGACCGCATTGGTGTCCGGCGTGTCCTCCACCGGTTCGACCTGCGGCAGGTAGACCTTTACCGTGGTGCCGCGCCCCGGCTCGCTCGCCACCCGCACCACCCCTCCGTTCTGCCGCACGATGCCGTGTACGATCGAGAGGCCGAGGCCCGAGCGCCGGTGCTGCGCGGCGGCGCCCTGAACGGGCTCGAAGAGATGGCGCAGCGCCTCGTTGTCCATGCCGGTCCCGGTGTCCCGGACCGCGAGGACGACATAGGGGCCGGCCCGCACCTGCCGGGCACGGGCGCCCTTGCCGATCTGCCGCTCGAAGGTCTCCACGGTGAGCGTCCCGCCCTCGGGCATCGCGTCGCGCGCGTTGAGAACCAGGTTCACCAGCACCTGCTCGAGATGCCCCGGATCCATCCGCACGGCGCCCGCTGCCGGACCCAGCCGCAGCGTGAGCTTGACGTCGGCGCTCAGGAGCCGGCGGATCAGGCTTTCCATGGCGCCGACGACCTGGTTCATCTGGAACACCTGCGCCTCGGGGGCCTCGCGCTGCCCGAAGGTAAGGAGCTGCCCGGTGAGCAGGGTGCCGCGGTCGGCCGCCTTGCGGATCTGCTCGGCGTCGGCGCGCAGGCGGTCGTGGGGGGGCAGGTCGCGGAGCAGCATGTCGCTGAACCCGCGGATCGTGGTGAGGAGGTTGTTGAAGTCGTGCGCCACGCCGCTCGCCAGTCGGCCGACCGAATCGAGGCGCTGCGCCTGGCGGAGCTGTTCCTCCTGCTGGTGCATCGCGGCGCGAACCCGGGTTCGGTCGGTGATGTCCGTGGCGAGCACCAGCCGGGCACGCCGGCCATCGAGCTCGAGTGGGTGAGAGATGATCTCCATGTCCAGCACCGTGCCGTCCTTGCGCTGATGCCGGGCGAACGCGGCCTCCTCCCGGTGACTCCGCTCGAAGCCGGGGCCCGCCAGGGCCACGTCGTCTTGCGGGCGGAGGTCCACCACCGTCATGCCCAGGAACTCCTCCCGGGCGTACCCGTAGTGGCGGACCGCCGCGTCGTTGACCGCGAGGAACACCAGCGAGTCCACGTCGAAGACCCACATCGGCTGCGGATTGGCATCGAACAGCAGGCGGTAGCGCCGGTCCGCCTCGAGCGCCTCGCGATGCAGCCGGCCGGCGTCGATCGTCAGGGCGGCCCGATCGCCGAGCTCCACGGCGAAGCGGAGATCCTCCTCCTCGTAGCTCCGGCCGTACTCGCGCGCGCTCACCAGCGTGAGCATTCCGGCCGTCTTGCCGCGGGCCCGGAGGGGCACCCGGATGTATGCTGTCGGCGCCAGCGCGCGGTAGATCTTGAGCTGCTCCGCATCGGCCGCGCGATCGCGCAGGAGCTCGTCGGTGACCTCCACCAGGGCCGGCTCCGCGCGCGGGTCGAGGCCGAAGGGCAGGCGGCGGTCGCCGTACTCGCAGAGTGCGCGAACCGCGAGGTCGCGGGCGGGGTCGCGATGCGCACCCGCGATGAAGCGGAGGGTCCCGTCCGCGCCGGCGACGTGGGCCATACACCAGTCCGCCAGACTGGGCACCATGAGCCGGGTGAGCTCTCGCAAGGTCACCTCGTAGTCCATCGACGACGCGAGCGTGGCACTGGCCTGGGTGAGGAAGGAGACGCGCCGGTCCAGTGCTTCGGCTTCAGCCCGCTCGAGCCGCGCCGCCTGGCCCTTGAGCGCCTGGGCCCGGAGCCGGGAGACGAGCACTGCCGTCCCCCCCGCTGCTGCCAGGGTCACCAACAGCGCCAGCCTGTTCCCGTCGCTGTAATGGAGCGGCATTCCCGGCTCGCTCAGGAAGTGGGCGGCATACAGGCCGGTGAGCACCGCGCTGACCACTCCCGACAGCAACCCGCCGGCATAGGCGGCGTAGGCGACGGTCAGCAACAGGAGTGGAAAGGGGTGGGTCAGCGGCTCCCGGTGCCGTGCGAGCTGGTCGAGGCCGATCAGAATGACGAGGGTGAGCAGCGGTCCCCGCACGCTGGACCCGACATAACCCCAATCCGGTGTCCGCCGCACCGCAACACCGGCTCGAGCGGTGGTGGCGATCGAGTGGGTGGCTCCGCTGTGGGCCATGGTCCGTCCGGGCATCAGGGTGACGCCCCCGACCCGTTCCGGTCCGCATCAGCGGCGGACGGGTGTGCGAGACGACCGGTGCGCGCTCCGAGCCGGTCGTGGTGGGGGGCTCTGCACGTTGAGTAAAGAAGCCACAAACCGCTGTGACAAGCCTTACACCGCCGCCTGCTGGAGCGGCGGTGCAGAGGCCGGAGGGGGTCAGGTGCTGCGGAGGACCACCATGGGATCTATTGTGGCTGCGCGCCGGGCCGGCACCAGGCAGGCCAAGGTGGCGATGACCAGAAGCACCGCCCCGGTCACGACGAAGGTCGCCGCATCGTTGGGGCGGATCCCGAAGAGGAGCCCGGCCATGAGCCGCGAAAGGGCGAACGCCCCCACCGCCCCGATCACCAGCCCGATGCCGACCAGCCGGAGACCCTGGCGAAGGATCATTTGCAGCACTTCGGAGCGGGCCGCGCCGAGCGCCATGCGGACGCCGATCTCCTGGGTGCGCTGGCTGACCGAGAACGCCATGAGGCCGGCCAGGCCGGCAGCGGTGATCACCAGCGCGAGCCCGGCGAAAACACCGAGCAGGGTCGCGGTGAGCCGGGGTGCGGCGAGGGACTCGACTCGCACTTCCACCAACGGCTGGGCGCCCGCCAGCGGCTGGTCGGGGTCGAGCGCCAACACTTCATCCTTGACCAGCCGGGCCATTGTTCCCGCGTCGGCGGAGCCACGGAGGACCAGTGCGCCTTCCCGAATCGGGACCTGGTCGAACGGCAGGTACATCTCGTCCACCGCCGCGGCGTCGAGGCCGTATTGGCGGACATCGCCCACTACGCCCACGATCGTGGTCCAGGTGGCACCCGAATCGGTCGTCACCCGCTGCCCCACCGGATCCTCGCTGGGCCAGTAGCGGCGCGCCATCGACTGATTGATGATGGCGACCGAGGGCGCCTTCGGCCCGTCCTGACCGATGAAGAGGCGCCCGGTCACCAGCGGGATGCCGAGAGTCCGAAAGTAATCGGGACTGGCGGCGCGAAAGTCTGCCTGGGGCCGAGCCGCGCGGGGGTCGCGCTGCCGCCGCTCGATCTGGAAGTCGAAGCAAGGCGCGGCGGCCGTCCAGCGGATAGCCG
>C688J18823_10003433_pt1 | contig 10015 bp, 8 predicted proteins | sample HopSoiMetagenom1_FD_18823 | JGI IMG/M metagenome (IMG submission 18823) | reverse complement strand
CTCCGGCAAAGCTGGCGGGGGGCGGCCACGAATTTATTCGCTCCAGAAAACATTCCTAGCTTGAACCGGACCGCGCCCCCGCGCGACATATGGCTGGGCGGCGTGCCGAGGTCGGGGCGCCATCAGGATTTCAACGGGGAGAATTGATCATGATCGCCAACATTGCCCGCGCCGGCATTCTCGCGCTCGTCGCCACCGCATCCACAGCCACCATCGCGTCAGCCGCGAGCGCCTATGACGGCCGCTGGAGCCTTTCCATCGTGACGCAGCGCGGCGCCTGCGACACCTACAATTTCCCGGTCAACATCACCAACGGAGCCGTCACGTTTCCGGGGCTGGTCAAGGCATCGGGCCGCGTCGCGGCGGGAGGCGCGGTTCGCGTCAACGTCGCCGCCGGCGACAAGTCCGCGTCCGGCTCCGGCAAACTCGCTCAAGGGTCTGGCAGCGGCCGCTGGACCGGCAAGTCGGGCGACGCCCGTTGCTCGGGGACCTGGACCGCGCAACGAACCTAGGCCGGGTTCAGCCTTTCAGGCCGAGCAATTCGACATCAAAGATCAGCGTGGCGTTCGGCGGGATAGCCCCGCCGGCGCCACGCGCGCCATAGCCGAGCTGCGGCGGCACGATGAGCGTACGCTTGCCGCCGATCTTCATGCTCGCCACGCCCTCGTCCCAGCCCCGGATCACGCGGCCCGCTCCGACTGGAAATTCGAATGGCTCGTTACGATCGACCGATGAATCGAATTTTTTGCCTTTGACGCCGTTCTCGTAGAGCCAACCGGTGTAATGCACGACGGCGGTCTGGTTCTGCCGCGGCGAAGCGCCGGTGCCCACCTTCGTATCGATCATCTGTAGGCCCGACGCCGTGGTGACGGGCTTTGCAGCGGGTTGAGCGAATGCGGAGTCGTCGGATGCCATTGAAATCATACCCGTCAGAACAAGAGCTGCGAGAGTAGCCGTCAAACGTACATATGGGAAAGCTCGCATTGTCGCTGCTCCTTGAAAACAATGGCCGGTTGATTGCTTTGTCGGCCGCTTTTTGAACCGCTCCGGCCGGCTTTACAAGGGCGCGGCAACGCGCCTATTCACCCTTGATGTCGTTTTCGCGGACCACGGTACCCCACGTCCGCATCTGCGTCGCCAGGAAGCTCCGCAGGCGATCGGGGCCGCCAATATCAAACTTGATCTGCAGCGTTTCGGACAATTGCCGGTTGACGGGTGGATCGCGCAGCGGTCCGCAAGCGCATTGCCGAAGCGCTCGCTGACCTCTTTCGGCACGCCGGTCGGCCCGAAACATCCCCACCACGTCAGCGCCTCGAATCCCTTGAAGCCGAACTCATCGGCGGTCGGCACGTCCGGAAGATTGGGCAGCCGGTTCAATCCGGTCTGCAGCAACGGCCGCAATGCGCCGGCACCGACCTGACTGCTGACCGCGGCAACCGTGCCGGAAATGAGGTCGACGTGTCCTGCGACCGCGTCGTTCAGCGATGGGCCACCGCCGCGGTAAGGCACATGCACCAGCCGGATCCCCGCCCGTTTGGCCAGCATGGCGGCCGTCAAATGCGCGGCGCTGCCGACGCCGCCATTGCTGATGGTGATGACGTCCGGCCGGCGCTGGGCGTCTGCCACAACGTCGGCGAACGACCGGTATGGCCGCGAAGGATGGGCACAGATGACATGCGGCCCGGTGCCGATGAGCAGCACCGGATCGAGGTCCTTTTCGGTGTCGAACGGCAGGTTTGGAATGAGAAACGGATTGATAGCCTGGCTGTCGAAGCACAAGAGCCACGTGGTGCCGTCGGGCGGCGACTTCGCGACCAGCGCCGCCCCGGCGCTGCCGGAGGCGCCCGGCCGGTTGTCGACGATGATGGTGTTGCCCAACTGCCGCTGCAGACCGGGCTGAACGACCCGCGCGATCATGTCGATCGAACCGCCGGCCGCGAACGGAACCACGATCCGGATGGGAGCCGAGGGCCAAGAAGCGGGTGTGGCCGGGGCGGCGCCCGGCGCGGCTGGCCCGGCAATCTGTCCGGCGGCCGCTCTCGCGGCCCAAGGTGCAGCCAAGCCACCCAGCAAAACCGAACGCCGCGTCGGCATGATGCCCTTGCCGGACATTTCCCTCACACCGGCAAATTGTCGTGCTTGCGCTTCGGCATCTCCACCGCCTTGCCCTTCAGCATGGCCAATGCGCGCGCAATCCGCCGCCGCGTCGAGTGCGGCATGATCACGTCGTCGATATAGCCGCGCTCGGCGGCGATGAACGGCGACAGGAAGCGCTCCTCGTATTCCTTGGTGCGCGCCGCGATCTTTTCGGCATCGCCGATATCGGCGCGAAAGATGATCTCGACCGCGCCCTTGGCGCCCATCACGGCGATCTGCGCCGTCGGCCAAGCGTAGTTCAAATCGCCGCCGATGTGCTTTGACGCCATCACGTCATAGGCCCCGCCGAACGCCTTGCGGGTGATGACGGTGACGAGTGGCACGGTGGCCTGCGAATAGGCGAACAGCAGCTTGGCGCCATGCTTGATCAACCCGCCCTGCTCCTGCGCGGTGCCGGGCAGAAATCCCGGCACGTCGACGAAGGTCACGATCGGGATGTTGAAGGCGTCGCAGAAGCGGACGAACCGTGCGGCCTTGCGGCTGGCGTCGCTGTCGAGCACGCCGGCGAGCACCATCGGCTGGTTGGCGATGAAGCCGACCGTGCGGCCGGCGATGCGGCCGAAGCCGACCACGATGTTCTTGGCGAACGCCTCCGACAGTTCGAAGAAGTCGCCCTCGTCGGCGACCTTCACGATCAGTTCGCGGATGTCGTAAGGCTTGTTCGGATTGTCGGGAACGAGCGTGTCGAGCGAGTTATCCTCCCGCTCGATGTCGTCGTGGGAGGGCCATTCCGGTACGCCTGACTCATAGCTCGACGGCAGAAAGTCGATCAGCCGCCGCATCTGCAGCAGGCACTGCAGATCGTCGTCATAAGCGCCGTCGGAAATCGACGACTTCACCGTGTGGATGCTGGCGCCTCCCAGCTCCTCCGCCGTGACCACCTCGTTCGTGACCGTCTTCACCACGTCGGGGCCGGTAACGAACATGTAGCTGGTGTCGCGCACCATGAAGATGAAGTCGGTCATCGCTGGCGAATAGACGTCTCCGCCGGCGCACGGCCCCATGATGATGCTGATCTGCGGAATGACGCCGCTCGCGATGACGTTGCGCTTGAACACTTCGCCGTAGCCGCCGAGCGAAGCGACACCCTCCTGGATGCGCGCGCCGCCAGCGTCGAAAAGGCCGATGATCGGCGCCCGCGCCTTCATGGCGGCGTCCTGCACCTTGATGATCTTCTGCGCGTGGGTTTCCGACAGCGAGCCGCCGAACACGGTGAAGTCCTTGGCGAACAGGAACACGGTGCGGCCGTTCACGGTGCCCCAGCCGGTCACCACGCCGTCACCCGGAATTTTGGTTTTCTCCATGCCGAAGTCGCTGGAACGATGCTCGACGAACATGTCGAACTCCTCGAATGAATCCTTGTCGAGCAACAGCTCGATGCGCTCGCGGGCGGTCAGCTTGCCGCGCTTGTGCTGCGCGTCGATACGCGCTTGTCCGCCCCCCAATCGGGCCTGTTCGCGGCGCTGTTCCAGCTTCTCGAGGATGTCCTTCATGCCCGGCCCTTTGAGAATCCCGCACGGATCATAAGGCAAAAGCCATACCATGGCGGCAGCGCCGTTGCCGCCGATTGCCCAAATGCACCGGCTGGGGCATGAAGCGCGGGCATGAACACACCCCCTGCCGCCCCCGCCGCCTCTGGCACCGATAGCAAGCAAAAGGCCATCCAGGACGCGCTCGCGCTGCATCGGGAAGGCAAGCACGAGCTCGCCATGCAGCGCTACGTGGCGATCCTGCAGCAGGACCCAGGCAATCTCGACGCGCTCTACTACGTCGCCATGATCGCGCTACAGCAGGGCCAGATCGAGGAAGGCCTTAAAGTGCTCGGGCGCGCCATTGCGGCAGGGCCCCCGCAGGCGCGGCTGCACAATCTGAAAGGCCAGGCGCATCTGCGGCTCAATCAGGACGACGAAGCGCTGGCAAGCTTTGGCCGCGCCATCGAGATCGACCCGGCATTCCCGGACGCCTATGGCAACCGGGCGACGCTGTTGTGCGAGATGGGCCGCTCGGCAGACGCCATCGCCGACTTCGACCGCGCCTTGGATCTGCGTCCCACCAATGCCGAGGACCACTGCAACCGCGCCACCGCGATGGCCGATCTCGGCCGGATCGACGAGGCGATGGCGGGGTTTGCGCGCGCCATCTCGCTCGTGCCGGCGATGGCGCCGGCCTATTTCAACCGCGCCGATGTGCTGTTGCGGATCGGGCAGCCGATCGACGCGCTGCGCGACTGCGATCAAGCCATCGAGCTTTACCCGGAGCTGGCCGGCGCCCACTGCACCCGCGGGCTGGCGCTCAAGGCCCTGGGCCGGCTCGATGAGGCCAAGGCGAGCTTCAAGCGCGCCGGCGAGCTCGACCCGCAATTCGCCGGGCTCGCGAGCGAGAACTAACAAAGGTTCTGAAAAGCCCTCTACCCTCATTCCTGGGCGGCGCGAAGCGGCGAGCCGGGAATCCAGCAAAGCAGAACTCCCGTTGTTGGGGGATTCCGGGTTCGCGCTGACGCGCGCCCCGGAATGACGTCCCAGCCTTTCCGCCGCCTGCTAGGGCTACATCAGCGTAGCGCGTCGAGCACGCTTGCAGCCGCCTGCATTTCGGCAAAGCGGTAGGCGCGGCGTGTCAGGATCACATCGTCGCGTCCCCAGAACTGCATGTTCCAGTCCTCGTCGACATGGGCAGCGGTCCATGCCGCGTCGGTGGTGAGCCGCCCCGCCGCCAGCGCCAGCGCCAACAACGCCGAGCCGGTCAAAGTGGTGACGACGCTGATCGCGCCGAGCCGCCACGCCGCTTTGGAGTCAGCGCCGGTCGGGATCGCACGCACCGCCGCAGCGACCGCAGGCTCTGGCTGCGCCACATGCACGATCCCTTCCGCCAGCACAAAGCGCGCGCCGAGACTCTCGCGGGCCCAGTCGACGATCGGGTCCCAATGCTGCTTCTGGTTTGCGACCAGACCGGCGGGCGTCGCCGCGCGATAGAACAACAAGTCGGTGCCGAGATATTTTTCGATCTCGGCCGCGACCGGCCGAGGCGCGGGCGCCACGCCATCGATGATCGAATTGGCGAGCCGGGTGAGCGGCATCGCGGCCGGGTCAACCCTGTCCTTTTGCGCATCCCATTCCGCGGCCAGCGCCTCGGCCAGCACGNGGGCCGGCGCGGCCAAGTACCGCCGAGCCGGCGTGCGGACCGGCCGGCCATCGAGTTGCACCGCGAAACCTTCAGGTCCCTCGCCGACCGCCGCCATCGTGTAGAACCGTGCCCGCAGGTTCGGGCGCATGCTGCGCCGCGCCGACTCCTCCGGATCGAGCGGCTGGTTCTCGAAAATCTCCTCGAAAATATCGCGCATCAGTACCGCGGGCCCATTTGTGCGACGCAACATAAGCGGCGTCCATCATGTTTCGCGCAGGCCTCATAAGTAGTCATTCTGGACGTCGAAAGGAGCAAAATCTGGCGGAACGAACCTGGCCTTAGTCGCGCCGCTTTGAAGGCACACAAGCCTCGGATGGGCCAGCATAAACTAGCGGCAGACATGTGCTCTGTAGCGGTGGAATTCGCAGATTTTGTCTAGTAAAACTCCAAAGTGGATTCGGTGGTTTGGGCCGGGCCACGAGGGATGATCGACCTGCGCTGACGTCACGCGAGCCTCTCGGAAATTCCCAAGAAGAGGCGCGTGCACGAGGAGTCAATGAAACCAACAAACATTGCGGCGCCTGACTACTTTCACAAAGTTGTCGACTGCCAATGGGCCTGCCCGGCCCACACGCCCGTTCCGGAATACATCCGACTGATCGCCGAAGGGCGCTATAGCGACGCCTACATGATCAATTGGCGCTCGAACGTGTTTCCGGGAATTCTCGGACGCACCTGCGACCGCCCCTGCGAGCCGGCCTGCCGGCGCGGCCGCGTCGAGGAAAATCCCGTCGCGATCTGCCGGCTGAAGCGTGTCGCCGCCGACTTCAAGGACGACATTCGTGGGCGGCTGCCGAAGCCCGTTGCGAAGAACGGCAAACGCATCGCGCTGGTGGGTGGCGGCCCGGCCTCGCTCGCGGTCGCGCGCGACCTCGCTCCGCTCGGCTATCACTGCACCGTGTTCGATCAGGACCCCAAGGCCGGCGGCATGATGCGGACGCAGATTCCGAAATTCCGGCTGCCGGACGTCGTGGTCGACGAGGAAACCGATTACATCCTCAACCTCGGCATCGAGTTCAAAGGCGGCACCCGCATCGACAGCATGAAGAAACTGCTGTCGGAGAACTTCGACGCGATCTTCGTGGGCTCGGGCGCCCCGCGCGGCCGCGAGCTCGACATTCCGGGCCGCAAGGAAGCCGCCAAGAACATCCACATCGGCATCGACTGGCTGTCCAACGTCTCGTTCGGCCACATCACTTCGATCAACAAGCGCGTCATCGTGCTCGGCGGCGGCAACACTGCGATGGATTGCTGCCGCACCGCGCGCCGCCTCGGCGGCGAAGAGGTCAAGGTGATTGTGCGCTCCGGCTACGACGAGATGAAGGCGAGTCCTTGGGAGAAAGAGGACGCCGTCCACGAGGACATTCCGATCCTCAACTTCCTGGTGCCGAAGTCGTTCACCCACGACAACGGCAAGCTGACCGGCGTGGTGTTCGAGAAGGTCAAGGCCGAGTACGACGCCAAGGGCCGGCGCAATCTGGTGCCGACCGGCGAGCCGGACCAAACCATCCCGTGCGACGACGTGCTGGTGGCAGTCGGCCAGGAGAACGCATTCCCCTGGATCGAGCGCGACGCCGGCATCGAGTTCGACAAGTGGGACATGCCCAAGGTCGATCCGAAGACCATGCTGTCGACCAATCCGAAGGTGTTCTTCGGCGGCGACGCTGCGTTCGGGCCGAAAAACATCATCTGGGCGGTGGCGCATGGCCACGACGCCGCGCTGTCGATCCACAAGATGTGCTCGGGCGAGGATATCACCGAGCGCCCGCTGCCCGACGTGAAGGTGTCGTCGCAGAAGATGGGCATCCACGAGTGGAGCTACGACAACGACATCTCCAGCGACAAGCGCTACAAGGTGCCGCATCGCGACAAGGTGATTGCGCTGAAGGACATCCGCGCCGAGGTTGAGCTCGGCTACGACGTCAAGCTTGCGCTCGGCGAGGCGCAGCGTTGCCTGAACTGCGACGTCCAGACGGTGTTCGCCTCGCAGCTCTGCATCGAATGCGACGCCTGCGTCGACATCTGCCCGATGGACTGCATCACTTTCACGGCCAATGGCGAAGAGGCCGACCTGCGGACGCGATTGCAGGCCCCCTCCGCGAACCTGACCCAGGACCTTTACGTCGCCGACGGCCTCAAGACCGGCCGGGTGATGGTGAAGGACGAAGACGTCTGCCTGCACTGCGGGCTATGCGCCGAACGCTGCCCCACCGGAGCGTGGGACATGCAGAAATATCTCATCGATATGACCCACGCCGGAACCCCATGTCAGTCACCAGCCCGATCAGCCGCGTAAACGACTTCGTCGTCCGGTTCGCCAACGTCAACGGCTCCGGCTCCGCGAGCGCGAATGAACTGTTCGCCCGCTCGGTGCTGCGGATGGGCGTGCCGGTCAGCCCGCGCAACATCTTCCCCTCCAACATCCAGGGCCTGCCGACCTGGTACGAGGTCCGCATCACCGAGGACGGCCATCTCGGCGCCCGCGGTGGGGTCGACATGATGGTCGCGATGAACCCGCAGACCTGGGACAAGGACGTCGCCTCGATCGAGCCCGGCGGCTACCTGTTCTACGATTCGACCAAGCCGATGCCGACCTCGAAGTTTCGGCCGGATATCAACGTGCTGGGCGTGCCCCTCACCGCGATCACCAACTCGACCTACACCGATCCCCGCCAGCGCCAGCTGTTCAAGAACATCATCTATCTCGGCGCGCTGTCGGCGATGCTCGACATGGATCCGAAGGTGATCGAGGCGCTGATCGGGGAGCAGTACAAGGGCAAGGAGAAGCTCCTGTCCTCCAACGTCCACGCGCTGCATCTCGGCCGCGACTGGGCGCTGACGAATCTCAAGTGCCCGATCGGGCTCCGCGTGCAGAAGGCGGACAAGGTCGGCGACCGCATCTTCATCGAGGGCAACAGCGCCGCGGCGCTGGGCGCGGTGTATGGCGGCGCCACGGTCTGCGCCTGGTATCCGATCACGCCGTCATCCTCGCTCGCCGATGCCTTCACCAGCCATTGCAAGCGGCTGCGCCACGATCCCGAGACCAAAAAGGCCAAATACGCCATTGTCCAGGGCGAGGACGAGCTCGCCTCGATCGGCATCGTGATCGGCGCGTCCTGGAACGGCGCCCGCGCGTTCACGGCGACCTCCGGCCCNGGTATCTCGCTGATGACGGAGTTCATCGGCCTCTCCTATTTCGCCGAAATTCCCGCCGTGATCATGAACGTGCAGCGCGCCGGCCCCTCGACCGGCATGCCGACCCGCACCCAGCAATGCGACCTGATCGCCTGCGCCTATGCTTCGCACGGCGACACCAAGCACATCCTGCTGTTTCCCGAAGACCCGGCCGAGGGCTTCGAGATGGCGGCGCAGTGCTTCGATCTTGCCGAGCGGCTGCAGACCACGATCTTCCTTATGCTCGACCTCGACATCGGCATGAACCACCGGCTGTGCCGCCCGCTGCGCTGGGACGACAGCAAGCAATACGACCGCGGCAAGGTGATGACGGCGGAGATGCTGGACGACGGCCGCGACTTCGGCCGCTACCTCGACGTCGACGGCGACGGCATCCCCTTCCGCACCTATCCAGGCACGCACCCGACCAAGGGCTCGTTCTTCACCCGCGGCACCTCGCGCGACCGTTACGCGCGCTACACCGAGGAAGGCGCGGCCTATCAGGACAACATGCAGCGGCTCTTGCGCAAGTTCGAAACCGCGAAGGACCTCGTGCCGCGACCGCTGCAAGCGAACGCCCAGAAGCCGACAAAATACGGCGTGATCTATTTCGGCTCGACGGCGCCCGCGATGGACGAAGCGATTGCCATGCTGGAGGCGGGCGGCCATCATCTCGACCGGCTCCGCATCCGCGCCTTCCCGTTCCACTCCAGCGTGGCGAGCTTCATCGCCGACCACGACTTCGTCTATGTGGTCGAGCAGAACCGCGACGCCCAGCTTCGGTCGATGATCGTCAATGAGAACGGCATCGACCCGGTGCGACTCGTGCCGATCTTGCACTACGACGGTACGCCGATCACCGCGCGTTTCATCGCCAAGGCCATCGGCGACCATCAGGACCAGCTCAAAGTCACTCCGCTCCGCAAGGTGGTGTCATGACCTATATCGCCAAGCCGAAATTCCAGCATCCCGGCCTGCCGAAGAACGACCTCGGCTACACCCACCGCGATTACGAGGGCAAGGTCTCGACCTTATGCGCCGGCTGCGGCCACGACTCGATCACCGCTTCGATCATCGAGGCCTGCTTCCAGCTCTCGATCGAACCGCATCGGGTGGCGAAAATCTCCGGCATCGGCTGCTCGTCGAAGACGCCGGACTACTTCCTCGGCAATTCGCACGGCTTCAACTCGGTGCACGGCCGCATGCCGTCGGTGCTGACGGGCGCCAACCTCGCCAACCGCGATTTGATCTATCTCGGCGTGTCCGGCGACGGCGACAGCGCCTCGATCGGCTTCGGCCAGTTCGCCCATTCGATCCGGCGCGGCGTCAACATGACCTATATCGTCGAGAACAACGGCGTCTACGGCCTGACCAAGGGCCAGTTTTCGGCGACGGCCGACCGCGGCTCGAAGTCCAAGCGCGGCGTTACCAACAGCGACAACGCCATCGACCTCGTTGCCATCGCGCTGCAGCTTGGCGCGAGCTTCGTGGCGCGAAGCTTCTC
>C688J18823_10003431_pt1 | contig 10015 bp, 8 predicted proteins | sample HopSoiMetagenom1_FD_18823 | JGI IMG/M metagenome (IMG submission 18823) | reverse complement strand
TTCGACCATGGGGGTTCACGTGAAGACGTTTATTGCGCTGCTCGGCGCCGGAGCAGCGTTGTTGCTGCCGGCGGCCGCCGGTGCCACGCCGACCGGGGACGTGCGCGTCACCGATCACACCTACACGAGCAGCGGCACACCGGGATACACGGATTCAATCTTGCAGGAGTGCTCGGTCTCGCGGGGACGCAAGAACGAGCCGGCCGTTGCCGTCAACCCGCGCGACCCGAACGTCGTGCTGGGGAGCTCGAACGACTACTGCGGCGTCTACCAGGACGTCGACGGAGTACCGCAGCCGATCGGGCCGATCTGGCTTGGCTACTACCGCTCCACCAACGGCGGCGCCAGCTGGCCGGTCAACTCGCTGGTGCCGGGCTACCCAGGCGACACGTCGCCGGCGGCGCAGAGGAGCCAGGCGCGAACCGACGGCGCCGGAGACCCGGCCATCGCATGGGACGGGTCGGGTCGAGCGTTCTTCGGCTCGGAGTCATCCAACAGCACGAACCCGAAGACCTGGGGAGACGTCTGGGTCGCCGTCTACGACAACCCGCAGGGGCCGAGTGGGCCCACCTCTCTGGACGGTTCGCACTACGTGCGCACGGTGTTGGTGCAACGTGGCTCCTCCGCGAAGAACCTGCTGGGCGTGTTCAACGACAAGGACCTGATCAACGCTGACCACACCGGCGGCAGGTTCGATGGCAACGTCTACTTCGCGTTCACGAAGTTCAACGGCAACTACGGTTCCAACAGCATCTACCTGTCGCGCTCGACCGACCATGGCAGGACCTTCGCGAACCCCGTGCGCGTCTCGGGGAGCGACCAGGGTGTGCAGGATGCGGACATCGCGATCGATTCCCGTGGGACGGTGTTTGTCACATGGGACAACGCGAAGCAGAACGGCAAGCAGATCGCAAACATCCGCTTCGCCAAGTCCACCGATGGTGGCGCGACCTGGTCGAAGCCGGCCACGGTCACGACGCTGGTGCCGTGGCAGCCGACCGACAACGCGACCGCACGGCCGGCCCCGGACGGCCCGCAGGTCGAGGAGCCCGGTTCGGAAGAGGAAGCGGCAGGAACCGCCCGCGACTGTGGCGACTTCGACGCCGCGTGTGCCTCCGGGTATACGTTCTTCCGTTCCGACCTGCCCGGCCCGCGGTCGACCGCCGACCAGTCCTCGGCCGGCAGCCCCGGCGAGGTCTGGGTCGTATACCCGGCGAGCAAGCCGGGTACCAAGACGCAGACGGGCACCACGTACGGCACTGAGGGCGTGGGCGTCGGCAGCCAGTCGGGCGCCTATATCGTGCACACGACCAACGGCGGACGCACCTGGTCGACGCCGAAGCTGATCGCACCGGAGTCGGCCGGTCATCAGATCTTCGTCTCAGCGGACGTGGATCACGGCCGGCTCGACACTATCTGGTACGACAGCCGCAACGACCCCTGCTACAGCCCGGCCCGGCCGATCGGCAACTGCGCCGACCGCACCGTCGTTCGGTCGCTGGACACCTTCGGCCGCACCTGGTCGGGCGGCGTATGGGGTCCGGTGATGCGACTCTCGACCTACACCTCCAATCCGGACTGGGAGCAGTTCTCGAACCGCACCGTGCCGTTCTGGGGCGACTACATCGACGTCTCCACGATCAACGGGCACACGGTGGGGGTCTGGACGGACGGCCGAGACACCGTCGCCGGCGTCGACCAGCGCGAAGGCGATGCTGAGGACAACGACCGGGCCGACGTCAAGCAGTGTCGGACGCTCGACACGTCGACGGGCCTCTGGAGCGGCGACCTGTGCCCGCACGCGGGCGGTCTCGACCAGAACATCTTCAGCCGGATCTACAACTGAGTCACGGGTGGGTGGGCGGCCGGTGCCGCCCACCCACCCAGGCAGCGCCGGACGGCTGTAGGGTCGGTGCGTGCGCCTCGCCGACAGAACCGCGCTGGTGACCGGGACCAGCCGCGGCCTCGGCCGTGAGATCGCCCGGTTGTTTGCAGCCGAGGGCGCGCGCGTGCTCTGCCACGCCCGCACGCGCGAGGCGGCCATGGCCGTGGCCGAGACGGTGGCAGGGGAACCCGTGTGGGGCGACCTCTCGGCCCAGGAGGGGGTGCTGGAGACGGCCTCCCGGGCGGCGGCGGCCGCACCCGAGTTGCACCTGCTGGTGCACAACGCCGGGATCAGCAGCCCGGGAGCGATCGACCAGCATTCGCGAGAGCAGTTCGACCGCGTCATGTCCGTGAACGCGGCCGCGCCGTTCTTCCTGACGCAAGCCGTGCTGGAGCCACTGCGGGCGGCCGGCAGCGCGGGCAGGATCGTGCTCGTGAGCTCCGACTCGGGGCGCTTCTCCGTCGTCAAGGATGGCGTCGCCTTCCCCTACCGGATGTCGAAGGCTGCCCTCAACATGCTCACGCTCAACCTCGCCGCCGCGTTGGCTGCGGACGGGATTCTCGTCAACGCCATGCATCCCGGATGGATGCGCACCGACATGGGCGGACCGCGCGCGCCTGTGTCGCCGGCCGACGCTGCGGAGACGGCCCTGTACCTGGCGTGCCTGCCGGATGGCGGTCCCAGCGGGCGGCTGTGGCAGGAGAAGCGGCAGATCGACTGGTAGCGTCGGCGCCGGTCGTGGGCCGCTGACTACACGGCTGCGGCGACGCGCTCGGCCGACTCCTCGCACGCCCGCGCCCGCTGCGCGGTGTTGTCGTCTGCGAAGCGTGTGGCGACGCGCGTCACCTCCGCCCCTAGCGTCCGCAGCTGCAGTTCGACGCCTTCGTCGGTGAGCCGGCCTGCCGAGTCGAAGACGCGGTAGGCGGAGGCGACCGGAATCACGTAGGGGACGGCCCAGCCGCGCAGCGCCCTGACCGCGAACTCCATCGTGTTGATCGCCTGCAGCCCCTGGGTGCCGCCGGCGGCGCTGATCAGACCGATCACCTGGTCGTGCAGAAACGGCGGTTCGCGCGTGCCCAGCGCGTGCAGCCAGTCGAGCGCGTTCTTGAAGGCACCCGAGATCGTCCCCTGGTACATCGGGCTGCTCCACAGCATCCCGTTCGCCCCATAGCAGGTCTCGATCAGCGTCGCGGCTGACGGCGGCGGCTCCCCTTCGTGATCGGGGTTGTACATGGGCAGATCGAGCTCTCGCAGATCCAGGAGCGTCGTGACCGCCCCCGCTTCAGCGGCGCCGTCCAGGGCGATCCGCAGCGCGGCCAGGCTCCGTGACGTGCGCGCGAGCGATCCACCGAGGCCGACGACCGCGAGCCGCTCCGTCACGGTCGGACGGGGATGGTGTCGTTAAGCGGCCGCATCATCCGGCGTACTCCGACGCGAACGGATAGACCGGCCGCGCACTGATCACCTGCGCGATCACCGGATCCGCGGTTCGCAGGAACTTCCGCATATTCGGGTGGGCTACCGCTGCCAGCTTGCGAGGTCGGTTTTCGGCGGTCATTTCTGGAACAGCCAAGAGGTCAATTCGCTGTGGTCAGGATCGCACAATTCCCGGATCGCCGACGACCGGGCCCCAGCCGAACGCCGGCGCGATGTCGCGGGCGATCGTTTCCAGCATCGCCGCGTTGTAGTCGACACCGAGCTGGCTCGGCACCGTCAAGAGGATGGTGTCGGCGGCGCGCACGGCGGCGTCCTGGGCGAGCTCGTCGGCGATCCTGTCGGGCTCTCCGGTGTAGCTGCGGCCGAAGCGGCTGATCGCGCCGTCGAGCCAGCCGACCTGATCCTTGTTTGCATCGCCGCCGAAGTACCGGCGGTCGAGCTCGGAGGTGATCGGCATCACGCTGCGGCTGATGGACACACGCGGCTCCCCGGGATGGCCCGCCTTCGCCCAGGCTTCCCGGAACAGCGAGATCTGCTCGGCCTGGAGCTGGTCGAATGGCACCTGGGTGTCCTCCAGCAGCAGCGTCGAGCTCATCAGATTCATGCCCTGCTCGCCTGCCCAGACGGCGCTCTGGCGTGTGCCGGAGCCCCACCAGATGCGATCCGCGAGCCCCGGCGACTGCGGCTGGACGGCGAGCATGGCCTCGCCCGGCCGGCCGCCGACGTCGGCGCGGACCATACCTGCGCCGTCGATCGCCGCGCGAAACAGCGCCGTCTTCTCACGTGCCTGCTCGCCATCGAGGGAGTAGCCAAACGCCTCTGCGCCCTGCCAGGCGGGCTCGGGCGAGCCGCGGCTCACACCGAGCTGGAGGCGACCGCCCGCCAGCAGGTCCGCCGCCGCGGCTTCCTCGGCCATGTACAGGGGGTTCTCGTAGCGCATGTCGATCACACCGGTGCCGATCTCGATCCGGCTGGTGCTGACGCCGATCGCCGTCAGCAGCGGAAACGGAGATGAGAGCTGGGGTGCGAAATGATGAACGCGGACGAACGCCCCGTCGATACCGATTTGCTCGGCCGCGACGGCGAGATCGACCGTCTGGCGAAGCGCGTCGGCCGCCGTATGCGTTCTCCCGCCGCCCGGATGCCATGCGCCAAACGAGAGGAAGCCGATCTTCTTTGGATGCTCCATATCCGTCACAACGTACTTGATCTCTCAAGTATTCCGCCGCAGCTCGAACCCGACCGACGCTGAGGCGGCAGGCTCCGGGCCCTTCCTCACACGGGCAGCGGTTCCTCCAGCGAAGCAATGGCGTAGTCCGCATTCGCCTCGCGCAACTGTTGGACGGTGTAGTGGCCACTTGCCACCCCAACGCATTCGATGCGGGCGGCATGCGCGCCCTCCACGTCGCGCGGCGTATCCCCCACAACGATCGCCTGCTTCGCGCTGATGTCGTCCCCGTAGACCAAGGCCGCCCGCTTGAGCGCGATGCGGGTGATCTCGCCCCGATCGCTCGAGTCGGAGCCGTACCCGCCGAACGAGAAGAATCTGTTCAGCCGTGCCCGGTGCAGCTTGATGTGTGCCGCGGCCTCGACGTTTCCGGTCACGATCCCCAGCAGGTAGCCGCCGTCGAGCAGCCTGGGCAGCATCTCCTCGACGCCCGGCAGGACCCGGTAGGAGGTCGAGCGCTCGACCGTCTCATGCATGTAATGCAGGCGACGTTCCAGTAGCCGGGCGAACTCGGCCCTCTCCGGCGCTCGGTGCATCACCGCCTCGAACGTTTTGCGCCCCACGTCGGGATCGGTCATCCCGGCGTCGGTGAACTCACCGATATCAGCTGGGATGCCATACAACTCGTCGAACGCCAACCGCCAGGAGGCCGCCCCTGCGCCGCCGGAGTTGATCAGCGTGCCGTCGATATCGAACAAGATCGTGACCCGTTTGGCGGCCAAGAGGGACCTCCTCACGCCGGAGCCTAGTGCGAGCGGCTCGTCACGTGCCGGTCGCGATGCCGGCGGGCGTCCCCACTGAGGTGGTCAACCAACCGAGTCGGTGGCCGCCTGCGCTTGGGCCCCAGGGCGCATCGCGGGCAGTGGAGGCGGGCCGCGCGCCGGTGGCGCGCGACCCGCCTACCGTCCTAACTCAGGTAGTAGTCGCCGACCCGGGAGCGGTAGTCGTCGTCGCGGTACGTCGACTCATCGAACTCGGGCGAGTTCTTGATCTGCTCCTTCGTCTCATTGACGTAGACGACTTCATCGTCGTAGTCGATCCGGTCTATCACGCCGGCCGGAAGCAGAACCTTCTTGCCGAAGATCCACGGCCCCGTATCGACAACGACGTAGCTGCCACCAACGTCGTAGGTCGCCTCGTCGATCTTTCCGATCGATCCATCGACCGCCTCGACGCTGAAGCCGTCGAGGTTACCGCGATCATCGCTCCAAGCGTCGTCGCGCCATACCCAGATTGTCGTCCTATCGATCGTGCTCATGCTGCACCTCCGTTGGGTGAGCCCTCGTTATACCCACCTCAGCGGAGCCAAAACCGGCGGTGAACCGCACGGAGGCGCCGGGGCAATGTTGGTTTCGCGACCGGGTTGGGTATCGCAGGTTCATGCAGTCGACGACCATGCGTACGGTGAAAGGCACGGATCGTCCGCTTCGGATCGCGATGGTGGCTCCGCCCTGGATCTCGATTCCGGCGCCCACCTACGGCGGCATCGAGGAGGTCGTGCGGCTGCTCTGTCAAGGCCTGGTGGAGCGTGGCAATCACGTCACCTTGTACGCGGCGCCGGACTCGGAGTCGGATGCGCGCGTGGTGGAGGTTCTGGACGAACCGCATCCCGATCAGATCGAGGACTCGCTGATCGAGGCGGCACACGTCGGTTCGGTGTTCGGCCGGATCGACGGCGAGCGGGGGCGGGGAGCCGGGTTCGACGTAGTGCACGACCACTGCCCGGCCGTGGCGCTGGCGATGGCCGATCGGCTCCGAGAACCGTTCGTGCACACCCTGCACGGCCCGTTCGACGACGAACGGACCGAGCTCTACCGCCGGCAGGGGCACAAGGCCACGCTGGTGGCGATCAGTGAGTCGCAGCGTTCGCAGGCACCGGAGGGGGTCGAGTGCGCGCACATGGTGCCGAATCCGATCGATCTGGACGAGTGGCCGTTCCAGGCTGACAAGGAGGATGGCCTGCTGTTTCTGGGCAGGGTCGATCCCGACAAGGGGCCGCACCGCGCCATCGATGCCGCGCGCAGGGCCGGCCGGCGGCTGTCATTGGCAGGACCTGTGCAGCCGGAAGGCGAGGAGTTCTTCGCCAGCGAGGTGGAGCCGCACGTCGACGATGACCACGTGCGGTACCTGGGATCGCTCGGTGGCGAGGAGAAACGGCAGGCTCTGGCACGCTCGGGCGGCCTGTTGATGCCGATCGAATGGCCGGAGCCGTTTGGACTGGTGATGATCGAGGCGCTTGCAACCGGAACGCCGGTGATCGCCTTCGAGCGCGGCGCGGCAGCAGAGATCGTGATCGACGGCGAGAACGGATTTCTGGTATCGGATGTCGAGGGGATGGTCGCGGCGATCGACCGCCTCCACGAGATCGACCCGCATCGCTGTCGCAGGTCGGTGGAGCGCTTCGACGTCGCCGCCGTCTGCAGCGCGTACGAGGACGTCTATGCCGACGCCATCTCGCGCACCGCCTCGGCCTCCAAGCTCGCAGCTCGCTGACGTCGGCTCGACGGAGCGATGTCGACCTCGAGTTGCCGGCGTTTCTCACGCGCCGGTGGTCGGTCATGCCGGCCGTGGCTAGCGCACCCGGACCGATGGGATCCGGCTGACGGTCGCCGCGAAGAGGCGGCGGGCTGCGGCGATCAGTGGGGCTCTGCGGCGCCAGGCGAATCGCAGTATCGCCATACCGACGGTGGTGCGAAGCAGGCGTAGCAGAAGGAACATCTGACAGGCCACTACCCTCCAGGCGTCGGCCCTAAACCCGCCCGCGCATGGAGGAAAAGGCTTGGCGAGCACGAACGGCTCGCGTGGTGGTGCACTCGAGATGATCGAAGGTTCGTCGCCGAGTCCGGGTGAGCACCGCATGGTCAAGGCCTACCTCTTCGACAAGCGCCAGGGCGAACCGGTCGAGGACTGGGCCGGGTCGCTTCAGCATCTGAGCACCAGTCAAATGCTCTGGATCGACATGCAGGATGCATCCCCGGAGCAGGCAGCCCGGGTGTTCGATGCGCTCGACCTGGGCGATGTCGATGAGTCGCGGATCGGCGATCCGGAAAGCATTCCAGCCGTCGAGCAGCACGAGGGCCATCTGCGGGTGACGGCCGTGGCCGTCTCGGAAGCCGAGCGCGATCCGGATCGCGAGCGGACCGTCATTGACTGCTTTCTTGGTTCCAACTGGTTGCTGACTGCACACATAGCCGACATCGCCGCGCTTGACGAGTTTCGGCGGGTCGCTGAAGGACGAGGCGAGATCGGCATGCTCGACGCGCCCTCGTTCCTCTCGACGGTGCTGGAATGGGTCGTGACCAGCTATCTCCGCGCCTTTGATGAAATCGAAGAGTCGCTCGATGAGTTCGACGTGAAGGCGCTCTCCAATCCGAGCAAGGCTCCGGAGGAGGAGATGCGGCTGCTCAGCACCGCTCGCAGTCGAGTGGGGCGCCTGCGCAGGACGCTCGCGCCTCATAGAGACGTGTTCGCGGCGCTCAGCCACTCCGAATTCGACCCGCTCTCCTCGGAGGAATCGGCGGAGCGGTTCCACGCGCTCACGGCACGGGTCGACGCCGCGCTCGCTGCGGCACGCGACGCCAGGGACGGCATCGCAAGCTCGTTCGACGTCCTGATCGTGCGAACCGAACACCGGACGAACGAGATCATGAAGGTGCTCACGCTGGCATCGATCCTGCTGCTCCCCGGCGCGGTGCTCGCCAGCGTGGCCGGGATGAACGTGAACCTCGGCGCACAGACGTTCCTGAACTCCTTTCTGTTCTGGCTCGTGGTCAGCGCCATCATCGTGATCGCCGCGACAACGCTCATTCTCGCTCGGTTGCGGAGATGGATCTGACGAAGGGACAGCGCTTCGCCGCGCCGCGGTACCATGCTTCGCGACATGCCGTACCGTCTGGGGATTGGAGTGGCGAGTGAGCAACGACGACCGGGAAGCCATTCGCCGTGACCGGCTCGTGAAGAACGAGCTGGCATTTCGCGACTACAACAACCGGCGAGTGGAGATCGAGCAGCAGGCCGTCGCTGTCGATGGTGTCGAGGACGAACTCGTGCCCTTCGTCTGTGAATGCGGCAGCGCGGATTGCATCGGCGCGTTACTGGTCACGGTCGAGGAGTACGAGGCAGGCCATTCAACGCCAAACCGATTCGTCGTCAAGACCGGGCACATCTACCCGGACGTGGAGTTCGTCGCTGAGCAGCACGAGCACTACTGGGTGGTGGAAAAGCACCCAGGCGAAATGCCCCTGCACTGAGCGACCTCTCTAGGCCGTGGTCAGAAGTCCCTCCTGGCGGCGGCGATGCGGTATGCCCGGCCCACCTGGAGTGCGACGGCCGGGCTGTTGTGGTGAGCGCACACGGCCGGCGGCAAGTTCCGGTTGTCACGGTCGCCCTCTCGGTCCTGGACGCCTCAGCTCCTTCGGAGCCGGCAAGGTAGCCTGTGCGGAGGGTGCCAAACGCAACGAACAGTCAGCCCCCGCAGCGCACACAGACGCCGACCGACGGCCCGGCGCCTCCGCCGCGGCCGCGCTTCCGGATCAGCGCACCCTGGATCATCCTCGGTCTCGTGCTGCTGGCGTTCAACTTCTGGGCGGGGTCCAACGCGGTGCAGGGGCCACAGCTGGTGCGCGTTCCCTACAGCCCGTTCTTTCTCGCTCAAGTGCGGTCCGGCAACGTCAAGGAGATCACGTCGGTGGGCACCGCGATCCAGGGCTCGTTCCGGAAACCCACGACGTATGGTGGCGAGAAACCGACGACCGGCTTCGAAACCGAGGTGCCGGCTTTCGCGGACACGGTCTCGCTCTCGCAGCTGCTCGAGACCAACGGCGTCGTCGTGAACGCCAAGCCGCTCTCCACCGGCGCCCCCTGGTGGCAGACGCTGCTGGTCGGGTTCGGCCCGACCCTGCTGTTCCTGGGCCTGCTATTTCTCTTGCTGCGCCGCGCCGGCGGCATGCAGAACGCCCTCAGCAGCTTCGGCCGGTCGCGCGCGCGGCGGTACGCGCCCAGCGCTGACCGCGTCACCTTCGCCGACGTGGCCGGCATCGAGGAGGCCAAGTCCGAGCTGAGCGAGGTTGTCGACTTCCTGCGCCACCCCGAGAAATACGGACGCCTGGGTGGCCGCATCCCCCACGGTGTGCTGCTGGCCGGCCCTCCCGGTACGGGCAAGACGCTGCTCGCCCGAGCGGTGGCCGGCGAGGCGGATGTGCCGTTCTTTTCGATGGCGGCTTCTGAGTTCGTCGAGGCGATCGTTGGCGTGGGAGCGGCGCGGGTGCGCGACCTGTTCGTCCAGGCCAAGCAGTCGTCCCCGTCGATCGTGTTCATCGACGAGCTTGACGCGATCGGCCGCTCACGCACCGCCGGCATCGCCGGCTACAGCGGCGGCAATGACGAGCGCGAGCAGACGCTGAACCAGATCCTGACCGAGATGGACGGGTTCGACTCGTCGACGGGCGTGATCGTGATCGCGGCCA
>C688J18823_10003429_pt1 | contig 10017 bp, 6 predicted proteins | sample HopSoiMetagenom1_FD_18823 | JGI IMG/M metagenome (IMG submission 18823) | reverse complement strand
ACATCTCGGCGTCGCGCTCCTGCTGGCCGAAGCGCGGCACCGGATCCTCGCCGGACACGAGCAGATCGGGGTTCAGATCGCCCACGACCAGCACGGGACCGTGCGCGCGCAAGGTCGTCGCCGTGCTCACCGGACGACCCTATCATGAGCGGAGTTGATTCTGTATAGTCCCAAACGTGCACACTCGCTCGTCTATGTGTCATTGATGCGGCATCGAAGGAGGGCAGAGGTGAGATCGATGAAGGCCCGGACGCGGGGTGCGCTGGTGCTCGCGGCCGCCGCGGGGCTGGTCTTGAGCGCGACGGTCGCGGCCTGTGGAGGGTCGACCAGGCCGGCGGCGAACGACTCCGCCAGCGCCGGCGACCTGACGTACTGGTACTGGGCCGAGAGCGACGCGCCCGGCGCGAACAAGTGGATGCAGGCGATGATCGCCCGCTACGAGCAGCAGCATCCGAAGGTGCACATCAAGCTCGTACCGCAATCGACGGACACGCTCATCGGCGCCTTCAAGACCGCCTCGCAGACCAAGAAGGGCCCGGACATCGCCACGCAATGGGCGACGCTCCCCGTGCTCACGCCCGCGTGGACCGGCGCCTCGGTGCCGATCTCCGACTACGTCCCCAAGTCCGAGACCGCGAACTGGATCGGCACCCAGGAGAACACGAGCGACGGCAAGCTGTGGGGGATGCCGATCTACCTGCTCGGCGTGCCCTTCGTCTGGAACAAGCAGATGTTCAAGGACGCCGGGCTCGATCCCGACCAGCCGCCGGCCACGTTCGACGACCTGCTCGCCACGTGCACGAAGCTGAAGGCCAAGGGCATCACGCCGATCGGGATGGGCAACAAGGACGGCTACATGGGCAACTGGATGTTCGCCATCTACGGCAAGTCGTCGCTGGCGAACATCGGTGAGCTGCAGTCGGCGATGCTCGGCAAGGCGAAGTTCAGCGACCCCAAGTTCTCCGCGTTCTACACCGACATCGCCAAGCTGCGCGCACAGGGCTGCTTCAACGACGACATCTCGTCGCTGGACCTCAATCAGGGCTGGCAGCTGTTCCCGCGCAAGAAGGCCGCGATGGCGTGGACGACCGACGGCAACGCGCTGGCCTGGGCGAAGACGCTCGGCAGCGAGAGCATCGGCGTCGCGGCGCCGCCCAAGCTTGGCGACGGACCCATGGCCGACACGTATGACACGACGCAGTCGTCGTCGGCGTTCATCACGTCATGGTCCAAGCACAAGCGCGCGGCGGCGGCATTCCTGGCCTGGCTGCACCAGGGCCCGCAGCTGGACGCGTGGTACGCCCAGACGGGCGTCTTCCCCGCCGACAAGCGCTTCCCGGACAGCAAGATCACCGATCCGCTGGCGCGCAAGCTGTTCGAGCTCGACAAGCACGAATCGGTCTGGCTCGAGAACTACCTGCCGCCGCAGGTCGACCAGAACGCCGATCTCCCGGCCGGGCAGCTGATCACCTCCGGCTCGGGCACGCCGGCCAAGGCGTCCGCGCTGTGGGACCAGGTCATCCAGCAATGGAAGACGCAGCACCCGGACGAGTTCCAGCACTACCAGCAATGGGCCAGCGGATAGCGCTGCCGCGCACGAGGGCGCTCACGGCCAGCGGGGCGCGCCGGAGACGGCGCGCCCTGTGGCCGTACGGGTTCGTGGCACCGGCGATCGCCGTCCTCGCGCTGGTCTTCGTGTATCCGATCGTGCAGGTCGTCCGCTACAGCTTCTACGCCGGATCGCCGGGCGAGGCGATGACCTACGTCGGCCTCGCCAACTACCGCAACGTGGTCGCCGACCCGGTGTTCCGGCACTCGGTCCTCAACAACGTCAAGCTGCTGGCGACGGTGCCGGTGATGACCGCGCTCGCGCTGGCGGTCGCCTTGCTGCTCAACGGCGGCATCAGGGGATGGCGGCAGTTCAGGGCGATCGTGTTCCTGCCCTACATCCTCCCGGCGGCCGCGGTCGGGCTCACGTTCTCCTATCTCCTGCAGCGCAACGGCGTGATCAACGCGTTCCTGCACGACGTCGGGCTCGGGTCGCTGGCCCCCGACTGGCTCGGCTCCACGCGCTGGGTCGTCCCGTCGATCGGCGGGGTGATCATCTGGCAGCAGCTCGGGTTCGGCGTGGTGGTGTTCACCGCGGCGCTGCTCGCGCTGCCGGGGGAGGTCAGCGAGGCGGCGCGGCTGGACGGCGCGACGAGCTGGCAGCTGCAGCGGCTGATCCTGATCCCGCAGATCCGCGGGATCGTCGAGTTCTTCGTCGTGCTCGAGGCGATCACCGTGCTCTCGCAGGTGTTCAACTACGTCTACGTCCTCACGGGAGGCGGGCCGGGCAACGCCTCCAGCGTGATGGAGTTCTACATCTGGAAGAACGGCTTCTCGCTCGGGTCGGTGGGAGTCGCCTCGACCGTCGCGGTGATGCTGCTGGGCGTCGCGGGCGTGCTGATCTTCGTCTACATGCGCGTGCGCGCGCGGGCGGCCTCGGCATGATGCGCCGGCGCGGCTCGGTCGCGGCCGGCCAGGCGGTCCTCGTCGCGATCGCCGTCGTCTCGCTGTACCCCGTCTGGTTCGTCGTCCAGACCGCGCTCAAGACCAACCAGCGCTACACGCTCAGCCCGACCGGGCTTCCCACCCAGCCGACGCTGGAGAACCTGCGTCAGGTCCTGTTCGACCTGCCGGTCCCGCGGTGGGCGCTCAACAGCGCGATCGTCACCGTGGTCTCGGTCGGCGCGACCACGCTGATCGCGATGCTCGCCGCCTACGCGATCGTCTTCAGCGCGATGCGCGGGCGCGACGTGCTGCTCAACGCGAATCTCGCGCTGATGGTGATCCCGCCGGTGGCGTTGCTGCTGCCCATGTTCGTGCTGATGGTGAACCTCGGGCTGATCAACACGCTCCCGTCGGTGATCGTCTTCTACTGCGGGCTGATGCTCCCGTTCTCGATCTTCTTCTTCGTCAACTTCTTCCGCCAGTTCCCGCGCGAGCTGATCGAGGCGGCGACGATCGACGCGGCGTCCCCGTTCACGATCCTGCGGCTGATCGTGCTGCCGATCTCCGCCACCGCGACCTTCACGCTGATCATCGTCAACGCGATCTGGGCGTGGAACGAGCTGCTGATCGCGCTCGTCTTCCTCCAGGACGAGAACCGGCGGACGCTGATGGCCGGGTTGACGCTGTTCCAGGGTCGCTATGCGACCAACCAGCCGCTCGTGCTCGCCGGCGTGCTCATCTCGATCCTGCCGGTGCTGCTCGTGTACCTCGCCGGTCAGCGGTTCTTCGTGCGCGGCATGACCGCGGGCATCGGCAAGTAGCTGACGAAATCCGCGCGTTTCTGAGCGATCGCGTCATCGCGCGGATTTCGGCCGCCCGCCGCGGTTTGATCGTCGTGACGTGACCGTGTGTCGCGCCGTACACGGTCACCTTCATGAGCGCCCGGTTGCGCATCGTGCACGTTAATGCCATATTCGCCGGGCATATGCGCGTACGGCGCCACGCCATTCGGCGCCGGTCTTGTTGAACGAGTGAGGGAACGGAGAGTCATGACAAGATCGCGCGTGATCGCGGGACTGTCCGCGCTTGCCGCAGCGGTCACCGTCGCCGCCGGCGTCGGTGTGCAGACCGCAAGCGCGCTGCAGCCCAACCCGCTGGGCAACGGCCTCAAGCCGGTGCTCGGCTGGAGCAGCTGGAGCGCCCTTAGGCGAGCGCCGACCGCCGACCTGGTCAAGGCGGAGGCCGAGGCGATGGTGAGCAGCGGCCTGAAGGCCGCCGGCTACAGCTACATCAATCTCGACGACTTCTACTACCAGTGCCCGAGCAGCGCCGGGCCCAACGTCGATCAATGGGGCCGCTGGGTCACGGACCCGACGACCTTCCCGCCGAGCGGCGGCAAGGACGGCATCGCGGTCCTCGCCGACTACGTGCACGGTCTCGGACTGAAGTTCGGCATCTATCTCACGCCCGGCATCTCGCATCAGGCCGTCGTCCAGAACACGCCGGTGGAGGCGAGCGCCAACGGCGTCGAGCTCGGCACGCCGAGCCAGTACACGGCGAGCCAGATCGCGCTCGGCACGACCGAGCAGAACTACAACTGCCGCGGCATGCAGCGCCTCGACTGGACGGGGCATCCGGAGGGCGCGCAGCTCTACTACAACTCGCTCGTCGACCGGTTCGCGTCCTGGGGCGTGGACTTCATCAAGTTCGACGGCATCGAGGACTACAGCCCGCCGGACCTCGACGCCATGGCCAAGGCGATCGCGCAGTCGGGCAACCCGCACATGCTCCTGGACGCGACCGAAGGCGACTACACGATCGCCATCGCCGACTCCATCGTCAAGAACACGACGCAGTGGGAGTACACGCCGGACATCGAGAACAGCGGCGGCACGTTCAACTACACCAGCTACGGCAACGTCGCGCTGCGCTTCAACAGCACGGCGCTGTGGCAGCCGTACGTCGGCCCGGGCAACTTCCAGGACCTCGACTCGGTCGAGATCGGCAACGGCAGCGCGCCGGGCATCGGCGGCCGCGTCAACGGCATCTCCGTCGACGGGCGCAAGACGCTGCTGAGCCTGTGGTCGCTGGCGTCGTCGCCGCTGATCATCGGTCCGGACCTCACGCGCCTGGACCCGGTCGACAAGGACCTGCTCACCAACCCCGACATGCTCGCCGTCGACCAGGATGGGATCGCCGCCTCGCGGATCGCCGGCGGCGCCTACACCACGTCGAGCACGTTCCAGGTGTTCGCCAAGAAGGAGCCCAACGGCGACGCCGTCGTGGGCCTCTTCAACACCACCAACGAGGCGCCCGAGAGCGTCACCACCACCGCCGCGGCGATCGGGCTGCCGGCGAGCGCGTCGGGCTATCGGGTGACCGACCTGTGGACGCACCGGACGAGCGAGACGGCGGGGACGATCGGCGCGAGCGTTCCGCCGCAGGGCGTCGCGTTCTATCGCGTCACCCCGATCGGCGACGCGGGTCAGGAGCCGCCGAGCACCGCCGTCAACGTGAGCGGGCCGACGACGTACTCGCCCGGCCAGGCCGCGACCGTGACCGCGACCTTCACGAACACCGGCGTCCAAGCGGCGACGGCCGTGCAGCTCAGCCTGGCCGCGCCCGGCGGCTGGACGGTGAGCTCGACCTCGGGAACGGCGTTCAGCCACGTCTCGACGGGCCAGAGCGTGAGCGCCACGTTCCGCGTCGTCGCGCCGTCGACGACGGGAGCCGGGAACGCGCTGACCGCGACCGCGGCCTACGGGTGGCCCGGCGGCACGCCGCAGTCGGCGACGTCGACCGAGATCGTCAAGGTCGCGCCGGCCGTGAAGATCAATGAGGTCCGGACGGCCGTCACCGGCGCCACGACCAACCAGTACATCGAGCTCTACAACGCCGGCGGCACCGCCGTCGACGTCTCGAGCTGGACCGTCGGCTACCGCTCCGGGGCGAACACGACCGACACGGCGCTGGCCACGATCCCCGCGGGCACCACGATCCCCGCGGGCGGCTACTACCTGCTCGGCCGGACGGGCGGCTACAACGGCTCCCCCGCGGCCGACCAGACGTTCGCGACGAACCTGTCCGCGACGAGCGGCGCGCTCAGCCTCAACGACGCGACCGGGACGTTGCTCGTGGACAGCGTCGGCTGGGGCTCGGCCACCAACGCGCTGCTCGAGAACTGCCCGGCGCCGGCGCCGCCGACCACGGCCGCGCCCGGCTCGGCGATCGTGCGCAGCCCGAACGGCCGCGACACCGACTCCAACTGCGGCGACTTCGCGGTCACGACGGTTCCCTCGCCGCGCGCGCTGAACGTCGTCGGCGTCTCCGGCACGACCAGCCCGTCCGCGAACGTCCCGAACACGCTCGCGCTCACGCTCGGCGCGCCGGCGACGTTCGGCACCCTCACGCCGGGCGTCACGCGCGACTACGCCGCGAGCATGACCGCCTCGGTGCTCTCGACCGCGGGCGATGCGTCGCTCAGCGTGACCGACCCGAGCGCCACGGCACCCGGCCATCTGGTCAACGGCGCGTTCGCGCTGCCCAGCCCGCTGCAGGTGGCGGCGACCAGCCCGGCCGGTGCGGGAGGGGCGTTCGGTCCCTTGAGCGCGACGCCGCTGACGCTGCTGGTCTACGGCGCCCCGGTGTCCAATGACCCGGTCAGGCTCACGTTCCAGCAGCACGTGGATGCCAACGACGCGCTGCGATCGGGCGCCTACGGCAAGACGCTGACGTTCACGCTGGCCACCACGACGCCGTAAGGGGGTCACCGCGACTCGGCCGGGGCGCCGCTGGGCGTCCCGGCCGGGCGTCGCGCGCCGGCGATCAGCCGGCTCGGAACGACTCGGTTCGGATCACCGGCTCGCCGGCGAGGTCGGACGCGTCGAGATCGACCGTGGCGACGATCGCCCAGTCGTGATGGCCTTCGGGATCGTTGATGATCTGGCGCACCGTCCAGGCCCGGGCCTCGCCGCCGGCCGGAGCCGGCTCGATCATGAGCAGCTCCGGGGCGCGCGCGGACGGTCCGTCGTCGAGTGTCCCGTGCTCGTCCCAGTAGGTTCCCAGCGCGGCCTCCCAGGCGGCGGCGTTCATCGCGATCTTCGTCCGCGTCCCGCTCAGCTCCGCCGCCGCGGCCTCGAGCTGCGCGAGCGCCGCGAAGTCGTCGCGGGCGGCCAGCCGCACCCTCTGGAACATCGCGTTGCGGACCATCACGCGGAACGCGCGCTCGTTGCCGGTGATCGGGCGCGGAGAGGACGGTGCGCCGCCGGCTGCCGCGGCCGCCGCGGCCCGCTCGATCGCCTCGGGATCGGTCAGCGCCTCCCACTCGTCCAGCAGGCTGGAATCGATCTGGCGGACCGTCTCGCCGAGCCATTCGACGAGGTCGTCGAGCTCGTCGGTCTTGACGCGCTCGGGCACCGTCTGGCGAAGCGCGCGGTAGGTGTCGCTCAGGTAGCGCAGGACCAGCCCCTCCGAGCGCGCGACGCCATAGAACGCGACGTACTCGCTGAAGCTCCGGCCGGACTCGTACATGTCGCGCACGACCGACTTCGGTGACAGGTCGGACTCCAGCACCCACGGGTGCGTCTCGCGGTAGAGCCGCAGGGCGTGCTCGAGCGGCTCCGCGAGTGGCTTCGGATAGGTGACCTCCTCCAGCAGCGCCATCCGCTCCTCGTACTCGATGCCGTCGGCCTTCATCGCGGCGACGGCCTCCCCGCGCGCCTGGTTGGCCTGCGCTCTGAGCACGGGCGACGGGTCGTCGAGGATCGCCTCGACGACCGACAGCACGTCCAGGGCGTGCGACTCGGAGTGCGGGTCGACGAGATCGAACGCGGCCTGGGCGAACGACGCCAGCGGCTGGTTGAGCGCGAAGTCCTCCTGCAACGCGGCCGCGAGCTGGAGGGTGCGGCCGAACGGGTCCGGGGCCGGCAGCCGCTCCAGCACGCCCGAGGCGAGCAGCTCCTCGCTCAGCGATTCGGCTTGCGCGGCCAGGCGCCGGCGGCCGCGCTCGTCCTCGTGGTTGTCCTCCATCAGCACGCGCAGTGTCTCGACCGAGTCCGCGGGCTGATTGATGACGTTGAGGATGATCGAGTGGTTCACGCGCATCCGCGACACGAGCGGCTCGGGCCTCGCGTCGCGCAGGCGCGCGAACGTCTCCTCGGTCCAGCTGACCACGCCCTCCGGCGCCTTCTTCTTCTGGATCCGGCGCTGCTTGGTCGCGTCGTCGCCCGCCTTGGCGATCAACCGGGCGTTCTCGATCGTGTGGTCGGGGGCCTGTACGACGACGGTGCCGGACGTGTCGAATCCGGGGCGTCCGGCGCGGCCGGCGATCTGGTGGAACTCGCGCGCCTTCAGCAGCCGGTGGTTGGTGCCGTCGAACTTCGCCAGGCCGGTGAAGACGACCGTGCGGATCGGGACGTTGATGCCGACGCCGAGCGTGTCGGTCCCGCACACCACCTTCAGCAGCCCGGTCTGCGCGAGCTGCTCCACGAGCCGCCGGTAGCGCGGGAGCATGCCCGCGTGGTGGACGCCGATGCCGCCGCGGATCAGCTTCGAGAGCGTCCGGCCGAACCCGGCGGTGAAGCGGAAGGCGCCGATCGCGTCCGCGATCGCGTCGCGCTCCTCGCGCGTGCAGAGCTTCCCGGACAGCAGCGACTGCGCCCGCTCCAGCGCCGAGGCCTGCGTGAAGTGGACGACGTAGATCGGCGCCTGGTCGGTCCGTACCAGCTCTTCGAGCAACTCGTGCAACGTCTCCAGCGACCACGCGAAATGAAGCGGCACCGGCCGCTCCGCCTGGTCGATCAGCGCGGTCTCGCGCCCGGTGCGGCGGGTCAGGTCGTCCCGCAGCGCGGTCATGTCACCGAGCGTGGCCGACATCAACACGAACTGCGCCTGCGGCAGGGTGAGCAGCGGCACCTGCCACGCCCAGCCACGCTGGGGATCGCCGTAGTAGTGGAACTCGTCCATCACCACCTGCCCGACGTCGGCGGCCGACCCCTCGCGCAGCGCGATGTTGGCGAGGATCTCCGCGGTGCAGCAGATGATCGGGGCGCCGCTGTTGACGGACGCGTCGCCGGTGAGCATGCCCACGTTGCGCGCGCCGAACGTCTCGCACAGCGCGAAGAACTTCTCCGACACGAGCGCCTTGATCGGGGCGGTGTAGAACGTGACGCGGCGCTCGGCGAGCGCCGCGAAGTGCGCCGCGATCGCGACCATCGACTTCCCGGACCCGGTCGGCGTGCCGAGGATCACGTTGTTGCCGGAGAGCAGCTCGATCACCGCTTCTTCCTGATGCGGGTACAGGCTCAGGCCCTGCTGCTGCGTCCAGCCGAGGAACGCCTCGTACACGGAGTCCGCGCCGGGCTCCTGCGGCAGGAGGTCGACGAGGCTCATGCGCCGTCAGCGCCTTCGTCGTGCATCGACGCAGTATGTCGACGGTCTCCTGCGCCGCGATGGCGGCCGTCACGGGAGGAGCGATCTGCGGGCCGACCGATGACTTTCCCGATGGGCCGTCGTTCCAACGGACATGAGCAACGTCACCTTCAGCCTCTCCATGTCCCTCGACGGCTTCGTCGCGGGCCCCAACGACGAGATCGATCCGCTGCACGACTGGCTGTTCGGCGGCGAGCACCCCAGCCGCGCCGGCTTCGGCAGCATGACCGAGGAAAGCCGTGCGGTGCTCGACGCGGGCATCGACAACCTCGGCGCCGTCGTCGTCGGCCGCACCACGTTCGAGGTCTCCGGGCGCTGGGGCGGAAAGGGGCTGTTCGGGGCGCCGACGTTCGTCGTCACCCACTCGCCTCCGACCGAGAACCGGGGCGAGTTCACCTACGTCACCGAAGGCGTCGAGGCCGCGATCGAGCGGGCGCGCGCGGCGGCCGGCGAGAAGCACGTCTCCGTGATGGGCGCGATCGTGCCGCAGCAGGCGATCCGCGCGGGCCTGGTCGACGAGTTCGTGATCCACCTGATCCCGGTGCTGCTCGGTGAGGGCAAGCGCCTGTTCGACCACCTCGACGGCCGGGTGGACCTGGAGCGGACGCACGTGGTGGAGGCTCCCGAGGGCGTCACGCACCTGCGCTTCCGCGTGGTCCGCTGAGCGCGCGCGGGGTCGCCGTCGTCGCGGCTTCAGCGAGGGCGGCGAGAACCGCGGCGGTCGCGGGCGGGTCCGGCGGCTCACCGTAGGTGGCGGCGTAGATGTGCCGCTCGAAGCCGGGCAGCTCGGTCGCGACGACGCCCTCGGTGCGGTGGGCGCGCAGGGCGAGCCCGGTCTGGGTCGCGACCCCGAGCCCGGCGGCGACCCACGCTTGGATCACGACCATGTCGTCGGAGCTGTAGCCGATCCGCGGCTCGAACCCGGCGTCGGCGCACATGGACAGCAGGTGGCTGCGGCAGCGCTCACAGCCGGCGATCCAGGTCGCGTCGCGCAAGCTCGCCAGTCCGCGTTCGCGGCGCGTGGAGAGCACGTAGACCGGGTCGTCGAGCAGATGATGCAGGCGGAGCCCGGAGGGCTCCGGTTCCGTCTCGTCG
>C688J18823_10003428_pt1 | contig 10022 bp, 11 predicted proteins | sample HopSoiMetagenom1_FD_18823 | JGI IMG/M metagenome (IMG submission 18823) | reverse complement strand
TATCTTTCGTCTCTATTTTTTTTTTTTTTTGAATAGGGTACCCAAGAAATATTGACTTGAATCGCCCTCTTTTCTTTGATTCTTTCCCCTTTTTATATGGTATGGTAAATGATCCCACTCAAACGAATAGGTGTGAAAGCTATAATTGTAAACCACGATCAAATCTATGGAAGCACTGGTTTATACATTCCTTTTAGTCTCGACTTTAGGGATAATTTTTTTCGCTATCTTTTTTCGAGAACCGCCCAAGGTTCCGACCCGACTAAAAAAATGAAATGATTTTTCATCATATCAACTGAAGTAATGAGCCTCCCGTACGGGAGGCTCATTACTTCAACTAGTCTAGTTCTAGTCCCCGTGTTCTTCGAATGGATCTCTTAGTTGTTGAGAAGGTTGCCCAAAAGCGGTATATAAGGCGTATCCCGTAAAGCTTACAAGTAAACCAGATATGAAGATGGCGACTAGGGTTGCTGTTTCCATTTTTAGATAATTTCAAGATCACAACGGATCTACCATAAGATCGTTTATTTACAACTACAACGGAATGGTATACAAAGTCAACAGATCTCAACCAATGATTAAATAGGATTTATGGCTACACAAACCGTTGAGGGTAGTTCTAGATCTAGGCCAAGACAAACTACTGTAGGGAGTTTATTGAAACCATTAAATTCGGAATATGGTAAAGTAGCTCCGGGCTGGGGGACTACACCACTTATGGGAGTCGCAATGGCTCTATTTGCGATATTCCTATCTATTATTTTGGAAATTTATAATTCTTCCGTTTTACTAGATGGAATTTCATTAGGTTCATAAGAACTATGAAGCCCTAGTTTTTCAATCAAAAAATTTACTTAAGACTCGGATTTTCGGATTTATAGACCGTTTTGGTAGTTCGACTGTGGAATTTCTTTGTTTCGGTATTTCCGGAATATGAGCGTGTGACTTGTTATAATTGATCCTATTGATAATACAGAGAATGGGTCCTGTCATCTCTATCAAGATGATTCTACCCCGTCGGATATTTATCCGAATATCTGGAGCACGGAATATATAGAATAGATCAAGAAAAGAAATATTTGAACTATGGTTCATACCCACTATTCAGACCTCGCAACCGGACTCAAAAAAACAATTTCAGATAAGTATTTCCTATTCTAAAGCAAAATATCTTTCTTTAGACTTATTTCATTTTGTCCGAAGGACAACTTTTTCTCTAGATTTTGTTGAGTCATTCCATCCACTCATTAAATAAGTGATGATCAAACGGTTTTTACTCAGAGAACCTTTGAATTTAGCTCCAAGCTAAATCATCGTGGTTTTAGTATGAATCTGAGGTTTTAATTGATTCATAGGGTCGCAACAAGAGAATTCCTATCATTATCATTATCTTATAGTAAAAAAGAGTCGATCCGCATTACGCACAAAAAAAAAAAAAAATGAAATAACAAACAAAAATAGGAAAGAGAAGGTTCAAGAGGCCTGTAAAAATTAACATAAAGAAAGACGAAGGAGCTAACTTGATATTTTTTGGCATTATCATCACAAAGAAGAAAGATTCCGGATTTTTTTTTGACTTCCTATCTTCGGGACAAATTGAATCAAGCGGCTAAGAAGTTTTGAACTTTCTATTACATATCCGTTGAAATCAGTATTTGTGTGTTTCTGTTTGAGCCGTACGAGATGAAATTCTCATATACGGTTCTCAGAGGGGGAGTCCTCTTGGATTACCTATCTCAATAAAGTATATGATTGGTTCGAGGAACGTCTCGAGATTCAAGCGATTGCGGATGATATAACTAGTAAATATGTCCCTCCTCATGTCAACATATTTTATTGTCTAGGGGGGATCACACTTACTTGTTTTTTAGTACAAGTAGCTACGGGCTTTGCTATGACTTTTTACTATCGTCCAACCGTTACGGAGGCTTTTTCCTCTGTTCAATACATAATGACTGAGACCAACTTCGGTTGGTTAATCCGATCAGTTCATAGATGGTCAGCAAGTATGATGGTTCTAATGATGATTCTGCACGTATTTCGTGTGTATCTTACAGGCGGGTTTAAAAAACCCCGCGAATTAACTTGGGTTACAGGTGTGGTTCTGGCTGTATTGACTGCATCTTTTGGTGTAACTGGTTATTCCTTACCTCGGGACCAAATTGGTTATTGGGCAGTAAAAATCGTGACAGGCGTACCTGAAGCTATTCCTGTAATAGGATCGCCTTTGGTAGAGTTATTACGTGGAAGTGCTAGTGTGGGCCAATCCACCTTGACCCGTTTTTATAGTTTACACACTTTTGTATTGCCTCTCCTTACTGCCGTATTTATGTTAATGCACTTCCCAATGATACGTAAGCAAGGTATTTCGGGTCCTTTATAGTTTTATAGAAAAGACAGATCATAAATATTTGTATTTGGAATTTCTCATATATCATATCGGGGAGGACCAATAGTATTTCATTGCTACAAATATGGATTATTTATTGAAAAAATAAGACATGTTATTTAGATACTTCTCTTCAACTCCGAAATATTGTATTCTTTATTTGATACGAATAGTTGAAGTGGATTCTCTAAAGAGAGGATGGATTATGGGAGTGTGTGACTTGAACTATTGATTGGGCCATGCCGATATATGATTTTATCCGCCACGTTGGAATTCACAACCAAACGTGTCTCCGCATCCAACCACCACGTAAATCCCCCTATGTAGCATAGGATAGGCCGGTTCGCTTGAGGAGAATCTTTTCCATGATCATACCCGAATTATGTCATGCATGAACAGGCTCCGTAAGATCCCGCAGAATAGAATAAGTGATGTGGCACGATCCAACGTTCTATCTATTCCACTTACTTATTTATAGTATGGAAATGCATCCATTTCCTCTGCATCGATCCAGATCCATCATACTATCGGAGTGAAATAAGGGATCTAAGGAAGAACGGAGGCTAGACTTTATTAGTAACAAGAAAAAACTTTGTATGTAAGAAAACCGAGATGTTGTGGGGGATAAACACAAATAAAAAAGACATGAGACAGTCCAAAAAGCGCTTGTTAATTAGGATCCAATTTGTAAGCCTACTTGGATATTGAGCATTTATCTGTAAGAACTGAATTCTTTGCAATGAATAGTTGCAACTTCGGAAATGGAATCTGGTAAATTTTTTCTTACATGGAGTCATTATATATGTGTGGATATGTATGAAATATAGGTTTTCTATCGATCTGTTTCTGTCATTCCTTTGATTCTTGCTCGAGCCGGATGATGAAAAATTATCATGTCCGGTTCCTTCGGGGGGTGGATTCATAAGAATTCACCTATCCCAATAACAAAGAAACCTGACTTGAATGATCCTGTATTAAGAGCTAAATTGGCTAAAGGGATGGGACATAATTATTATGGAGAACCTGCATGGCCAAATGATCTTTTATATATTTTTCCAGTAGTAATTCTAGGTACTATTGCGTGTAATGTAGGCTTAGCAGTTCTAGAACCATCAATGATTGGTGAACCGGCGGATCCATTTGCAACCCCTTTGGAAATATTACCCGAATGGTACTTCTTTCCCGTATTTCAAATACTTCGCACAGTACCCAATAAGTTATTGGGTGTTCTTTTAATGGTTTCAGTACCAACAGGATTATTGACAGTACCTTTTTTGGAGAATGTTAATAAATTCCAAAATCCATTTCGTCGTCCAGTAGCTACAACAGTCTTTTTGATCGGTACCGTGGTAGCTCTTTGGTTAGGTATTGGAGCAACATTACCTATTGATAAATCTCTAACTTTAGATCTTTTTTAAATTGATTCAACCGCGAAATACCACGATGTAAGTATCTAGGGAATAGTCGCCTATAATTCTAAAGTGAATTCCCCCTAGATACATGAATTTTATTATGATCTATTCCACGAAAATACGGATCGCGCGCTGAATAAAGTTTTTTCTTTATTTTTATTATAAAATAAATTAAATATATAAAAAGAATATGAAATAATTATAATAGATTTAAAATGAAAACTTATTCTTAGGTAAATTGATTGCGCAATGCTTCTGTAGAGTGTCCATTATCTGTTTTACATCTTCTGCGCGAAAATATTCAATTCTCAAAAGATCTTCTTGACTGTTACTCAAAAGGTCCAATAATGTATGTATATTGGATCTTTTGAGATAATTATAGGTCCTGGGGGGTAGTTCTGATTGGTCAATAAAAATACATTTCAATGGAATTTCTTTTTTGTTTTTCTTTAGATTAGTTAATCCATTTTGAAAGGTAAAAAGGGGTAGAGTAAACCTGTTTTTATTTTCCTCGAAATGAATGTCCCCTTCCTCCGCAGATAGAAAAGGAATAAATAAATCAATCAAATTATGAGAAGCTTCATAAAGTGCTTCCTTAGGAGTTAAACTCCCATTCGTCCATATTTCTAGAAAAAGTATTTCTTGTTTTTCATTTCCATTCCCATAAGAATGAATACTATGATTCGCATTTCGAACAGGCATGGATACAGCATCTATAGGATAACTTCCATCTTGAGAGTTATTTGTGGGGTTCATACGGTACCCGCGGTCTCTCTTGATTTGTAATTCAATACGCAAATCAATTGGTTCCGTCAGGTTAGCTATATGCTGTGTTGTATCAACTATTTCCACAGAAGGTGGTGAGATGATATCTTGAGCGGTTACGTATCTAGGACCTCTGACGCAAATGAATGCGTCTCTAATTCCATAGAGATTACTTCTCAATACAATTTCTTTCAAATTTATTAAAATTTCATGTACCGATTCCTCAATACCTACTATCGTAGAATATTCATGCGGCACCTTCTCAGATTTTGCACGTGTGATACATGTTCCTTCTATTTCTCCAAGTAAAGCCCTTCGCATGGCAATACCTATAGTATCGGCTTGACCTTTCATGAGCGGGGACAGAATGAAACGACCATAATAAAGACGCTTACTATCTACTCTTGATTCAACACATTTCCACTGTAGTGTTCGAGTGGATGCTGCTATTTCCTCTCGAACCATAATAATATTATTCTTTCTTTGATCAGATCATTTAATCGTTTATTTCTCTTGAAGTTTAATTCTTATTTTTACACACGTCTTTTTTTAGGAGGTCGGCATCCATTATGTGGCATAGGTGTTACATCACGCACGAAGCTTAATAGTATACCACTTCTACGAATGGCCCGTAATGCCGCGTCTCTTCCGAGACCAGGACCTTTTATCATAACTTCTGCTCGTTGCATACCCTGATCGACTACAGTACGAATAGCATTTAAGGCCGCTGCTTGAGCAGCATAGGGTGTCCGTCTTCTTGTGCCTTTGAATCCAGAGGTACCGGCGGAGGCCCAAGAAACCACCCGACCTCGTACATCTGTAACAGTTACTATGGTATTGTTGAAACTCGCTTGAACATGAATAACTCCTTTTGGTATTCTACGTATATTCTTACGTGAACCAATACGCCCATTCCTACGCGAACCAATTCTTGGTATAGGTTTTGCCATATTTTATCATCTCATAAATATGAATCAGAAATATACAGAAAGATACGGAGATATCCATTTCATGTTAAAGCGGGTCCTTTATTTTTTTTTACTTTACATGGCCCTTTCTTGAGAAACTTTAGACTTTCGAAAGATTATCCTTGTCTCTGTTTATGTCTCGGGTTGGAACAAATCACTATAATTCGTCCGCGCCTACGGATCAGTCGACATTTTTCACAAATTTTACGAACAGAAGCCCTTATTTTCATATTTCTCACTCCTTACTTTAATTTGGAATCTATTCCTTGCTTGGAAGAAAATGAGTCTCTTGTATTTTTTAGGTTCAAATTGAATCCCCCGCGAAAGGAATGTTTTCAAAAATCATCTAATTGCTCGAATCTTTGTTACGAAGTCTATAAATTATACGTCCTCTGGTTGAATCATACCTACTTAATTTCTATTTTTACTCTATCCCCCGGCAGTATCCGTATCAAACTGCGTCGGATCCTCCCTGAAATATAACCTAGAATTAGATCTTCATTATCTAAACGGACCCGCGAACATCCCGTTGGGGAGTGATTCAGTAAAGTAATTAAACCTTCATGAATCCATTTTTGTTCTTTCATTCCGGGCAATCCCCCTTGAAGTATCAACTAATGGAGGAAGAGTTAGTTATATAACTAACTTTTTTTCTTCTCTATTTCACAAATAGGAAATTAGAGATAAAATTAGGATACCGAAGGAAGATCACCATATATAACACAAAATTTCTCCTCCAATTCTTTCTAGTCTAGCTTCTCGGTCTGTCATTATGCCTCGAGAAGTAGAAAGAATTACAATTCCCATTCCACCTAAAATCTTAGGAATTTTTTGATAGTTGGAATAGATTCGTAGACCGGGCCGACTGATACGTTTTAAAACAGTTCTATATATTCCTTTCTTAGTCCTTCTATGGCGCAAGGTTGAAACCAAGAAATATTTGTTACTTTCCTGATGTTTCCGAACGTTTTCAATAAAACCTTCTCGTAGGAGTATTTTAACAATGTTTTCGGTGATATTGGTGGATGCTATTCGAACCGTTCCTTTTTTACTCATGTCAGCATTTCTTATAGAAGTTATTATATCAGCAATAGCGTCTCTGCCCATGATGAATTTGAATTCTCGGTGCTTCCTAATTTTGATATAATCAACGTGTTTTTTTTTATTTGAATTATTAATTAATAAATTAATTATTAAACATTATTAAAAGTATATGCGTGAAACACAATCTATTAATTTGATCTATTTTAGATATCCTACTATAACTATATCATAGTTTGATCCACTAGTATTTATAATACCTCGGGAGCTAATGAAACTATTTTAGTAAAATTCAACTGTCTCAATTCCCGAGCAATCGCGCCGAAAATTCGAGTTCCTTTTGGATTTCTTTCTTGATCAATGATAACCGCTGCATTGTCATCATATCGTATTATCATACCGTTGTCACGTTTGAATTCTTTACATGTACGTACAATTACAGCTCTAATTACTTCTGATCTTTCTAAAGGCATATTGGGCACTGCTTCTTTGATTACAGCAACAATAACGTCACCGATATGAGCATATCGGTGATTACCCGCTCCTATGATTCGAATACACATCAATTTTCGAGCTCCGCTGTTATCTGCTACATTCAAAAGGGTCTGAGGTTGAATCATATTCTTTTTTTTTTTTATTTGAATCTGTTATTTCAATGCAAAGGATGAGGAAAAAAAAAGAAATAGTGTTTGTCTAGAAATAAAACAACCCGCAATTGGTTTTTTCATTCTCAATACCTTTTTTTGTTTATGTTTAGTCCTACGTGCCTATCCTGAAATAACAAATTGAGTTCGTATAGGCATTTTGCATGCAGCTATTTCAATAGCTGTTCTGGCTACAGTTTCTGATACTCCACTCATTTCATAAAGTATTCGACCTGGTTTAACAACGGATACCCAATATTCGGGGGACCCTTTCCCCGAACCCATACGTGTTTCCGTAGGTCTTACTGTAACAGGTTTGTCGGGAAATATACATACCCATATTTTTCCACCACGACGCGCATATCGTGTCATTGCTCTTCGCCCTGCTTCTATTTGTCTAGCCGTGATCCAAGCGGGTTCAAGTGCCTGAAGAGCGTATCTGCCGAAACAAATACGATTGCCTCGACAAGATATTCCCTTCATTCTTCCTCTATGTTGTTTACGAAACCGGGTTCTTTTGGGGTTATAGTTGATGGTTTTTTCTTAATCCCACCTCTACTACAGAACCGGACATGAGAGTTTCTTCTCATCCAGCTCCTCGCGAATGAAAGAAAGGATTCTATAATATTACGTATAAACATGTATAGTTAATAACTAATACAAAAACTAAGTAATGCGATTTATTGATATTTCGTTTTTTATTACATAGGAAGCTGTATATGCGTCTAGATGTGTATATTTATAGATAATGCTTCTTTTTTTTTTACTCTTATCGAATCAAGTCAAAACAATATAGTAATCCAAAAAATAAAAGTTTCACGGGCGGATATTGACTCCTTTCTGCTTCATCCGTAGGATTAATCCACGATCTTTCAGAGTAAATAAATTTGTTCTTGGTTCGTTCCGCCATCCCGCCTGATGAATCATTAGGATTCGTTTTTATTTTAATAGAATCTTATATAGTCACAGGTTTCGTCGTTCCTATAGCTTCTCCATTAATGGTTAGGCCTGAACTCTGCAATGGAGCTCCTAACAAAATCCGTTCCCGAGTCAATCTCCTCAGTTTCTATTAACCCGGGGCTCTTTATCATTTATTATTATTTATATCAATATTAATGCTTTATCACACTGCCTTTTATGAGGTGATTCAAAGACCATACATTACATATTGGAATCATCTATCATTGATATTTTTGTTCTCTCTTTCTATCACCTTTCCAGTTATCTGCATCCCTTTATTTTTTTTCCCTTCAAAATCCATAATCGGATTTTTTATGGAAAATTTCAGTTGTTACAACTATATGATTGATCCAGTCACATAGTGACTGTTTCTTGGGATCTTGACAATACGAAGCAATAAGTTGCTTATTAGTTTTTAGTATAGTTATTAAGTTCATAGTGGGGTCATTTTTTTGAAGCCCAACTCTAAACTCTAAAGAAAAAACTAACGAGTCACACACTAAGCATAGCAATTATATCATCAAAAAGGATTAATCGATTTTTTATTCAACCTTATAGAATTAAATTAGAACTGTTTATTTTTATTTGATTTTGATTTAACGGAAACTGTTTTTTCTTTTTTGTTCTGTCAATGGGCAGAAGGGCAAGATAAAGAAGGGCCCGTTTGTTATTCCTCGTCTACAAATATCCAAATTTTTAGGCCCAATACTCCATAGATAGTTCGAATTGTATAGGAACAATGATCAATTTTAGCGCGAATTGTTTGTAGAGGAACCCCGCCCTCTCTGATCCATTCGACACGTGCAATTTCTTTTCCGTCGATACGCCCTGCAATTTGTATTTGAATTCCTTTTGTATCTGTTTGTTCAGTTAATTCAATAGCTCTTTTCATTGCTTTTCGAAACGAAACTCTATTTCTTAATTGTGAAGCCATATATTCTGCAAGAATATTAGGGTGCCCATAAGGTTTTTCAATTCTTGTGATAGCAATGTTGAGTCTTCGGTTCACAGAATGAAACTCTTTTTGTACATTCATCTGTAATTCTTCGATCCCTCGTGTTCGGCCCTCTATTAATAAATTCGGGAACCCAATATAGATTATGACCTGTATCAAATCGATTCTTTTTTTAATTTCTATACGTGCAATTCCAATTCCTTCGAAACCTGGGGATATTCTCTTATTTTTTTGTACATAGTTCTTGATACAATTTCGTATTTTCTCATCTTCTTGTAAACCTACGGAAAAATTTTTTGGTTGTGCGAACCAAAAGGAATGATGATTTTGGGTTGTACCAAGTCTGAAACCAAGTGGATTTATTTTTTGTCCCATATTTTTTTATTATATTCTTTTTCCGTCCATTTTTTTTTTTCTAAACTAAACTAAATAGGAATCTAAACCTTAGATAGATTCATCTAAAAATAATTTCGATTTATCTTTTAATACAATTGTTATATGACAAGTAGGCCTTTTTATCGGATAACTACGTCCTCGAGCCCTAGGCCTTAACTTTTTCACAAAGGGACCCCCATTGACTTCGGCTTTACTAATGAATGAATCAGCTTCGTTCAAACCCATATTATGACTAGCATTTGCCGCTGCAGAATAAACCAATTTTAAAATGGGATAAGATGCTCGATAAGGCATGAGTTCCAGTATCATGAGTGCTTCTTCATAAGAACGTTCGCGAATTTGATCAATTACTCTTCGCGCTTTGAAAACAGACATACAAATATGTTGAGCTAAAACTTTTACTTCTCTACCCGAATTCGAGTTCTTTTTCTTTATCATAAGGTTTATCCCCCGCCAATGAATGAATGATCTTTTTTTTTTTTTTTTTTTTTT
>C688J18823_10003427_pt1 | contig 10022 bp, 8 predicted proteins | sample HopSoiMetagenom1_FD_18823 | JGI IMG/M metagenome (IMG submission 18823) | reverse complement strand
AGCCCTTTCGTCGCCGATCCCGCCAAACGCTCGCTCGTCGTCGGCACGATCGACTTCGACGAGTCGGTCGACGCCGCCGCCCTGGCCAAGACGCTGCGCGCCAACGGGATCGTCGACGTCGAGCCCTACCGCAAGCTCGGCCGCAACCAGCTGCGAGTCGGGATGTTTCCCGCGATCGACCCGGCCGACGTCGAGGCGCTGACCGCCTGCATCGACTGGGTCGTCGAGAACGTGGACGGGGTCAGGGCGTCATGAGGGTCCTGGTCAAGGAGAAGATCGCCGACTCCGGCGTTGAGCTGCTGCGCTCGCAGTTCGACGTCGACCTCGGGCTGGAGATGTCCGACGAGGAGCTGCGCGAACGGATCGGCGATTACGACGCGATCCTGATCCGCTCGGCGACGAAGATGACTCCGGAGCTGATCGAGCTCGCCGGCAACCTCAAGGTGATCGGCCGCGCCGGCACCGGCGTCGACAACGTCGACATCCCGGCTGCCACCCGCCGCGGGATCATCGTCGCCAACGCGCCGGAATCGAACTCGGTCGCCGCCGCCGAGCACACCCTGGCGCTGGCGCTGGCGCTCTTCCGCAACGTGCCGCAGGCGCACGAATCGCTTGTCGCCGGGCGCTGGGACCGCGCCAAGTTCAAGGGCTCAGAGCTCTATGGCAAGACGCTCGGCGTGATCGGCTTCGGCCGCATCGGCCAGCTCGTCGCCAAACGCGCCCAGAGCTTCGAGATGGAGGTCGTCGCCTTCGACAAGTTCGTCTCCGCCGAGCGCTTCCGCGACCTCGGCGTCGAGGGGGCGGAGTCGATCGAGGATCTACTCGGCCGCGCCGACCTCGTCACCCTGCACACGCCGAAGACGCCGGAGACGATCGGGATGATCAACGCCGAGACGATCGCCGCGATGAAGGACGGCGCCCGCCTCGTCAACTGCGCCCGCGGCGAGCTCGTCGACCTCGACGCGCTGACGGCGGGTCTGGAGTCCGGCAAGCTGGGCGGCGCCGCGCTTGACGTCTTTCCCTCCGAGCCCTTCACCGAGCACCCGGCGTTCTCCCGCGGCGACGTCGTCGTCACCCCGCACCTGGGCGCCTCGACGGCCGAGGCGCAGGACCGCGCCGGCGTCGTCACCGCTGAGCAGGTGACCGCGGCGCTGAACGGCGGGGTCGTCACCAACGCGGTCAACATCGCCGCCGTGCGGCCGGAGGCGATGGAGGCGCTGGCGCCCTTCGTCCCGCTTTGCGAAAAGCTCGGTCGGCTCGCGCAGGGGCTCGGCGACGGCTCGGTCGAGCGGGTGAGCGCCGAATTCCGCGGCCGCATCGCCTCCCACGACACCCGCCTGCTGGGGATCGCCGTCCTCGCCGGGATCCTCTCCGGCCACACGGAGGAGCCGGTCAACCTCGTCAACGCGCCGCAGATGGCCGAGGAGCGGGGGATCGAGCTCTCCGAGACCACCGACGCCAGCGCCGAGGACTTCACCGAGCTCGTCCGCGTCCGCATCAAAACCGCCGACGGCGAGGTCGAGGTCGCGGGCACCAGCGTCGGCCCGCGCAACGAGCCCTACCTGGTCTCCGCCTGGGGCGAGAGCTTCTACTTGCCCTTCGCCGAGCACATCTCCGTCTTCCGCTACGCCGACCAGCCGGGGATGATCGGCCGCGTCGGCACCCTTTTCGGTGAAGAGGGCGTGAACATCGTTTCCGCCGCTGTCGGCGCCGAAAGCGGGGGGGAGCGGGCGGTGATGGCCCTGACCACCGACGCACCCGTGCGCCAGGAGACGATCGAGAAGATCCTCGCCCTCCACGGCTTCTCCAACGGCCGCTCGGTCGATCTCTGAGCTGTAGACAGGCGCCGGCCTAGGCCGCAACGTCTGGCGAAACCGCTTGTTCGTATGGGAGGGTCATCGAGCCCCGACAGGGACCAATGAAGAAGTCGCTCCTCATCGTCTTGACTTTGCTCGCGGCCATGCCCGCGCTGCCGGCCCATGCGGAATCCGGCCCACTGACCCTGTTGATCGCCGGCACCAGGGAGAACAACGCCTTCTCGATCATCCTCAGCCCCGATGGTCGCGAATACCGAATCGCCTCCACTTTGGAACTCGAAGTCGGCGGCGACGTCTGCTGGCATCCGGAAGAACTCTCGAGCGAACTCGCCTGCAGGGCGACGGCGATCGCCGGCTTCGAAGTCAACGCCGCTGGCGGCAACGATGCCGTCATCTTCGGCGGTGACATCCCGATCCCGGTGACGATCCGCGGTGGCCCCGGACGGGACCGGCTGGCCGGCGGTGGTGCCTCCGACAAGATCATCGGCGGTCCCGACGACGACATCCTGGTCGGGCGGCGCGGGGACGACTGGATCCTCGGCGGCCCGGGGCAAGATCGCCTCGAGGGCGATCAAGGGAACGATCAGTTGCACGGTGGTCCCGGCCAGGACAAGCTGATCGGCGGGCCGGGCCAGAACTTCCTTCTGCAGTAGCTCAGGCCGTCTCGCCGGCCGGCTGCGGCTTGCCGATCGCCCTGCCGCCGACGAAGGCGATCGCGACCAGCAGGCCGACCAGCGAAAGCGCCGCATCGAGCCGGAAGGCCGCCTGGACGCCGTCGGCGAAGGGCGGAATCGCCGCGGAGAAGACCGCCGTCGTCAGGCCCAGACCGATCGAGCCGCCGGCGATCTGGAACATGTAGACGATGCCGCCGGCGAGGCCGGTTTGCGACTCGTCAACCGAGGTGACACCCGCCGTGGTTGCGGTCGGGATGAAGCTGCCGGCGCCGATCCCAAGCACGACCATCCCCGGGATCAGGGCACCGTAGCCCGAGCTCTCGTCGAGGAACGAGAGCAGGAACGGTCCGAGGGTGATCAGGGCGGCACCGACCACCGCCAGCCGCTTCGCCCCGACCCGGTCGTAGAGCGGCCCGGCCGCAAACGAGGCGAGGGCGAAGACGGCGAGGAAGGGCAGCATCCCGACCCCGGCTTCGAGCGGCGAGTAGCCGAGCTGTTTCTGCATGAATTGCGGCAGGTAGAGGAGCGCGGCGAAGAAGGTCGCCGCCATGAAGAGGACGGCGACGCAGGAGGCGGTGAAGTTCTCGTTGCGGATCACCTCGCGCGGGACCAGCGCGTGGCGCCCGGCCCGCCGCTCGAGCGGCACGAAAGCCGCCAGCCCGGCGACAGCGAGTGCGAACAACGCGATCACTTTCGGGTCCCCCCAGCCCCAGTCGTCTGCTTGGTCGAGTGCGACGAGGAGAGAGACCAGGCCGACCGTCAGGACGGCGATGCCGGGGTAGTCGATCTTCCGGTCCTTGCCCTCCGGCTCCTTCACGTGCACCAGCAGATAGGTGACCCCGATCGCGAAGAGGGCGATCGGCACGTTGAGGAAGAAGATCCAGCGCCAGCTCAGCGCGTCGGTGAGAACGCCGCCCAGCAGCGGCCCAATCGCGTTGCCGAGGCCGGCCGCGCCGATGATGATCCCTCCCGCCAGCCCCGCCTTCTCTTGCGGGAGGATCTCGTAGGTCATGCCGAGGATCGCCGGCCACATCAGCGCGCCGCCGATCCCCATCAGGGTCCGCGCCGCGATCAGCCAGGTCTCGGTCGGGGCGGCGCCGCCGAGCGCCGACATCGAGGCGAAGATGACGGCGCCGAGGAAGAAGGCGTTGCGGCGCCCGAACATGTCGGCGAGCCGGCCGCCGGTGACGATCATCACGCCGAAGGTGAGCGCGTAGGCGTTGATCACCCACTGGATCGTGTTGATGTTGGTGTGGAAGTCGCTCTCCATCGTCGGTAGGGCGACATTGACCGCGGTGAAGTCGTTGGCAATAACGACGACGGCCATGCCCATCGCGAAGAGCGCCAGCCAGTTGGTGCGGGCGGGGGAAGCGGTGCTTGCCGGGGTTGCGATCGGCGCAGCCTACGCTAAGGTTCGGAGTCGAATGGACCGCCGGTTCGACAGCCTCGCGCTACTCCTTCTCCTCCCCCCTCGGGGGGAATAGCGCTGGGCGGCGCGATAGCCGCGAGAGACAGAGGCCATTCGAATCACGGAGAGAAGGAGAGGGTCCATGGGTCCCGGACCGCAAACTGACACCACAACCGACGCCGACCGCGTCCACATCTTCGACACGACGCTGCGCGACGGCGAGCAATCGCCCGGCATCTCGCTGAACACGGCCGAGAAGGTCGAGATCGCCCAGCAGCTCGCCCGCCTCGGGGTCGACGTGATCGAGGCCGGCTTTCCGATCACCTCGCCCGGAGACTTCGAGGCGGTGCAGAAGATCTCCCGAGTCGTCGAGGGGCCGGTGATCTGCGGCCTCGCCCGCACCCACAAGGCCGACATCGACGCCGCCTGGGGGGCGATCAGGGAGGCGGGACGGCCGCGCATCCACACCTTCATCTCCACCTCAGACATCCACATCCAGCACCAGCTGCAGACCGACCGCGAGGACGTCAAGGGCCAGGCGCGGGCGGCGGTGGCGCTGGCCAAGAGCTACTGCGGGGACGTCGAGTTCTCGCCGATGGACGCGACCCGCGCCGACGTCGAGTTCACCGCCGAAGTCTGCGCGATCGCCGTCGAGGAGGGCGCAACCGTCGTCAACATCCCCGACACCGTTGGCTACACGACGCCCGAGGAGTACGCCGACTACTTCCGGCGCCTGTACGAGCTAGTGCCGGCGCTGCGCGAGGTCGAGCTGTCGGTCCACTGCCACGACGACCTGGGGATGGCCGTCGCCAACTCCTACGCCGGCGTGCTGGCGGGGGCGCGACAGGTCGAGTGCGCCGTCAACGGGATCGGTGAGCGAGCGGGCAATTGCTCGCTGGAGGAGATCGCGATGCTGATCGAGGTCCGCTCGGACGTGCACGGCCTTCGCACCGGGATCAACACCAGGGAGATCGCCCGCACCAGCCGCATGATCTCCCGCCTGACGGGCTACCCGGTGCAGCCGAACAAGGCGATCGTCGGCCGCAACGCCTTCGCCCACGAGTCGGGGATCCACCAGGACGGCGTCCTCAAGGAGCGCAGCACCTACGAGATCATGGACGCGACCGAAGTCGGCCTGGAGTCGAACTCGATCGTGCTGGGCAAGCACTCCGGCCGCCACGCCCTGCGCGACGCCCTGGAGCAGCTCGGCTTCAAGGTCGAGGGCAACGCGCTCAACGCCGCCTTCAAGGCGTTCAAGGAGGTCGCCGACCGCAAGAAGCAGGTGACCGCGCTTGACCTGGAGGCGATCGTCTCCGACGAGATGCGCGAGCGCTCCGACGCCCACGAGCTGGCCTGGTTCGAGGTTGAGGCCGGGACCCGGCGCCCGCCGCTGGCGAAAGTGGCGGTGACCCTGCCGTCCGGCGAGGAGTCGGAAGGCGAATCCAGCGGCGACGGCCCCGTCGACGCGATCTTCCACGCGATCCAGGACGCGGCCGACACCGAGTGCGAGCTGGTCGAGTACAAGGTCGAGGCGGTGACCGGGGGAGAGGACGCCCTCGGAGAAGTCACCGTCCAGCTGAGGGCGGCCGGTCGCCTGGCGACCGGCCAGGGTGTGGCCACGGACATCCTCGAGGCAAGTGCCCGCGCCTATGTGAGAGCCCTGTCCAACGCCCTCGAAGGCGCCGCGACCCGCGAGGCCGAGGCGGCGACGGCTGAAGCGGCCGTGGAGAGAACGCCTGGGCCGTAGGTCACCCTTTCGCGGCACTTCAAGCGGAGAATCGGCATGCATCGCGCACCACACGCGCGATGTCTCCAGGCAAGCTCGGTCTATGCCAACCGAGTCCGTAAAAACCCCTCCTCAAGAGGACTTTTCACGGACTCGCGATCGTCCTTCGGGGTCGGTCATCGCCCGACCCCGAAGGAGGGATGGTTGATGCGGCTGTGCTCGCGCCTGCGCACCCGACCAGATTGCCGACGGCCTCCGCATCCCGCCGCATACAAGCGTCCGTGATAACGTACGCGCCGATGGCGACCGCTACGGCCACGACCCCAGCCAAAGACTCCGCCGCCCCTGTTGGCCCCCGCATCCGCGCCCTGCGCGACGCGATGGGCCTCTCCCTGCGCGATCTGGCCGAGCGCTCCGGGGTCTCCGCGCCGATGCTCTCGCAGGTGGAGCGGGGGGAGACGAGCCCGACTCTCGCCGTCGCCGGGAAGATCGCCGCCGGGCTCGAGCTGACGCTCTCGCAGCTGCTGCGCCTCGACGAGGGCCAGCACGTCGTCGTCAGCCGCGCCGCCGAGCGCCGCCGCTCCGAGCGCGGGGGGCACCGCTTCGAGGAGCTGACGCCGCCGCTGCCGGGGCAGCGCGCTGACGTCTCGCTGCACATGCTGGACCCCGGCGCCACCACCGGCGGCCGCGCGGACCCGCCGATGCACGAGCCGGGCAGCCGCGAGACCGCGGTCGTCCTCGCCGGCACCCTGGTCCTGGTCGTCGATGGCGCCCGCCACGAGCTTCAAGAGGGGGACAGCGTCACCTTCGACGCCGACCTGCCACACCACTTCGAGAACGAAGGCGAGGAGGCAACCCGCTTCCTCGCCGTGATCGCCGCCGGGCTCAGGAGGTCCTAACCAATGCCGCAAACGATGTTCGACAAGATCTGGGAGCAGCACGAGGTCTCACCGGGGCTGATCTACATCGACCTGCACCTGGTCCACGAGGTCACCTCGCCGCAGGCATTCGACGGCCTCCGCCTGGCCGATCGCAAGGTCCGCCGCCCGGACAAGACCCTCGCCACCGCCGACCACAACACCCCGACCGACGGGACGATGGCGGCGCGTCTGATCGCCGACCAGCTCTCTCGCGTCCAGGTTGAAACCCTGGAGCGCAACTGCGAGGAGTTCGGCATTCCGGTCTACTCGCTGGGCTCCGATCGCCAGGGCATCGTCCATGTGATCGGCCCGGAGCTCGGGGTCACCCAGCCCGGGATGACGATCGTCTGCGGCGACAGCCATACCTCCACCCACGGCGCCTTCGGCGCGCTGGCCTTCGGCATCGGCACCTCCGAGGTCGAGCACGTGCTCGCCACCCAGTGCCTGGTCCAGAAACGGCCGAAGACGATGCGGATCAACTACTCCGGCGAGCTGCGCTCCGGCGTCACGCCCAAGGACCTGATCCTGGCGACGATCGGCCGCCTCGGCACCGGCGGCATGGCCGGCTACGCGGTCGAGTACGCCGGGTCCGCGATCGAGGCGCTCTCGATGCCGGGCCGGATGACGATCTGCAACATGACGATCGAGGGCGGCGGCCGGGCCGGGATGATCGCCCCCGACGAGACCACCTTCGAGTGGGTGAAGGGACTCCCGGCGGCGCCCGCCGACTTCGCTGCGGCGATGGGCCGCTGGCGCGAGCTGCCGACCGACCCCGAGGCCAGCTTCGACTCCGAGGTCGAGGTCGACGCCGCGAGCATCTCGCCGATGGTCACCTGGGGCACCAACCCCGGCCAGGTCGTCGAGGTCACCGACCGCGTCCCGGACCCGGCCGAGCTCGTCTCGCCGGCCGACCGCGAGAACGCCGAACGCGCCCTCGCCTACATGGGCCTGCGGGCCGGCACCCCGATGACCGAGGTCGCCCCGGAACGGGTCTTCATCGGCTCCTGCACCAACTCGCGGATCGAGGATCTGCGCGAGGCCGCCGAGGTCGTCCAGGGCCGCAAGGTCGCCAGCGGCGTCAGCGCGATGGTCGTGCCCGGCTCCCAGCAGGTGAAGAAGGCCGCCGAAGCCGAGGGTCTCGATGACGTCTTCCGCAGCGCCGGCTTCGAATGGCGCGAGGCGGGCTGCTCGATGTGCCTGGGGATGAACCCGGACACGCTGGAGGAAGGTGAGCGCTGCGCCTCGACCTCGAACCGCAACTTCGAGGGGCGCCAGGGTAAGGGCGGCCGGACCCATCTCGTCAGCCCGAAGATGGCCGCCGCCGCGGCCGTCGAGGGCCACTTCGTCGACATCAGGGATTGGAGCTGAGCATGAGGCCGATCGACAAGATCGAAGGCAAGGTGTCGGTCCTGGACCGCAGCGACGTCGACACCGACCAGATCATCCCCAAGCAATTCCTCAAGCGGGTCGAGCGGACCGGCTTCGGCGAGTTCCTCTTCTACGACTGGATCCGCGACGGTGAAATCGAGCTGGAGCCGAACCCGATCCTCGTCACCGGGGCCAACTTCGGCTGCGGCAGCTCTCGCGAGCACGCGCCCTGGGCGCTCGAGGACTTCGGCTTCCAGGCGATCCTCGCGCCGTCCTTCGCCGACATCTTCTACTCCAACTGCACCAAGGTCGGCCTGCTGCCGGCGGTGCTGGACGAGGAGCACTGCCGCGCGGTCGCCGAGGCAGGAGAGGCCCGCATCGACCTCGACGACGAGACCGTCAACTGCGCCGCCGGCGTCTTCCAGTTCCAGATCGAGCCGGACGTCAAGCATCGCCTGCTGAACGGGCTCGACGAGATCGGGATCACGCTCGAAAACGCGGATGCGATCGACCAGTTCGAGACCGCCGGCGCGACCGCGCTCGGCCCGGTGACGACCAGCCTCTAAGGGAGGAGGCCCGTCGTGGCCGACGAGTTCAAACAGCCGATGAACACCGGCGCCCGCGAGTGGGACGCCGAGACCTACGACCAGGTCTCCGATCCCCAGTTCGAGTGGGGGATGGAGGTGCTGGAGCGGCTCGAGCTGCGCGGCGACGAGACCGTCGTCGACGCCGGCTGCGGCTCCGGTCGCGTCACCGAACAGCTGGTCGAGCGTCTGCCGAACGGCCGCGTGATCGCCGTCGACGGCTCCGCGGCAATGGTCGAGAAAGCGAACGAGCGACTCGGCGACCGCGCCGACTACCTGGTCTCCGACCTGATTGAGCTGGAGCTGCCCGAGGCCGTGGACATGGTCTTCTCGACCGCGACCTTCCACTGGATCGGTGACCACGACCGCCTCTTCCGCCGACTGCGCGGCGTGCTGCAGCCCGGCGGCCGCCTCGTCGCCCAGTGCGGCGGCAAGGGCAACGTCGCCACCCACACCGAGGCGATCGCCGCGGTCGCGTCCGACCCGGAGTACGGGCAGCATCTGAATGGGGCCAAAGGCCTCTGGAACTTTGCCTCGCCTGGGGAGACCGCACCACGCTTGGATGCCGCCGGCTTCACCGGCGTCCGCTGCTGGCTGCAGCCGAAGCCGGTACAGCCCTCGCGCCCGCTCGAGTTCATCTCGACCGTGACCCTGGGCCCGATCCTCGATCAGCTGCCGGAGGAGAAGCGACAACCCTTCACCGAAGCTGTCCTGGCTCGGCACGAGCAGCCGCTCGTCCTCGATTATGTGCGCCTCAACATCGAGGCGCGGGCGGCGGATGCGTAGAGTGCCGGAGCCTTGAACGGCACCCCGCGCATAGTCGTCCTCCCCGGTGACGGGATCGGACCCGAGATCGTCGCCGCGGCCCAGCAGGCCCTCGACGCCCTCGGCGAGTTCTCCTACGACGAGCGGCTGATGGGCGGCTGCTCGATCGACGAGCACGGGACCGCTCTCACCGCCGAGGTCCTCGACGCCTGCCGCAGCGCCGACGCGGTGCTCCTCGGCGCCGTCGGCGGCCCGAAATGGGACACCACCGACCCCGACGCGCCGCGTCCCGAGCAGGGCCTGCTCGGCCTGCGCAAGGGGATGGGCCTCTACGCCAACCTGCGCCCGGTCCGACCGAGCCCGGCGCTGGTCAGCGCCAGCCCGCTGCGCGAAGAGCGGATCGCCGGCACCGACCTGCTCGTCGTCCGCGAGCTCACCGGCGGCATCTACTTCGGCGACTCCGGGCGCAACGGCGACGTCGCCCACGACACCTGCACCTACTCGGTGGAGGAGATCGACCGCATCGCCCGCACCGCCTTCGACGCCGCCCGCCGCCGCGCCGAGAGCGCCGGCCACAAAGCCAAGGTCACCTCGGTTGACAAGGCGAACGTGCTGGAGACCTCGCGGCTCTGGCGCGAGGTGGTCGGCAAGGTCGCCGGCGAGTACGAGGACGTCGAGCTCGAGCACCTGCTGGTCGACAACGCGGCGATGCAGCTCGTCTCCCGCCCGGCCGACTTCGACGTCGTCCTCGCCGAGAACC
>C688J18823_10003426_pt1 | contig 10022 bp, 6 predicted proteins | sample HopSoiMetagenom1_FD_18823 | JGI IMG/M metagenome (IMG submission 18823) | reverse complement strand
TCCGAACGAGCCGAGGGGCTCCTCCCCCGCGTTGAGCTGCCGCAGGTGGTCGAGCATCCGGGCCGCGACGAGGGCGCCGTCCTCGGTGCGGGCGTGCTGGACCTCGGGGCCCTCCTTGTTGGAGGTCAACGCCAGCACGAACAACCCGGCGTCGTGCTTGCGGGCCGCGTCGACCATCGGGTCGAGGGAGCCGAAGCCGAGGTACGGCGAGGCGGTGATCGCGTCCGCCGCCAGCGGCGAGGCCGGGTCGAGGTACGCGTCGGCGTAGGCCTGCGTGGTCGAGCCGATGTCACCGCGCTTCACGTCCAGCAGCACGAGCGCGCCGGCCGCCCGCGACTCCTGGAGGACACGCTCCAGCACGGCGATCCCGCGGCTGCCGAACCGCTCGTAGAAAGCCGACTGCGGCTTCACGACGGCGACGTGGGGCGCCAGCCCCTCGACCGCCGTCAGGGCGAAGCGCTCCAGCCCCGCCACGTCGTCGTCCAGCCCCCACTCGTGCAGGAGGGCGGCGTGCGGGTCGATGCCGGCACACAGCTGTCCTCGGGCCTCGAGTGCGGCGGTGAAGCGTCGGCCGAACGTCATGCGAGTCCCCTCAGCAGCCGGCGGGGCCAGCCCGGCCCCTCGTAGATGAACGCCGTGTAGCCCTGAAGCAGGTCCGCCCCGGCGTCGAGCCGGGCGCGGGCGTCGTCGGCGGTCGTGAGGCCGCCGACGCCGATCAGGGTGAGCCGTTCGCCCACCCGCTCCCGGAGCATGCGCACCACGTCGAGCGCGCGAGCGGCCAACGGCCGTCCGGACAGGCCACCGGCGCCCACCTCCTCGACGTCGGCCGGGCTGGAGACCAGGCCGGACCTGGAGATCGTGGTGTTCGTGGCGATGATCCCGTCCAGCCCGATCGCCGAGGCCAGGTCGGCCACGGCCAGGACGTCCTCGTCGGCCAGGTCCGGCGCGATCTTCACCAGCAGCGGGACCCGACGGTCGGCCCCTGACCGACTGAGTGCCCGGTCGGCGGTGCCGCGGACGTGGGTGAGCAGAGGCTCGAGCTTCTCGACCGCCTGGAGGGTCCGCAGACCCGGGGTGTTGGGCGAGCTGACGTTGACCACGAGGTAGTCGGCGTGCGGCGCCAGCAGCCGCGCGCTCAGCCCGTAGTCCTCCAGCACCGCAGCCCCGTCGTCCTCGGGCACCACCTTGGACTTGCCGATGTTCACGCCCAGCACCGGTCCGGGTGCGCGGCGGCGCCGTGCGGCGAGCCGGCGGGCCACCGCCTCGGCGCCGTCGTTGTTGAACCCCATCCGGTTCACGACCGCGTGGTCGGCCGTGAGCCGGAACAGCCGTGGCGGCTCGTTCCCGGGCTGGGCCCGTCCGGTCACGGTGCCCACCTCGACGTGGCCGAAGCCCAGCGCACCGAGCGCGTCGATCCCGACGGCGTTCTTGTCGAAGCCGGCGGCCAGCCCGAGCACGTTGGGGAAGGTGAGCCCCATCGCGGTGACCGGCGAGCCCGGCGTACGCCGTCGCCTCAGCACCGGTCGGGCCGCCCGCACCGCACGGAAGCCGAGCCGGTGCGCGCGCTCGGCGTCGAGCCGGGCGAAGCCGTGGTCGAAGAGGAAGGAGTAGGGGCCACGGGACTCCGAGGCTTCCTTCGAGGCTCCCTTCGAGGCTCGCTGCGCTCGCACCTCTGGAGAACCGCTTCCTCGCGCCTCAGCCACCGCGCGGAAACCAGTCCTGGAGCGAGCGCACCCCGATCTGACCGCGGATCGACGCCTCGATCCCCTGCACCGCCGCACCGAGTCCCTGGACCGTGGTGATGCACGGGATGTTCGCCATCACCGCAGCGGTCCTGATCTCGTAGCCGTCGATGCGAGGCGACCCGCCGCTGGCCGAGCCGTACGGCGTGTTGACCACCAGGTCGATGTCGCCGTCGAGGATCCGCTGCACGGTGGTGCGGTCGTCGCCGTCGCCGGGCCCCTCGAAGTGCTTGCGCACCACCGTCGCGGCCACGCCGTTGCGGCGCAGCGCCTCGGCGGTCCCCTGGGTGGCCAGGATCTCGAAGCCCATGTCGGCCAGCACCTTGATCGGGAAGATCATCGTCCGCTTGTCCCGGTTGGCCATCGAGACGAAGACCCGGCCCGCCCTGTCCTTCTGGCGTGGGAGCGGGAGCGAGCCGTACGCCGCGGCCTGCGACTTCGCGAACGCCTGCCCGAAGTTGGCGTCGAGCCCCATCACCTCGCCGGTCGACTTCATCTCCGGTCCGAGCACCGTGTCGACCTGCTGGCCGTCCGGAGTACGGAACCGGTTGAACGGCATCACCGCCTCCTTGACCGCGATCGGCTGCTCAGCCGGCAGCGTGCCGCCGTCGCCGGTCGCGGGTAGCAGCCCTGAGTCGCGCAGCCCGGCGATGGTCTCGCCCAGCATGATCCGGGCCGCCGCCTTGGCCAGCGGCGTCGCGGTCGCCTTGGACACGAACGGCACGGTGCGCGAGGCCCGGGGGTTGGCCTCCAGCACGTAGAGGATGTCGGCGCCCAGGGCGTACTGGATGTTCAGCAGCCCCCGCACACCGACGCCCCGCGCGATCGCCTCGGTGGCGTGCCGGATCCGCTCGATCTCGGAGTCGCCGAGCGTGATCGGCGGCAGCGCGCACGAGGAGTCGCCGGAGTGGATGCCGGCCTCCTCGATGTGCTCCATCACTCCGCCCAGGAACAGCTCCTCGCCGTCGAACAGCGCGTCCACGTCGATCTCGACCGCGTCGTCGATGAACCGGTCGACCAGCACCGGGTGCTCGGGGCTGACCTGGGTGGCGCGGGCGATGTACCCCTCCAGGGCGTCGTCGCCGTAGACGATCTCCATGCCGCGGCCGCCCAGGACGTACGACGGCCGGACCAGCACCGGGTAGCCGATCTCGGCGGCGATCGCCCGCGCCTCGGCGTACGACGTGGCCAGCCCGTGCTTGGGGGCGGGCAGCCCGGCCTCGGCCAGCACCCGCCCGAAAGCGCCCCGCTCCTCGGCCAGGTGGATCGCGGCCGGCGAGGTGCCGACGATCGGCACACCGTTGTCCTCGAGCCCCTGCGCGAGGCCGAGCGGCGTCTGGCCGCCCAGCTGGCAGATGACCCCAGCCACCGGGCCGGCCTGCTGCTCCGCGTGCACGATCTCGAGCACGTCCTCGAGGGTCAGTGGCTCGAAGTAGAGCCGGTCGGAAGTGTCGTAGTCGGTCGAGACCGTCTCCGGGTTGCAGTTGACCATCACGGTCTCGTAGCCCGCGTCGGACAACGTCATCGAGGCGTGCACGCAGGAGTAGTCGAACTCGATGCCCTGCCCGATCCGGTTGGGACCGGAGCCCAGGATGATCACCGCCGGCTTCTCCCGGGGGGCGACCTCGGTCTCCTCGTCGTAGGACGAGTAGTGGTAGGGCGTCGCGGCCGCGAACTCCGCGGCGCAGGTGTCGACGGTCTTGAAGACCGGCCGGATGCCCAGCGCGTGCCGCACCCCCCGGACCACGTCGGCAGTCATCCCGCGGATCTTGCCGATCTGGGCGTCGGAGAAGCCGTGCCGCTTGGCCCTGCGCAGCACCGCCGGGGTCAGCTCGGGCGCCGCGGTCACCTCGGCGGCGACCTCGTTGATCAGCAGCAGCTGGTCCACGAACCACGGGTCGATGTAGGTGGCCTCGAAGATCTCGTCGGGCGTGGCCCCGGCCCGCAGGGCGTCCATCACCTTCTTGAGCCGGCCGTCGTGCGGCGTGCGGATCTCCTCGAGCAGCGCGTCCTTGTCGAGCTCGACCCACCGCTGGTGCCAGTCGAAGACCGCGTCCGGCTTCTCCAGCGACCGCAGGGCCTTCTGCAGGGCTTCGGTGAAGTTGCGGCCGATGGCCATCGCCTCGCCGACCGACTTCATGTGCGTGGTGAGCTGCCGGTCGGCGGCCGGGAACTTCTCGAAGGCGAACCGCGGCACCTTCACCACGATGTAGTCGAGCGTCGGCTCGAAGGCCGCCGGCGTGCTCTGCCCGTCCTCCCGGGTGGTGATGTCGTTGGGGATCTCGTCGAGGGTGTAGCCGATCGCGACCTTGGCCGCGATCTTGGCGATCGGGAAGCCGGTCGCCTTGCTCGCGAGCGCGGAGGACCGGGAGACGCGAGGGTTCATCTCGATCACGACCAAGCGGCCGTCGCGCGGGTTGACCGCGAACTGGATGTTGCAGCCGCCGGTGTCCACGCCGACCGACCGGATGATGCCGATCGCGAGGTCGCGCATGGCTTGGTACTCGCGGTCGGTGAGCGTCATCGCCGGCGCCACCGTGATCGAGTCGCCGGTGTGCACCCCCATCGGGTCGAGGTTCTCGATCGAGCACACGATCACGACGTTGTCCTTCGTGTCGCGCATGACCTCGAGCTCGTACTCCTTCCAGCCGAGGATCGACTCCTCGAGGAGCACCTCGGTGGTCGGGCTGGCCTGGAGCCCGGCGCCGGCGATGCGGCGCAGGTCCACCTCGTCGTGGGCCATGCCCGAGCCGGTGCCGCCCATCGTGAACGACGGCCGCACCACGACCGGGTAGCCGAGCACGTCGACCGCGGCCAGGCAGTCCTCCATCGAGTGGCAGATCGCGCTGCGCGCCACCTCGCCGCCGAGCTCCTCGACGATCTTCTTGAAGATCTGCCGGTTCTCACCGCGGTCGATGGCCTCGATGGAGGCCCCGATCAGCTCGACGCCGTACTTCTCCAGCACGCCGGCGGCGTCCAGCGCCATCGCGGTGTTGAGCGCGGTCTGGCCGCCCAGGGTGGCGAGCAGCGCATCGGGCCGCTCCTTCTCGATCACCTTCTCGACGAACTCGGCCGTGATCGGCTCGACGTACGTCGCGTCGGCGAACTCCGGGTCGGTCATGATCGTGGCCGGGTTGGAGTTGACCAGGACGACCCGCAGCCCCTCGGCCTTGAGCACCCGGCAGGCCTGGGTGCCGGAGTAGTCGAACTCGCAGGCCTGGCCGATGACGATCGGCCCGGAGCCGATGACAAGGACGCTCTCGATGTCGGTGCGCTTCGGCATTACTCAGACTCCCCGGCTGGATGGGCTTCGAGGCTCGTCGCTGGCGCTCGCTCTTCGCACCTCAGCCACCGTGGCGGCCCGGGCGTCGATGGCTGAGGTGCGAGGCCGGCCACGGCCGAGCCTCGAAGCCTCCGAGCCCCCAGACATCAGCTCGACGAACCGGTCGAAGAGATACGCCGCATCGTGCGGCCCGGCCGCCGCCTCGGGGTGGTACTGGACCGAGAAGCCCGTGAGGCCCCCGTCCCCGTCCCGCAGCTCGAGCCCCTCGACCACGTCGTCGTTGAGGCAGACGTGGCTGACCGAGGCCACGCCGTACGGCGTCCGGGTGGGCGCGTCGAGCGGTGCGTCCACCGCGAACCCGTGGTTGTGGGCTGTCACCTCGACCTTGCCCGTGGTGCGGTCCATGACCGGCTGGTTGATCCCACGGTGGCCGTACTTCAGCTTGTAGGTGCCGAAGCCCAGGGCCCGGCCGAACAGCTGGTTGCCGAAGCAGATGCCGAAGTAGGGAATCCCGTCGGCCAGCGCGCCCTGGAGCAGCTCCACCTGTGCGGTCGTGGCGGCCGGGTCGCCGGGGCCGTTGCTGTAGAACAGCCCGTCCGCACCGACCGCCCGCACGTCGTCGATGTCGGCGGTGGCCGGCAGCACGTGCACCTCGATGCCGCGCTCGGCCATCCGGTGCGGGGTCATCGACTTGATGCCCAGGTCGAGCGCGGCCACCGTGAACCGCTTCACGCCGATGGCCGGGACGACGTACGTCTCCCCGGTCGACACCTCGCCGGCCAGCTCGGCGCCGGCCATGCCGTCCTGCTGACGCACGCGGCCCAGAAGCACGGAGGGATCGCCCTCGGTCGAGGAGATTCCGACGCGCATGGCGCCGCGATCGCGCAGGTGCCGGGTGAGCGCCCGGGTGTCGATGCCCGAGATGCCGACCACGCCCTGCTCGCGCAGCTCGTCGTCCAGGCTGCGGCGGGAGCGCCAGCTGGACGGGACCCGGGCGGGGTCACGGACGACGTACCCGGCCACCCAGATCTTCCGCGACTCGGGGTCTTCGTCGTTCATGCCTGTGTTGCCGATGTGCGGCGCGGTCATGACCACGACCTGGCGGTGGTAGGACGGGTCGGTCAACGTCTCCTGGTAGCCGGTCATGCCGGTGTTGAAGACCGCCTCGCCGAACGTCTCACCCTCGGCGCCGTACGCCTCGCCGTGGAAGGTGCGGCCGTCCTCGAGGACCAGGATCGCGGGGGCAGGCATCGGCTGGCCCTACTCCTTCTCCGCCTCACGGGACGGTGGTTAAAGGATGTCGGTCACGGGCGACCTTACCAGCGGGCCGCCACTCACCGAGACCGTGTCCCACCGCGATTCGTCTGCGCTCTGACGCGGAGAACCACGCTCGGGGCCGCAGACGAATCGTCAGAGGACGGCGTCGAGGAAGGCGCGCGTCTCTGGGTTCTTCGGAGCGTTGATCAGCTCCGCCGGCGGGCCCTCCTCCAGGATCCGGCCCTCGTGGAAGAACGCCATCCGGTCCGCCACCTCGCGCGCGAAGCCCATCTCGTGGGTGACGACCAGCATCGTCATGTGCAGCTCGGTGGAGAGGGTCTTCATGACCGAGAGCACCTCGCCGGTGAGCTCCGGGTCGAGCGCGGAGGTCGGCTCGTCGAAGAGCATCACGTCGGGCTCCATCGCCAGCGCCCGCGCGATTGCCACGCGCTGCTGCTGGCCGCCGGAGAGCCGGATCGGGTGCTCCCCGGCCTTGTCGGCGAGCCCGACCCGGTCGAGGAGCTCCTTGGCCCGCTTGGTGACCTCGGCGGTGCTCTCCCCCGCGCATCGGGGCGCGCAGAGGACGTTGTCGAGCACCGTCATGTTGGGGAACAGGTTGAACTGCTGGAAGACCATCCCGACGTGCAGCCGGAGCTGGCGGATCTGCTCGCGCTTGCGCCGCGTGCGGTAGCCGCCCTGCAGCCGGATCCCGGAGACCTCGATCGAGCCCTCGGTCGGGTCCTCGATGAAGTTCACGCAGCGCAGCACCGTCGACTTGCCGGAGCCGGACCGCCCGAAGATCACCACCACCTCCCCGCGCTGGATCTCCATGTCGACGCCGCGCACCACCTCCAGGTGGCCGAAGCTCTTGTGCAGGCCGGCGATGCGGACCACCACGTCGGCGCTCACCCGGGCCCGCCCCCACCGTGCGGCTGGCCCTGCTCTCCCGCGGCCTGCATGGCCCGGGCCACGTGCGCGCGGTCGTAGCCTCGCCCGATCCGCTTCTCGAGCCGGGACTGGAAGAACGTGAACAGCACCGTGAGCCCCCAGTAGACGAGAGCCACGGCGACGTACGCCTCCAGGTTCTTGAAGTCGTGCTTGCCGACCAGCTGGGCGCGGCGGAAGATCTCCGCGCTCGCGGCGGTGACGCCCAGGAACGAGACCAGCGCGGTGTCCTTCATCATCGCGATGAACTCGTTGCCGGTCGGCGGGATGATCACCCGGAACGCCTGCGGCAGCACCACCTTGCGCATCTTCTGGCTGTAGGTCATGCCGAGCGCGTCCGCCGCCTCGCCCTGGCCGCCGGCCACGGACTGGATGCCGGCCCGGAAGATCTCGGTCATGTAGGCGCCGTAGTTCAGCCCGAGCGCGATCGTCCCGGCGGTGGCCGCGTCGAGGACCAGCGCCTGGTCGAAGCCGTCGGGAAGCCATTGGTACTCGAGCGCGAGGTTGCGGCCCACCGGCGGCAGGGCCAGGTAGAGGAGGTACATCTGGACGATCAGCGGGGTGCCGCGGAAGAACGAGACGTAGAACCCGGCCACGCCGTACGCCACGGGGTTGCGCGAGATGCGGGCCAGGGAGCCCAGCAGGGCGAGCACGATGGCGAGCGCGATGCCGCTGACGGCGATCACCATCGTGTAGCGCAGCCCGCCGAGGATGTAGCGGAGGTTGTCGCGGATCCACTGGGTGTCGAACTGGGCCGCGTTGCCGAGGAAGGCGAGCAGGGCGAACAGAACCACCCAGACGGCCGCGACCTTCAGCCGGAACGGCACGCGCGCGGAGGCGAGCTGGACCCGCTCCCAGGTGTCACTCAGGGTGTCACTCACGGGTGTCACTCACGGGGCCTCCATGCCGGCCGCCTCACTGCTGGGTGGTCAGGTCCGTGCCGTACCACTTCTGCGACAGCGAGGTCAGCGTGCCGTCCGCGTGCATCTCACCGACGATCTTGTCGACCGCCTCGAAGAGGCTCTCCGACGACGGGTCGGAGCTCTTGTCGAAGCCGACGGAGAGCGGCTCGTAGAAGACCGGATCGCCCACGATCTTCACCGGGTTGCCCGCGTCGATGTAGCCCTGCGCGGTCGTCACCGATGTGATCACGGCGTCCACGCGGCCGTTGACCAGGTCCTGGAGAGCGGTGGTGTCGGTGTCGTAGCCCGAGACCTCGGCGTCGTCGATCACGAAGTCGAAGGTGTAGCCGTCGATGGCCAGCTCCTTGTTGAGGTACTGCTCGTAGGTGCAGCCGCTGCANACCCCGATCTTCTTGCCGTCGAGATCGGTGCTGAGGTCGGTGACGTCGTCGTTGTCCGCCGACACCACGACGACCGCCGGCGTGTAGTTGTAGGGCTGGGTGAAGTCGAGGACCTTCTGCCGGTCGTTGGTCGGCGTCATGGAGCCGACGGTCGTGTCCCACCGGCCGTTCCAGCTCCCGGCGGTGATCACGTCCCACGCGGGGGTCTCCCACGCCACGTCGACGCCAAGGCGCTTGGCGATCTCGGTCGCGACGTCGATGTCGAAGCCTTCGTACTTGCCGGTCTGCTCGTTCAGCGAGGACTGGGGCGGGTACGCCGGGTCCGTGGACACCGTGAGCTTGCCCGCGTCACAGACCTCCTTGAGGAGGTCGGTGGTGTCACCCGCGCACGCGCCCTCCCCCGTCGCCGCGGCGGGCTGGTCGCTGCTGCCGCTGTCCTTGGCCGAGCTGTCGCTGTCGCCCCCACAGGCCGAGAGCACCGCGACGAGCAGGGCCACCAGGGCCACGAAGAGAGAACGGATGCGCATGCGCGGACTATGCACCTGCCGAGGACCTGCGTCCAGTACTGAGTCCCGAGTCAGTAGAGCTGGACGCCGGAGTCAGCGTTGACCGTTCGAACGGTGTACCAGCTCAGAAGGAGATCCCCCGGGCGGCGAAACGCTGTCTGACCAGGTCGGCAGCCCTCCTGCCGTCCCGGGCCAGGGCGGTGTCGTAGGTCTGCCTCGCGGCCGCGGCGAACGAGGTGTCGGCCGCGTAGCCGAACTGCGACGCGATCAGCGTGGTGTCCCACGCCTTCGTGCCCAGGCCGAGCCGCACGTAGCCCAGCCGGATCTCCCACAGGGCCTGGCTCCAGATCTGGCCGTCGAAGTGGACCTCTCCGATCCGGTCGGCGACGGTCAGGCCGGTGTCGAACCGGCGGATGCAGTGTGGCGCATCGGTATAGGACGTGGAGTCCCAGTCCATCGGGCACGCCTGCTCGGCACGGACCGGCCAGCCGTACTGCTGTGCGGCCGCCAGACCGACCGAGACGCCGAAGTAGTCGCCGAACGCCTCGCCGATGGAGCCGGCGTCGGGGCTGGTCCCGAAGCCCGGCACCTGGCTCTGGTGCACGGCGTGGCCGTACTCGTGGACGATCACCTCGGCGTCCTCGGCGTCGTCGACTCCGCCCTTGCCGAGCCGGATCCGGAACGGCTTGGTGGTCTCGTAGCTGTTGTCGCCGCCGAACTGGTCGATCTTGACCGAGAACGGCGAGTTGAGGATCGGCGGCAGCGTGGATCCGAAGCCGAGCGACTGGAGGTACTCCTGGGCCTGGTTGACCCAGAAGTAGCCCATGACCTGCTCGAACTGGTCCTGGTGCCGGTCGTAGTCGTAGACGCCGGTCGACGAGTACGCCGGCGTCCCGGTGGCCGAGTCGACGGTCGCCCACTTGCCCCGGAGGTAGCCCGAACCATCGAGGTTGCGGATCGGCACTGAGGCGTAGGCGGACCCGGGA
>C688J18823_10003425_pt1 | contig 10026 bp, 11 predicted proteins | sample HopSoiMetagenom1_FD_18823 | JGI IMG/M metagenome (IMG submission 18823) | reverse complement strand
TCCGGAAGCGCTGCGCGACGCAGCGATGATCGCGCTGACGTCCAACGGCATGCCGCCCTGGTCCGTCGGCCCATACTTGGAGGCGCTCGAGCGCGTCCCGGACCGGGAGACGATCCGGACGTTCCTCGCGAGGCGTGACGGGGCGCCTCTCGCCGCGAGCACGCTCGTCTCCGCCGGTGGTGTCGCGGGTCTCTACAACGTCGGCACCCTCCCGGACGCACGCCGCACCGGGCTGGGCGGGCTCGTCTCGACCGCCGCCATGACCGCCGGCCGCGACGCCGGCTATCGCGTCGGCGTCCTGCAGTCGAGCGACCTCGGCAGGCCGGTGTATCAGGCGATGGGCTTCCAGGAGTGCGCCACGTTCACCTTCGCCGTCCGGTTCCCGCCAACCGGCGCGTGACATCGGCTAGGGCGACAGATCGTAGGTCTGCTGGTCGAACGCACGGCCGAGTTCGTCGGTCGGCGTCACCGTCACCTGCGAGCCGTCGACCGTCACCGACAGGAAGTGGAACACCTGGTCGGCGCTCGTCGGCTTCGTGCCACCGCCACACGCGGTGCCCGGCGAGGAGCCGCTCCATCCAAGCGCGAAGAGGTCGGGCGCGCCGCAAACGCTGACCGGCTCCAGGGTCGCGCCGCCACCGCCGGTGACGTAGCTCACGGGCATCCCGACCGCCGAGGGCCCGTTCCGCTCGTAGATGTGCGCGTGCCCGTTGAAGACCACGTCGACGCCGCCGTCCGCGAGCACCCCTTCGAGCGATGACGATCCATCGAGCCACGTGTCGGTCGTCTCCGTGGCGTTGCTCGTGTACAGCGGGAAGTGGAAGAACGCGAACGCGATCCGCGCCGAGTGCTGCTGGAGGTCGTTCTCGAGCCACGAGCGCTCGGCCGCCCCGACGACCCAGTGGGCGTCGTAGTCGTTGCCGTAGATCGTCGACGTGCCGACGTTGCCGTTGTCCCACGACGCGTCGAGCACGTAGAACCGCACCGGGCCCGCGTTGAACGCGTACCACTCGCTCGGATAGCTCGCCGGGTTCGTCTCGTTCTGACAGCAGTTGACGTCCATCTGATAGCGACCGCCGGAACTCCCCACCGCGTGACCCTCGGGCCAGTTCACCAACGCCGCGCTCGACTCGCCGTGGTTGCCCTGCCCGTTGAACAGCGGGATCGACGCGCCGGCGACCGGCCAGAACGAGGGACCGAAGATCGCGCTCGTCGAGCTCCCCGTCTGCTGGAGGTCGCCGTAGTTCTTCTGCGATCCGTCGGGATAGCCCGTGTCTCCGGTGGTGACCGCGAACCGAGCGCCGCTCGACGCGATCTGGGACATCAGGTTGGCCTGATCCGCGTTCTCCCCATCCCGTCGACCTGTCCCCAATCGCCGAAGACTGCGAACGTGATCGCCGCCTTCGAGCGGTGCGCGAGCTGCGACCGGAAGACGGGCGGCGTGTCACCGCCGAGCAGGTTCTGCGGACCGCCATAGATGGAATAGCAGTAGGCCGTGTCATGCAGCAGGTTGTTGAGGTTGGCCGACCATTGGGTCTCAGCGGTGGTGCCGACCATGATCGGGGTTGACGTCGCGCTCGCGCGATGCGCGTCACACGCCTCGGTCCCCGCCCGACCGTACGCGACATGGCCGCGGGTGACGGCGGTGGTCGTCGCCCAGTTCACGGTGACGTGCCGTTTCACGAGGTCGGTCAGATATGGCGCGCGGGTGAGATTCGAGGGCGGGGTGGCGGCGCTAGGGCCCGCCGCGCCGACGAGCGCTGAGGCAAAGACGACCGAAGCGAGGAGGGCAGGGAAGCGCCGACGCATCCGGTCATGCTGCCACGCGACGCGGTTCACCGGACCGTCCGGAAGGCCTAAAGGGCTGGACGCTCGGCGGGAACCTGCTGAGTAGATGCAGTGCTGGCCGCCCCCTCCGAACGCGACAGTAGCGCCGGGACGCCGACGACCTCACGATGGATAAGGGTCTTGAGGATCGTGCCGATACCTGGCTGGTGCGAAGCGATGAGGCGGATCGCGTCGACGAGGCTCTGATCTGGCCGGACGAAGCGTTCGGGGTCGATGACGAGACCGCGGACGACGGACTTGAGTCGCTGCTCGAGGACGCCCGGGCCGCCGCCAAGACCGGCGCGGCATGGTTCGCCGAGGAGTTCCGGCGTCGCGACGCGGAAGAGCTCCGGTCGCCCACGTTCCCGGCGCACAAGGTCCCCGCACCGGTCGACGCGGAGGTCGAGGCGCAGGCGATCGACGCGGTCGACTGAGCGCCGCGGCGCTGCGACACCGCGTAGGGTGGCGCGATGCGTGTGGTCGTCCTCGGCGCCGGCTTCGGCGGATTGGAGCTCGCCTCACGGCTGTCGGACGCCATCGGCGACGATCTCGACTGCACCCTGATCGATAAGGCCGACGCGTTCGTGTTCGGATACTCGAAGCTCGATCTGCTGTTCGGCAAAACCTCGGCGGAAGCGATCCGCGTCCCGTACAGCGGCCTCGCGAAGCCCGGCGTCCGCTTCCGACAGGAGGCGATCGAGTCGATCGATCCCCGACGCCGCCGGGTCGTCACCGACCTCGAGACCTACGACGCCGATGTGCTCGTCATCGCGCTCGGCGCCGACTACGACACCGCGGCCACCCCGGGGCTCGACGCGGGCGGCGAGGACTTCTACTCGTTCGACGGCGCGCTGCGGGCGCGCGACCGACTGGAGTCGTTCCGGTCTGGGCACGCCGTCGTCGGTGTGTGCGGCCCCTCGTTCAAGTGTCCGCCCGCGCCGAGCGAGGCCGCGATCCTGCTCGACGAGTACTTGCGTGATCGCGGCGCCCGCGACGCGACGACGATCACCCTTGTCATGCCGTTCGGTGTCCCGATCCCGCCGTCACCCGAAACATCGCAGGCATTGCTCGACCGATTCGCCGAGACCGAGATCCGGTTCGTCGCCCAACACCGTGTCGCGTCCTACGACCCTCGAGGAAAGACCGTGAGGCTCGACGACGACAGCGAGCTGGCGTGCGACCTCTTCTTGGCGATCCCGGTTCACAAGCCGCCGGCGGTCGTAGAGGCGTCGGGACTCGCCGAGGACGGCTGGATCGCAGTCGACCGGGGCACGCTTGCGACGCGGTTCCCGGGCGTCTATGCGGTTGGCGACGTGGCCGACGCCGGCATCGCGAAGGCAGGCGTGTTCGCCGAGGGAGCCGCACGCGTGGTCGCGGACCAGTTGATCGCACAGATCCGGGGCGGCGACGAGCCCGCCGCGTACGACGGCACGGCGACCTGCTACGTCGAGTTCGGGGACGACCTCGTCGGGCGCGTCCAGGTCGACTTCTTCTCGGGTCCGTCGCCGACCGGCGAGTTCTTCGCGCCGTCGCCCACGATCACCGCCGAGAAGGCCGATTTCGGCGCCTCACGCCGCGCCCGCTGGTTCGCTGCGCCGCAAGCCTCCGACTCGTGACGAGCCGGTGACGGCTACTATCGCCCCGCGCGGGACAGTTGCCGTCCGCGCAGGGGGGACTCCATGAAGACCTACGAGGAACAGATCTCGATCAACGCGCCGGCGGCCAAGGTGTACGCGTACGTCAGCGACTTCACGAAACACGCCGAATGGGCCGGCCACGGCCTGTCCGCCGTCAAGGACTCCGACGGTCCCACGCAGGTCGGTAGCACCTTCTCGACGACCGCGAGCCAGTTCGGAACGCAGAAGGAACACAGCACGATCACCGACATGCAGCCGAACACGACGTTCGCCTGGGATTCGAAGGGATCCCTCGGGACGGCGCACCACTGGTTCACGATCGCCGACAACGGGGGGACGACGACGCTCACCAAGGGCGCCGAGTTCACCGATCCCTCGACCCTCGGCAAGATGATGAGCTGGAAGCTCGCGCGCGACGTCCCCAAGGGGTTCCGCAGCGACCTCGCGAACATCAAGGCCAAGCTCGAATCTTCGAGCGCGTGAGCGGCGGGCGGCGGACCTCGAACCGTCCGCCGCCCTCGCCGCCTCAACCCTGGAAGACCGGGTGGATCTCGTCGGCCACGAGGCCGTGCGCCTCGCGGTGAACCGCGGTCGCCGTCTCCGCGTCCGGCGCCTCGACGAGACAGAAGGCCTTCCCGCCTTCCGGGTCACCCCAGAAGTTGATGTACTTCACGCCGTACTTGCCCTGCGTCGCGAGATCGGCCTTGTGCGCGTCGAACAGCGCGTCGGCCGTGACACCCTCGGGCAGCGTCTGATGCACGTCCATGAACAGCGGCATCTGTTCCTCCTTCCCTCTGCCCCGGATCCGACATCCGGTGGCACACTCCAGTCTCGCGACGCGAGCGGCGAACGAGAATGACTGGGACACCGAGAACCATGACTGAGATGCCAGCCGAGACCATCGACGGATCTCTGCCGCTGGAACAGGCGCTCAACCGGCTACAGCTGGACGGCGCGATCTTCTTCCGGTCCGAATTCACGGAGGCGTGGTCGTTCTCGTCGCCCGCCGCTGCGGGTGAGTTCGCGCACGCGGTCGAGCCTCGCGCTGACCGGCTGATCATGTTCCACATCGTCGCGAAGGGGTCGTGCTGGGTGGCCGGTCCCGACGGAGAGCGCCATCGGGCGAACGAAGGCGACGTGATCGTGCTGCCCTACGGCGACGAGTACGAGATGGGAGGAACGGCGACGTCGGAGAGCGTCCCGATCTTCTCGTTGCTCGCGCCGCCGCCGTGGACGACGTTGCCGGTGTTGCGCCACGGCGGCGACGGCAGCCGGACCGACGTCGTCTGCGGATATCTGCATTCGCAGGATCCCCTCTTCGATCCGAAGATGCGGGCTCTTCCGTCGGTGTTCGTCGTGCGGCTGGACGAGGCGGCGCAGCGGTGGGTGCGCGCGAGCATCGACTACGCGCTCGCCGTTTCATCAGGGACCGCGGTATCCGACGCCGCGTCGAAGCGCCTGCCGGAACTGCTCCTGATCGAGATGCTGCGGCTGCACTTGGGGTCGGCGCCGTCGGCAGAGCACGGTTGGATCTCGGCGCTGCACGACCCGGCTCTCGCACCGGCGCTCGCGTGCCTGCATGCTCGGCCGGAGCACCCGTGGACGGTTTCGGAGCTTGCGCACGAGGCAGCGGTGTCGCGGTCGCTCTTGGACCAACGGTTCCGAGACGTGCTCGGGCTGTCGCCGATCCGCTACCTCACGGAGTGGCGCATGCACCTCGCAACAGAACTGCTCGACTCGACCGACCACACCGTCGCGCAGATCGGCAAACGCACCGGCTATGACTCACAAGAAGCGTTCAGCCGTGCGTTCAAACGGCGGATGGGAAGCTCGCCGTCCAGATGGCGCACCGAGCGGCGCACCGGCACGTCCTAGGGGACCGGTAGCCGCCGCGCGTGCCGTGCACCGTAGATGCGGCGCATGCCGAAATGCCGCTCCACTCCGGCCAACAGGCCGCGGTGTGAGTAGGTATGGGCGTCGCGCCTTCCGTGCGGCACGCCAGGTCCGCGCATCGCGGTGTAGATGTGGCCGCCACCACCGACGTTGCTCACGCCTTCGTCGAACGTGATGATCACGATCGCGCCGTGATGCAGCAGCGGCGGCACGTGGTGCCGGAGCCAGTTGTTGCCGGTCGCGATCGAGCAGCTGTGCATGTCGTGGCAGAGGTTCGGCACCGCGAAGACGAATCTCGGCAGGAATCGCGGGAGATGCTTCGGGTAGGGCACAACGCGGCGCCTGCAGATCCGGGGCATCAGGTTTCGGTAGTAGAGCGCGGGGTTGTGCCACGAGGCGTACGAGCCACGCGAGCTCATCCGGCATCGCGATCCCATCGACTCCGCCCATGTGGCCCAGCGGATCCGGTTGTGCTGGAGCTGCGCGAACAGGTTGTTCGCTCCGAACCTCGCTTTCGCACAGTTGTCGGAGCGGCACCCACTCGACTGGCCGGATGTCATCTCGAGGTAGTTCGGCAGCGACGGATGATGGAGCGCGTGGAAGTGCGTGAACAGCGTGCCGCGGCGCGCGAACTTCTTGAGGTACCGCGCGCTCGACGTATCGACGATCGACCCGTACTCGTGGTTCTCGAGCACGATGACGACCACCGGCGCCTTCGATGCACGGGTCGCACCATCGAGGTGCGCGAGGACCGCCGGCGCAGGCACGGACGACGTCGACAACACCAGTGTGGTGATGAGGACGGCGACCGCGCCACGAACGGCGGCCCGACTAACGGGGGGGCGTCGGACCACTGGCGCGACATCCTAGCGGCATGGAGCGGGATGTCACGTAGGCCGATGCGGCGTTTCGTGGCGTGCGAACCGTACGACCTGCGAAGTTCGCGCGAGATCCGGATCATGAAGAAGAGATGGCGGTCGACCCCGACACGATCGAGCGCCGCCTCGCGGCTACGACGGGTGAGTGAGCGACGAAACGACCGAATCGCTACGCAGCCGAAGCAGCTGAACCTCCTGGCGCTCCGCCTGCTCGGTCAAGTCGTGAAGCGGAAGCTCCGCGATCCGCGCGTCGACGTCGGACAGCTCGATGAGCGCTCCCCAGAGCAGACGTTTGCCCCATACGCCGATCGCCAACGCTTCCAGGTCGGAGAACGGCCTCGGCGACGGGACGGCCGCTATCCGGGCGGCCACGTCGGCCAGCACGGCGGCCGCTTGGAACGCACGCCGGACGAGGCTCTCGTCTCGATGGATCCGCTCGAGCAGCGAGGTGAGCTGCGCGCGCTCCTCGCGGACCTCCAGGATGAACGAGCGCAGGAACTCCTTCGCGGACTCGTCGAGATCATCGCGGTCGAGCAGCCGCTTCGCCACGCCTTCTCCAGCGTGCGACCCAGCGTCATGCGCTTGGAGGTAGGTCGCGAGCCCCGACTCATCGAGGTCGACGTCGGCAGACACATTCGAGGTCATCGGGCTTGGACTTCCCGGTCGCCGCCCGCGCAAACCTGCCGGCCCATGGATCCGTCACGCCAACCCGCCGTCCTGGGGGTGGACCGACGCAGTCGGTTCGCGCGCGCACCGCTCTGGCGCTTAGCATCCGCCGCGGATGACGACGGCGAGGGCGCGACGAGCGAACCGTCGAGCGATGCTGTTGGAACGGACGGGCATCACGCCGTTCCTGAGTCGCTCCTTCGCGGTGCTGCTCGTCATCCTGATCGCGTGCCCGCTCGTCCTGTGGCTCTTCGAGCGGCGAGCAAACGCCGAGATCCAGACGGTCCCGAACGCGTACTTCTGGATGTGGCGGACGCTGATGGAACAGGGCTCGCCGCTCGAGTTCCAGACCGCCGGTGGCTGGCTCGTGTCGTATCTGGTCGTGATCGTCGGGGTCGGCCTGGTCGCGACGGGAACCGCGACGATCGTCTCGAGGTTGGTCGACCTTCTTCTACGGAGGCAATCCGGTATGTATGAGACCCACGTGTCCGAGCACGTCCTGATCTGTGGGTGGAACGCCCGCGGTCGAACCATCATCGAGGAGCTCCGCGTGAGCGACGGTGGCGACCGCCAACCGATCGTGATCCTCGCCGACTTGCCCGCCGCTCCGATCGACGCGCCCGAAACAGTCTTCGTGCGCGGCGATCCTGCGCGGAAGGAGGATCTCGCACGTGCGGGACTCGAGCGTGCCGCGACGGCGATCCTGCTCGCCGACGACACCCACTCATCGTCACCGCACGACATCGATGGAAAGACGCTCCTGACCGCCCTGTCGGTCGAGAGCACGAAGCCGACTTGCTACACGTGCGTCGAGGTGCTGCTGGCGGAGAACGTCGAGCATTTCCGGCAGGTGAGCGCCGACGAGCTGATCGTGACCGGCGAAGTCACGAGCCTGCTCCTCGCGAGCGCGGCGACCGATCACGGCGTCAGCCGGATCGTCGGCGACCTGCTCACGCACGACACCGGACGAGGGCCCGACAACCTTCGTTCGATCGACGTCTCTGATTCCCTCGAGGGCGCTCGGTTCGTCGACGCGTTGGTCGGTCTGAAACGCGAGCGGGCCGCGATCGCCGTGGCCGTCGTCGACTCCAACGGCGCGGTCGACCTGAACCCGGCTGCCGACCGGCGACTGTCTCGGGGTGAGCGCGTCCTCGCGATCATGCGCGACGGCTGAAGCACATTCCTGTGGGCCGCGCTCGCCTTCTACACTTACGCGTCCGGATCGTGGGCAAGGAGGGAAGCGTCAGCGACTCCTGCCAGCCCTCGCCCTCGGCCCTCGTAGCTCAGTGGAGAAGAGCAACGGTTTCCTAAACCGTGTGTCGGAGGTTCGATTCCTCCCGGGGGCACCATCCCACCGACCCACCGACCGACCCACCGTGTGTCGCAGGTTCGATTCCGGCCGGGGCACTGTCTGATGTCGTCCCGGATGACGCTGGACCATTCCGCGTCTCACTCGCGAGTGGATCGGGCGCGAATAGACGGATGTCAGCGACGTCTAAGCCAACGGTTTTCAAGACCGTCGCCTTCGTCCGCTCGGCCACCCTCCCGTGCGTGAGCGTACCCGGCTGATCTCACCGCAGACGCCGCACGCAAGGGATTTACCCCAATCGCTCTCGCTGGGGACGGGCCGGAACACCTCTGTAGCGTGGCGGAGCCAGCCAACTCCGGAGGCCGCCGAGTCGGGGAAGAGCGGGACGGCCACCGAGACTCGGCCAGACTGCCGTCAATGGGAGACGGCCTGTGTTTCGCAACCCTTCACGACGTCCACTGCGTTGACGCTGCATCGGTCGGTCGCAGTGCCGCCGATCACGAAGTCGGGCACGGTTCCCTCTATCGGGTCGCCGGTCGACGGATCGCGGTCGCGCGCGTCGAGGACGTCGTCGCCCGGTCCGCCTTGGAGGTGGTCCGCGTACGGCGAATGAGCGCGGACGTCATCGGCACCACCGCCCCCCACCAGGTAGGCCTGCAGGGCGGGACGGCCGCGGAGGAGATCGTCGCCCGGGCCCCCGAACGCCACCCGCGAGCCCGAGAGGCGGTCGTTCCCGCCGCCCCCGACGACCCAATCAGCGCCGGTCACTACGTCGTCGCCCGACCCCGTACAGACCGTGTCGCCCGCGGCATGGACCACGTCGTTCCCACCGAGCGTTACGACGACGTCGCTCCCGCTCGTCGCGTCGATCGTGTCCGCGGCCGGCGTCCCAAGGACCGTCGACAAGCGCTCCGCGCACACGTAGGAGACCGTGATGCGCTCGCACCCGGTGGGCACGTCTTCGTGGTTCACGAGGCACGTGTCGCTCGACCCGCGCGGCTGCGCGCCACCATCGACCGAGTCCGGCTCGCCGTCGAAGTAGATCCCGTCATAGGAGTCGTAGTCCCGGGTGTCGAGGGCGTCCGCGCCCGGGCCCCCACGCACGGTGTCCGCGAGCCCGCCCCACTCAGTGATCGCGTCCGCACCGAACCCGCCGTCCATCACGTCGTGCTCGCCCTCGGACACGATCGTGTCGTTCCCACCGCCGCCATTGATCGTGTTCGCGCCGTAACGCCCGTAGAGCGCGTCGGCCCCCGGACCCCCGAGGATCGTGTCATTCCCGCGCTGCCCTGCCACTTCGTCGTTGCCTGACCCCGTCGCGATCTCGTCGTTGCCGCTGCGTGCAAACACCGAGTCGTTCCCTGAACCGGTGCAGACGAGGTTGTCGCCCGGACCCAGCCGCACGGTATCGTCCCCGCCCAGCGTGACGACGACCGCCTGATGACCGAGTTGATGGACGCCGACCGTGTCGTCGCCGGGAGTTCCCACCCACGTCGCCGGCTGGCCGAAGCACGTCGGCACCGCCGCGTGGGATGCCGTGGCAGGCGCCAGCACGGAGACGAGGAGGGCGACGAGCCCAACGACTGATCCGCGCCGCGCCATCAGCGCGAGCATATGCGCGGCCTCGACGGTCGCGCAACCGCGACACACCGGGCTTACACGCCTGGGGCTGTTAGTGCCAGTGCGCCCTTCGTCCTTGCCTCGACCTCTATAGGTAGATAGCTCGACGCCCGCACAGCTGAGGGCTGGCTATGCCCGCAACCGGACGAGCCAGTGGTGGCCCGGGTGGACGCGTTCCAGAGCCCTCGTCAGCCAG
>C688J18823_10003424_pt1 | contig 10027 bp, 8 predicted proteins | sample HopSoiMetagenom1_FD_18823 | JGI IMG/M metagenome (IMG submission 18823) | reverse complement strand
GCCGCGACTCTGGTTCGGGTCCTCGGTCCGGTGCCGGTGCGGGGGCCGGCGGCGGTGCCGGGGGGCCGGTCGCGGCCGCCGACAGCGGTAGCACCTGTGTCCTCCCGACATCGTCGTACGAACGCGTGCGCGCCGGCTCGGCGAGACCGATGTCCGCCAGCCCGCCCATGGTCGAGGCGTCCAGCTGCGGGCCCGGGCCGCGCTCCAGGAACTCGTGCACCCGTGCCATCGGCCACCGCTGGGCGGCGTCCCTGGTCATCGTGGCCGTGAGCACCGGTGTCAGCCACCCCGCGGCCCGGGTCCGCGGCGGCTCCTCGTTCACGATGCGGTAGAGGGCGCCGAGCAGGTTGTCGCCCACCTGGTAGGGGGGTCTGCCCTCCAGCGCGTGGAAGAGCGTGGCTCCCCAGGACCAGACGTCGCTGGCGGGCGTGGCCTGCTGGCCCGAGGCCACCTCGGGGGAGAGGTACGCCGGTGAGCCGGTGACCAGCCCGGTCTGGGTCAACGACGGGTCGGACGCTGTCCGCGCGATGCCGAAGTCGGAGAGCTTCACCTGTCCGTCGGGAGCGACCAGGATGTTGGAGGGCTTCACGTCGCGGTGGACGATGCCGGCACCGTGCGCGGCGGCCAGCGCGCTCGCGGTCTGGGCCACGACGGGGGCGGCATCGTCCGGGGAGAGCCGGCCGCGAGTCCGGACCAGCTCGGCCAGGTCGGTCCCCTCGACGTACTCCATCACCAACCACTGCTGGTTCATCCCGTCGGAGGTGACCTGTTCGACGAGGTCGAAGACCGCCACCACGTTGGCGTGGTTGAGCCGCGCGGCCAGCTTGGCCTCCCGCTCGGCACGCATCGCGTCCGGCGTGATCCCGCCGGGGGCCACACCGATCGCCTTGAGCGCCACGGTGCGTCCGAGGACCTCGTCGCGGCCGCGCCACACAGCGCCCATGCCGCCGCGGCCGATCTCCGTCTCGAGCGTGTACCTGCCAGCGATCACCGTCATGCCCAACCCTGCGCCCTCCTCCGCAGCCCTCCACAGTACGAGTACCCCGTCGAACCGGTTCGCGTGGTTCGTGCGCGATGGGCGAGGATTGTGACCGTGCCCACCGATTCCTCCCAGGTCGAGCAGACCCTGCTCGACGACCTCGGGTGGCGCGGCCTCCTCGCGCACTCGACGGACCTCGACGCGCTGCGCGAGGCCCTGACCGCGGGGAGCGTGCGCTACTACGTGGGCTTCGACCCGACCGCGCCCAGCCTGCACATGGGCAACCTCGTGCAGATCGTGACCGCGATGCGGCTGCAGCGCGCCGGCCACACGCCGTACGTGCTGGTGGGCGGGGCCACCGGGCTGATCGGTGACCCCAAGGACTCCGGCGAGCGAGTCCTCAACTCGGCCGAGACCGTCAAGGACTGGGTGGAGCGGGTGCGGCGCCAGATCGAGCGGTTCCTCCCCTTCGAGGGCGAGAACGCCGCCACGATGGTCAACAACCTCGACTGGACCCAGAACCTCTCGACCATCGACTTCCTGCGCGACATCGGCAAGCACTTCCCGGTCAACCGGATGCTGGCCCGCGACGTGGTGCGGACCCGGCTCGAGGCCGGGATCAGCTACACCGAGTTCTCCTACGTGCTGCTCCAGTCGATGGACTTCCTCAACCTCTACCGCGAGCACGGCGTGGTGCTGCAGTTCGGCGGCTCCGACCAGTGGGGCAACCTCACCGGCGGGGTCGAGCTGATCCGCCGCGCCGACGGGGGTCACGCACACGCGTTCGCGACGCCCCTGATCACCAAGGCGGATGGCACCAAGTACGGCAAGACCGAGGGCGGTGCACTCTGGCTCGACCCGGACATGATGTCGCCCTACGCGTTCTACCAGTTCTGGCTCAACCAGGGGGATGCCGAGGTGGGTGGCCTGCTCCGGGTCTTCACCTTCCTCTCCCGCGACGAGATCGAGGCACTCGAGGCCGAGCACGCGGAGCGGCCGTTCCTCCGGGCCGCCCAGCGTCGGCTGGCCGTCGAGGTCACCACGCTCGTGCACGGTGCCGAGGCCACCGAGCACGTCGAGCGTGCGTCGGAGGCGCTGTTCGGAGGTGGCTCGCTGGCGGAGGCGAACGTCGACTACCTCGCAGAGGCGCTGGCCATGGCCCGGCCGCTGCTCGAGCTCGACAGTGCCTCCACCGACCGCACGGTCGTGCAGCTGCTCGTCGAGTCGGGGCTGGTGCAGAGCAACGGTGAGGCGCGCCGGACGGTCAACGAGGGCGGCGCTTACGTCAACAACGAGCGGGTCGAGGACCCGGACCACGTGCCTGCAGCGTCTGAGTTCCTGGGCGGCCGGCTGCTCGTGCTGCGGCGCGGCAAGAAGGCCTTCGCCGGTGTCCGCGTCACCCATCCGTAGGCTGGGGAACTGTGCCCGAGAACCGTCGCCCGCAGAGCTCCACCCCCAGGAACGCCGCCAGGAAGACCACGCGGAGTCCGGCGAGGAACCCTGCTGAGAACTCCACCGGGAAACCCGCCCGGAAGCCGACCGGGAAGTCGACCGGAAAGCCCACGGGGAAGCCCACGGGGAAGACGGCCGGGAAGACCGGCGGGAAGACCGGCGGGAAGACCGGCGGGAAGCCCGCCGCCAAGAGCGGCCGAAGCGGGGCTCCGCAGCGCGGTGGGCGCCCGCAGGAGCGGCATGGGGCGCCCCGGAACGCGACCCGGAAGCGGGCAGAGCAGCCGGCCCGCACCAAGGAGCAGGAGGCCTACGACGGCCCGGACCTGCCCGAGGGGATCACCGGCGCCGAGCTCGACCGGTCGGTGAGCGCCCAGCTGAAGGGGCTGCCCGAGAAGCTGGCCGCCCGGGTCGCCCGCCACCTGGCTGCCGCCGGGCTGTACATCGACCAGGATCCCGAGCTGGCCTACCGGCACGCGCTCGCCGCCCGGTCCCGGGCGTCACGGCTGGCGGTCGTGCGGGAGGCCTCGGGCGAGGCGGCGTACGCCGCGGGTCACTACGCCGAGGCCCTGGCCGACCTGCGGGCTGCCAAGCGGATGAACGGCGCGACGGCGTACCTCCCGATCATGGCGGACTGCCATCGAGCCCTCGGCCAGCCCGACCAGGCGGTCAAGCTGGCCCGCAGTCCGTCGGTGGCCTCGTTCCCGCCGGCGTTGAAGGCGGAGATGACGATCGTCGAGGCCGGAGCGCGCCGCGACCTCGGCCAGGTCGACGCCGCGCTACGCGTCCTCGAGCAAGCCCCGCTGAACTCGAAGTCGCGCGAGCCGTGGGTGGTGCGTCTGCGGTACGCGTACGCCGACGCCCTGGAGGAGGCGGGTCGGACCGAAGAGGCGTTGGCCTGGTTCCACCGCACCCAGGCGATCGACGCCGACGACTTCACCGACGCCGCGGCGCGGGCCGCGACCCTGGAGAGGTCCGCCGGCTCCTGAGGTTGGTGATGGCCTGCTCGTCCCTTGCGTGAGCGAGCGATCACCTATCTGGCGAGGATGCTGACCTGCGACGGCGCACCGGCGTCCTGCGTGGCCCACTGCAGCCCGTCGCGGTAGGCGATCCTGACCCGGTCGATCTCGACCACGCCGGGCGCGGCGCCCGTCACCTCGAGGACGATCTCGTCCCCGGCCTCCAGCGTCGCGCCCTCGGTCGGGCCGAACGCCCGGCAGAAGGTGGCCGGAGTCGTCGTCACGCTCACCGAGCCGCCGTGGCACACGTGCGGGACGATAGTGACCTCGGAGGTCGAGCTCGCGAAGACCCGGACCCCCGAGACGTGCAGCGTGCGGTCGAAGTCCGCAGGCGTGCCATAGACGCCGACGTACACCGGCCGGCCCACCGGCGACTCGGCCTGCACGCGGGTGCTGCTGGTGGCGAGGGCTTCGGGATGGGTGCTGACCCAGGCCAGCACGGCTAGCATCGCCAGCAGGATCACGACGTACGCCGCGATCCGCCAGCCACGTCGCGAAGGCGTCACCGCGAGCCGGCCGGGGTCGGCGGGCCGCGGTGTGAGCGACGTCATGGCCGGAGGTTAGTGCCGCCGCGGGTGCCATCCGGGTACCCACGGATGATTGACGGTCGCCGGGCCTTCGGGGTCTACTGCATGGACCCACGCCCATCTCGGGGGCGTGTCCTCCGGAAGGAGTCATCGTGCTGCGGTTCTCCGGGGCAGGGGTGAGCGACATCGGACGGGTGCGCGCGCACAACGAGGACTCCGGGTTCGTCGGGCCGTACGTCGCGATCGTCGCGGATGGCGTCGGCGGCGCGGCCGCGGGAGAGATCGCGTCGGCCACCGCGGCCTACTCCGCCAGCGCGGTGGCCCTCGGCCGGTTCGGTGATCGGCCCGAGGCGGTGCTGGCCGAGGCCCATGCCGCGGCCGGGGCCGGGGTGCGGTTGGGGGTCCAGCGGGACCTCGATCGGCTCGGTATGGCCACCACGCTCACGATGCTCGTCACCGACGGCCGCAGCGTGGCTCTCGGACATGTCGGTGACTCCCGCGGCTACCTCTTCCACCACGGCGAGCTGCGGCAGATCACCAGGGACCACACCTACGTCCAGCACCTCGTGGACACCGGCCAGCTGACGCCGGAGGCGCGCATCTCGCACCCGTGGCGCAACGTGGTGCTCCGCTCGGTCGACGGAGACCCTGATGGCGGCGGCCCCGATGTGGTCCGCCTCGACGTCGAGGTGGGCGACCGGCTGCTGCTGGCCAGCGACGGGCTCACCGACCTGGTGCCCGACGGCGTCATCGGGGAGGTCCTTGCCTCCCAGGAGGGCGACGACGCGGTGGCCACGCTCACCCACCTGGCGCTCGACGCCGGCGGCCACGACAACATCACCGTGGTCGTCATCGACCTCGTCGAGGGTCCCCGCGTGGTCGGGGACGGCAGGCTGCTCGGCGCTCTGCAGGACCCGTGGAACGTCGTGGACCCGGCGATGGTCCACCTGCCGGAGCCGCGGAGCGCCTGACTCCGCTCGGCTCTGCGACGTTCCTGGACGACCCGCGCTCCGCCACCCCGTTCGCAGCCAGGGTCGTGACGGACTAGCCCGACCGACCGATCGGACAGGCTTCCCGACTTCGCCGGATCGGGCGAGGGACGCTCACCTACGCTCACGTGGTGACTGACGTCCACGGGGCCTTGACGCGTCAAGCCGAACTTCTCGATGCACTGCTGACACCGGAGCCGCCGCCGCGGCGCCGGTGGCCCTACGTCGCCGTGGCCCTCGCCGTGATCGCGGCCGCGCTGGCGGCCGTGGGTGTCGCGCACTACCGCTCCGGACCGCAGGGGCCGCCGCACCCTTCGAAATGGGATCCGCGGGTGCAGAAGTACGTCGACTTCGTCGAGAAGAAGCGCGAGCTGACGTTCAAGCATCCGGTCTTTGTCGACTTCCTCTCCGACGCCCCGTTCGAGAAGCAGGTCACCGCGGACCGCGACGAGCTGAGCGACGACGACCTCGAACAGCTGGACGAGTACGCCGGCATGATGCGCGCCCTCGGCCTGGTCGAGGGCGACGTGGACCTGTTCGACAAGCAGAACGAGCTGCAGGGCAAGGGGATCATCGGCTTCTACTCCTACCAGGACGAGCGGCTCCGGATCCGGGGCACCGAGATCACCCCGGCGGTCGAGTCGACGATCGTGCACGAGCTCACCCACGCCCTGCAGGACCAGAACTTCGACCTCGGCCAGCGGTTCACCGAGCTGGACAAGGCCGACGACGCCGGCGCGTCCGCGGCCTCGGAGGGCTTCCACGCGCTTGTCGAGGGCGACGCCCGGCGGATCGAGGGGCTGTGGCGAAACCATCTGTCCGACAAGGATCGCGCCGCGCTCGACAAGGAGCAGAAGAAGGGGCAGCAGGGGTTCGAGAAGGACGCCAAGGACATCCCCGAGGCGATGGTGACCATGCTGGCCGCGCCGTACGAGCTCGGGCAGGCCCTGCTCGACGTGGCCGTGCAGCAGGGCGGTGACGTCGCAGTCGACAACCTGTTCCGGTCCCCGCCCAGGACCGAGGAGCAGCAGCTCGACCCCTGGACGCTGGTGGCCGACCACCAGGGGTTGCTGAGTGTCCCGGCGCCGGAGCTGCCGGCCGGCACGAAGTCCTTCGACGACGGCGCCTTCGGTTCCGTGGGCTGGCTGCTGGTGCTCTCCGAGCGGCTGTCCACGCCCCAGGCGCTGACCGCCGTCGACGGCTGGGGCGGCGACTCGTACGCGGCGTACCAGCAGGACGGCGTGAGCTGCGTGACCATCGACTACCGGGGCGACACCCCCGAGGACCTCGCCCAGATGCACAGCGCGCTGCAGCGGTGGGTGGCCAGGGGCCCGAAGGGGTCGGCCGAGGTGGCCAAGGAGGACCAGACCCTGGTCTTCCACTCCTGCGACCCGGGCAAGGATGCCGCGAAGGTCGCCTCCGGCAGGTCCAAGGACGCGCTCGGGCTCGCCATCACCCGTACCTATCTGTCGCTGCAGATGGTCAAGGCGGGCCTCGAGGTCCAGGTGGCGCGCTGTGGTGCGGACCGGCTGGTGCGCGAGTTCACGCCGGCTCAGCTCAACGACCCGCACATCGACCAGCAACGGGTGCTCCGCGCTGTCCTGCCCTGCCGGACGGACGACTGAGGGGCCCGCCTCCCGAGGTTCCGCGCGTCGACCGGCGAAACTCGTCCAGACAGGCGCTGGTTTACAGCCGCCCCATGCGTCACAATGGCCGCACAACTACAACGATGTCGTTCGTACGCCGTTTCACGTCCCGCGTCGAGCCCGCTGGGGAAGGCGCAGCTCGCGCCGAGGGATGAAGGAGACGCCGATGTACGGACCCCGCATGATGCTCGGCCCCGAGGGCAAGAGCACCGCTCGTGGTGTGCTCTTCGTCCACTCGGCGCCGTCCGCGCTGTGCCCCCACATCGAGTGGGCGGTCGGCGGCGTGCTCGGCACGGCGGTCAGCCCGGCGTGGATCCCGCAGCCCGCCCAGTCGGGCACCTACCGCACCGAGCTGTCCTGGAGTGGTGACAGCGGCTCGGCGGCGGGCATCGCGTCGGCGCTGCGTGGCTGGAACCACCTGCGCTTCGAGGTGACCGAGGATCCGACCGCGGCCACCGAGGGCCAGCGGTACTCCTACACCCCCGAGCTCGGCGTCTTCCACGCCGTGACCGGGCTGCACGGCGACATCATGATCCCCGAGGACCGGCTCAAGGCTGCGGTGGTCAAGGCCGCGCTGGGCGACACCACGCTCTTCACCGAGGTCGACAAGCTGCTCGGCAAGCCCTGGGACGACGAGCTCGAGCCCTTCCGTCACGCCGGCGAGGGTGCCCCCGTCCGCTGGCTCCACCAGGTCGTCTAGCGATATATCGTTCGACGCCGACCCGTCGTTACTCGTCTCGGGTAACGACGGCTCGGCACGGAAATCACGTCGACCCGTCGTTACTGCTGTCGGGTAACGACGGCTCGGCGTCAGTGGTGGCGGCGGTGGAGACGGTAGGAGTCGGTGGCCGTCCGGCCTTCCACGATGTTGCCGGCGCCGTCGTCGACGGAGATCTTGGCCTCGATCTGGAACCTTCCGTAGCGGACCGTGGGCTGGCACAGCTTGTAGCTGCCGGTGCCGGACGCGGGGTCGTAGCCGTCGAGGAAGGCGCCCGCGGCCACGTGCTTGAAGCCGGGGCCGGTGACGAAGACCTCGAGCGCCCAGATCCCCTCGGGCGGGGTGACCGTGTAGCTGAAGGTGTAGGAGTGACAGCCCCGCTTGAGGACACCGGACGCCCCGGTGACCGTGCCCCACTCGGGGTGCATCGGCACGCCGGCCAGCGGGTCGGGGCGGGTCTTCGCCGGCGCCGCGGCAGCGGCGGACAGCACCAGCTCTGTCCCGAGCGTCAGCACGAGCGCCGCGGCAGTCCCGCCGAGAGCGCTTCGGATCACGATTCCCTCCAGTGACAACGTCTCCTGGATCCAACGAGACCCCGGAGAGACGGTTACGTCACAGCGGGATGTTGCCGTGCTGGCCCTTACGGACCCCGACCGCCTGGACGGCGTCGTCGATGGCCCGCGCGATCGAGGAACGGGTGCGGACCGGCTCGATGACCTCGTCGACCACGCCGATCTCGACCGCGCGCTCCACGCCGCCGGCGATCCGCTCGTGCTCGGCGGCCAGCTCGGCCTCGACCTGCGGGCGGATGTCAGGTGTGACCTCGGCCAGCTTGCGCCGGTGCAGGATCCGCACCGCGGCCACCGGCCCCATCACCGCCACCTCGGCGCCCGGCCAGGCGTAGACCTTGGTGGCGCCGAGAGCGCGGGCGTTCATCGCGATGTACGCGCCGCCGTAGGTCTTGCGGGTGATGAGCGTGATCCGCGGGACCACGCACTCCCCGAACGCGTGCAGCAGCTTGGCTCCCCGGCGTACGACGCCGTCCCACTCCTGGCCGACGCCCGGCAGGTAGCCCGGGACGTCGACGACCACGATGAGGGGTACGCCGAACGCGTCGCACATCCGCACGAACCGTGACGCCTTCTCGGCCGACAGCGAGTCCAGGCAGCCGCCCAGCCGCAGCGGGTTGTTCGCGACGACGCCGACCGTGCGGCCGCCGAACCGGCCCAGCACAGTGGCGATGTTGGGCGCCCACTTTGCGTGCACCTCCTGGGCGGTGCCCTCGTCGAGCAGCGACTCCACGAGCGGGTGCACGTCGTAGGCGCGCTTCTTCGACTCCGGCAGGATCGCGCCGAGGTCGCGGTCCTCGACGTCCTCGACGGCCAGGCTGCCCTGCGCGCCGAGCAGCGAGGCCACGGTGCGGGCCCGCTCCAGCGCCTCGGCCTCGGAGCCGGTGAGGATGTGCACGACCCCCGAGCGCCGCCCGTGCGGCTCCGGGCCGCCGAGGCGCAGCATGTCGACGTCCTCGCCGGTGACCGAGCGGACCACGTCCGGGCCGGTCACGAAGATCCGGCCCTCGGGGCCGAGGATGACGATGTCGGTGAGCGCGGGCCCGTACGCCGCCCCGCCGGCCGCCGGGCCGAGCACCACCGAGACCTGCGGGATCTTGCCCGAGGCCTGGGTCATCGCGTGGAAGATCCGGCCGACCGCGTGCAGCGACAGCACGCCCTCGGCCAGCCGGGCACCACCCGAGTGCCACAGCCCGATGATCGGGACGCCGTCGGTCATCGCCCGGTGGTAGGCGTCGACCACCACCCGGCAGCCGACGTCACCCATCGCGCCACCCATGGTGGTGGCGTCGGAGCAGAACGCCACGACCGGCGAGCCGTCCACCTGGCCGATGGCGGCCAGCATCCCGGAGTCGTCGTCCGGGGTGATGAGCTCGAGGGAACCCTTGTCGAACAGCGCGGTGAGCCGCTTGACGGGGTGGCGAGGATCCTCCTCGCGAGGCAGCTTTGCAGGCTTGGCCGGCGCTTCCTGCGTGGCCGTCATCGGGTGATCACACCGACCCGAAGGCCACGGCGACGTTCGCGCCGCCGAACCCGAAGGAGTTGTTCAGCGCCGCGATGTCACCGACCGGCAGGTCGCGCGGCTTGGTGGCGATGTCGAGGTCGACCTCGGGATCCTGGTTGTCGAGGTTGATCGTCGGCGGCACGGTGCGCGTCTCGATGGCCTTGACCACCGCGACCGCCTCCAGCGCACCGGCGCCGCCCAGCAGGTGGCCGGTCATCGACTTCGTGCTGGTCACGACGACCTGGTCGACGTGCTCTCCGAGCGTCGCGTGGAGCATCAGCCCCTCGGCGATGTCGCCGAGCGGGGTGGACGTTGCGTGCGCGTTGACGTGGAAGATCGACTCCGGGCCGATCTCCGACTCGGCCAGCGCCCGCAGGATCGCCCGCGACCCACCCCGACCAGCGGGGTCGGGCTGCGCGATGTCGTGCGCGTCGGCGGTGATGCCGGCACCCAGCACCTCGGCGTAGATCCGCGCGCCGCGCGCCTTGGCGTGCTCCTCGGACTCGAGGACTAGTACGCCGGCCCCTTCACCGAGCACGAACCCGTCGCGCCCGGTGTCCCAGGGCCTGGAGACCGTGGCCGGGTCACCCGGGTTCTTCGACAGCGCCATCATGTTCGCGAACGCCG
>C688J18823_10003423_pt1 | contig 10027 bp, 11 predicted proteins | sample HopSoiMetagenom1_FD_18823 | JGI IMG/M metagenome (IMG submission 18823) | reverse complement strand
CTCGTCAGCTCGCGGGCTTCCAGGCGGCGCGCGGCTTCCGCGGCGCCGAGCGTGTGCAGATCGCTTCTCATGCGGCGCGCCCCAGGTCCTGCTCTCGGCTGAACGCCGGCATCGCGGTCATGAGCTCGCGCACGCGCTCGGCAAGGAGATACGCCCACCGATCGCGAAAAGCGATGCGGGCACGAGCCTCGCCACGATCAGCACCGGCAGGTGGCTGGGGAGCTTCACNGCGACAGCGTAACATCCGTGCATGCGCGAATACGACCTCGTCATCCGGAACGCGACCGTCATCGACGGCACGCGCGCGCCGCGTTACGACGCCGACATCTTCGTGAGCGGCGGGCGCATCGCCGCGATCGGGCGCCTCGAAGGCGCGCAGGCCGACGCCGAGGTGGACGCGAGCGGCCGCATCGCCGCGCCGGGCTTCATCGACGCCCACACGCACGACGATCGCCTGATGCTCTCCTCGCCCGAGATGGCGCCGAAGGTCAGCCAGGGCGTGACCACGGTCGTCGCCGGGAACTGCGGCTGCTCGCTCGCGCCAGCGCCCAACGGGATGCGGGCGCCGGTGACGCCGCCGCTCGATCTGCTCGACGACGAGGGCGGCTGGTTTCGCTTCCCGACCTTCCGCGAGTACGTGGAGGAGCTGGTGGCGCATCCGCCCGCCACCAACTGCGCGCTCCTCGTGGGACACACGATGCTGCGCGTGCAGACGATGGACAGCCTCGGGCGGCCGGCGAAGAAGGCCGAGATCGCGCGCATGAAGAGCCTCGCCGACGAGGCGCTCGCCTCCGGCGCGATCGGCATCTCCACCGGCCTCTATTACGAGCCGGCGCACGCCGCGCCGACCGACGAGGTGGTGCAGGTGTGCCGGCCGCTTGCAGCGCGCAACGGCCTCTACGTCACCCACATGCGCGACGAGGGCGCGAACGTCCTCGTTTCGCTGGAGGAAACTTTCCGCATCGGCCGCGAGGTCGGCGTACCGGTGGTGATCTCGCACCACAAGGTCGCCGGCGCCCCCAACCATGGCCGCTCGCGCGAGACCCTGCCGCTCATCGAGGCGCGCATGAAGAGCCAGAAGATCGGTCTCGATTGCTATCCGTATTGCGCCTCTTCCACCATCCTCTCCGCGGGCCGCGCCGCGGGCGCCACGAAGACGCTGGTCACCTGGTCGAAACCGCATCCCGAGGTCGCCGGCATGGATCTCGAGCAGATCAAGCGCGAGATGAAGCTCGGCATCGACCAGCTCCTGCCGGCCGGCGCGATTTACTTCTCGATGGACGAGCAGGACGTGCAGCGGATTCTCTCGTTTGAGCACACCATGATCGGCTCCGACGGCCTGCCGCACGACGCCGCGCCGCATCCCCGCCTGTGGTCGACCTTCCCGCGCGTGCTGGGCCACTATGCGCGCGGCCTGGGCCTCTTTCCGCTCGAAACCGCGGTCTACAAGATGACCGGTCTCACCGCGCGCACCTTCGGGCTGGCGGACCGCGGCGTGCTGGCGCCCGGCATGGCGGCCGACATCACCCTCTTCGACGCGGGCGAGATCGACGAAGGTGCGAGCTTCGAGAAGCCGATCGCGCCGGCGAAGGGCATCGACACCGTGATCGTCAACGGCACGATCGTCTGGCGCGACGGCAAGTCGACCGGCGCGCGCCCCGGGCAGGTGCTCCGGCGAAGCTGATGTAGTCGTGCGCCCGACGCTCTAGCGACCTACTGCTGAAAGAGCCGCGCCAGCGCCTGGCGCAGCTGCTGCAGCTGCTGCTTGAAGTTGCGGCAGGCGTCGCACAGCGTGAGGTGCAGGCGCAGGCGCGCCTGCTCCCCGAGCGTCATTCCGCGGTCCATCGACTGCGAAAGCAGCCGCGACGCCTCTTCGCAGCTCAACTTCATCGGCGCAACCATCCTTTTTCCAGGCATTCGCGCAGGGCCATGCGTGCCCTGTACAGCAGGACCCAGCAATGGGTCGAAGTTATCCCGAGTTCTTTACAGATATCCGGGGTATCGAAGCCCAGATGCTCGCGCATGAGGAAGACCTGGCCGGTGCGGGGGGAAGCGCGGCGAGACATTTTTCCAGCGCCTGCAGGAACTGCTTTTCCTGGAGCGCCTGCTCGGGCCAGGCCTGCGGCGGCTCGCGCCAGTGGCCGGTCTCGTCGAACAGGGCTTCCAGGTCATCGATCGTGCTCTCACCGTCGAGCGACTCGAGCGGGCGTTCGCGGCTGGTGCGCCGGATGGTGTCGATGATCTTGTGTTTCAGGATCCCGGTGAGCCAGGTGCGGAGATTGGAGCGGCCGGCGAAGCTCGCTTCGGCGGCGAGCGCTGCGAGCAGAGTTTCCTGCACCGCGTCCTCCGCCGCATCGCTGTTGCGCAGCTCCATCGAGGCGTAGCGCAGCAGGTACGGGCGCTGCGCCTCGATCTGCGAGCGAAAGTCGCTAGCCACGGCGCGCCGATGATACCGGCGCGCGGATTAGTAGCGCTGCTGGCCCTTGATCGACCAGGGGATCACGGGACCGCTCTCGCCGTCGGCGTTGTTCTTGGCCGCGTCCTTCTTCGGCCGGCCGGGACGATAGGTAACGGAGAAGATCTTGAGCGGCGGCACCTTGGGCGGCGCCTCGAGGAAGCGGCAATCGGACTCCGTGGGCGCGGACAGCAGCGCACCCAGGCGCTTGCCGTTCAGCAGCACCGTATAACGCAGCATATGCATGGAGCCCGGAGCGGGTTGGGCGAGGATGTCGTACTTGCCGAGCTTGTATTGCTTTCTCTCAAGCATGAGGGGCGGGGGAAGGGGCGAAAAGGGGAAGCCAGCATTGTACCTTTTTACCCTCACTCGAAGGTGATTCCCGCACCGGAAAGGGGCAAAGTTCGTAGGGGTCGCCCTTGGAGCGCGAGGAGCGCATTGGCCAGCGCCGGGGCGATGACCGGCGTGGCCGGCTCCCCGACCCCGGTAGGCTTGTCGGTCGAGGGCACGATATGGACCTCGATCCGGGGCATTTGCGGCATGCGCAGCACCGTGTAATCGTGGAAGTTGGACTGCTCGACCATCCCGTCTTTGAGCGTTATGGCCCCGGAAAGCGCCGCCGAGAGCCCATAGCCAATGCCCGACTCCATCTGCATGGCAACGATGTGCGGATTGACCGCCACGCCGCAGTCGACCGCGCACACCACGCGCTCGATGTGCACAGCGTCCTTGCGCCGCGATACCTCGACCACCTGCGCCACCACCGTATTGAACGACTCGTGCACGGCGATTCCGCGTGCATGATCCTTAGGGAGGGGCTTGCCCCATCCCGCCTGCTTTGCCGCGAGCTCGAGCACCGACAGGTGTCTCGCCTGGCCCGCGAGGAGCGATCGCCGCAGCACCAGCGGATCCTTGCCGGTCGCAGCGGCGATCTCGTCGAGAAAGCACTCGGTCGAGTACGCCGTGTGCGTCGAGCCGACCGAGCGCCACCACTGCACCGGCACGCCGACCTGCGGCGAATGCAGCTCGACCAGCCGATTGGGGATCGCGTAGGGCAGGTTGGCGGCGCCCTCGACTGACGTTTCGTCGATGCCGTTCTTCACCATCATCGGCTCGAATGCCGTGCCGGTGAGGATCGACTGGCCGACGATCGTTTGGCGCCAGGCAATGAGCCCGCCCTGCGCATCGAGGCCGGCCTCGAGCGCGTGGTAGTACATCGGCCGGTAATAGCCGGCGCGCATGTCGTCCTCGCGCCCCCACACCAGCTTGACCGGCGCGCGTCCGCCGATCGCCTTGACGATCGCCGCCGCCTCCAGCAGGTAGTCCGAGTGCGGATTGGCGCGCCGGCCGAAGCTGCCGCCCGCATAAAGCATGTTGAGCTTCACCTGCTCCGGCTTCAGGCCGAGGAGCTTTGCCACCATGACCTGGTCGACGCTCTGGAACTGCTCGCCGTTCCAGATCTCGCAGCCTTCCGCCGTCAGCGCCACGGCGCAGTTCATCGGCTCCATCGCCGCGTGCGCGAGAAACGGGAACTCGTACCCGGCTTCGAGCGTCTTCGCCGCGCTTTTTAGCGCCGCTTCCACGTCGCCCGTCTTGTGCGCGACGCCGCCCGGCGTCACCGCCATGCGCTTGTAGTCCGCCATGAGATCCGCCGAGCCGAGGCGAAGCGCCCTGGTGTCGTCCCATTCCGCGACCAGCGCGTCACGGCCCTTCTTCGCCGTCCAGTAGTCGCGCGCCAATACGGCGACGCCATTGGTCACCGGTGTCTCGAACGGCACCACCTCGAGCACGCCGACGATCTCCTTGGCCTTGGCGGCATCGAAGCGCGCGAGCTTGGCGCCGAAGCGCGGCGGGTGCAGCACCACGGCCGTAAGCATTCCCGGAAGCTTCACGTCCTGCGTGTAGATCGCGCTGCCGTTCGATTTCGCGCGTGCATCGATGCGCGGCAGCGCGGCTTTGCCGATGTAGGTGAAGCCGCTCGCATCCTTCACCGGCACATCCGCGGGCAGCACCTGTCCGCCGGCGGCCGCTGCCAGATCGCCGAACTTGGCGCGCCGCCTCGACTTGCGATGCTCGACCACGCCCTTGCTCACCGTGATGTCGGCCGCCGGCACCTTCCAGCGCTCGGCCGCCGCGGCGATCAGCATGGCGCGCGCCGTGGCGCCCGCCTTGCGCAACTGCTCGTAGGAATTCGCGAGCGAGCTCGAGCCGCCCGTACCCTGCGCTTCGCCCCACATCAGGTTGTTGTAGCGCTTCGCATCCGCCGGCGCGCCCTCGACGCGCATCTGCGCCCAGTCGGCATCGAGCTCCTCCGCGACCAAGGTCGCGAGGCCGGTGTACGTTCCCTGGCCCATCTCCAGATGCTTGGCAATTACGGTCACCGTGCTGTCCGGCGCGATGCGCACGAACGCATTGGGCTCGAAGCTCGCGCCCGGCTGCGCGCCGGCCTCGGGCAGGGCGACGGCGAGGACCAGCGCGCCGCTCGCCTTGAAGAAGTCGCGCCGCGAGAGGTTCTCGATCATGCGAGCGCCTTCGCCGCGCGCTTGATCGCCGCGCGGATGCGCACGTACGTGGCGCAGCGGCAGATGTTGCCGGCCATCGCCGCATCGATCTGCGCGTCGCTCGGATCCTTGTTCGAGTTGAGGAGCGCGGTGGCGCTCATGATCTGGCCCGACTGGCAGTAGCCGCACTGCGGCACGTTCTCGGCCACCCAGGCGTCCTGCACCGCCTTGCCGGTCCTGAAGAGACCGATGCCCTCGATCGTGGTGATGCGCCGCCCGGTCACCGTACCGACCGGCGTAACGCAGCTGCGCGTCGGCCGGCCGTCGACATGCACCGTGCAGGCGCCGCACAACGCCATGCCGCAGCCGAATTTCGTCCCGCTGAGCTCGAGGTGATCGCGCAGCACCCACAGGAGCGGCGTATCCGCCTCCGCATCCACCGCCGTCGCTTTTCCATTCACGCTGAGTGGCGTCATTAAGATCTCCCTTGCAGCGCCATGGTAGTGCAGCCCGAAGCCCGATTCCCTAGCCGCGTGCGCAGGCCGGCCGCTCGCGTCGAGTCCACGCCGACTTCCCTACTCATGAGCGGTCGGGCGCCCCAACTTGAAGTCACAGATTGTGACTTCAAGTTCGCAAGCTCTTGTCGCGTAAGCGGTTGAAAGCGCTTACGGCTCGGCGTACTTGAGCGGCGGATAGTCGCGGCTGTACTGCGCGCCGGCGATGAAAGCTTTCGGATCGTATTTCCAGAACTGGCTCACGTTCTCGTACGTGGCCACCGTCACGTTCACGAGCTCGCCGTTCCTGCGCTCTACCTTGCGGATGTAGACGTTGAGGATCGGCTTGCCGTACTCGTCGAGGCGCAGTGGGCCCATCGGCCCGTGGTCGAGCTTCACCTCGTGCAGCGCTTTCACGAACGCCGCCTTGTCCTCGAACCGGCCTTTGATGAGCTTCATCGCCTCTTCGATCCACAGCCCGGACGTGTAGGTCGCGGCGGTATAGAAGCCGGGTGTCACGTTGTATTCCTTGCGGATCGCCGCGACGAAGCGGCGGTTGTCGGGCGCGTCATGGTCCACGGCGTACCAGCTCGCGGTATAGACGCCGAGCGCCTCGTCGCCCATGTTCTTGAGGATGCCTTCGTCGGTGAGCGTCGGATTGCCGAACACGGGCGTCTTCAGGCCGTATTCGCGGTAGGCGCGCAGAAAACGAAGGGGATTGGACCCGGCGAAACCTGCGTAGACGCCGTCGACGTTGTTCTTCAGCTGTCCGATGAACGACCCGTAGTCAGGCGCATTGAGCGGCGGCCATAGCTTCTGCACCACCTTGCCGCCCGCATCCTCGAAGGCTTTCTGGAAGCCTGCCGCGCCTTCGTGCCCATAGGTGAAGTCGTCGGCGATCATCGCGAGGCGCTTTACCGCGAGCTTCGTGGCCGCGTAATCACCCAGCGGATACATGGCCTGCGCCGCGGTGCCGTAGGTGTGGATGACGTAGTCGCTTTTTTTCTGTTGGGCGTAATCGTTTTGCGCCGCTGACATCGGCGGCAAGAGCGGCACCTTCGCCTGCAACACGTACTCGTCGAGCGCGAGCGCCTCGAAGGTCGCGAGCGGGCCGACGAGGATATGCACCTTCTCGCGCTCGACCAGCTCTTGCGCCTTGGTTTTCGCCTGCGCCGGCTGGCCGGCGTATCGGCGAAGAAGATCTGCACCTTGCGGCCGGCGAGGGTGTTGCTGCGCTCCTTGAGGAAGAGATTGATGCCTTCTTCCATCTGCCGGCCGCCGGCGGCGAGCGGGCCGGTGCGCACCGTGAGGAAGCCGACCCTGAGCGGCTCCTGCGCCGGCGCGGCTGCGGCGATCAACATGCCAATGAGCGCGAGCGCCGCGCCGACGATGTGCTTCATGTGATCTCCTCCGGGTAGGCGGAGGATAGCAGTTCAGGGGCTCGGGACGTCGGCTTCCTTGAGCATGTGCGCGCCAACGCCGAGGAGGCGCACCGGGCGCTCGGCCGCCTCGGTGCGCTCGAGCAGCGTCTGTGCGCGGTTCACGATCTCCGAGCGCGAGTCGGTGAAGTATTCGGTCGTATGGCTGCGCGTCACCGTCTTGAAGTTGCCGTAGCGCACCTTGATGGTGACGGTGCGCGCGCGCAGGCCCTTCCTCTTCAGCTGCTCGGCGACGTCCTCGGCGAGGAGCTGCATCTGCTGGTTCATCTCGCGCCAGTCGGTGAGGTCCTTGGCGTAGGTCGTCTCGCACGACACCGACTTGGTCTCGCGGTTCGGCTCCACCGGCCGCGGATCGCGGCCATAGGAGAGTTCGATCAGCCACTCGGCCAGGCTGCCCACGGTGTTCGCCAGCAGCGCCCGGTCGATCGTGCGCACGTCGACCAGTCGCTCGACGCCGATGGCGCGCAGCTTCTTTGCCGTCACTGGACCAACGCCCCAGAGCGCTTCGGCGGGCAGCTTGTGCAGGAAGCTTTCCATCCGCTCGGGCGCGATCACGGTGAGGCCGTCGGGCTTCTGCCAGCCGGAGGCGATCTTCGCCAGGAACTTGTTCGGCGCCACGCCGGCCGACGCAGTGAGCTGCAGCTCGTCCTTGATGGTCTGCTTGATGCGCAGCGCGACGTTCATCGCGAGCGGCTCGCCCCAGTGGTTTTCGGTGACGTCGAGATACGCCTCGTCGAGCGAGAGCGGCTCGACCAGCGGCGTCGCCGAGCGGAGGATCGCCATCACCTTCTGCGAGGCTTCGCGGTAGCGCGCGAAGTCGGGCGGCACGATCAGGAGCTCGGGGCACAGGCGCACCGCGCGTGCCATCGGCATCGCCGAGCGCACGCCGAACGTGCGCGCCTCGTAGCTCGCGGCGGCGACCACGCCGCGCGACTCCGGTGAGCCGCCCACCGCGAGCGGCTTGCCGCGCAGCTCCGGGTTATCGCGGCTCTCGACGGACGCGTAGAACGCGTCCATGTCGAGGTGGATGATGCGGCGCGGCGGCTCGTCCAAGCTTGAGTAAGATGCCATGAAATCGCGCGAGGAGGCCGCATGCAGGGGAAAATCGGGCTCGAAGAACATTTCGCAATTGATGACACGCTTCATGATTCGAAAGGATTTCTAGCCGACAGCACGTGGCCCGAGCTCGAGTCGCGCCTGATGGACATGCAGGAGCGGCGCATCGCCGAGATGGATCGGCACGGCATGCAGACGATGATCCTGTCGCTCAACGCGCCGGCTATCCAGAGCATCCCGGATGCGAAGCGCGCGAGCGATATGGCTCGGCGCGCGAACGACTTTCTCGCGCGCGAGGTGGCGAAGCGGCCGTCGCGCTTGCAGGGGCTCGCGGCGCTCGCGATGCAGGACCCGGACGGCGCGGCCCGCGAGCTCGTCCGCTGCGTGAAGGAGCTCGGCTTTCGCGGCGCGCTGGTGAACGGCTTCTCGCAGATCGGCGATCCCAACTCGATGGTGTACCTCGACGACGCGCGCTACCGCGGCTTCTGGGCGGAGTGCGAGCGCCTCGACGTGCCCTTCTACCTGCATCCGCGTAACCCGCTCCCCTCGGCGGCGCAGATCTACGAGGGACATCCGTGGCTCCTCGGCCCGACCTGGGCCTTCGGCCAGGAAACGGCGGTGCACGCGCTGCGCCTCATGGCCTCGGGCCTCTTCGACCGGCACCCGAAGCTGCAAATCATCCTTGGCCACCTGGGGGAGGGACTGCCCTACAGCATGTGGCGCGTCGACAATCGCAACGCCTGGACCAAGGCACCGCCGCGCTACCCGGCGAAGGAGAAGCTCGGCTTCTATTTCCAGCGCAACTTCCACCTCACCACCGCGGGCAACTTCCGCACGCAGACGCTGATCGACGCCATCCTCGAAGTCGGCGCCGACCGCATCATGTTCTCAACCGACTGGCCATTCGAGAACGTCGACCACGCGGCGATCTGGTTCGATGCCTGCTCGATCAGCGAGGCCGATCGCCTGAAGATCGGCCGCACGAACGCGGAGCGGCTCTTCAAGCTCGCCTGAGGGCGTAGCATGGGCGGCTCGAGGAGGAGGGGTCATGGCACTGCGTTTCACACTGGCGTTGCTTTGCCTCGCGGCGGTCGATTCTTCGGCGCAGGCGCCGCCGGCGATGCCTGATCCAAGCCCGCTCCATGTAGTGACCTATGTGGAGCTCCGCCCGACGGCAAAGAACGAGGGCTCGGCGCTGCTGCGCGCGTGGCGCGACGCGCAACGCCAAGCGGCGGGCAACCAGCGCGCGGAAGTCGTCCAGCATCCGACCCGGCCCGGTCAGTTCGTCATCATCGCGGCGTGGCGGAACAAGGCCGCGTTCGACGGCCATGCCGAGGCCGCCGCGCCATTCCGGGAAAAGCTGAACGCGCTCCGCAACAGCCCGACCGATGACCGCCTGCACACCGGTTTATCGACCGGCGAGCCCGGGGCGCCGCAGGCCGGCGTGCTTTACGTGGTGACGCACGTGGACGTGGTGCCGCCGCGGCGCGAGGACACCGAGGCGGCCCTGAAGGCGCTCGCTCAAGCGAATCGCGTCGCCGAGGGCAACCTGCGCTTCGAAGTGCTGCAACAGATCAATCGGCTCAACCATTTCACGGTCGTCGAAACGTGGCGCTCGCGCCAGGCGTACGACGCCAACAGCATGTCGGCGCATCAGCGCGAGTTCCGCGACAAGCTGGCGCCGATGGCCGGCGCGCTCTACGACGAGCGTCTCTATGAAGGCCTTGACTGAAAGGCAGACGCGGGCCGAATTTCGTACTTCGTACGAAATTATTTCTGCGGCCGCCAAGGCCGAGGGAAGGCGGCCGGGCTTGCGTTGCCGTCGCGGTCCACCGCGACGATGCCGAAGACGTAGTCGTCCTTCGAGACGGCCTTGAGCGTGAAGCGCGTGACGTTGCCGGCGTCGCGCGAGTACTGCCAGGTCGGCGCGCCGACGTCGCGCCAGACGATGCGGTAGCCGGCGAGGTCGGGCTCGTCGTTCGCGCGCCAGCGAAGCGTCGTGTCGTTCTCAAGCTGCACCACCTCGATGCCGGCATCGCGCGGCGTCGCCGGCGCGAGCGCGAGCGAGGCGAGGCCCGCCGC
>C688J18823_10003422_pt1 | contig 10028 bp, 7 predicted proteins | sample HopSoiMetagenom1_FD_18823 | JGI IMG/M metagenome (IMG submission 18823) | reverse complement strand
CGGCTCGCCACCGTTCGGCGCCGCACCAACGCCGCCGCCNGCCTCGGTGACAANACAGGGAGGTACTGGCACGAGCGGACGCTACGTCTATCCCGATCCCCGTCACCCGCCCCCGATGGATCCCAAGCGGGACGTGAAGGAGCAGGACTGCACAAAGCCGATCGACCTCAGCGCCGGCAATCTGCGCTGCAAATAGCCGGTTGAAATACCCAGCCGCCTCAAGCCATCATATGGTCAGCATGCGCGCGTCCCGACTCGGTACTTGGCTCGCGATACTCGCAATCACGCTGCAGGCGGCGTGGCCGCTGCTCGCCAACGCCAAGCCGGGCGGCGTGACGCTCGTTCCGCTCTGCACCGTCGACGGCGTCACGCACTACCTCGAGGTGCCGACCGGCAAGGCGCCGCTCGACGATTCCGCGAGCAAGCATCACGAGCACTGCTCCTTCTGCAGCGTCGGCGCGAATGCGCTGGTGCACTCGCATGCGCTGCCGCACGCTGTTGAACCGATTGCCGAGCCCGCCTCGGCGCCGGTCCTCACGCCGCGCGCCCGCGAAGCACTGCTCGTCTCCGGCGCGCGTGCGCCGCCCGTCTTCCCCGTTGTCACGTTTATTTCCGACAACCTAGGGGAACGCGATGAACAAGTTTCTGGTCGCCGGCGCGCTGATTTGCGCGCCGCTCACGGCAGCCGCCTCGTGCGGCTCGGCCTTCTGCACGATCAACACCAGCTGGGACGCGCACGGCGCGTGGCTTGAGCAGGGCGCACGGCTCGATCTTCGGTACGAATACATCCGGCAGGACCAGCCGCGCACTGGCACGCGCGACCTGGCCGTCGGCGAAATCCCGCGGCACCACGACGAGGTGCTGACGGTCAACCGTAACCTGCTCGGCACTTTCGATTACACGTTCAACGAGAACTGGGGCGTGAGCGTGCTCGCGCCGCTGGTCGACCGCGAGCACGACCACATCCACAATCACATGGGCGAGCAGGTTCCCGAGCACTGGGATTTTCGCGAGGTCGGCGATGTGCGCGTCATGGCGCGGCGGCGGCTCTTCACCACCGAAAATCCCGACTCGCATTCGATCGGCACGGCCGGTCTCTATCTCGGCCTGAAGCTGCCGACCGGCAAGACCGACGTGAAGAACGCCGACGGCGATCCGGCCGAGCGCTCGCTGCAGCCGGGCACGGGGACCACCGACACCGTGCTCGGCGGCTACTACTCGCGCCAGCTGCCGCTTCGCAACCTGTCGTGGTTCGTGCAGGGCCTGGTGCAGCTTCCGCTGAATGAGCACGACGACTACCGCCCCGGCATCCGCACGAACGTCGACACGGGCGTGCGCTACGACGCGGGCGAGCGGCTGGGCCTCCTCCTGCAGCTGAACGGCCTGTACAAGGCGCGTGACCGTGGCGCCCAAGCGGAGCCCGACGACACCGGCGGCCAGTTCCTCTTCTTAAGCCCCGGCGTGAGCTACAACTTCGGCCAGCGCCTGCAGGCGTACGCGTTCGTGCAGCTGCCGCTCTACCAGTACGTGAACGGGGTCCAGCTTGTCGCAAGTCATGCGTTGGCCGTGGGTCTCAACATGCGCTTCTAGCGATTCGGGGTCAGGGCAATAATTATTTGCCACTCCCCCATTGCCCCTCGATGTCGCGTCGCCACGCATCGATCGCCTCGTAGAAGACGATAAAGACGCAATGGTCGCAGCCGCGCTCGCAGCAATTCTCCGGCAGCGGCTCCTCCGGCGGGTCGGGGATCATTGCGTGGCGCGCGAACGCTTTCGCGCGCATCGTCGACACCATCGCGCGCGCTTCACTCAGGCTGCTCGGCAGCGGCACTTAATCAGTAGCCGGCGGCGAAGTCGACCAGGTTTCCCGGCGTCTCGCCGCGGCGCACGCGCTCGACGTTGTCGACGATCTTCGGAATGGCGGTGCGCGGCTCAGTGAGCGCTGCGGAGTGCGGCGTAATGGTGACCCCCGGATGCGTCCAGAGCGGATCGCTCGCGGGCAGCGGCTCGGTGTCGAACACATCGAGATACGCCCGCGCCAGATGGCCCGAGTCGAGCTCGCGCAACAGATCCGAAACGACCAGGTGCGCCCCGCGCGCAAGGTTGATCACGCAGCCGTGCTTCTTGAGCTGGCCGAGATTGCGGCCATTCAGGATGCCGCGCGTCTGCGGCGTGAGCGGCAGCAAGCATACGAGCGCGTCGGTGACGCGCAGCATGGGCGCGAGCTCGGTAAACGATTGCACGCCCGGTAGCTGCTTCGGCCGGCGGCTGTAGCCGGCGACGTTGAAACCGAGCGCGAGCAGCTTGCGCGCCGCATCCGAGCCGAGCTCGCCGAGCCCGAGCAGTCCCACGGTACGGTCTGACGGCAGGTACTGCTTGCGCCGCCGCCACTGCCGCTCCGCCTGCTGCGCGCGATAGCGATAGTGGTGCCGATGCCAGTCGAGCACGTGCGCGATCACCGTCTCGCTCATTGCCGCCACCATGCCGGGATCGATCAGCCGTGCAATCGGAATGCCCTGCGGCAATCCCGGATCGGCGAGCAATTTTTCGACGCCCATCCACAACGACTGGATCAGCTTGGCGCCACGAACACGCGCGAGCGTGCCGCCGGGCGGCGTGGCGACGATTGCGATGTCGATGTCGTTGTTCGCTTCGGCTACGAAGCGATCGTTGGGCAGCGCCTGTTCGAGCAGCGGAACCCAGAACTCTGCTTTCTCGGTTTCGCTCGCGAAGAGGATTTTCATTGGGGCCGGGATGTTAGCATTCACCGCAAGGACGTCCTGCCTTGCACCCGCTCGCTTTCCTGCTTGCCGCGCTCGTCGCTTTGCCTGCGGTTGCGCAGGACTGGCCGAAGAGCCGCGCGGTGCATCTCGTGGTCGGCTTCGCGCCCGCATCGACCACCGATCTGGTCGCGCGGCTCGTCGCGCCGAAGCTCGCCGAAGCGATCGGTCAGTCGGTGCTCGTCGAGAACAAGCCCGGCGCCGGCGGCAATCTCGCCGCGCAGCAGGTGAAGCGCGCCGCGCCTGACGGCTATACGCTCTACGTGACGAGCGTCGCTTATGCGGTGAATCCGTCGCTCTACGCCAACGCAGGCTACGATCCTTTCACCGATTTCGCACCGATCATCCTCGGCCCGAGCACGCCGAACATCATCACCGTGAATCCGGCCGTGCCGGCCAAGAACCTGCAGGAGCTCGTCGCTCTGGCAAAGAAGGAGAAGCTGTCCTACGCGTCGTCCGGCGTCGGCACGACGACGCATCTCTCGATGGAGCGCATCAAGATGGCGACCGGCATCGACATCACCCACGTGCCCTATCAGCCGGCGCAGGCGGTGGGCGCGGCGGTCGCCGGCCATACGCAGATCTCGAGCACCTCCATGCCACCGGCCGTGCCGCATGTGAGAGCGGGCCGTGTACGAGCGATTGCCGTGACGAGTGCGCAGCGCTCGCCGGCGCTGCCCGACGTACCGACGGTGAACGAGCAGGGCTTCTCCGGGTTCGACGACCTCACCTGGACCGCGTTCTTCGCGCCCGCGGGCATGTCCTCCGAGCTCGTGAACCGGCTCAACTCCGAGATCAACCGCGCGCTTTCCGCCGCCGATGTGCAGGAGAAGCTGGCGCAGCTCGGCCTCGAGTGGAAGGCGAACACGGCCGGCGAGTTCACCGCCTTCCTCCGCCAGGAAGTCACCAAGTGGTCGAAAGCAGTACGCGAATCGGGCGCGAGGGCGGATTGACGCCGCCCTTCCGCGCCGACCACGTCGGCAGCCTGCTGCGCCCGCCGTATTGGCGTAGCGAGCGGGAGCGCGCCATCCGGGAAGTGGTGGCGCGGCAGGAGGCCATCGGCCTGCAAGGCGTCACCGACGGTGAATTCAGTCGCGAGTGGTGGCACCTCGACTTCCTGTCGCAGCTCGAAGGCGTCACGCTGCGCGAGAACCCGGGGCCGAAGTTCGGTGGCACCGAAGAACAACCGCCCATCCCGACGGTCACCGGAAAAGTGCGCTATGCGCGCCCCATCATGGTCGACGCCTTCCGTTTCCTGAAGAGCGCCACGCAGCGCACGCCGAAGTTCACCATCCCATCGCCTTCCATGCTGCATCTGCGCGCTGGCCGTGCCGGCATCGCGTATGACGACATGGAAGAGTTCTGGGCCGACGCGGCCGCCGCCTACCGCGCAGCCATTGCGGCGTTTGCTCAGGCCGGCTGCACGTACTTGCAGCTCGACGATGTCGCGTTCGCCTATCTCTGCGATCCGAAAATCCGCGACGCTTGCCGCAAGAATGGCGACGACCCGGCGGAGCTGCCGGAGCGCTACGCGCGGACGATCCGCGAGGTGGTGAAGGCGAAGCCCGTCGGCATGACGATCGCCATGCACACGTGCCGCGGCAATTTCAAGAGCGCCTGGGTCGCCGAAGGCGGCTACGAGCCGGTGGCCGAGGCGATGTTCTCCTCCGGCGTAGACGCCTTCTTCATGGAGTTCGACACCGAGCGCGCCGGCGGCTTCGAGCCGCTGCGCTTCGTGCCGCGCGGAAAGAAGGTCGTGCTCGGCCTGGTCTCGTCCAAGCTCGCGGCGCTGGAAGCGAAGGACCATCTCAAGCGGCGCATCGACGACGCGGCCAGGTACCTGCCGCTCGAGGATCTCTGCCTGTCGCCGCAGTGCGGCTTCTCGAGCACGCACCACGGCAACAAGCTGACGATGGACGAGCAGTGGGCCAAGCTCGAGCGGGTTGTGCAGGTTTCCCAGGAGGTATGGCAATGACCGAGAAAGACATCCTCGCGCTGGAAGAGCGGCGCGTCCAGGCGATGATCCGCCAGGACTTCGCGGCGCTGGAAGCGCTGCTGCACGACCAGCTCGTCTATACGCACTCGTCTGCCAGCGTGGACACGAAAGCGAGCTGGCTCGACGCGATGCAGTCCGGCCGCACGAAATACAAGTCCGCCAACATCAGCGACCAGAAGGTCCGGATCTACGGCGACACCGCGCTCGTCACCGGTCGGGGCGAGATGCAGGTCGAGGTCGGCGGCCAGGCGAAGTCGCTGCGCCTGCGCTTCCTCAATGCGTGGACCAAGACGCCGCAGGGCTGGAAGTTCGTCGCCTGGCAGTCGACGCCGCTCGCCGCGTGAGCGAGCGCTTTACCGGGCGCCGCGAAGACCCGCGGCTGCTGAAAGGCGAGGGGCGCTACACCGCCGACTGGAATTTCCCCGAGCAGGTCTACGGCGCGTTCCTGCGCTCGGACCGGGCGCACGCCAAATTGCTCTCGATGAACGTCGAGGCGGCGCGCGGTTCGCCGGGCGTGGTGGCGGTATTCACCGGCGAGGACGTCAAGCACTTCAGGACGCCGCCGCCGCAGGTCAAGTATCCCGGCCGCGGCGAAGCGCTGAAGGTGCCCGAGCGCCGTGTGCTGGCGCGCGATCACGTGCGCTACGTCGGCCAGGAGATCGCGCTGGTCGTCGCGACGAGCGCCGTGGCGGCGCAGGATGCGACTGAGCTGATCGAGATCGAATACCAGGACTTGCCGGTGGTGGTCGACGCCGCGCAAGCGCTGGCAGCGGGCGCGCCGCTGCTGCACGGGAGCGTGCCGGGCAACCTCGCGTTCGACTACGACTACGGCAATGAAGCGGCCGCGGCCGAGGCGATCGCCAAGGCGGCACACGTCACGCGCCTGACGCTCGCGAGCCAGCGCATCGTCGGCAACCCGATGGAGCCAAAGGCCTGCACCGCGCGCTACGACGCCGCGAGCGATTCATACGACGTCTACGCCAGCTCGCAGGGCATGTCGCTGATGGTGCCGAACCTGGCGGCGATCACCGGCACGCCCGCCGAGCGCATCCGCCTGCATGCCCATGACGTCGGCGGCGGCTTCGGCGTGCGCTCGCAGGCGTATCCCGAGTACGCGGCGCTGATGCACGCGGCCAAGGTGCTGGGCTGGGCGGTGAAATGGGTCGGCTCGCGCTTCGAGACCATCGTCAGCGACCACCATGGCCGCGCCGCCGAGCTCACCGGTGAGCTGGCACTCGATCGCGACGGCCGCTTCATCGGCCTGCGCATCCAGTGGATCTGCAACCTCGGCGCGTATCTTTCGCAGGCCGGGCCGCTCATCAACACGCTCAACCCCTCGACACACGCGATCAACGTCTATCGCATCCCGGCGCTCTATGGCCGGCATCGGCTGGCGCTCACCAACACCACGCCGATCACCGCTTATCGCGGCGCCGGCCGCCCGAACGTGTCTTATCTGGTCGAGCGCCTGGTCGACGAGGCGGCGCGCGAGACCGGCATCGACCGCATCGAGCTNCGCCGCCGCAACTTCATCCCGAAGGATGCGTTTCCCTACAAGACGCCGACCGGCTCGACGTACGACAGCGGCAATCCCGAGGGCTACATGAACGACGCCCTCGAGCACGCCGACTGGGCCGGATTCGCTCGCCGGCGCGAGCAGTCGCAGCGCCGCGGCAAGCTGCGCGGCATCGGCTGCGCCGTGTTCGTCGAGCCCTCGGGCGGCGCGGCGGGCGCCCCTGAGCAGGCGGCGATCAAGTTCGGCGAGTCGGGCAATCCCTCGCTTTACGTCCTATCCGGCCCTTCGGGGCAGGGACACGAGACGGTGTTCACCGACCTCGTGGCAAGCGAGTTCGGTATACCCGCGGAGTCGATCGAATTCCACGCCAGCGATCCGAACGGTCCGCGGCTGCAGGGCGTCGGCACGATCGGCTCGCGCTCGGTCATGGCGCACGGCAGCGCCTCCGTGGCCACGGCGCGCGTAGTGATCAAGAAGGCGCTGGACCTCGCGGCGAAGGAGCTGGAAGTCGCACCGAGCGACGTCGAATTCCACGACGGCCGCTATACCGTGAAGGGCACCGACCTCGCGATCACCTTTCAGCAAGTGGCGCGACGCTATCACCGCGAGCTCGACACGATCGAAGGCGTGCCGGGACCGATGTCTTACCCCGGCGGCGCGCATATTGCCGAAGTGGAGATCGATGCGGACACCGGCGTCATCGACATCGTCAATTACGTGGCGGTGGACGACTGCGGGCGCGTGATGAACCACGTGCTGCTCGAGGGGCAGACGTTCGGCGGCATCGTGCAAGGCATCGGCCAGGTGCTCCTCGAGCATTGCATCTACGACGAGAACGGCCAGATCCTCACCGGCTCATTCATGGACTACGCCATGCCGAGGGTCGACATCATCGCCGGCGCGAAGCTCTATGAGCACTGCGTGCCTTCGCCGACGAATCTGCTCGGCGCCAAGGGCGCGGGCGAGGCCGGCACCACCGGCGCCATCCCGACCTTCGCCAACGCGGTGATCGATGCGCTGCGGCCGCTTGGCATCCACCATCTGGATTTTCCCTATTCACCACCACGCATCTGGGCCGCCATCGTCAAAGGCTCACGCACGCACTCCTTGCCGGCGAGCATTTCCTGGGCGCGCTGACGCTCGGCGTCGAACACCGCGGTTACGACTCGGCCGGCGTTTGATCAAGCGGCTGCGACGCATCGGCATCTAGATTTTCCGTACTCGCCATCGCGCATCCACGCGGCAATCGCGGCGAGACACTAAGAAGTCATCGACACGCCCGACCTGCGTCGAATGCGACGCGCGTTTTATCTCTTTGTATGCGGTTTCGCATTTTGCTTGACACGAATCGCGTAAGCCTGCGATATAGGCACGCGTAGAAAAAAACATCAGCAGCACGCCGTTGCTTCTTTAGAGGGGGAAGCAAATGAAGGTAGCGTTCGCCGCCGCGTTCACGCGCGCGTCTTTTGTCCGATTCGCAATCATCGCAGTAGCAATCTTCGGTGTTGGCGTCGTGCACGATGCTCGTGCGGAATGCATGGAGCTTGGCGGCTTGGAATACTGTGGCTCTCCTAGCCCGGCGGCCAACTGGACCTACAACCTGTGCGACGAAGCCGGTACGTTTACCTTTCGCGTGATCGCATGGTGCCAAGTTAGGGGTGGCACATGGAACGGAAGTACTTGCATAGGAGGGACGCCGGACACCGAGGAGAACATGCAGGGCAGATCCGTGCAGTTCGCACAGATCGTCCGTAACAGTACCTGCTCCCTAGCCAGTGATACCGGCTGGGGCGCGCGCTTTTCCAGCCCGTTCTGTGGCGGCGGGGCGGACGACTTCTATCAGTACGGGTTCGTGGCGGGTAGTGGTTCTCGACAAATGGTGGTCAATTGCGCGAATGGCCAAAGCGAGACCATCACCGCGAAGGAAAGTCGCACGGTAGAGCGCTGCGAAACAGGCAATACCTCCCTCAACGAACCCATCTACGGGACGATGTGCTCGCGCCCGCTGGAATGCCCGACATGTGTTGGCAATCCGGTGACGCCCGGCACAGGGGTCAAGACTGTTGCCGAGACGGATTACCGCCACCCGCTTGGCCTGGAGTTCTCGCGGCACTACCACTCTTTCCGGTTTTACGAGCCTTATAGCAACACGAACGGTTCGCACACCGAAGGCAGGCTCGGCTCCGCATGGCGCACGAACTACGACAAGCGGATCATTCCGCTCACTCCGGCCAATTCGGTCACTCACGGCGCGCTCGTCAACGGCATTGCGCAGCCAAGCGGCGAAGTGCAGTACTTCAACAGCGCCGGTACGCAACGACTGAACTACGGCACGCCGTCGTCGACGCTCTACGTGGCGGCGAGCGGCGAATATTTCCTAAAAGCACCAGACCGCACGGAGAAATACGGGACCGACGGCCGGCTGCGCTCGATCGCTTTCCGCGATGGCAAGACACTCACGCTGACCTACAGCGACGGCACGAGCGGGCCTAACGGCGGCTACCTGCTCGACGATAACGGCAATGCCACCGCACTCGTGTTGCCGGCCAACATGCTCCTTCGGGTTTCCGATGCGCAAGGCAACACGCTTTCGTTTGCGTACAACCGCCATATGCAGATCGCTCGCGTGACTAATCCGGCGGGCGACGTCTACGCCTACGCTTACGACACCAACGGCAATCTCATTCAGGTGACCTATCCGGACACCAAGACCCGCGTCTATCGCTACAACGAACCCGCGAACATGGTCGGCGGCGCATCAATTGCGCACGCGCTGACGAGCGTCGTCGACGAGAACGGCGACCTCTTCGCCACGTACAAGTACGACACGAGCGGACGGGCCGTGACGACCGAGCACGCGGGCGGCGCTGAGCACTTCGATTTCACTTACAACGCGGGCAGCACGCAGGTAACGGACTCGCTCGCGACCGCGCGGAGCTTCAGCTTCTCGTACAGCGCGACCGCCGATGCCATGACGCGCTTTACCGGCTCGTCGCTCCAAGGAGGCGCAACTTTCGCCTCCGGTCTCAAGTCGCGTACTTATGACACCGCCGGCAATTTGGCCTCATCGACCGATTTCAATGACAACAAGACCTGCTACACCTACACGTCGGACCGAAACCTCGAGACCGTACGCGTAGAAGGCCTCCCAGCGGCGACGAGCTGCACCAGCGTTCTTGCGAACGGCGCGACGCTGCCCACCGGGAGCCGCAAGATCGTGACCGAGTGGCATACGCGCTGGCGGCAGCCGCTGCGGATTTCGGAGCCGTTGCGCCGCACGAGCTTTATCTACAACGGCGAAGGCGCCAACTGCGCTCCGGCTGGCGCCGTAATCGACGAAGGAACGTTACCTGCGCGCCCGATCGGCGTTGCTTGTACCAAGACGGTGGAGGCGACGGCCGATACGAACGGCGCCCAGGGTTTCGCCGCCGCTACGACAGGCCAATCCCGTGCCTGGAGTTACACCTATAACGCGATCGGCTCTGCGCTTACCGTCGACGGGCCTCGCACAGACGTGGCGGACGTCACGGCCTATACGTATTACGCCGATAACGATGCCGATCCCGCAAAGCGCGGCAACTTGGCAACGGTTACAAACGCAGCATCACACCTGACCACGATCAGCTCGTACAACGCGCATGGTCAGCCGCTCACGATCGTCGACCCGAACGGCGTCAGCACGACGCTCACCTATGACACGCGCCAGCGCCTGCGCACGCGCACGACCGGCACGGAG
>C688J18823_10003421_pt1 | contig 10032 bp, 8 predicted proteins | sample HopSoiMetagenom1_FD_18823 | JGI IMG/M metagenome (IMG submission 18823) | reverse complement strand
CGGCGCCCCTCGTTCCATTCGGCGTCTTCCTTGCGCCGGCTGCGATGCTGACGTTGCTTTGGGGAGAGACCTGGCTGGGATGGCTTTTAGGTAGCTAGGGCCCATCGAGACGTCATCCTGAGGAGCGCAGCGACGAAGGATCTGCTCGATTCGGCTAGATCCTTCGCTGCGCTCAGGATGACAATGGCCCGTTTCCCCAGACCCTCGCCTCGTGATTGGTGATTTCCTGCAGCCCGAAGGGGACGCGCTCAAGCGCTTTACCCGAGACCTGACTGCCGACGCGCGTGCCGGGCGTCTCGAGCCCGTCCGCTGCCGCGACGCCGAGGTCGATCGGGTGATTGACATCCTCCTTCGTCATGGGAAGAACAATCCGACGCTCGTGGGTCCTGCCGGCGTCGGAAAGACCGCGATTGCCGAGGGCCTCGCGCAGCGTATCGCCGAAGGGCGCGTTCCACTCGTGCTGCGCAACGTGCGCCTCCTCTCCCTGGACCACGTGGGCCTCCTCGCCGGAACGACCTACCGTGGCCAGTACGAGCAGCGCATCACCGCCCTCGTCTCCGAGACTACCGCCGCGCGGAACGTCATCCTCTTCATCGACGAGCTGCACAATCTCATCGGGCAGGGGACTGCGCTCGGCGCCGCGATGGATGCCGCGAACATGCTCAAGCCCGCGCTCGTGCGCGGCGACTTCCGGGTCATCGGCGCGACCACGAATGAGGAGTACGAGCGCTGGATCGTCGGCGACCCCGCGCTCGAACGGCGCTTCCAGAAGGTCGTCGTTCGCGAGCTCGGGACGGAAGAGGCGCTGGAGATCCTGCTCGCGCGGCGGGAGCGGCTCGAGCGTCATCACAACGTTCTCATTTCCGACGAAGCGCTGCGATCGTCGGTGACGCTCACCGACATGTTCGTCACCGACCGGATGCGGCCGGACAAGGCAATCGACGCGTTGGACGAGGCCTGTGCGCACATGCAGGCAGTCGCCGCCTACCCTCCGCGCGCCGAGGAGCTGATGAAGCGTCGGGCCTCGCTGCTCCGTCGTGAGGCGGCGGCCAACCGCGACCCGTCGACGGAGCGCCGCGGCGCCAGGCAGGAGAGCCCCGAGCCGGATGACGATCTCCCGCCGTCCGACAGTGGCAATGCCGATCCCGTCGAGCGCTTCGCGCAGGATGGCTTCGGGGCCCTCGAGCGCTTCGGCGCAGAGCTCGAGGCGCTGTTCATGGGACCACCACCGCGACGGACCGCGCCTAACGCCACGGCCGAGCCCCAGACGCCCCCGGCACCAGCGGCCCCGCCCGCGACCGGCAGCTCGCCGGTGTCACTCACCGAGATCGAGGCGGAGCTGAGCCGGCTATTGATGGAGCACGGAATCGTCGTTCGCGGGCACGACATCGCCCGCGTCGTCAGTCTCATGTCCGGAAAGAGCGTGGTGTGGGCAGAGTAAGCATCCGCCGCCTCGTGGTCGCGGCGGTGGTCATCACGGCCGCCTGTCGTCGCGAGGGGCCGGAGAAGGCGCAGCACGGACCGTACGCGGATCGGGTCGCCGAGGATGTGCCGCTGATTGAGAAGTCCGTCGGGGTGCCATTCAAGCGTCCGCCGAAGCTCGAGGTCAAGTCGCGCGATCAGGTGCGCGCGTTCGTGCTTGCGCAGCTCGACGATTCCGCGACCCAGCGCGAGCTCGCCGGCAAAGAGGCTGCGTACAAGGTGCTCGGGTTGATTCCGGACACCATGAACGTGCGCAAGCTCTTCGTCGATCTGCTCACGGAGCAGATCCTCGGGATCTACGATCCCAAGACGAAGGTGCTCTACGTCATGAACGGCGCTCCCGACGAGATCGTCTCCATCACGATTTACCACGAGCTGGTGCACGCGCTGCAGGATCAGTACATCGATCTCGACTCGCTGCAGCGGCAAACCGGGGATGACGATCGCGTGCTCGCCGCTCAATCTGTCATCGAGGGCGAGGCCACCTACGAGCAGATGATATGGGCTCTGGGCGGCCGAAACGTTGCGACGCGATTGCCGGGCGGCCAGGATCGCATGCGCGACATGATTCGGGAGTCGCAGGCGTCGCCGATCTTCAGTGCGGCACCGATGGTCATCCAGGAAGAGCTGCTCTTCCCCTACATCAACGGCCAGGACTTCGTCGGTCGCCTCAAGGAGCGCCGGCCCGGCACCCTGCCGTTCCGCGCCATGCCGCAGTCGACGGAGCAGGTGATGCACGACCGCGCGTACTTCGCGTCGGCGCCCGACCTGCCGGTGCGTGTCACGCTCCCGCCGCTCCCGAATCAGATCTACGCGAACACGCTCGGTGAGTTCGACACGCGACTCTTTCTCTTCGAGCATCTGCAGGATCAGCAGGTCGCTTCCCAGGGCGCGATTGGCTGGGGTGGCGACCGGTACGCCGTCGTGCGCACATCGAGCGGTCCCGGTCTCGTGTGGGTGAGCGTGTGGGACACTCCAGTGGACGCGGCGGAGTTCGTGGACGCACTCGGCCAGGCGACGCAGAAGCGCTATCGCATCACCGGTCCGGCGCTCGGCGCGGGCGGCGCACGCACGTATTCCGGCCGCGGACGGACGGTCGTGATCACGCCGCGTGAGATCGGGGGGAGGAACGTGGTGCTCGTCGTCGACGTGCCATCCAGCGCGTCGCCGCAGCTCCTCGATCTTGGACGCGTGACCATCGGCGGCTAGCCGGCACCCATGCAACTGTTGCAGGACGAAGCCACCCGTCAGGCGCAGCTCGACCGCATGAAGCGGCGAGCGACGGCGCTGCTCGTCGCCGCGACGGTGATCTTTTTCGTCGCCCGGTTTTTCGAGTCGCGATTTCCATGGATCGGGATCCTTCGCGCGACCGCCGAGGCGGCGATGGTCGGCGGTCTCGCGGACTGGTTTGCCGTCACGGCGCTCTTCCGCCACCCGTTAGGCATTCCGATCCCGCATACCGCGATCGTGCCCGCGCGCAAGGATCGCGTCGGCCGTACGCTTGGCGCCTTCGTCCAGAAGAATTTCCTGACGCGCGAGGTCATCGCCAATCGGCTGCGCAGCCTCGACGTCGCGACGCGACTCGGGCAGTGGCTCGCCAGCCCCGAGAATGTGCGTCAGATCGCTCAGCACACCGCCTCATCGCTCGCCTCAGCGGCGCAGCTCGTGCGCGACGAGGACGTCGAGGCATTCATCGATCGCAGCGTCGAGGAGCGCGTTCGGGCCGTCAAGGCCGCGCCCCTGCTGGGCCGGATGCTCTCCGTCATCACGGCGGACAACCGGCATCAGGAGCTGCTCAACGAAGCGATTCGGCTCGCGGCGGGCGCCGTCGAGGACAGCCGCGCCCTCATCCGGTTGCGCGTCGAAGAGGAGACGCCGTGGTGGGTGCCGAGCGCGATCGACGACAAGATCTACCGGAAGATCGTCTCGGCGATTGAGCGAACGCTCATCGAGGTACGTGACGACCCCGAACATCCGCTGCGCGAGCGATTCGACGGCGCGCTGCAGGACTTCATCGAGAAGCTGAACTACTCCCCGGCCGTCGCCGCGCGTATCGAGGCGCTGAAGGAGGAGGTGCTGCTCAGCGACACGGCGCGCAAGTTCTCATCCGGCCTCTGGGGCCGGGCGAAGACGGCGCTCGTGCGCTACGCCGAGGCGCCGGACGGGCTCGCGCCAGGTGCGATCGAGCGCGCGATCAACACGTTCGGGGAAGCGGTCGTCAAGGATCCGGATCTCCTGCACAAGGTCGACGAGTTCGTCGTCGACGTCGCGATGTTTCTCGTCGATCGCTATCAGAGCGAGGTCGCCGATCTCATCGCGCACACGGTGGCGTCGTGGGATCCGGACGTCACGGCCCGGCGCGTGGAGCTCGCCATCGGCCGCGATCTGCAATTCATCCGCATCAACGGCACCGTCGTGGGCGGCCTCGCGGGTATGGCGATCTATCTGATCTCGAAGCTGATGCCCTAGCGAGTGGCGAGTGGCGAGTAGCGAGTAAAATGGAAAGGCCGGCGCGAAGCGCCGGCCTTCCGAATTCACCAACCACCCGCCACTCACCACTCGTCACACACCGCGTGCCACCCGCTCCTCGCGATCGACGCGGGTTGTCGAGCCGGCGATGCCCGGCGATGGCTCAGGCTCCGTGATGTCAGCGACACCTAACGCGGCAGGGAGAAGCGCGAGGTGCAGCACCTCGTCCATCCGCTCCACGAAGGTGAACGCCATGTTTTGCTTCACCTCCACCGGCACGTCGCGGAGATCCTTCTCGTTCGACTTCGGCATGATCACTTCCCGCAGGCCGGCGCGATAGGCGGCTAGCACCTTTTCCTTCACGCCGCCGATCTCGAGCACCTTGCCGCGGAGCGTGACCTCGCCCGTCATCGCGACATCGCGCCGAACCGGACGCCCGCTCAGCGTGCTCGCGATCGTCAGGGTGAGCGTGATGCCCGCGCTCGGACCGTCCTTCGGAATCGCGCCCGCGGGAAGGTGGATGTGCAGGTCGTACTCGCGGAAATCCGAGTCCGGAATCCCGAGCTGGCCCGCGCGCGACCGCACGTACGAGTACGCCGCATCCACGCTCTCGCGCATCACTTCCCCGAGCTGGCCCGTGACCGTTAGGCGTCCGGTGCCCGGCATCTTCAGCGCCTCGATGATCATCAGGTCGCCGCCCGTCGCCGTCCACGCCATGCCGGTCGCGACGCCCACTTCCGGGACCTTCTCGGCTTCCTCCACCGCATAGCGAGGTATGCCGAGGATCTCTTCGACCTTCTCGAGATCGATGACCCAGGCGCCTTCCTCACCCTCTGCCTTGCGGCGAGCCCGCTTTCGCATGATCGCCGCGAGGTTGCGCTCGAAGTTTCGGAGGCCAGCCTCGCGAGAATACCGGCTCGAGATGAACGAGAGCGACTCATCCGTGAACTGGATGTCCTTGTCGGTGATGCCGTGCTCCTCGAGCAGCCGCGGGAGCAGATAGCGCCACGCGATCTCGACTTTCTCCTCGACCGTATACCCGGCGATCTTGATGACCTCCATGCGGTCGCGGAGCGGCGCGGGGATGTCGTACAGATTGTTCGCCGTGCAGATAAAGAGCGCCGAGGAGAGATCGAACGGCAAGTTGAGATAATGATCAACGAAGCCGTTGTTCTGCGACGGATCCAGCACCTCGAGCATCGCCGCCGTCGGGTCGCCGCTCGGGCCACCGCCCGACATCTTGTCGATCTCGTCGATCATCAGAATTGGGTCGCGCGTCTGCACGCGCCGGAGCGCCTGCAGGATCAGCCCCGGCATCGCGCCGACGTACGTCCGGCGATGGCCACGAATCTCCGCCTCGTCGCGCACGCCGCCAACCGAGATGCGGTAGAACTCACGCCCGATCGCCTTGCCGATCGCCGCGCCTAACGACGTCTTGCCCGTTCCCGGCGGGCCGACGAAGCAGAGAATCGGCCCGTGCGGGTCCCCGCCGCGCAGCTTGCGCACGGCGAGATACTCGATGATGCGCTCCTTCGCCTCGTCGAGGCCGTAGTGGCCTTCGTCGAGTGCCTGCTGCACCTTGTTGAGATCGATCTCCGTGTCGCCCGAGCGCTTGTTCCACGGCAGCGCCAGCACCCAATCGAGATAGGTCCGCACCACCTGATACTCGCTCGACGCCGGCGAGAGCATGCGCATGCGCTCCGTCTCGCGGCGCGCCTCCTGTGCGACTTTTTCCGGAAGTCCTATTTCTTCTATCTTCTTCAGGATTTCGATCGCCTCTTTCTCACCGGGATCGGTTTCCCCAAGCTCTGCTTGAATGGCTCGCAGCTGCTGGCGCAGATAGAACTCGCGCTGATGCTGCTCGATCTTGATCTCCGTCTGCCGCTTCACGTCTTCCATGACCCGCGCGCGTGCGACTTCGCGTTCCAGGCGCGAGAGGATGAACCGCAGCCGCTGGCCGACATCGAGGCGTTGCAGCACCTCGTCCTTGTCGGCGATGCGGAAGTTCATATTTGTCGCCGCGAGATCCGCGAACCGCCCCGGATCCGAGACGTTCATCTTCAAGATCGCCGGGACTTCGTCCGGAATCCGATCGACGAGCTCCGCGAGCGTCTCGGCGGAGGTCACGATGCGCGCCACGAGATCATCGACTTCGGTCGCATCGGCCGGCGTCTCCTTCGCGGGGCGCACCGAAGCGACGGGGTACGGCTCCGTGCGCGCGATGTCTTCCACCGAGATGCGGCGCAGACCCTGAAGCGTGATCTGCACGGTGTCGCCCGGAAGATTGATTCGCTCGTGCACGCGAGCAGCGACGCCGATGCGGCCCACGAACTTCGACGAGTCGATCGGCTCGTCATGATCGCCGCTGGCGACGACGAGTGCGACGATCAGTCCCGGCTCATCGTGCGCGCGCAGCAGCGCGAGGTTCTCGGGTGCCCCCATCTGCACCGCGATCGTTCCGAGCGGATACACGATGGTAGAGCGTAGCGCCATCAACGGTAACGTCGGCGGCAATTCGGACTTCAGGATCTCGTCCTTGCGCTGGACTTTGGCCATGAGGAGGAAGGTAACGAGTGACGGCGAACCGCTGAACGGTGGGCGTTGGACCTACCAGCACCTGTCGCACGAGCGCTGTTCCCGTAAGACGCGCGAGTTGTCGGAGCGTCAAGCGAGCGCGGGCGCGCGGCGCGGGATGCGGGACGGGGCAGGCGGGCCGTGGGAAGTGAAATCGCGCGCGCCTCACGCCCCGCGTCCCGCGCCCCGCGTCCCTCGCCCCAGGTTGTCGTAACCCGCGCTCTCCCTTACATTTCTGGGCTATGTTTGACGAGCTCAGTGAAAAACTCGAGGCCACTTTCGCGCGCTTGCGCGGACGTGGCATTCTCAGCGAAGCTGACATCAAAGAAGGGCTGCGCGAAGTGCGGCGCGTCCTTCTCGAAGCCGACGTCAACTTTCAGCTCACGCGCGAGTTCCTCGAGCGCGTCGAGAAGAAAGCGGTCGGCGTCGCACAGCTCCGCACTGTTTCACCGGCGCAACAGCTCGTCAAGATCGTCTATGACGAGCTCACGACGATGCTCGGCGAGCGGCGCGAAGGCCTCAAGCTCAGCACTGTGCCGCCAACCATCATCATGATGGTCGGGCTTCAGGGCTCTGGTAAAACGACGACTGCCGCGAAGCTCGCGCGCAAACTGAAAGCAGAAGGGAAAGCCACGCGACTCGTTGCCGCGGACGTCTATCGTCCCGCCGCCATCGATCAGTTGGAGACGCTCGGCTCGCAGCTGGATGTGCCTGTCTATTCCGATCGCTCGACGAACGATGTCGTCCGTATCGCGAAGGGCGGCATCGATGCTGCCAAGCGCGCGCGTGACCGCGTGGTCATCGTCGACACCGCGGGCCGCCTACAGATCGACGACGACATGATGGGCGAGCTCGATCGCCTCAAGCACGCGATCCACCCCGACGAGATTCTCTTCGTCGCGGACGGCATGACGGGTCAGGACGCGGTGCGCATCGCCCAGGGCTTCGACGAGCGGCTCCACGTCTCCGGCGTGATTCTCACGAAGATGGATGGCGACGCTCGCGGCGGCGCGGCCCTCTCGATTTACGGAGTCACCAAAAAGCCGATCAAGTACATCGGTGTCGGTGAGAAGGCCGATGCGCTCGAGGAGTTCCACCCCGACCGTATGGCGGGGCGCATCCTGCAGCAGGGTGACGTCGTCACCCTGGTCGAGAAAGCGCAGGAAGCCTTTGACGCCGACGCGGCCAAGAAGCTCGAGAAGAAGGTGCGGAAGGAGGGAATGGACTTGAACGACTTCCTCACCGCGATGCGCCAGATCGAGAAGCTCGGACCGCTCGAGGGGCTGCTGAAAATGCTCCCTGGCGTCAATACGAAGATGCTCAAGCAGGTGAAGGCCGCGGATCCCAAGCGGATGAAACATGTCGAGGCGATCGTGCTCTCGATGACGCCTGACGAGCGCAAGAATCCCGGGGTCATGAATGGCTCGCGTCGGGCCCGCGTCGCGCGCGGATCGGGCCGCCCGGTGAGTGAGGTGAATCGCCTCCTCGAGCAGTTCCGCGAGATGCAGAAGATGATGAAGAAAGCCGCCGCGATGCCTGGCGGAGGTGGTAAGTTCCGGCCGAACATGTTCGGCATGAGGTAGTAACGCAGGTCCAAGGTGCGACTGGGAAATACCCGGTTCGCGATGAGCCTTGGGGCAGTGGAGGTTGAGATTGGTGCCACAACCCACCGATCACCAACCACCAATCACCACGTTGATCGAGGAGCACAGCACCATGGCCGTTCGTATTCGTCTTCGCCGCACGGGTCGCAAGCGCGCCCCGATGTACCGCATCGTCGTCGCCGATTCCCGCAGCCCGCGCGACGGGAAGTTCATCGAGATCATCGGGCAGTACGCTCCCCGACAGGGTGAGAACGCGGTCAACCTGCTGGCCGATCGCGTGAATTATTGGCTCGACAACGGTGCCCTGCCGACGGATACCGTCCGCTCGCTTCTTCGGCGCGCCGGTATCCTCAAGGCCCGTCACGAGCAGCGGCTCGGCCGCTCGCTCTCGGCGCGCGCGGTGCCGCTGAGCGACAGCGCCGAGTCCGCCGAGGGCGGCGCCGCCTAACGGGCAAGCGCATGAGCGCGCCCGCGCGGTCCGGCACCGACGCGGAGTTCGTGATCGTCGGGCGAGTCCGCAAGGCGCACGGCATCCGCGGCGAGCTGGTGGTCGAGCCCATCACCGACGCCCCCGAGCGGATCTTCGCTGCGGGTCAGAGAGTGTTCGCGGGGACGGTTCGGGGGGACCTGGCTCCGGACCGTCGCGAGCTTCGGATCGATCGCGCCACACGGTTCAAGGGAGGCCTGATCGTCGCCTTCCACGAGATCGCTGATCGCAATGCCGCCGAGCAGTGGCGGAATCGCTTCTTTCTCGTACCGGCGGCTGAAGTGCCACCGCTCGACGAGGGCGAAGTGTACGTCCACGAGCTCGTCGGCATGCGGGTGCTGCTCGCCTCGGGCGTTGCCCTGGGCGAGGTCGCCGAGGTCTACGAGCTGCCGCAAGGACTCGCCATCGACGTGAGACGCGACGAGGGCGGGGGAACGGTTCTGCTGCTGTACGAGCAATCGGTGATCTCCGTGGATCGCGACACACGCACCCTGACGGCGACCGTGCCCGACGGCCTGCTCGATTAGCAAGTACTCATCACGTGCCGGCGGGAGCCATGCTCCGCATCCGCATCATCACGATCTTCCCCGAGTTCTTCACCACCCCGCTCGCGCTCTCGATTCCCGCGCGCGCGGCGGCGGCGGGGAGTGTCCAGTATCAGGTCGTGGACCTGCGCGACTACACTCACGACCGCCATCGTACCGTCGACGACTACGCATATGGCGGCGGACCCGGCATGGTGATGAAGCCGGAGCCCTTCTTCGAGGCCGTTGAAGGACTTGGCGCCGCCGCGCCGATCGTGCTCCTCTCCCCGCGCGGCCGGCGGTTCGCGCAGGCCGACGCAATTCGCTACGCCGTCGGCGAGGAGCTCACGCTGCTCTGTGGCCACTACAAGGACGTCGATCAACGAGTCGCCCAGCATCTGGCGACGGAGGAAATATCGATCGGCGACTTCGTGCTCAGCGGAGGCGAGGTCGCGGCGCTCGCGATTGTCGATGCCACAGTACGACTGCTTCCCGGCGCCATGTCCGACCACGAGAGCGCCTACGGCGATTCGTTCTTCGATCGGGAGTTGAGCGCCCCGAGCTATACCCGACCGCCGGTCTATCGGGGGCACAGCGTACCGGACGTTCTTCTCTCCGGCGACCACAAGCGGATCGCCGAATGGCGCGAGAGCGAAGGTCGGCGTCTCTCCCAGCAGCGCCGCGAGGACAGTGGTCAGAATGGCGGCGCAAGCGCGGACGATCCGTCTGACCGCTAGTCGCTCCGTTTTTCAATTAGTGATCGCAGGGACGTTCCCCGGCGCCATACACGAGCAGTCGATCGGGGGTGCACGGCGGCTTCATGCCAAATTTGGCATGCGCGCATTGGGACTCGAGGCGAGCATGAGCGTGAGCATGCCAAATTTGGGTTCTT
>C688J18823_10003419_pt1 | contig 10036 bp, 4 predicted proteins | sample HopSoiMetagenom1_FD_18823 | JGI IMG/M metagenome (IMG submission 18823) | reverse complement strand
TCTCGACCAACGAGAACAAGCCGATCGGACTCTTCTCGTACCTGCTGCTGCTCAACGTCGGACTCGCGGTCGTCGCGTGGCGCCGCCGCTGGACGTCGCTCAGCATCGTCAGCCTGATCTTCACCGCGATTTATCAGTGGGGCTGGATCAGCAAGTTCCTCACCGCTTCGCAGCTCCCGCTCGCAGCCGGAATCTTCATCGTTTTCGCGATGGCCGGCGCGGCGTCGCTCTGGGTTCGCCGCCGTGACGACGGCCAGCAGCGCACGTTCGACACCGCCGCGATCGCCGCTGCGATCCTGCCGCTGCTCTTCGCAATCTTCACTGCCGCCGTTCCCGCGTACGGCTCGCATTACAACGTGCTGTTCGGATTCCTGCTGATCGTCGTCGCGGGACTTGCCGCGATCGCGATCATGCGCGGTCCCGCGTGGCTGCATCTCGTCGGCGGACTCACGACGCTGCTGGTGTTCGCGATCTGGCGTGGCACGTCGTTCACGCCGCTCGCATGGCCGGCGATCCTCGCCTGGATCGTCGCGTTCTTCGCGCTCTACCTCGGCACCGGCACGCGCTTCCGCACCACCGCCGTCTACACCGCGCCAGCGCTGCTCTTCATGTTCCCGACCCTCGTCGCGGCGAACGACTTCACCTCATCGCCCGGCCTCATCTTCACCGTCCTCTTCGTGTTGCTCGCCGCCGCCGCGATCTACGCGATCCGCTACGAAAACGGCATCGTCTACTTCCTCGCCGCGTTCTGCGCGATCGCGACGGAAGGCATCTGGTCCTCCCGCTTCCTCACGCACGAGCGGCTGCTGCAGGCGCTCGCGATCTACGCAATCTTCGCGATCTTCTTCCTCGGCGTGCCGATCCTCGCGCGGCGCTTCAACAAGCAGCTGAAGCCCGCCGGCGCACTCACCGCGCTCGTGCTCCTCAGCATCGGCATGCTGTTCTTCCTAGACGGCGGCCGCATCGCCGACGCGTCGCTGTGGGGACTCGCTCTCCTGCTCGCGATCCTCAACGCCGGCGCGATGCTCGAAGCGCGGCTCATCCGCACGCCGCTGATGTCGATCATGGCCGCGGTGTTGTCGTGGGTCGTGATCGGCGTCTGGTGGGGCGCCGCGACGATCGAAATTTCGCTCATGCCTGCGCTGATGGTGGTCGGCGTATTCGGCGTGCTGATCGTGGCCGGCAACGTGCTCGCCAGCCGTCACTCCGGCGACGCGTCGAGCTTCGAAGGAAGTACGTACCTCGGTCTCGCCGGACATCTGTTCCTGCTCTTCGTCGCATCGCAGAAATCGCTCGCTTTCCCGCCGTGGACAGTGTTCGCGATTCTCGGGCTACTCGATCTCGCGATCGGCGTCGCCGCGATTTACCTCAAGCGCGAAAAGCTGATGACCGCCGCCATCGCCGCATCACAACTCGTGCTGCTCGTGTGGGCGACGCAATCGACCGTGCTGCCGTGGCCGAACGTCGCGCTGGGGATGATCGTCGCGATCGTGTTGTTCGCGATGATCTGGTTCTTCGTCGATCGGCGGTTCGGCGTTGCGGTGATCGCCGGTGTGTTCATCGGACAATTCGCGTGCGTCGTCGCGGGCCTCGACGCGCACCTTTACGCGACTCTGCTGATCGCACACGCGCTGCTGATCGTGGCGCTGATGGTGGTCGCGTGGATCACCGGGCAGCACAAGGTTCTGCCGGTCGCGGCGATCGTCGGCGCGGTCGCAACCGCCGCCGCAAGCCTCCCGGCCTGGCAGCAACAACTCACGTTCGCCGCCGTGATCTACGCGCTCTTCCTCGCGTATCCGCTGCTCCTCGGCAGGCGCGCGAAGCAGTCGCTCGCGCCGTATCTCGCCGCCGTTTTCGCCAGCGCGATGTTCTTCGGCTTCGCCTATCACGCGCTCCGCGTCGGCGGTTACGAACCGTACATCGGCGCGCTGCCCGTCGTGCAGGCGATCCTGATGCTCGTCCTTCTGTGGCGGTTGCTGGTGTGGGACCGCCCAGCCCGCGGTCTCGCCGGCGAGTCGCCGGCGCCACGCATGCTCTCGCGGCTCGCACTCGTCGCCGCGACGGTCCTCGGCTTCATCACGCTCGCCATTCCGCTGCAGCTCGACAAGGAGTGGATCACGATCGCCTGGGCGCTCGAAGGCGCGGCGCTGATCTGGCTCTTCCACCGCATCCCGCATCGCGGTCTGCTGATGTGGGGCGGCGGATTGCTCGCCGTCGTCTTCACGCGACTCGTGCTCAACCCTTCGGTGCTCGAGTATCACGCGCGCTCCGCAACGCGCGTTCTCAACTGGTACCTGTACACATACGCCGTCTGCGCGATTTCGATGTACGTCGCCGGCTATCTCTTTCCGCGCACGACGAAATGGATCGTCGCCGCGCTCAACGTCGCAGGCACCGTGCTGCTCTTCCTGCTCGTCAACATCGAGATCGCCGACTACTACTCGGCCGGCTCATCGCTCACCTTCAATTTCTGGTCGGCACCGCTCGCGCAGGTGCTGTCGTACACGATCTGGTGGGCGATCTTCGCGATCGCGATGCTCATCACCGGCATCGTGCTGCATCAGCGCGCGGTGCGTGTCGCGGCGATCGTGCTGCTCTCCGTCACGATCATGAAGTGCTTCCTCCTCGACCTCTCGCACCTCGGCGGCCTCTATCGCGTCGGCTCGCTGCTCGGCCTCGCCGCATCGCTCGTGCTCGTCGGATTGCTGTTGCAGAAGTTCGTCCTTCGCAAGGCGGCGGAGACGAGCGCGGCATGATCGCGATTCTGTTCGCCGCATTGCTGACACGCACGATCACTCCCGCGAACACAGGTCCGAATCGCATCGATCCAGACGTCGAGCTCCTCGCCCACGCGCGGCCCGACCTCGGCGATCTGCGGCTCATCGACGCGAGCGGCCACGAAGTGCCGTACCTCGTGATCGCGCCCGCGTCGCACGATCCGAACTGGCTCGACGGCCGCGTGCTCCCGATCGCGAAAACCAAAACGACCTCCGGCTTCGAGCTCGACCTCGGCGCCGTGCACTCCATCGATCGCATCCGCATCGACGGCATCGCGACGCCGTTCCTTAAACGCGCGCAACTCGAAGGGAGCGGCGATCGCACGCACTGGACGATGCTCGCCGCCGACGCCACCGTCTTCGATCTTCCCGACGAAAAGCTGAAGAACGTCGAGATCGCGTTCGAGCCCGGCGACTATCGCTATCTGCGCATCACGTGGAACGATCGCAACAGCGCAGTCGTCACGAACGCCGGCGAAGTCTCCGCGCGACTCCACGATTCCAACACGCCGTCCGAGCCGGCGCGCGTACCGCTCGCGTTCCGCAAGATCTCGAGCGAGCCGCAGAAGTCGCGCTATCACATCACGCTGCCCGGCGCGCAGCTGCCGATCGCCGCAATCGAAGCGGCCGTGACGAACGGCGAAGTGTTCCGCGAAGCGTCGGTCTACGAGCCGCATCTCGAAAACGGCCGCATCCTTCCGCAGCTCCTCGGCACATCGACGCTCAAACGCGCGGAGCGCTTCGGCGGCGTCGCAGCCGACATGGCGGTGAAGATCGCACATCCGGGCGGCGTCGATCTCGAGCTCGTCGTCGACGACAGCAACAATCCGCCGCTTGCGCTCACCAGCATCGACGCGAAGCTCGCGCCGCTGCCCTGGATCTGGTTCGAAAGCGCCGACGGAGCACCGATCACCGCGCGCTACGGCGATCCGCAAACCACCGCGCCGCGGTACGACCTCGAGGCCTCGCGCTCGACGATTGCGAAGAGCTCACCGCCCGTCGCGCGTTGGGAAGGCGTTGCTCATCCGACGAACGTCCCGCAGGAGACGACGACCATCGCATCGTTCCGCGGCGCGACGGTCGATCGCAACGACTTCCGCTGGGCACGTGCGATCCCGAGCTCGCCCGCGGGCGTCACGCGACTCGCGCTCGATGCCGATGTGCTCTCGCACAGCCGCAGCATCGCGGACGTGCGCATCGTCGACGAGAAAGACCAGCAGATCCCGTACATCGCCGAATATCCGGCGTCGCCGCTCACGCTCGCGCTGAAAGTCCCGGAGCGTGCGGCCGACGGGAAGAGCTCGCGGTATTCGTTCGAGCTGCCGTACGACACGCTGCCCGAGGGCTCGCGCATCGTGTTCACGACCTCGGCGCATGTGTTCGAGCGCGCGGTCACGCTGCGCAAACCGGCGGATGAGAGTCATGGCCGCGAGCCGGCGACGATCGACAGCGCGACGTGGAGCAGCAATCAGCCCGAGGTCGCGCCGCCGGTGCTCGTGTTCGGCCTGCCGCGCGCGAAGCATGTCGAGCTGCTCGTCGACGAAGGGGACAACGCGCCGCTGCCGCTCACCTCGGCGACGATCGAGATGCCGGCCGTCGCGCTGCGCTTCTACAACTCCGGAGCTCCGCTCACGCTGCTGTACGGCAATGCGCGCGCCTCGGCGCCGCAATACGATCTCGCGCTGCTCGCGCCGCGCGTCCTGGGCGAGCCGGCGCACGACGTGATGCTCGGCGCGATGACTGGGCCCGGTGCGGAGCCCGGCTCCGTCGACGCAAAGATTTTCTGGCTCGCACTCGCGCTCGCAACGGTCATCCTGCTCGCGATCCTCGCGCGCCTCGTGCGCTCCCGCTAAGGAGCGCGGACGTCTCGTCCGCAGTCGCTGCGCGTCTCGCGCGGCGACTTTATGCCCGTGCTCCGCAGGACACCACGTAGTCGCGATGCGGCGACTTACCTGCGTGCCAGGCGAGACGCCTGACACGTGCGGGCAAGATGCCCGCGCTCCGAGGGACACCACGTCGTCGCGATGCGGCGCGCGGCTCGTGCGCTCACGCTGTGGAGCGCGGACGTCTCGTCCGCAGTCGCTGCGCGTCTCGCGCGGCGACTTTATGCCCGTGCTCCGCAGGACACCACGCGGTCGCTATTCGGCGACTTACCTGCGTGCCAGGCGAGACGCCTGACACGTGCGGGCAAGATGCCCGCGCTCCGCGGGACACCACGTCGTCGCGATGCGGCGCGCGGACCATTTCGGAAACGCGCGGGTCAGCCAGACGTAGCCGAGCATCAGCACATTCATCGCGACGACGAGCGCGATCGAGTCGAAGCGCGACATCAGCGGCACATGCGCCGCGGGCCAGCGAATGAGCAACGCGTCGACGCCGGCGACGAGCAGCAGTTGCGAGATGTCGCGGAACAGTGCGCGGCGGCGTGCGCGGCGGATCGCCGGCCGCGGGTCGCAATGAACGACCGGCGGGCAGCCGCGATGGGAGATGCCGGGGAGCAGTTCAGATCGGGGCATCGCACCCGGTGCAGCAACCGGGTGCGTCCGATTATTTCAAATAACTGTTCAGCTTACCGCGATTGGGAGGCCCTCATCCGGCCTTCGGCCACCTTCTCCCCGCAAGCGGGGCGAAGGTCAATGGTGCCGAAGGCGGGTGAGGGGCTTTTCACCGCATCCGAATGGTCTGCCCGATGTAGTCTCCGTCCGCGTCCCGGTACGCCTTCACCACCACCGCATCTCCTTTTTTCAGCTTGTCCGCAGTGGTGTGCGTCCCGGCCTTCTGTCTCACGACGAAGTCATCCGTAACATAGATGTGGAACTGCGCACCGGTCTTCGATTCGGTCACGATCAGCGTCGGCCCATTCGTCAGCGTGTCGCTCACCGTTCCCCAGATCGTCGCCACCGCGAGCACTGCGGGCGGCGCGACTACCGGCCCGGGCGTCGGACCCGGCAGCGAGTTGTCGTTCGCGTCGACGAACCGCACGGTCGTCGCGGATAACAGATCGGGAGTCGAGCCGAACGAGCCGGTGATCGTCACGCGATCGCCTGCCTGCACGTCGCGCGCGCGGATGCGGGCACCGCTCGCGTCGTACGCATTCGTCAGGTCGACACGTACTTCGCCGCGTCCGGTATCGACGCGCACCATCTCCGTCGCGCGATCGATGCGCGTGATCCGGCCTTCGACCTGGGTCACGCTGCGCGTCGTGCCGCCCTCCTGAATGCTCCGCACCACTTCCATCGAGCGCGCCGTCACTTCACCGCCGGTGGTCGAGGTCGACTGCGGCTCGATGCGCACTCGATCGCCGATCTCGAGGTTGCTGATCTGATACGTCTGACCGCCGTAGAACACTGGCGTGTTGCGCGTCGCGCGGATGGTCATCATCTCGCGGCGATCGGTCTCCACCACGACGCGTCCTTCGTCCGCATTCACCTGCCGCACGACGCCTTCGACGCGGCCGTAGACCGTGACATCGGACGCCGAAGGCGCGGTGGTCGGCGTCGAGATCGTGTTCGGCGGACGCGTGTCGCCGACGCCGGTCGGGCCCGCAGGAACGCTGCGGCCGAGGAGCGTGACGAATTCCGCGCCGATGGCGTGATTGCCGCGGCCGATGCCGCGCACCTCCACGCGGTCGCCGAGCCGAAGATTGCTGAAGCCTTTGGTGCCGACGAAGATCTCCGGCTGGCCGTTGATGACGCCGCCGAAGCCGTTGTACTGCGTCGACACGGTATCGGCGATGACCGGAACACGCATGTGGATGTCGTTGTCGGGCGAGAGTTGGAACCGGCTCGCCCCTTCCTCGATGTCGACGATGGAGCCGACGATCGATCCGCGGGCGCCTTCGCCGACGTCCGACGCTGTCCGCCACTGAGGACTACTTTGTCCGAAAGCGGACAGAGCGAGCACGCAGAGCACGAGGATTCGTCTCATGAAAACCTCCTGAATAGCAGTAAGCACGCCTATCGCGTTGTGTCATTCCGAGCCGCGAAGACGGTCGAGGAATCCCCTGCCGAAGCACGATGAGCGCTCCGTCGGCAGGGGATTCCTCGACTTCGCTCGGAATGACACGATCATCATCGCGCCGCGACTTTTCGTCCCGCAATCCACGCCTCACGTACGACGCGATCGTCACCCATGAAGATTAGACCGGCCAGGAGGTCTTCAAGTGACGATGCCCGGTCGCTGCGCATCGAAATGAGCGGCGTGGCGTGCAGGTCGAGGACGATAAAATCGGCCGATTTTCCCGCTTCGATGCTCCCCGTTTCCTTGTCCAGCGACAACGCGCGCGCGCCGCCGAGGGTCGCCAGATACCAGAGCTGAAACGGACTGAGCGACACGCCCTGCACGATCTGCACTTTGTACGCGTCGGCCATCGCGGTGAGCATCGACGGTGTCGTTCCAGCGCCGATGTCGCTGCCGAGCCCCACCCCGACGCCTGCCTTCAGCACGCGGAACAGCGGGAAGAGGCCGCTGCCGAGGAACAGGTTCGAGTTCGGACAGTGCGAGATGCGCGAGCGGCGCTGGCTCAGCAGATCGAGCTCTTCGTCGCTGAGGTAGACGCCATGTGCGAGCACGGTTTTCTCGTCGAGCAGGCCGTAGTCGTCGTACACATCCGCGTACTCGGCCTCGGCGAAGAGCTGCTGCACCCAGAGCACTTCGTTGCGATTCTCGGAGATGTGCGTGTGGACGTACGCGTCAGGGAACTCGCGCTTGAGATCGCCGGCGAAGCGAAGCAGCTCCGGCGTCGATGTCGGCGCGAAACGGGGCGTGATCGCGTAACGGAGCAGTCCGCGGTTATGCCATTTCGTCAGCAGCTCGCGGCTCTGGTCGTACGACGTGCGCGGATCCTCCAGAAGAAAATCGGGCGCGTTACGATCCATCATGTTTTTGCCGATAATTCCGCGGAAACCGCGGCGTTCGGCCTCGGCGAAGAAGATCTCGGTCGCTTCGTAGTGGATGGTCGAGAAGATCAGAGCGCAGAGCGTGCCGTTGCGCAGCAGCTCGTCGAAGAACAAGCGCGCGATCACTTCCGCGTGCTTCGGATCCGCGAACTTCGCCTCGGTCGGAAACGTGTAGCGGTTCAGCCACTGCAGCAGATCGCCGCCGTACGAGCCGATCATCTCGAGCTGCGGCGCGTGCAGATGCGTGTCGAAGAAGCCGGGCGAGATCAGCGCGTGACGGCCGAGGTCGGTGACTTCGCCTTCGGGACGATCGTTCCAGTCGCCGGCGCCGGCGATCCGTCCGTCATCAACAGCGAGGTACCCGTCTTCGTATGTGCGATAGGAGCTCGCGATGTCGCCCGACGCGAACGGATCGGACAGAGGCGTAAAGATCCGCGAGCGGAAAATCTGCACGGGCGAATTGTACGCGGTGCTCTGACACACGGGTTTCGGCGGCGCAACGTCGCCTCCGGTCTATTTTCCGGGCGCGAATGCAAGCATTCGTGCCTGGGCGCGTGGCGACCGGAGGCGACGGTGCGCCGCCGAGACGTTCACTTTCTCAAGACGTCAATTCGCCAGCTGAATTGGTCGACGAGCTTTTCCGTCCACCCTTCTTTTTTGAAGGCGATGCGTCCTTGCGGATCGAGGAACCAGGTGGTCGGGTATGCGAGCACGCCCGATCGATGCGCCCAGCCATCGTCGAGAAGGACCGTGAAATCGTAGTGATTGTCTGTCATCCATTGACGCACGATGGACGGATCGCCGTCCGTGTCGACGGTCACAATCCGCACCCGATCGTCGTCCGCATAGCGCTTCGCAAGCTTCACGATGTCGGGCATTTCCTTCACGCACCAGCCGCACCAGACGCCCCAGAAATTCACAACCGCGACCTTGCCCTTCAAATCGGCAAGCGAGAGCGTGCGGCCGTCGAGTGTCTTCAGACGGAACTCGGGAGCACGCACCGGTTTCGCGATGCGCGACTCGAGCACGCGCTGCTTGCTCGCCGCCGTTCCGTTCGAATCGACACGCACGAGATACGCATCGAAGCCGGCGAGCGTCTTGTGCTTGCGTCGATAGAGCGCTTCGAGCGCGGCGCGATTCGGATTCACGCCGTTCGTCTGCAGAGCTAATCCCTCGCGGTAGAGCTGCTCCGCCTCGGTGATCTGCTTCTCTGCTTCATACGTCCGCGCGAGGTGGTAGACGATCGCCGCGCTCTCCGGATAGAGCTCGCGCGCGGCGAGGATCTCCTTCTGCGCCGCGCTCGTGTTGCCGCGCGCGAGCCAGACCCAGCCGAGCGTGTCGTGCACCATGCCGCGAAGGTACCGCTCCATACGCTCGCGGGACTCCGGCGGGTCGTTCTGAAATCCGAGCAGATAGCGCTCGTTGAGATCGATCAACCTGCGCGCGACACGATCGGCGTAAACGAGGTCGAGCTTGCGGTCGGTGAGCTTCTGCACGGCGGAAGAAAGCTGCGGCACGTAGTTGACCGTCAGCGGAATGTTGTGCACCAGCGCGACGAGCCGCGCATCGTCCTTTTCATCGCGCAACAGCACCGAGCTGGCGGTGGCGATGGCATCCGGATCGCGGCGGTACGGGTAATCGAGCACGTCGCGCCACGTCGCGTTCGACTTCGCGCGCGACATCAGCACGGTCAACGCCTGCGCGCTCGCCGGCGCTTCGCGCAGGATGCGGTCCTGCACCTCGCACATACGATCGTTCATCTTCAGCTGCTGATAGCCGCGCGCGGCGAGCGACAACACGTACGGATCGCCATCCGAATCGCGAATCCATGCTTCCAGCTCGGCGGCATTCGGGAGTTGCAGCGCCATGACATAACGCGACAGCTTCGCGGCGCTCTCGAGCAACGGCTTCGCTTCATCGCGACGCCGAATCTGTTTCAGCATCGAGCCGAGACGGTTAAGCGCGGCGATGTTCGACGGATCGATTTTCAGCGCTTCGCGATACGCCGCGATGGCCGGCTCGTCCTGCAGCATCTCGCCCTTCGCCACCCACACCCGCGCGCTCGGCGGAACCGCGTCGAGCAGGCGCATGGCGGCGTCGTGCTCGGCGATGCTGTTCAGCGCAACCGCGCGCGCGATGACCAGCGCTTCATCCGTTTCGGATGCGAGCTTCTCCGCGGCGAGCTTGTTGTCGTCGAAGTGATCGAGATCCTCCCGATACTCATGAGCGATGGCGAACCAGGTCCATGCGCTCTCCGGATGCGTCGCGCGCATCTCCTCCGCGAGGCGCGTGGCTTCGAGGTCATCGATGTGCTGCAGATTCCGGATGAACCAGGCGTGCTGTTCGTCGGACGCCCCATCG
>C688J18823_10003418_pt1 | contig 10038 bp, 10 predicted proteins | sample HopSoiMetagenom1_FD_18823 | JGI IMG/M metagenome (IMG submission 18823) | reverse complement strand
ATCCTGGGGCAATGTTAATGGTCTTATTTCCCATCAATCCCTCTGATCCAATGATTGCTGTTGCATCATTTTTAATAAATTTTTGGACATCAGCATCAATGATCATATCAACGCGAACTGCTGTATCCGATATAATAGTTATATTTTCAACTGTTCCCACATTAATACCCGAAAAACGAATGTTATTTCCAACTTGTAAACCATTCACATTAGTAAACACACCATTAATCCTAAACACATTGCTAAACAAATGTTGTTTCTGACCAATAAAATAAATACCTGTAATCAGTAGCACCAATCCTGCTATTACAAATACACCTAACTTAATCGAATTACCTGTTTTCTTCTTCATTGATTATAGCCTTTATTATTCAAAAAAATCCTTTATTTCTTTAGTGGATGAATTCTTTAGTTCATCATAAGTACCCTCGCCTATTACTTTGCCATCATTTAATACAATTACTCGATCTGCAACAATATGCGCACATTCCATGTCATGTGTTATAATAATTGATGACGTTTGATATTTTTTTTGAATTGCTAAAATAAGCGTACTGATTTCTTTTGAAGTAATGGTATCCAATCCGGTTGTAGGTTCATCGTACAACATTATTTCCGGTTTTAAAATCAACGTTCGTGCTAAGCTTATTCTTTTTCTCATTCCGCCTGAAAGTTCGGAAGGCATCTTATCCACGGCTTCTGACAAGCCCACATTCTCAAGTGCTTCCATTACCAATGCATCTAACTCTTCTTGCGACTTTGATTTGGATTGTCTACGCAATGGAAATTCCAAATTTTCTCTTACCGTCATGGAATCATACAAAGCACCACTTTGAAAAAGAAAGCCAACCCTTGTTCTCAATTCATTTAATTCTTTTCCTTCCAACTCCATTACGTTTTTATCCAACACTTGTAATTTTCCTTCATCCGCCACAATTAGCCCAACTAAACATTTAATCAAAACCGATTTTCCTGTTCCTGATTTTCCTAACACCACTAGATTTTCACCTTTACGAAGCTGAAGATTTACTTCTTTTAAAACATGATTTCCACCAAATGATTTTTTTAATTGTTGAATATCAACAACCGTATGATCTTGCTTCACCGATTTTTCCTTCTCTTGAATTTCTATTTTTTGCTCCATCATCAGTCTTGAATTACATCATCATGCTGGTAATTTGCACCGCTATCATATCAATAATAAAAACAAGCAATGAAGCCATTACCACAGCTGAATTTGCTGCTGCACCAACCCCTTCTGTTCCTTTATTAGAATTATATCCTTTATAACATCCAACAATGCCGATAATAAAGCCAAAGAAAAATGTTTTGATTATTGCCGGATACACATCAATAAAATCGAGTGACTCAAATACCTGTGTAAAGAAAAAGCGCAAACTTACTTGCCCAGTTATATTCACGCCTATGTAAGAGCCAAATAAGCCAATTGTTTCAGAAAGAATGGCTAAAATTGGAATCATAAAAGTAGCAGCAAGAACCCGTGTAATCACCAAATACTTAAATGGATTGGTTCCGGAAACTTCCATTGCATCTATTTGCTCGGTAACTTTCATAGAACCTAATTCAGCACCGATACCAGAACCTATTTTTCCTGCACAGATCAATGCTGTAATAACTGGTCCAATTTCACGAATGAGCGAGACAGCTACCATACCAGGAATCCATGATTCGGCGCCAAATTCAGCCATTGTTGGTTTCGCCTGAATGGTAAGTACAAGCCCCATAATAAATCCAGTAATTCCAACGAGAGAAAGAGAGCGATAACCAATTATATAGCTTTGCTTAGTAAACTCATTTAATTCATAAGGGGGGAAAAATACTTCTTTAAAAAATCGTCCGACAAACAATGCAATTCCAGAAACCTCCAAAAAGAAATTTTTTAAGTTTTGAAACGATTGCCTGTCCGACGATTCCTCTGTAACCATCTGTTCTTTGCTCATATATTAAAATCTCAATCCTAGTGTACCTTGCAACCAAACATTTCTGTATCTAGGAAAGGAAGCTGTTCCATCTCCGTTATTATCTTGCAAATCCCATCCTATTCTTCCAGAAATAATTAAACGACGTAATACATAAAAATCAACTCCGGTAACAGCACCTAACGTATTTTTACGAATGTTATCATTTTCAATTTCCTGTTTTTGAATGAGCGTCGTATTTGCTGATTGAAAGGTCTCTTCTCTATAAGTCATATAGGAGAATTGAGGCCCGACAACAAGAGATATAAAACTAGCAGGTTTAATTTGAAGCAAAACTGGTATTTCTAAATGATCTGTTCTGCGTGTATAGGAAAATGAACCTCCTTCTTGAATACTGGTTGCAGAATAACCTTTCTGAGCATATAATACTTCTGGTTGGATACCTAAGTATTTTCCAATTGGAATGGCGATGAAACCACCACCCGTAAATCCCGCAATCGGATCAGCATTAAAATTTTCACCTTTTGTGTCGTGTACGGAAGAAACAGTTAAACCTGCTTTTGCTCCTAAATGTATTTTTTCACGACTATCATCTTGAGCTTTTATAGTTGATGAAGTGCATAATAACACACTTGCGATTATTAAAGTTAATTTTTTCATGACATTTAAATTTATTTACTGTTAAACATTTTAAAACCTTTTTTATGTAATAGTAAATTCATGCCATGGAAATGTTTATTATGTATCTTGAGATAGCCAATAAAAATAAGGAGTTCATTGACACTGAGATGTTTTTTTAATATCTCTTGTAGAAGAGCTTGCACATCTTGTGGTAAGAATGCATTGTAAAAAATAGTTTAATCTATTTTTCCTTTTTTAATAACTGTTACAGTTAGAAGCGTTAGAGCCAGAATTAAAATAAGATGAGAAACAATACTCATTTTAAACATAAAAAAACAAAAGGTCCAACAAACAATTAATATTACAGCTATTAAATAATTATAAAAGGCACTTTTCATGATAACATTGTAATGGTTATAATCTATATATAAATAACATGCCCAGAAACACACCTTCAAAATTTCAAAGATTAACAATATTTATAGTGCATTCAAGCGATTTTAAAATTTATAAAATTTACGAAGTAGAGGAAAACTATACTCAACGTGTAATATTTTACTTTTTAAGTTCCAACATTCCTTCTGCATCGATTTGAATTGGGATGGGTGTTTGTTTCGATTTATCAACCATGTGTTCGATCATTTGTGCATTCAGATGCAACACATAATTTGTTTGATCATTATTTGTCAATATATCAACAATTGTTTTTAAAGGCCGCTCTACTTTTATATCCACAGGTATTTCAATATAACTGGTAGATTCGGGTTTAATTGTAACCGTTCTATCAATATCTCCCTCACTGCTTAATGAATTTCCAATTTCTATCGTGTAATGTATATGCTGCAATTTCAAATCAATATTTTTGCCTTTATTAATAATTTCAAGATGAATAATGGTAGTAAGAATTTTATCCATCACATTATACTTCTTACGCTCTACCTTAACTACTTTAATTTGAGGTGGAATTGGTACCGGTATATGAACTGTTCTATCATATGAAAGTTTCACGTGTCCAAACAGTGTATTATAAATTACATAACAATGAACATCCAGATCGGTCGAATCAATTCCTTTCAACTCTGCCAATATCGCTTTTAGTTTTTTTCTTGAAAAATCAATGGGTAATTGAACTGTATCCGTCTGATAACGCATTTGTTTTAAATTTAATGGAACAAATTCTTCAATCAATTTCCTTTTATTCAATTCTACTTTGAAAAATACACTATCAATTGTTAGTTTGTAGGGGCTTTTGTTTTGAACAATAATATCTGCTTTTGATTGGACGGAGTCACCATTTACAATAGTTGCGTTTATAAATGTTACTTTTGAAAGATCAGGGAGTATTAATTCGATTGCTTTTTTAGGATTATAAAAATAGAACAGCACCACTCCTGCTAAGATAATAATACCAATAGAAATAAGAGAAAGTTTAAGGATTTTTGACCACTTCATACTGGTATCTTTTGTTTAATAATTTAAGGCATTTATTATTGGATGTCCAATGATAAGCAATTCAAAAGTCTTTCTTCTGCGGTTATCATAAAATGAGTACATTCGTTTGGAATTCTAATTTACAAATTCGTGCCATGTATGGAACATTGTTTGACTATGGCCATTGCAATTTAATTTTTATATGAGCACATTCATCTCTTCATTTAGAAAACTTCCTGGTATTTTTAAAGAAACATTTTCTGAATTTATAGAGGATAAAGTCATGAAGTATAGTGCTGCACTTGCCTACTATACTATTTTTTCACTTCCTTCCATGCTCATCGTTATTATAGGTTTATGTGGGACTTTATATGGTAAAGAAGCAATTGAAGGTAAGATATTTTTTCAGTTAAATCATTTAATAGGCGCTCAGGCAGCTTTAGAAGTTCAGCATATCCTTCAAAATATGGTGTTGAATCACGACAGTTTTATGGCTACTGTGGTAGGTGTCGTTACCCTGCTAATCGGGGCAACCGGAATGTTTGGAGAAATACAAGATTCGATCAATTCCATTTGGGGGTTAAAAACAAAACCTGAAAAAGGTCTGATAAAAATGGTGCTAAACCGTTTGCTTTCTTTTTCAATGATTATTATTCTGGGGTTTATTCTTTTAGTATCGCTACTATTGAATGTATTGCTTCAAGCATTTTTTCATGAGTTGAAAAAACATTTTCCAGTTGAATTAATTGACAAGTTGTATTTAATCGATCAATTCATTGTTTATGGAATCATTGTCTTATTATTTGCTTTTATCTTTAAAGTGCTGCCGGATGCGAAACTTTTGTGGAAAGATGTATGGGTTGGAGCATTTGTGACAACCTTCCTTTTTGTTATTGGCAAATTCGTGATTGGCTATTATTTATCAACAAACAAACAGATTACAGCTTATGGAACAGCGGGATCCCTTATTATCATTTTGCTTTGGGTATATTATTCAGCCATAATCCTCTACTTTGGGGCTGAATTTACGCAAGTGTATGCGCATCATCATGGCCGAACCATAGCGCCCAACAAATATGCTATTTGGATTGAAAAAGATATTATAGAAAAAAAGTTTAATACGCAGATCCATAATAAAACAAAAACCATTGATCAACAAAAAGAATCTACAGATTAAAAAAAATCACTATGGACATCATTGAACCCAAACAACCTTTTTACCAACGATTATCACATGTTCTTCTTTCATTATCCCTAATTATAATCTTCTTATACGTGGGTAATGATATAATTATGCCCTTGTTGCTGGCTCTTTTATTTGCCATTCTTTTGCGCCCCGTTGTCGTTTTTTTAAATAAGAAATGTAAAATACCCCACGTCATTGCAGTTTTGATAGCGGTTTTACTATTCGTTATTTTTGTTGTTTCTGTCGTATTTTTTATCTCTTATGAGGTCTCTGATTTTGTGGAAGATTGGCCAAAAATTCAATACAATATGCGTGTAAACTATGATCATTTACAACATTGGATAAAAGACAGCTTTAACGTCAGTTATAAAAAACAGGAAACGTATCTGGAAAGTGTAAAGATGGATTCACTAAATAATAAAAAAGAGTTAGTTGGAAATACATTATCCACTTTTTCTTCTACTCTTCTAAATGTAGTACTGATTCCTATTTATACTTTTCTGATTTTATTGTACAGGAATTTATTCAAGAAATTTTTATCAAAATTGATAGCTAAGGACAATCATCCTATTCTTATTGATATTTTAGCAGAGATTAAAGTGGTTGTTCAAAGCTACATTGTAGGTTTATTAATAGAAATGGGAATTGTGGCTGTATTAACAACAGTCGGTTTAATGATCATAGGTGTTCCCTATGCTATATTGTTGGGAACAATAACGGCCGTATTAAATTTAATTCCTTATATCGGAATTTTAGTAGCCGGTTGTATTTCCATTTTGGTTGCTTTGACAAATTTCACTGATTTTTCCACAGCGATTGGGGTTATTGTTGTCAATTCAATTGTTCAATTAATTGATAATAATTTTTTAGTGCCTAAAATTGTTGCTTCAAAAGTAAAACTCAATGCACTTGTTTCGATCGTTGCAGTATTCATAGGAGGTGCACTTGCCGGTGTATTAGGAATGTTTCTGGCCATACCTTTAAGTGCTATCATTAAAGTTATTTTTGATCGTATTGATGAACTTAAACCTTGGGGGTATTTGTTTGGTGATGACATGCCCAAAACTTACGAATGGGGTAAGTTAAAACTTCCGGCATTAGGAGCAGGAGATGATGAAAACGGCGCTAATCCATCAGAGAAATCACAAGAGGAAAAAGATGCAGCTCAGCAGGAAGAATCTCGAAAAAACAACTCTTAATGAATTGCTTCTATTAACGTATGTTCTGGAAGTGTGATGTAAAATGTAGTTCCTTTTCCTAGTTCACTATGAACTTTAATGGTTCCATCATGCTTTGTAATGATGTTGTAGGTAGCTGTTAGTCCCAAGCCTGTTCCACCTTTTTTAGATGTAAAAAAAGGTTCGAAAAGTTTATTTAGATCCTGATTTGGAATACCTTTCCCATTATCTGAAATGGTAATTCCAATTTGTTTATTCGCCGCTCCTATTTCGATTTTCAATTTTCCTGTTTTTTCATCAACCGCTTCTACTGCGTTTACCAGTAAATTTAATAAAGCGATGGCAAGTTTTTCTTTATCCGCTTTTATCAAAAGTTTAGGGTGTATTTTTGTTTCGAATTGAATATCTTTTAATTTGATGCGATCCTTCACTAAACTTAATGTGTCTTCAATTACTTCATCCAAAAACAATTCACGCATAGTAATCGTATCAAAGCGAGTGGCCTGTAATAAATCTTCAATCAGGGTATTAATTCTCTTTCCGTTCCTTTCAATAATATCGATAAAATCCTCTGGCTTCTCGTTATTATCAACCAATGTAGCTCCTTGAAGCATCGTTCTTAATTCCAACAAAGACAAGTGAATATTGGTTAAAGGATTTTTAATTTCGTGTGCAATAATGCGGGCCACCTTACCTGTTAATGCTTGCTTTTCAAGTAATTTTTCCTTTTGCTCATTTATCTTTCTTTCTGTTATGTCATGCAACACAATTTGGTGAACATTTTTTTCAACATCAACTACTGTTAAGTTCATGATACAAAAACATTTTTTGCTTAAATGAGGCACCGTAAATTCAACCTCTACTGTTGCATTCAAATATTGCCCTGTTTCGTCTATTTTAGGGGAAATAAAATCGGCAATATTCTGACCTATGATTTTATTTTTTTCGAAATAACCAAAAAATTTAAGTGCTGCTTTATTAGCGTCTATAATTAAAAATTTGGAATCAATCAAAAAAACGTATTCCACCGCATTTTCAAACAAGCTTTTAAATTTATTTTCGCTTTCCTTAAGTGATTTCACCACCTTCGATTTTTCAATCGCATAGCGAATACTTCTACTCAAACTCTCCGTTGTATATTGGTCTTTTACGAGATAATCATAAACACCATATTTTAATGCTTCCTGATCAATTGTTGATTCTTTTAATCCTGTTAATAGTATAGTTGGGGTAAACGGAGAATATTGACTCACAAAAGAAACGAGTTCAATACCATTATGAGCACCCAATCGGTAATCAATCAGGATAAGATCAAATGTTTCAGATTTTATAAGATCGATGGCTTTCTCGTAAGATTCGGCCCAGCTTATTTTTTTTTCGAAAGAAATTTCCTTTAAACTACTTTCCAACAGAAAAAAATCGTCTTCATCATCCTCAACAATCAATAGATGTATTGGCAATTCTTTATTCATATTTAGGGTGTTTTAACTATTGAAAACCAATATTTTTTTATAATGTCAATGATCTCAACCAGTTCATTGTAAGAATAGGGTTTAATAATATAGCTATTTGCTCCAAGCTCATAGGATTGAGAAATATCTTCTGGATTATTGCTTGTGCTAAAAATAATTATTGGGATTTTAGAAAATTCTTTGTTCGCTTTAATCATTCGCAGACATTGTCTACCATCAATTTTTGGCATATTTAAATCCAGCAGAATTAACTTTGGAATGGGTAAGGATGCAACATTGTATTTACCTTTTTTATTTAAAAAATCCAATAGCTCCTCACCATTTTCAACACTACATATCTCTCTGTCAAAATTCAAACTTGAAAATGCTTCTTTCAGCATGAATTGATCATCCGTATCATCATCAGCAACAATAATGCAATGCTTTTCTTCGGTCTTCTTATCCATTTCCATCGTTTATATTTTTTTGGGTAACCCGACAATAAAAGTAGCACCTTTTCCAAGTGTGCTTTCAGCCGTAATAAATCCTTCGTGATTCTCTACAATTCTTTTACAAATAGCCAAACCTATTCCAGTTCCTTCATATTCTGAGCGCCCATGTAAACGTTGAAAAATAATAAATATCTGATTCAGGTATTCTGATTCGAAGCCAATACCATTATCATTGATAAAAATACAATAGTACGTATCATATTTTAAATTAAACCCCTTCCCCCATTCATTTTGTTTAACATCCTTTTCTGTATATGTTTCTCCCCAAATGTTTACTACGGGCACTGCTGAATGGTTGAATTTCAATGCATTACTCAATAAATTTTGAAATAACTGGCGCAATTGTGTATTGTTTCCATTGATAGATTTTAAACTTCCAATATTGATTTTAATATTTTTTGAAGAGATGGCAACTTCCAAGTCTTCAACTATAAATTTAAATAACATTTCTAAGTGAACATCCTCATTTGTATCCAATGCTCTGGTTGCTCTGGAGTAATTCAGCAGATCATTAATGAGTGTTCTCATCCGGTCTGCCGATTTATTTAATCTTCTTAGGTAATTACTGGTATCCTCGTCATTGTACCTATTCAACTTTACTTCTATCTTCTCACTAAAAGATATTATTTTCCGCAAAGGTTCTTGTAAATCATGAGAAGCAACGTATGCAAATTGTTCCAATTCCTTATTCGATGAATTTAATTTGTATACCTGTTGCTCAAGTAATGACCTGGAAGCCATTAATTCTTTTTCTATTTCTAATTTTGCATGATACTCACGATTGAGGATAATCAATAAACTAATTAATAAAACCAATGAAAGACCACAAGTTAGAACTATAATGTAAATCGATAATTCAGCGTTTGTAAATGTCTTGTCCCTTATTTTTGTTAAATTAGCTTGCTCTGCACGTTCAATTTCATTGATACGATGCTTAATATCATCCATCAGGTATTTATCCTTTAGCATGAGATCTTTTAATTGATCATCAATTACATTTACCTCATCAATGTATCGTTTTCCTTCCGTTAACAAGCCTAACTTTTCAGTGATTTGTGTTTTCAATAAACCCAAATCATGATGTTGAAAGGTGTCATCTTCAATCTGTTTATATAGTTTATTAAATGCTACTTCAATTTCGAAGTGAGCTTTTCTGTTGGCATCCAAAAAAGTAAATTGGTGTGTTGCTATATAACCTCTTTGGCCACTTTCTGCATCTTTTAAAAGAGACATTATTCGTTCAATTCTAAGATTTATATCATGTGATCTATCCAGGTAGTTGATAGATTGATTTGTATTTGTAATAGTATAGACCGCTAACGAAATGGAAACGAATACGATTAATATCGAGAAACCGGCTAATAGGAAAAAATTCTTTTTGTGGGAAATATGAAGTCTTACTGGCATATATTTACTTACAAACAAATATACTCTAATAGAATTAATTCATAAAATATGACAAAACAATTAACGATATGATACAAATCAATAATTGAAAGAGTAGCAATTTGCAAAATACTAGCTAATAAAGGGTTAAAAATCATACCATATGTCGATACCCAACTCTAAAATTCCCATTCACAACACATTACTATTATTAACTCCTACGTTTTAAAGCAATTTATCAAAAATGAGCATTTAATTACACATAAAGAGCATTATATTACCCGTTTTGAGGAAATAAATTTGTATTTTTATACATAAAAAACTAATAATCAA
>C688J18823_10003417_pt1 | contig 10040 bp, 7 predicted proteins | sample HopSoiMetagenom1_FD_18823 | JGI IMG/M metagenome (IMG submission 18823) | reverse complement strand
CCGTGCTAGCGGCGGCCGGGTGAGGGCAACCAGCCCTGTCATGCCCACAGAAGTAACCATCACCGGGCTCAGCGGCGTGCCGATGGTGCAGCCGCGGGACGATCTCGCCGCGATCACGCTGGAGGCTTACGCCGCCACCGGCATTGCGCCAGAACACGGCGATGTCCTGGTGCTAGCGCAGAAGATCGTCTCGAAATCCGAAGGCCGCATCGTCGATGTCTCGACCGTCGAGCCGTCGCCAGAAGCCATCGCGCTCGCCGCCGAAGTCGAGAAGGACGCGCGCCTCGTCGAGGTCATCCTGTCGGAATCGCGCCGCATCGTGCGGCACCGCCCGAACCTGCTGATCGCCGAGCACCACCGCGGCTGGGTCATGGCCAATGCCGGCATCGACCATTCCAACGTCGCGCCCGGCGACGGCATCGAGCGCGTGCTGCTGCTGCCACTCGATCCGGACGCCTCGGCCGAGGCGCTGCGGCAACAGCTCGTTGCCCGCACCGGCAAGCGCACCGCCATCATTATCAGCGACAGTTTCGGGCGGCCGTTCCGCCGCGGCACGGTCGGCATCGCGCTCGGCGCCGCCGGCTTGCCGGCATTGATCGACTGGCGCGGTCACCCGGATTTGTTCGGCCGCACGCTCGAAGTCACCGAGACCGGCTTTGCCGACGAGATCGCCGCCGGCGCCTCGCTGGTGATGGGCCAGGCCGATGAGGCGGTGCCGATCGCCCTGGTGCGCGGCCTGTCCTGGTCGGCACCGGAGCTTCCCGCCGCCGAGCTGGTGCGCCCGCCCGAGCACGATCTGTTTCGATGAGGGCCGGCGAGGAACCGGTGCTGGCGCTGTCGGGCGGCGTCGGCGGCGCCAAACTCGCGCTCGGGCTTTATCGCGTCCTCGCTCCCGACACGCTGACAATCGTCGCCAATACCGGCGACGATTTCGAGCATCTCGGGCTGTCGATCTCGCCCGATCTCGACACGCTGCTCTACACATTGTCGGACCAGGACAATCCGGAGCTGGGCTGGGGCCGGCGCGACGAGACCTGGACCTTCATGGCCGCCCTCGAAGCCTTGGGTGGCGAGACCTGGTTCCGGCTCGGCGATGGCGATCTCGCTACCCATATCGAACGCACACGTCGTCTCAAGGCCGGGGAGAGCCTGTCGGCGATCATGGACGATTTCCGCAGCCGCCTCGGCATCGCCGCGCGCCTGCTGCCGATGACCGACGCGCCGGTGCGTACCCGGTTGCACACCGCCGACAGTTGGCTCGACTTCCAGGATTATTTCGTGCGGCTGCGCTGCGAACCGGTGATCGACCGGCTCGAATACGCCGGCGCCAAGACGACGCGGCCGCATCCCGACGTCCTGGCTTCACTGCACGATCCGAGGCTGCGGGCGGTGGTGGTCTGCCCGTCCAACCCGTTTATCAGCATCGACCCGATCCTGGCGCTGCGCGGTCTCCGAACCGCGCTGCGCCGCTGCGCTGCGCCGGTCGTCGCGGTGTCGCCGATCATCGCCGGCAAGGCGGTCAAGGGTCCGACCGCCAAGATGATGGCCGAGCTGGGCCTGCCGGTGGACGCGACCACAGTGGCACGCCATTACCATGACTTCCTCGACGTCTATGTCGCCGACGAGGAAGACGGCGCTGCGGTCGAGGGCCTCGACATTCCGGTCGTGCTCGCCCCGACCTTGATGCGCAGCCTCGACGATCGTGAGGCGCTCGCGAGTGCCGTGCTCGCCGCCGCCGACAAGGTCCGTAAATGAGCCCGGCCGGGGAAATCTGGGCGGTTGTGCCGGTCAAGGACACCGCCAGTGCCAAACAGCGGCTCGCCCCGGCGCTGCCGCCGCATTTGCGCCAGGAATTGGCTCTGGCGATGCTTGAAGACGTGCTCGCGGCCCTCGCCGTTGCGCCCGGCCTTTCCGGACGCCTGCTGGTGACAATCGACCCCGCGGCCAAGCGCCTCGCCGCCCACCATGGCTTCGACTGCATCGCCGATGGCGCCGAGGATGGTCATACCGGAGCTGTCATGACGGCGGCGCGGCGGCTTGCCGGCAAGGGCGTCGGGGCAATGCTGACACTGCCCGGCGACATCCCGCTGGTCACATCGGATGAAATCGGCCAGCTGATAGCCGCGCACCGCCCGACGCCGTCCTTTACGATCGCGCCGTCGCATGACGAGAAGGGCTCGAACGCCATCCTGTTGTCGCCGCCGGATGCGGTCCCGCTCCAATTCGGCGACGACAGCTTCTTCCCGCACCTCGCCGCCGCCGACGCGCGCGGCATTGCGCCGACCATCGTCCGCCTTTCCGGGATCGCGTTGGATATCGACAATCCGGCTGATCTCGCGCATTTTGCGCGCCTCGGATCACGCACGCGGGCGGGCCTATGGCTCGCGGAACACGCTTCCGCCGTCGTGTCGTGATGCCCCCGCAAGCGGGATAGTACCGATCCTGTCGGCAGCAGAGCCGCGTCCGCGGCTCGGAGGGGTGGCGTTGTGACGATTCCGGGCATACTCGACCGTGCCGCTGTGGGCGCACGGCTTCCCAACGATGAAGCTCTGGCGCTCGCCGAATACGAGGATCTCGATGCGCTGATGCNGGTCGCGGCGGCATTGCGCGACCANGGCCACGGGCGGCTCGTCTCCTATTCGAAGAAGGTGTTCATCCCGCTGACGCAGCTGTGCCGCGACGTGTGCCATTACTGCACCTTCGCGCACCCGCCCCGGCGCGGCGAGCCGGCCTATCTCGACGCCGAGCAGGTATTGGCAATCGCCCGCGCCGGCGCCAAGGCGGGCTGCAAGGAGGCGCTGTTCACCTTGGGCGACAAGCCCGAATTGCGCTACGGCGCCGCCCGCGAGGCCCTCGCCCGCCTCGGCCACGACACAACGATCTCCTACCTCGCCGAAATGGCCGAGCTGGTGCTGAAGGAGACGGGGCTGCTGCCGCATCTCAATCCCGGCGTGATGACCCGAGACGAGATCGAGCGGCTGCGCGGGGCCTCGGTGTCGCAGGGCATCATGCTGGAGAGCGCCAGCGAGCGGCTATGCCGGCGCAGCGGCCCGCATTTCGGCTCGCCGGACAAGCATCCCGGCCGGCGGCTCGACTGCATCGCGATGGCCGGCGAGGCGGCGGTGCCGTTCACCTCCGGCATCCTGATCGGCATCGGCGAGACCCGGGGCGAGCGCATTGAGGCGTTGTTGGCGTTGCGTGAGTTGCAGGAGCGGTACGGGCATATCCAGGAAATCATCGTCCAGAATTTCCGCGCCAAGCCGGAGACGCGCATGGCGTCGGCGCCGGAGCCGGACCAGGCCGACCATCTCTGGACCATCGCCGTGGCGCGGCTGATCTTCGGCCCCGACATGAACCTCCAGGCGCCGCCCAATCTGATGCCGGATGCACTTGAGGAGATGGTCGCTGCCGGCATCAACGATTGGGGCGGGGTGTCTCCGGTGACCCCGGATCACGTCAACCCGGAGGCGCCCTGGCCGGCGCTGGATCTGTTGGCGCGGCGCACGGGGCGGGCGGATAAGCTCCTGGTCGAGCGGCTGGCGATCTACCCGGAATACGCGCAGCAGCCGGCGCGCTGGCTCGACCCTCACCTGCGCACGCCGGTATTGCGCGCGATTGACGCCCAAGGGCTTGCTCGGCCCGATCCCTGGACCCCCGGCGCCGGCATTTCGCCACCATCCAACCCCCACCCGTCCGGCGCCGCCGCGGCAAGCTCCCTCCCCCGCGAGCGGGGGAGGGTTGGGGTGGGGCCTGAGGGCATTGCCGACATCCTCGACCGAGCCTCGGCCGGAGAGGCCCTGACCGAAAGCGACGTCATCCGGCTGTTCGAGGCACGCGGCGACGAATTCGATCAAGTCTGCGCCGCCGCCGATCGGCTGCGCCGCGAAGTCTCCGGCGACGCGGTCACCTATGTCGTCACCCGCAACATCAACTACACCAACATCTGCTATTTCCGCTGCCAGTTCTGCGCCTTCTCCAAGGGCAAGCTCAGCGAAAACCTGCGCGGCCGGCCCTACAACCTCGACATGGACGAGATCGTCCGGCGCTGCGAGGAGGCGTGGGAGCGCGGCGCCACCGAAGTCTGCCTGCAGGGCGGAATCCACCCGGAATACACCGGCGCCACTTATCTCGGGGTTTGCCGCGCCATTAAACAGGCGGTGCCGGGCCTGCATGTCCACGCCTTCTCGCCATTGGAAGTGTGGCAAGGTGCCAAGACCCTGGGCCGCTCTCTCCCGGATTTTCTGGCCGAGTTGCGTGATGCCGGGCTCGGCTCACTGCCGGGCACCGCCGCCGAGATCCTCGACGACGAGATCCGGGCGGTGATCTGCCCGGACAAGGTCAAAACAGCGGAATGGCTGGAAGTCATGGAGGCGGCGCACGGCGTCGGGCTGCGCAGCACCGTCACGATCATGTACGGCCATGTCGAGGGCTACCGGCATTGGGCGCGGCACCTGTTGCGTGTGCGCGCACTGCAGCAGCGGACTGGCGGCTTCACCGAATTCGTGCCCTTGCCGTTCGTCCCGATGGAAGCGCCAATGTCGCTGAAGGGCCGCTCGCGATTGGGGCCGACCTGGCGCGAGGCGTTGCTGATGCACGCGGTTGCGCGCCTCGCCTTGCACCCGCTGATCTCGAATATCCAGACCTCCTGGGTCAAAATGGGACCGGAGGGCGCCGCCGCCTGCCTTGAGGCCGGCTGCAACGATCTCGGCGGCACCCTGATGAACGAGAGCATCTCGCGCGCCGCCGGCGCCAGCTTCGGCCAGGAGATGCCGCCGGAAAACATGGAGGCGCTGATCCGCTCGCTCGGCCGCACGCCGCGGCAGCGCACGACCCTCTACCGCGATGCGCCACCCGACCGCATCGCCGCCTCGTTCGGCGCGCCGCCGCTGTCCGAGCCGATCAATACCCCCGCCCGCAAATACGAGCGCGAAGCGGCGGATTAGGCGCCGTCGAAGCTAGGCCAGGAGCGCCTTTGCGATCTCTTCCCATTCATGGTCGAGCGCAGCGGTCGAGGGGCTCTTGCCGGCGCGGCGATACCACCCGGCCGAATTGCGTTCGTCGCCCTCCACCCGATGCAGATAGGCGTGCGCCCAGGCGCCGTCCCCGTCCTGCGCATCCTGGCAGCAGCGATGCGCCTGGTGCCAATCGCCCTTCGCCTGCCACCACAGCGCCTGCAATGGCAAGCTGGTTCCGGCCGGCGGCGCCGCGCCGGCGAGCGAGGATTTGAACTGCTCGAACTGCATCTCGGTTCTCCCGCAATGCGTCATCCGCGGCCTTGACCCGCGGACGTCAGAGATGGCCGGGTCAAGCCCGGCCATGACGAAAGAGGGACAACCATACCGCGCAGCCGCCTTTCACGCGAGCAGGCGATCGAGCCGGTCGCGCATCCGGTACCAGCCGCCGACGAGCGGCAGGAACCACGGATTGCCGCTGTAGAGCGGGTGATCCGGGAAATCGGCGTCGAAGGCGCATTTGGCATTGGCGACCCGCGCGATCTTCCGCGCCGTCTGGGTGCCGAGATAGGTCATCATCGCGACGCCGCTGCCGTTGCACCCGAGGCAGTAATGCAGCCCGCCCTCCTCGCCCATATGCGGCAGCGCGTCGAGAGTGAAGGCGGTGTTGCCAGTCCAGCTATGCGTGACCCGCGCGCCCTTTAGTTGCGGGAAACGGTCGGTCATGTAGCCGTGCAGCACCCGGGCACACAGCTCCGGGTTGGCCGGCGTGAAGCGGGCACGGCCGCCGAACACCATGCGCCTTCCGTCCGGCGAAAGCCGGTAGTAGCAGAGGACGCGCTTCGTATCGGAGATCGAGCGCCATTTCGGGATCAGCGACCCAGCAAGATCCGCCGGCAGTTCCTCGGTGGCGATGATATGGCTGGCGATCGGCACCACCCGGCGGCGCAATGCCGGCGTCAGGGTCCCGGTGTAGCCGTTGGTGGCGATCACCACATCTCCGGCCGTGACCGTGCCACGCGATGTCTCGACCCGCCACCCCGCCCCGTTCGCCGCAATATTCTCGACGGCGGCCTCGGCGCAGATCGCGATGTCGCGCCGCCGGCAGGCATCGAGCAGCCCCTTGTAATAAAGCGCCGGGTGCAGGCTGGCCGAGCGCTCGACCACCATGCCGCCATGGTAATAGTCGCTGGCGATCTCTTCGCGCTGCCGCTCGCGCGGCACCATGTAGGCGCCGGATTGCGCGTCGTCGTTGAGGCTGGCGAGCCGCTTTTCCTGGGAGGCGTAGTGCTTCGGGGTCCAGGCCCCGACAAACCGGCCGCGCTTCATCCAGAAGCAATCGATCCCCTCCTCCGCGATCAGCCGCTCGATCAGCGAGAAGGCGTCGGCGGCGTCGGCGAGGAGATCATGCGCGCGCTCCGGCGCCACCTCGGCGGCGCGGCCGGAAAAGCTCTTGCCGATATTGACCCCGCCGCTGACCGAGCCGCCGTTCCTGGTGCTGGCGCCGACCCCGAGCGCCCCGCGTTCGAGCACGACCGCGTCCACCCCATGCTTCGCCAGCTCAAGCGCCGCCGACAGCCCGGCATAGCCGCCGCCGACAATCGCCACCCGCGCCTCGCGCGGCACCGGGGCCAGCTCGCCCGAGGTGGGCGTATACGCCTCCCACCAGTACGGCTGCGGCTGAAAATCGGGGTGGAAGATGCTGTCGCGCGCCATGTGATTTCCCGCACTTAGATCACGGGCGACATCTTGCCCCGGCAGGGCACAACAGCAAAGCCGCGCCCTTTCTGCTGCGTCAGCGAGTGTTCGGCTGCACCGGTTCGTCGGTGTCGCTGCGGCGCAACAGGTAGTCGAGGCCGCCGACCCGGTACCAGCGATAGCCATAGGCCTCGATGACGAGGTGGTGCTTGCCGTCCTCGCCGGCATGGCTGTGGTCTTCCGCCAACAAATTGACCAGGTGCTTGCCTTGCCCGGCGTTGTCGCCGTCGAGCCCGACCGAGAACGCGACCTCGCGCGGCTTGGCGTCGAGATTGTGCACGAACAGGACCGAATTGTTGCGCCAATCGTAGCGCATCACCAGCACGGCCGGGTCGCGGGTCGGGATTATCGCGAAATCGCCCCAGCCCACCTCCGGCACTTCCTTGCGCATGCGGACGATCCGCTCGGTCCAGTTCAGCAGCGAATCCGGGTGGCGGCGCTGGACCGCGGCGTTGATGTGCTCGAAGCCGTAGGGGCCGCCGCTGATCGGCGGCAAATGCGGCTTGTCGCTCTTGGTGAAGCCGCCCTGCGGCTCGGTCGACCATTGCATCGGGGTGCGGGCGCAGTTGCGCTCCGGCAACTTCAGATCGTCGCCCATGCCGAGCTCGTCGCCGTAGCGGATGACCGGCGTGCCGGGCAAGGTGAACAGCAGGCTGTAGGCGAGTTCGAGGCGGCGGCGGTCGCCGTCCAGCATCGGCGACAAGCGGCGGCGGATGCCGCGATCGTAGAGCTGCATGTCCGCGGTCGGGCCGAAGGCGGCGAACACCTGCTCCCGCTGCTCGTCGGTTAGCCGCCCGAGATCGAGCTCGTCGTGGTTGCGCAGGAACATGCCCCATTGCGCCGTCGCCGGGCGCGGCTTGGTCGCCTTCATCGCTTTGACCAAGGGGCGCGTGTCGGCGGCGGCCAACGCGTAGAACAGGTTCTGGTTGACCTGAAAATTGAACATCATGTGCATGCGGTCGCCGTCGTCGCCGAAATACTCCAGATCGGTATCCGGGAGCACATTGGCCTCGGCCAGCACGATGCAGTCGCCCTGCCGCCATTGCAGGAATTCGCGGAACATGCGGAGCATGTCGTATTGCTCCTCGGGCTTGCGCACGTCCGGCCCCTTGGTGGCGATGATGAACGGCACCGCGTCCACCCTGAAGCCTGAGACGCCGAGCTGGATCCAGAAGCCCATGATCTTCAGGATCTCGGCCTGCACTTCCGGGTGCGAGGTGTTGAGGTCGGGCTGGAAATCGTAGAAGCGGTGGAAGTACCAGGCCTTCGCCACCGGATCGAAGCTCCAGGTCGATTTCTGCACGCCGGGAAACACCATGCCCTCGTTGGCGCCGGCGGGTTTCTTCTTCGACCAGACGTACCAGTCGCGGTATTTCGAATTCGGGTCCTTGCGCGCCTCCTGAAACCATTGGTGCTCGTTCGAGGTGTGGTTGACGACGAGGTCGATCAGCACCCGGATGCCGCGCTGCTTCGCGCCATGGGTGAATTCGACAAAATCGCCCAAGGTGCCGTAGCGCGGATCGACGCCGTAATAGTCCGAGACGTCGTAGCCGTCGTCGCGCTGCGGCGAGACCTGGAACGGCATCAGCCAGATCGCGGTGATCCCGAGCCCGTGCAGGTAATCGAGCCGGCGCATCAGCCCGGTGAAATCGCCGATGCCGTCGCCATTGGCATCCATGTAGGTGCCGACCGACAGGCAGTAGATTACCGCGTTCTTGTACCAGAGGTCGTTGATCATCCGCCGTCGCCCCGCAGCATAAAAACTAATTTGGGTAAACGCGGCGGCTCGCCCGCCGTCCGATCCCGGCCGGCAGGTTGTGCTCAGCGCGGAGGGCCAGTCCCGGCCCCCTACCCTGTTGGGCCTTCATCGCTGGCCACGGTTTTGCAACAATCGCCACCGGCGAGGAGGGCGGGTAGATGAACAGGCGGCGGGCATTGCGGGTAATCGGACTGGGCGGCGCGATGGCGGCGACGGCGAGACCGTGGCGCGGCCGCGCGGCTGAACTAGATGAGGTAAAGATCGGCACCCCGCTCGTCATCAGCGACGCGCCAATCGTCATCGCCGAGCAGAAAGGCTTCTGCCGCGAGCAGGGCATCCGCACCACGGTGATCAATTTGGTGACCGGCTCGCAGATGGTGGCGCCGCTCGGCACCGGGCAGATCGACATCGCCGCCGCGGCGACTTCCGCGGGCCTCTTTAACAGCGCTGCCCGCGGCATCGGCCTCAAGATCGTGGCCGACAAGGGCTCCAACCTGCCGGGCTACGCCTATGTGTCGCTGCTGGTCCGGAAAGAGCTGGTCGATAGCGGCAAGTTCAAGACGATGAAGGATCTGAAAGGGCTGCGCTGCGCCGAGCCGGGCAAGGGCAGCTCGACCGGCTCGACCCTGAACCAGGCGCTGAAAAGCGCCGGGCTCGCTTATGACGAGGTGACCCATGTCTACAACATGGGCTTCCCGGAGATGGTGACCGCTATGCAGAACGGCGCCATCGATGTCGGGCCGGTGCCGGAGCCGTTCAACACTTTCGCCCGCGAGCAGGGCTTCGGCGTGCGCTTCCCGGCCGATACCTATTATCCGCGCCAAACCATCGCGGTGGTGCTGTACGGCAACGAGTTCATGTCGAAGCGCGCCGAGGTCGCCCGCCGCTTCATGCTGGCGTACCTGAAAGGCGTGCGCTTCTACAATGACGCGATCAAGGACGGGCATTTCGCCGGCCCCAAGGCCGAGGAGTTGATCGAGATGCTGGTCAAGGAGACGCGCTACAAGGACCCGGCGCTGTACCGGAAGGTGGTGCCAAACGGTTGCGACCCGGACGGCAGGATCGATCGGCCGAGCCTGGAAACCGACCTCAAATTCTATCGGGAGAACAAATTCGTCGATAACGATACGATCGGGGTCGCCGACGTGGTGGACGAATCCTACATCGATGCCGCGGTCAAAACCCTCGGTCCCTACAAGCCGGCGTAATCGAGATTATGGAGCCGATATCGAGGCTGGATCCGCAACAAGCGTGCTTCGAGACGCGCCCTTCGGGCGCTCCTCAGCATGAGGTACTCTGGTGGATAACATCAAAGAAGAACCTGATCTTGAGGAGCCCGCGCAGCAGGCGTCTCGAAGGGCGCACCGCAGCGACCCCACTGAAAATCTGAAAGCCATGGCCGTGCCGGAACTCGCACTCGCGCCGAGCACGACCGCGCCGGAGAAGGCCACGGCGAAGATCGAGATCGCCGGGCTGTCGAAAGTCTTCGCGACGCGCACCGGCCCGTTCACCGCGCTCGACACAATCTCGCTCGACATCGCCGGCGGCAGCTTCTGCACGATCGTCGGCCC
>C688J18823_10003416_pt1 | contig 10043 bp, 5 predicted proteins | sample HopSoiMetagenom1_FD_18823 | JGI IMG/M metagenome (IMG submission 18823) | reverse complement strand
AATTTTTGCATCAAATAACATGGTATCAGATTGCTTTTGTATAGATAGGTGCCTCGGCTCGTAGCGCACGATCCAATCAAGGTCAGCACTTTCACTGTGCCAGCTATTTTCAGACAACATGGCCTTTAAATTATTCAATGAATCGAAAAAGTTAACATCAAATAAGATGAACCTGTTGTCTTCTGAGCTTCTTTTAACTGTTATTATATCAAAATCATCTACCACTAAAATCCGTGGAGTATTTACGAATTTGCATTTTCCAACATTAATTGTGATGTCTGAAGAATGTACTGTAAAAGCATCGAGTTGATGTTCTTTATTATAAGGACTGAGTTTTGCATTTCGCAGCAGATCTTCTTCTAAATCGTTATCATGATACTTGTTCCTATGAATTGGACAAAGCGCTACCATGTTTTCAGGAATGAAAACTTCCTTATCCTGTTGAATAATGTCTACATACACCAAAACAGGACAGCCACAAATTATACAGCCATACAATGCTTCTTTTCTTAACTGATTCTCAATCTGTATTGGAGGATTCCTCGTTATCATACGATATCATTGCTAATTTAATGAACTGGGGATGACAATATAAATTGATATTTGTTGAGTTGAGGAAATTTCGATCGGTAATGGAGTATGCCAATTTGTACGATATATATTTTTAGCGCTTATCTACAAGCAAAAGTAAGGAATAGAGTAGAATGATCAAACTATGATATTAGTATCGGTTATATTAAGATTAAAGGATTAGAACTGTTGTAACTTCATTCCACATTTAGAAGATCCAGTTCCACACCATCTGATCGATTCTGAATAACACGTACTGAACTGTACAAGTGTATTCTCTATTCGTTGGGAAGTTCATATTATAAGATAATCACTCCGAATAAAGTCATGTGTTATTTCAGCAATCAAATCGTTTTTAGCATTATAATGCGCCTATCTTTGCATATCAGAGGAAATCTTTAACTGGGCCCTGCAGTTGCGATTCTTTAGAGTTGTATTCAGCCATGAAATGAACTTATCTTCAAACTTTTTCCCTTTAGACCCATCTACTCCTTGCAGATTACACTCGTAGATCTTTTCGACAAACTGGCCAGAAAGAAATAATTTTGCAAATGACCATCCAGCACTCGTAAGCGGAGGATCAATCGCAAAGACTTCCATACTCTCAAGATTACATATTTTTTGATACTTGGCCAAAAGCGATGTGGCGATGTAAGAATCAGCTTCGAAATACATGGACTGAGTTTGAAAGTCGAGGATAAATGTCGAAAGAGGCTCCATTAGAGATGCAACATATTTTATCCTACAATATCTTATAAATTGTGAGAGGTTCTATACACATTGAAGAGTCAGCTGTATATATCCATAGAAGCCTTGGAACGCTGCATTTGAACTGTCTCTATTTAAGCAAAGAAAATAAAACTATCACAGCACCTAGTAAAGTACTATGTAAGGTTACTAGAAGAAGACCAAATAGACTCCTGTATATTTTTCATCTACTCTAAGGTCGTTCTTTTATTCTTGGGTATACAGTGCAGATTGATAGATTATGCCTCAGATTCGCAATGGCGAAGTTCACATCATCAGGCGGACATCCGGGAATTGCTATTGATAATACAACCATCGAGAATAAATAAACGAATTTGATAAAATAAGGATACTAGATTTTTGAGTGTAGGCAAATTTAATACTGTATACTCTATGCTTCACAACGAGCACTATTATCCTTCATTAATAATTGTCATTTATTGCTAATAACAATAGCTTATTATTTATTCTAGAATGGTTGTATGTCAAGTATCCGGATAAACACGGTTTTGTTATATATGGTCGACAGTTAAGTAATATTCAGCTACTCCCATAGATCTGGGATGTGATTTGAATACAATAATTAGATCACTCTCCAGAATAAGAAATCATATAAAATAGGATCCATATCATTCGCTATGTTATACAATAAATTATTAATCCGCTTACAGAATCTGATACAAATGGAAGGACAGAGTGTCTGGGAGGGAATTATCGATGACCGTTGAGATGAAATCGAGACTAAAACAGTTAATTCAAGAAAGATGTATCAAAGTACTTGACCGATCTATCACGTTATCGAGCGGAGAGACAACTTACTATTATTATGATATAAAGGGATTGTTCAATGGAGAAGGACTAAATTTAGTTGGAGAGTTATTACTAACAGAAGTTTTAAAGTTTAACCCAAAGTCAGTAGGAGGATTAGAAGTTGGGGCTATTCCATTGATTTCAGTCATTGTAGCTTTGGGCTATACTAGTTATACTAATCGTAGAGGCCCATCTGGATTCTACGTAAGAAAATCAATAAAGGAACACGGGTTGCAAAAGAAGATTGAAGGAACCTTACAGGATCCCGTTGTGATAGTCGAAGACGTTATGACTACAGGCAGTAGTATCAGAATGGCAATAGATGCTGTGAAGGAACAAGGTGCATCAGTGAGCGGGGTAGTTTGCGTAGTAGACCGACAAGATCCGAGAAATATAATAAAAGATAATATCCCCTGTTCATCCCTATTTACCCATTCAGAATTTGAGAATTTTATTGAACAATTGCTCTCCAAATAGATGCTTAACCCAAAAAAAATGTCGCATTTATGACGTAATTGATGTATAAATAAATTCTTTGCAAGCTGAAATTGATCCGGCTCATATCCCACATATTCAATTGGTTTCAAATGCAATATTCATTATCTAAGTTGATATGGTACCAGATAATAGTTCTGGCATAATAAATGATAAATCTCTATGACAACAATCAAGGTTTTCTCAATTTAGCTAACCTATTCACTATGAGTAGCTCGTCTTAACAATTAGAGAAATAATGTGTATAGTTTAGAATGATAGGGGGTTTTGCAAGGCCATGTGAACTAATACAAACCTTATGCGAACTGAAGCATTCCATGGTTAGAAAAGACATATAAGATAACACAACCGTTTAGTAACCCACGTACGAACCAATAGATTCATACTGTCGCTGGCGATGCTGGCTTTTGAATTCAGTCCAACAATCCACCTTGTGTATGCGACCGAACTTCAACCAGCGACCGTTATAATATTTATAATATCATGAAAAAATATGATGGTATTATTTACCTCTTACATCGTGAGAAGATAAAGTACACATAACTTCTTAAGGTAAAGATTTTGATCCTTTCCTCATCATTTAAACTAGTTTAGGTAAGATATGCATTAGTACTGATCACGACAGCTGAAGTTGTTTGTATACCGGCTTCGGCTTGCTCTCATACAATTACAAACCTAAACAATACTAATCACGCATTTTCGAGAACAATTCCGATACTAACGCTCGTATTAGAACCAGTCATAGTTGCTGGGCATGACAAACGTCACTTTAGAGGAGGTAATTCCTTAGTAGAACTTCATGTAATATGTTATATTGGAATCATTGTGGATAAGTTAGAAAGTGACTGAAGAATAATAATAATGTGTCATAGAGGATTTGAAAATTGAGACTCAATAGCCTTTGTCGTTCCAATAGCTGAAGATTTTATTCAGTAAATAGGTTTTGGAACCCACGATAATATCGTTGATTCTTTAATGGTCTATGATATCCTGCCACAGACTATAACTTTGTATGATATTCAAATTGATTTCTCAATACTAATAATTTTGCTTCTCTCTATTTTTCATCGCCTTACCAGAGTGTTTTACGTAGTTTAGCTCAAATTCTTCATGTGGTAACATGCCATGATGATTGAATGGAATTTAACAATAAATATATAGATTGACCGCTTCAAGTTTGCAAGTATATGGTCTTTTATCTACCGTAGTCCTGTACCAAACTTTGATTTTCAAACAGTTACCAATTATTGCCGTTATAGGGCTATACTAAATCATAGATCAAAAGCTATGTTGTCAGGTAGCGATGTCTGGTACGTTATTGCTTATATACTAACTAGCTTCAATTTTTTATACATTCATCTGTTTTCTAGAAAGAGTTCCAACTAGTGGGTTTATAAGATATGGTAACGTACATTTTAGCCATATCGCAGCTCGAATGTAGAAAGGAACTACTATTTCTAATCGTGGGGAGCACGATGCCGAAATAACAGATCTCGATACGGTCTTTGGATTTAGCATTAACCCGGTATAATTTGGGATACGACCTGGGAAAAATTTGTTATTAAAAAAGTTAGTTTTCACGCCTATTGGACTGACTACAGTTATACCAACTCCAGTTCCATGCAATTCGTGGTGGAGGGATTCAGAAAAACCTAACATAGCATATTTTGAGGCGCAGTAAGCAGCCATGCCAGCAACTCCAAAACTAGCGGCAACAGAAGCAATATTTACTATATGACCGGTACGCCTCGACAGCATAGAATTTAAGAACACCTTAGTACAATACACCATCCCAAAATAGTTTGTATGCATGATTGCTTCTATTTCGTCTATCTCTTGCGTTCCTACATATCTAAGTGCCCCAAACCCTGCATTATTAACCAGTATGTCAATCCTGCCTAATTTTTGCAGCAGATCACTTCCCATTGCTATTACCTCCTGTCTTCGAGAGACATCGCATACATATGGAATTACGTCTGGTCCTTTTGTTTCTCTTGATCCATGGAATATCGTTTGCTCAATCATTCTTTGAAGTTCTATCAATTTTGGTTCAGTACGAGCTATTATGATTATCTTAGAGGCGCCGCCCATTGCAAAATCCATTGCGACCTGTCGTCCAATACCCGATGAAGCACCTGTTATTACTACAAACTTTCCTCTAAATTTTTTTCGAATGCGTTTCTCACCTAGAGCGTTATCAGTTGGTGTTGTCAATTAACTTCACTAATTATACTCACATAGTGGGCTTAATCATTCTTCCAACATTGAGAATGATAAAGTGATTAATCAGGATCTCTTTCATTTTGATTTTGTTATGCTTCCTTGTTTCTGTTGTGTTGTATCTGATGGACAATAATGAAGTATTAATATATTTTTTATACTGGAAAGGGGCCCTTAAGAGTGTCGTATCGCGATTTATCAAAAATGGTGATCTAAATTTACATTAATTTTTAGAAATAATTACGTTCATGTCAAATGCGGCCAAAGGCTAGGGACATTAGTTGACAACATATCAATTGCACACCTCTTACACATAATGGATAACTAGTGGATTCTAATCTTGTATTGATTCTAGCTGCCAGTCTGTGCATCAATTGGTGGATATCTTGCAAGTGACTCCTAGTGGGACCTGAAAGTCAAAGACTAAGTGATGTGTATGGAATGGATTATCAGGAAAAGACATCGAGTTAGGTACGTAATTATTATGGTTTCGACTCCCTGTCTAATGTTCATTATGGGATTACGGAGGTTTGAAAACACATCATAATATTTTTTATTAGTCCAATTGGATTAGGGCATGCAACTAGAGATATCGCCATTTTGGAATGCCTTCAGCGCTTAGGCATGAGAAAACCACTAGCCGTCAGTGGGTTAAATGCATACAAAATGGTTTCTTCACTTGGATATAAAGCATATAACGTTTATCATCCTAGTGGGTTTACTGTAGATGATAACATGAGACTTCGAAATACCTCGATATGGATCTTAAAGTATGTTAGGTATTATAGAAAGTGCAAATCAATTGCCAGACGGATTGTACAATTAAATGAAGGACTTATAGTCAGCGACGAAGACTTTGCATCTATTTCAGTTGGAAATGAAATGAAACGGAAACGAATTTTTATAACTGACATAGTTAAAACCTCGTTTATTAAAACACCATTACTCTCTTTATTAGAGTCTAAGATGAATAGGTCTATGCAACATTTGATAAAAGGCTGTGATTATGTCGTAATTCCAAGTCATGGTGACGATAAAGACAATATATCACATGTTGGTCCTATAGTGAGGAACTTGACTACGCCAGACAGATCGGAATTAAGAAAAAGATTTGGAATGAATAAAAGGACCATAGTTGTCAGCATTGGTGGAACTAATTCAGGTAGATATTTGATCAATAAAGTGATAAAAGTTCATCAAAAGCTCCGAAAAAGACTTGATACAGACTTATTTATCTTTTCAGGGCCTTCTTTGAAGCTTATTGAGTCAAATGATGAATTCAGGAATGTTGGCTTGGTTGAAAATTTACACGAATATATTTATGCTTCAGATCTTTTGATATCCCTTGCAGGAAAGTCAACGATTGACGAATCCTGTGTTTATGGCACACCAGGGATTTTCATTCCTATCAAGAACCATTTTGAACAGGAAGAAAATGCGAGATTGATGGGATATAAATATGAGGATATATTTGCATTAGAATCTTTGATAGAAGACAAAATTACCACGGCTAAAGCTAGACCTGGCTTTAATGCAGATCAAAATGGGGCTCAGAAGGCAGCTAATATCATCGCTAAGATTGCCAAGTGATTGTCAATTTGTAGATAAAGTCCTAGACCTGTTCTTACGATGATTTACTTGCAAATTAAGTGAATAACTTCGGCACGAGAATATGGAAGCATTATTTTGAAGGTCGTTGACCAAACCCGATCACCACTCTTTTTTTGTGGAACCTACACGGAAATTCTGATGAGGAATTGAATGCAATATCGCGATAATTCATATCGTACAATATTTCGAAGTACCGCTTAATGCCATAACCAGAAGAGTTCTGATTTCGAAGTTCGAAGTTATATATTCAGTTAATTGTTCGGAAATGTAACTTCCTTCGATTTGATCCTCTGGTTAATGGCCAGATATTACTTGATAAATCGCCGGACAAAATCCAACTTGCACTTATTCAGATATACGCTCGTGTCAAAATTCGAAGGACCACTTTGTTGCAGCTTGCTATGCTTATTTTCATACCTAATATGGTAGTATGTCAGTGTATACTTGAATTGACTAAAAAATGAATTCTAGACCAGCGATAATAGCTTTATCAAATTAGTACTCTATCTATCCAGGCTCCTGACCAAGGATTGGTCAATTCACTAGATAACCAGCAAACGCTAACTGCACTAAGAATATGTAACGTATGATAAGCTGCCACTGCGTCGAGATTTCTCCAATTCGGCTTGTGCAAGTATATGAAACAACACATAATTGAGGATATGTTCTTTACTAATTAAGGATTGATCTCTTTAATTACGGTGACCGTATTTGAATCAGAATTCGCAACATATATGCTATTATTTATTGGGTTATATGCTAGCCCGATTGGCGTTCTTCCTACCAGTATTGTATTAGCGACAGTGTTCGATGAACTATTTATCACAGAGATTGTACCGGATACAGAGTTAGCAACATATACTTTACCGTTCTCTGGATTATATGCTATGCCGCTGGGCCCGGCGCCTACGGGAATTACACCTACTACGCGATTGGTGGTCGTATTAAGAATAGACACGGTGTTTGAACCGGCGTTACTCACATAGACTAGCCCGTTAGCCGAGTTGTAGACTGAAGCTGATGGCAAAACTCCGCCCGAAGACACTGTCTTTACTGCGCTATTGGTCGAACCATTAATTATAGATATAGTATTTGTCCCCTTGTTACTGATATAAATCCCATCGTTATCGGGGTCGTATGATACAGAAGACGGGTTAAAGAATCCCGAGAGGTATCCTTTTACTTGGTTGTTGGTACCATTAATTACTGATACGGTGTTAGAACCTGTGTTGATTGTATACACCGTATTATTTATGGAATTTATGCCTATACCACTAGGACTGTTACCCGGAGATTTGCCTACTTGAATAGAATTTACTACCTTGTTGACAGTACCGTTAACTACGGATAAAGTATTAGATAAAAGATTAGCGATATAGGCAAGACCGTTGGCAGAATTGTATGCGACAGCCTGAGGGTTCTTTTCTACAGGAAGAGAACTTGTTATAGTGTTAGTAGTACTATTTATTATTGACACGGTGCCAGTTGTATTGAATTTACCATAGTTTGTCACAAAGACATTACCGCTAGAAGTATCCGTTGTAACCCCATACGGCGAAGAAAAGCCAGTTATATTAGTTACTAATGGTCTATTAACTATAATAGGCGAAGACCTGGATGTACCCTCGTTAGTTATTATGCAGACCTTTGTTTGTCCTGACCTTATATTACCCTCACAGTCAGCGGAATAGTCTACGGTATATCCTGATTGGCTCTTTTCAGTTACTCTATAGCTGCCAGGATAAATCGAGACTGAAATGCCACTATCTGACTTTCCATCAAATGATCTAGGTGAAGGATTATTTCCATGTACCGTGATGGTGAAGTCCGATGGCCTTTTGTTCAAAGACCCTTGCAGACTATTATCTACGTTTTTTATAACTATTAATTTCGATGTTGGTCCAGGTTCTTGATAGACATTTGTAATATTGCACTTGATAGAATTAGGATTAGCATTCGCATTTCCTGAACAATCTTTTGAATAGTCAGTGGTATAGCGAGAGGTGGGACCAGTTTCTGTAACACTATACCTACCCGGCTTCAATTCTACATTTGTTCCAGACGAACTTCCATGGAAGGAATTAGGAGAGGGATTATTTCCATGTACGGTAATGGTGAAGTCTGATGGCCCTTTGGTGCCTCCACCATCATTAATTACCTTTTTAGTGACTATTAACTTTGATAGCAGGCCTGGAACGAATGGATTATACTTGTTCGTGATAATACAGTTATTTGTCTCGCCTGCCTTGATAACTCCATTGCATTCCGTTGAATAGCTCGGAGTATACTTACCAGGCACGAATTCTGAGGATACTGGACCCTGTTCCAATACTTGATAATTTCCTGGATTTAGTGTTACTGTAGAGCCAGCTGAATTTCCGGGAAATGATTGTGGAGAGGGATTATTTCCATCGACATTAATTGTAAAATCTGATGGCCTTTTGTTGCCTCCACCATCATTAACTACCTGTTTAGTAACTACTATTTTTCCGGTGGGTGGGACAGGCTTATTGTACACATTAGTTATCGTACAATTCCTCTCCTGGTCTGGACTTATTGAACCAGAACATCCTGATGATGGATTTGAAGTATAACCAGTTGGGCCAGTTTCTGTAACCGAATATCTACCCTTGTTTAATTCAACTGATGTGCCGGAAGAGCTGCCAGGAAATGATTGTGGAGAGGGATTATTTCCATCGACATTAATTGTAAAATCTGATGGCCTTTTGGTGCCTCCACCATCATTAACCATAATTTTTTTGACTTTAAGAGTACCAGTTCCACTATTTGTCGGTGCATCAGGTACCAAAGGCGGTGACGTCGACGGCGGCCCAGTCTCATTTCGTAATTGATTATTTCTAGATCTGGATCCTCGATCTTCTCCTATGCCTGAGGGAGTCCCAGGTATCTTTCGGTCAGAAGATTTTGCAAAGCTCATCGTATAAACGCCGTTACTCGTGAGAGTGGATATCAGTATGATAACAGAAACCGAAAAGACTAGTAGCAGTTGGACAAACCAGTTTATTTGCGAACGCGAACCAGACATATATGTTATTCTCCGCTATAACAGAGCTTATTAATAAACTTGTTTTAATACTTACGGTCTATAGTTGATTTATCATGTTTTACCCCCCTTGATTTTTCGAGATCGTGATAAGTTGTGGGATTGGTGCTTAATTTTCTTGCTTTGTTCTAGTTTCAGCTGACACAAATATGTCTAAAATTGCTATCCACGAGACTATTCATTCTAAGGCACACACGGCAAACATCTTATTTCCTGACAAGGAAATAATTTGATCGTATTTCATAGACTGATAATGTAATTTTTATTGTCTGTAGCCTAACCTAATTTTGTTTCCATCTAGAGTATTTACTTGTACCGGCTATGAATCAGACTATGATGAGAATTGACAATACTAAACCAGTGGCGCTTCATTCTACGAAACCTATGGAAACGATTTGTAATGACATTTCATAATGGCATGTCAAAATGAGGGAGTATGAAGTCCATGCAGAGTTAATGGTTAATGGTAATGACAGATAACTGTTTTTGAGCGATTACAATAGTTCAAAGACCAATTTTTCATCAC
>C688J18823_10003415_pt1 | contig 10044 bp, 10 predicted proteins | sample HopSoiMetagenom1_FD_18823 | JGI IMG/M metagenome (IMG submission 18823) | reverse complement strand
CAGGGCCACCCTCTCCCCGCAAGCGGGGCGAGGGTCACGAGGGCTCGCGCAGCGCGAGCCACACGGACAGGGCCCTACGTCGTCGCTTCGAGCAGCTCTTCTTCCGCCTCGTCCTCTTCGCGCACACGGTTGTGCAGCAGGCACGCGATCACGGTGATAGGCAGGGTGACGAGGAGGGCGAGCACCAGCCCGAGGAAGCTGCGGCGGATGTCGCCGCTGCGCTGGATGGTCGTCGTCGGCGCTTCGGTCACCGAGTAGATCTGCGATGACGGATTGATCGTGCGCGAAAGGATCTGATCGATCTCGCTCAGCTGCGCGGCCAGGCCGCGGCTCTCTTCACGGATCTGTTCGACGTCCGCAGTTACCTGCGCGGCCGGCAGCTGCTGACTCGCTGCCGGCGCGTGGCGCATCAGGTCGAGCATCTCCTTGTCGTACTCCACCGCCTGCTGTGTGGGAATCACGTCCAGCGTCGCCCTCTGATAATCGTCGGCGATCTTCTGGCGGTATTTGATCTCGTCCGCCTGATTCGACATGGCGACGAGGCGGTCGAGGAACGAATCGTTCACCATCGGCGTGACCGTCTCCGCTGATTTCGGCTGTGTGCCCTGCGTGACCATCGTGCCCTGCTCGACGGCATTCGGTCCGCTGTTCGTGTAGACGGTGAGCGCGGTGCGGATTGCTTCGCCGCGCTGCTGCAGCTCTTTCAGCCGCAGCTCGTCGTACGTCAGCTGATTCTCGAGGAACTGGACCATCACCGCCGGATTTCGGATCAGGCCGCCGTTGCGGATTTCGGCGAGGAGCGGCTCGACGCGGAAGCGGAGCGTGTCGTCGAGCCGCATACGGAGCTCGATCAGCGACATTTTTTTCGACGGAGTGCGGATCAGCGTCGCGCCGGGGACATGCTCCATCTCCACCACGTTTTTCAGCAGGCGCGAGATGTTCAGGCGCAGCACGAGCAGCGAGATCATCGGATCGTTCTTGTCGGCCGATGTCACGGTCAGGATGTCGGGCGAGAGGATGGCCAGCGGATAGTCGAAGAGCCGCTGTGTTTTTTCCGCGTCGTTGGCCCAGGTCACGAGGATGTCGGAGAGGACCTTGCGCACGAGGTTCTCGGGCACCGAGCCCTGAACGCGCGCGTACGTGAGCGCGAATTCGTTTTTGCCGAGGCTTTCGCGCTTCGCGTCGAACTCGCGAAAGATGCGGTCGCGGTCGACGGGGGTGAGCTTCGGATCGGCCAGGCGGGCCTGATAGTCGGCGTTCAGCCGCTCCAGCGCGGTGTTCGACTCGAGCACGATGATCGACTGCGCGAAACGGTCGAATGGCTGAAAGCGGCCCAGCTCATTGGCCTGGTAGACCTTCCGCAGCACCGGCGTGGAGATCATCGTCGACGCATTGAAGGCCGCGCCGTTCGGATAGATGCCCTTATCGGCGCCGGTGAAGTTCAGGCGGAAGCGGAGCATCGTGGCGGTCTGCGACGGTTTGGCGACCATGTACGCGACCACGCCGAGGATGTAGATGATGGCCACCGAGAGGAGGGTCAGGACGATGACCGGCATGTAGCGACGCAACGTGTGCATCAGGTGCGCGATCGAGACGGGCTGATCGGCCGTCTCGGCCGTGTGATCGATTGTTGCGCGCGAATCCATCGATGGCTCCTCCACTTCGTGATGCGAATTCGGGGAAGAATAACAGCAGCACGGAATGATATGCTGTTCAACCGTTGAACAACCTGCCCGGCCATACCCTCAGCGATGAAGTCCGCTACCGGCTGCTCACCTATCTGGCCGAGCATCCGGAGACGACGCAGCGCGAGCTCGCGGATGCCCTCGCCGTCAGTCTCGGCAAGGCGCATTACTGCCTCAACGCGCTCGTCCGCCGCGGCCTGGTGAAGATGCGGAACTTCCGCAGGAGTCCGAACAAGGGCGCGTATGTCTACGTCCTCACACCGAAAGGGATCGAGGAGAAGGTCAACGTCACGTACGCGTTTCTGAAGCGGAAGATGGCCGAGTACGACGACCTGAAAGTGGAGATCGAACGTCTGTCCGCCGAGGTACGGTCCTTTGATGCGCGGCGGCAGTCGGACAAGGTGAACGGATGATTTTTGTAACCGGCGCAGCCGGCTTCATCGGCTATCACGTCGCGCGGCGGCTGCTCGAGCGCGGCGAGGATGTCATCGGCATCGACAACGTCAACGACTACTACGATCGCGCGCTCAAGGAAGCGCGGCTAGGGCTGCTCGAGCCGTTCGAATGTTTCCGCCTCGTGCGCGCCGACATCGGCGATCGCGACGCGATGGAGAAGCTGTTCGCGGAGCATCGTCCGCAGCGCGTCGTGCATCTCGCGGCGCAGGCCGGCGTCCGTTACTCGCTGACCAATCCGTTCGCGTACACGCGCAGCAACATCGACGGATTCCTCACCATCCTCGAGGGCTGCCGTCATCAGCAGGTCGAGCATCTCGTGTTCGCATCATCGAGCTCCGTCTACGGCGCGAATACGCGGCAACCGTTCTCCGAGCACGACAACGTCGACCATCCCGTCTCGCTCTACGCCGCGACGAAAAAGGCAAACGAGCTGATGGCGCACACGTACTCGAGCCTCTTCGGCGTGCCGGCGACCGGCCTCCGCTTCTTCACGGTTTACGGACCGTGGGGCCGTCCCGACATGGCGCTGTTCAGGTTCACGCGCGGCATCCTCGCGGGCGAACCGATTCCCGTCTTCAATGAAGGACGGATGATCCGCGACTTCACGTTCATCGACGACATCGTCGAAGGCATCATCCGCGTGCTCGATCACCCCGCCGCGGCCGATCCGTCGTGGACCGGCGACGATCCCGATCCGGCGCGCAGCTACGCGCCGTGGCGCGTGTTCAACATCGGCAACAACAATCCGGTGCAGCTGCTCGAGTACATCGGCGTGATCGAGGAGTGTCTCGGCAGGAAGGCGCAGCTCGATCTGCTGCCGATGCAGCCGGGCGACGTGCCGTCGACGATGGCCGACGTGAGCGAGCTGGAAAAAACGGTCGGGTTCCGGCCGGCGACGACGGTCCGCGAAGGCGTGCGCCGCTTCATCGACTGGTATCGCGAGTTCTACAAGGTATGAGCAGAAAGCGCGCACCGAACCGTGCTTTGATCACGGGAATCACCGGCCAGGATGGCTCGTATCTCGCCGAGCTGTTGATCGAGAAGGGCTACGAAGTGCACGGCCTGATCCGCCGGTCGTCGTCGTTCAACACGGCGCGTCTCGAATCGATCTATCAGGATCCGCACGAAGAGGATCGCCAGCTCGTGCTGCATTACGGCGATCTGAACGATGCATCGTCGCTGAATCGCATCCTGCGGGTCGTCGATCCGGACGAGATCTACAACCTCGGCGCGCAGAGTCACGTCAAGGTCTCGTTCGATACGCCCGATTACACCGGCGAGATCACCGGCCTCGGTGCGACGCGACTGCTCGAAGCGATTCGCGAGATGCAGATCCGGCCGCGCATCTACCAGGCATCGTCGAGCGAGATGTTCGGACTCGTGCGCGAGACGCCGCAGAACGAGCGCACGCCGTTCTATCCGCGCAGTCCGTACGGCGTGGCGAAGGTCTACGCGTACTGGATGACGGTGAACTACCGCGAGGCGTACGACCTCTTCGCGGTCAACGGAATCCTGTTCAACCACGAGTCGCCGCGGCGCGGAGAGACGTTCGTCTCGCGCAAGATCACGCGCGCGGTGGGACGCATCAAGTACGGATTGCAGGACACGCTCTACCTCGGCAACCTCGACGCGAAACGCGACTGGGGCTACGCGAAGGACTACGTCGAAGCGATGTGGCTGATGCTGCAGCACTCCGAGGCGCAGGATTTCGTCATCGCCACCGGCGAGACGCACACCGTCCGCGATTTCTGTACGCGTGCGTTCGCCGCGGCCGGCATCGAGCTCGACTGGCGCGGCGACGGACAACACGAGCAGGGTGTCGATCGCGCAGACGGCGCGGTCCGCGTCTGCATCGACCCGCGCTATCTCCGTCCGACGGAAGTCGATCTGCTCCTCGGTGATGCGGGCAAAGCGCGCGAGCTTCTCGGCTGGAGTCCGAAGACAGACTTCCAGAAGCTCGTCGAATTGATGACTGAATCCGACCTCCGCCTGGCGGCCGACGAAGCCCATCTGAGGAATGCGCGATGAGCGAGCACGTTCCCGCGCCGGCCGTGATGCCGCTCGATCGCGAGGAGTGGCGGAAGCAGATCAACCTCTCCAACTTCGTCAACTCGTACTACCAATATCGCGATGTCGTTTCATGCGGCGATGGGAAGCGCATCCTGGTCATCGGACCGGGACAGGGTCTCGATACGGCGGTCTTCAAGTGGCTCGGATATGACGTCACGACGTTCGACATCGACGCGACGTTCGAGCCCGATCACATCGGCAGCGTGCATTCGATGACCATGTTCGGCGATAAGGCGTTCGACGTGGTGATCGCCTCGCACGTGCTCGAGCACCTCGCCATTCCGTATCTCGACATCGCGCTCGGCGAGCTGGCGCGCGTCGCGAAATTCGCCGTCGTCTATCTGCCGGTCGCGGGACGGCACGTGCAGTTGCGATTGATTCCCGCGTTGAAGGCGATCGATCTCTCGCTGCACTTCGATGTGCGCAACTGGTTTCAGAAGCCGGACGGCGTGACGCCGCGCTATTGCAGCGGCCAGCATTTCTGGGAGATCGGGATGCGCGGCTTCCGCGTGAAAGACGTCGAGCGGCGGCTGGCGCAGCGATTCGAGATCCTGCGCTCGTATCGCAATCACGACTGGCCCATCAGCTACAACTTCGTCCTGCGAGCACGATGAGCGACTTCTGGACGAGCAGGACGGTCCTGCTGACCGGCGGCAACGGATTCCTCGGCGGATTCATCCGCGACCGCCTGGTGCGCGAGCATCCTGCGGCGATCCTGACGCCGCGCGCGTCCGAGCTCGACCTGCGCGACGCGCATGCGATCCGCGCGTATCTCGCGGCGAAGCGTCCGAACCTCATCATTCACGCGGCCGCGGTCGTGGGCGGCATCGGTGCGAATCGAATGCATCCCGGCCGCTTCTTCTACGAGAACGCGATCATGGGCATTCAGCTCATCGAGGAAGCGCGGCTCGCCGGCGTCGAAAAATTCGTGCAGCTCGGAACCATCTGCGCGTATCCGAAGTTCGCGCCCGTTCCGTTTCGGGAGGACGACCTCTGGAACGGATATCCGGAGGAGACGAACGCGCCGTACGGCGTGGCGAAGAAAGCGCTGCTCGTGCAGTTGCAGGGCTATCGCGAGGAGTACGGTTTCAACGGCATTTTTCTCCTGCCGGTCAATCTGTACGGACCGCGCGACAACTTCGATCTGCAGACCAGTCACGTCATTCCGGCGATGATCCGCAAATTCGCCGGGGCAAAAGAGCGCGGCGATCGGGAAGTCGTGTTGTGGGGCGACGGCTCGCCGACGCGCGAGTTTCTCTACGTCGAAGATGCCGCGGAAGGAATCGTCCTCGCCGCCGGGCATTACGACAAATCCGATCCGGTGAACCTCGGCCGCGGCGAAGAGATCTCCATTCGCGATCTGGCGGATCTGATCCGCACTCGGACGGGATTCGAGGGCGAGATCGTCTGGGACACGAGCAAGCCGAACGGTCAGCCGCGGCGCCTGCTCGACATATCGCGTGCGGAGCGCGAGTTCGGATTCCGCGCGCAGACGCCGTTCGCCGAAGGCCTCGAAAAAACCATCTCGTGGTACGCGGAGAACCGCACCGCGTGACCGTCATCAAGCGCAACGCGATGGCGAACTTCGCGGGCCGGATCTGGTCGAACGTCCTGTCGATCGCATTCGTGCCGGTCTATCTGCACTTCCTCGGAGTGGAGGCGTATGGACTCGTCGGATTCGCCGCGACGCTGCAGGCGATCCTGATCCTGCTCGACGTCGGATTCGGCGCCGCGATGCTGCGCGAGCTGGCGCGGCTCTCCGCAATTCCGGGCTCCGCGCGCGAGCAGCGCGACACCGTGCGCACGCTGGAGCTGATCTACGCGGCGATCGCATTTGCGGGCGGCTCCGCGGTGTCGCTGCTCGCGCCGCTCATCGCCACGCGCTGGGTTCATCCGCAGCATCTTTCGAATCAGGCCGTCACCACGTCCATCCGCATCATCGGACTGATGATGGCGATGCAATACCTGTACGTCCTGTACGAAGTGGCGCTGATGGCGCTGCAGCGTCAGGTCTTCGCCAACATGATTCTCGCCGTCAGCGGAACAGTGCGCGCGGGAGGCACCGTCCTCGTGCTCTGGCTCTTCTCGCGCACGATCCAGGCGTTCATGCTGACGCAGGCGCTGACGTGGGTGGCGGCGATGGTGGTGATGCGCACCGTGTTGTGGCGGAGCATGCCGCGCGCCGAGGAGCGGGCGACGTTCCGGCGATCGATCGTGTCGGTGCTCTGGAAGTACGCGGCCGGCACGTTCGGCATCGCATTGTCGACGGCGATTTTTTATCAGATCGACAAAGTGCTGCTGAGCCGCATGCTCACGCTCACCGTCTTCGGCTACTACATGCTCGCGCAGAGCGTGGCGGGCGTGCTCTGGTCGGTGGTCAGTCCGATCAGCAATGCGGTCTTTCCGCGGCTTTCGCAGCTCGCCGTGCTGAACGAAGACGCGGAATTGCGGACGCTCTATCACGGCGCCGCGCAATCGATGACCGCGCTGCTCGTTCCGCTCGGAATCGTCCTGGCGTTTTTCTCGTATGACGCAATCCTCATCTGGACGCACGATCCGGTGGTCGCGTCGAATGCCGCGCCGATCGCGGCGTTTGCATCGATCGGCATCGTCGCCATCGGCCTCGCCGACGTGTCGCATTACCTCCGCCTCGCGTACGGATGGGTCTCGCTGTCGCTGAAAACGAAACTGATTCTGCTCGCGGCGATGTTGCCGGTGCTGCTCCTGGCGATCTTTCACTACGGCGCGATCGGCGCCGCGTGCGGCTGGGCGGCGGTGAATGTCGCGTATCTCGTGGTGACCGTTCCGATCACGCACCGCCGTCTGCTGCGCGGTGCGTTCGCCGATTGGGCGATCACCGACACCATCATTCCGACCGCTGCCGCCGTGGCTGTTGCGGCGCTGGCGCGAATGGTGATTCCGCGCGACGGACCGATGCTGCTGCACCTGGCGCAGGTGGCGGCCGCGGGCCTGCTCGTGCTGGCCGCGACGGCGCTCAGTGCGCCGATCGTCCGGCGTTTTCTCTTTGCGCGGGTGAGCCGTATGAATCAGACGCTGCGGGTGACGGCGCGATGAGCGCGGGACGCCTCGACGCCTATCCGCGTCTGCAGCGTTTCTCGCGCGCGCTGCTCCGCATCGCGATGTATCTCCGCCGTCCGCGCAAGCTCCTCGCGCAGCTTCGCTATACGCTGCTCCTCGGACGCTGCGGACGCAATTGCGATTTCGAGAGCGACATGCTCATCCGCAATCCGCGCAACGTGTCGATGGGCGATCGCTGCACGTTCTCCGCATTCGTCGTCCTCGACGCACACGACCGGATCACGATCGGTAACGACTGCATGTTCGCGTTGCGGGTGACGGTCTCGACCGCGACACACGATTACGAAAACACGCCGATGAACCGCGAAACGCTCACGCGGCCGGTGGTCATCGGCAACGACGTTTGGTTCGGAGTCGGCGCGACCGTGCTGCCGGGAGTGACGATCGGCGACGGTGCGGTGATCGGTGCGCAGGCACTGGTGACGAAGGACGTACCGCCGCGCGCAATCGTCGTCGGTATTCCTGCGCGCATTGTGAAGTACCGCGAACCGGGGGAGAAAGCAGCTCGATGAAAATCGCTTACGCATTCAATAAGAAGGGAACCGAGGAGCAGTTCTGGACGAAGGAGATCGCGGGAGCGTCGACGGAGCGCCATCAGTTCATTCCCTTCAATGACTTCAAGTATGTCGAGCCGATGAGCTACACGCGCGCTCAATTGCTCGACAACCTCTATTACGACCGCCATCCGGGATTGATGCAGATGTACGACGAATTTCGCGCTCTCGTGGAGCGCGAACGGCCCGATGCGGTGATCGTCGACAACATGCTGCCGTTTCATCCCGACTTTCTGCGCACGCTGCCGCTGTACAAGGTCATGCGCACGTCGGACGGCCCGCTCAGCGCATACGACCGCGATTTCGCATACGCCCATGCGTATGACCACGTCCTGTACCACAGTCCCGCGTACAGCCGGGACATGGGCATGGCCGAAAAGCTCCGTTATGTGGGCAAGGACAATATCGACTTCTGGCCGTTCGCCGTATTCGACGCTGCATTCGACACGACGAAAACAGACGAGACGATCCTGGCCGGCGAGCGCGACATCGACGTCATCTTCATCGGCTTTCCGTATCGCAACAAACTGCCGCTGATGTCGAAGATCATGAAGGCCCTCGGCAAAAAGCTGGTCATGATCGGCTTCAACTGGAAATACAACCTGTACATGAATGCGAAGTACGGCTGGCCGGGAATGGCGCGCGGTCCGATCAAGCCGGGGCGGGAGTACATCGACTATTACCAGCGCGCGAAGATCGGATTCAATGTCCACAATCGCGGCGATTACACCGTCGGCAGTTACCGGCTGTTCGAATTACCGGCGAACGGCGTCATGCAGATCTCGGACGGCGGCGATCATCTCGGCGAGTTCTTCGAAGTGGGAACGGAGATCGAGCGCCATCGCAGCGCGGACGAGCTGATCGACAAGATCCGCTACTATCTTGACCACGATGAAGAACGGCGGCGCATCGCCCTCGGCGGTTTCCGCCGCATCATGAAAGACCACCGCTTCAAACACCGCATGCATCAGGCGGGCGAGCTGATCGAGCGCGGCATGCAGCGCATCGGCTGGAAACGCCCGTAAATACTCTTCCGGAGTCAGCTCATGAAAACAGCCATCGTCACCGGCGCGGCCGGTCTCATCGGATCCGAGTCGGTCCGCTTTCTCTGCGACCGCGGTTTCCGCGTCATCGGCATCGACAACGACATGCGCCGCTATTTCTTCGGCGAAGGGGCGTCGACGCACTGGATGGTGGAGCGGCTCACCGCGGCCTACCCGAATTTTCATAATGAGAATTTCGACATCCGCGATCTCGACGCATTATCGAAATTATTCGCGGAGCATTCATCCGGCATCGCGCTCGTGCTGCACACTGCGGCGCAGCCGTCGCATGACTGGGCGGCGCGCGAGCCGCTGACCGATTTCACCATCAATGCGAACGGCACGCTCAACATGCTCGAGGTCACGCGCAAATACTGTCCCGAGGCGGTGTTCATCTTCACCTCGACGAACAAGGTGTACGGCGACCGTCCCAATTCGCTGCCGCTGATCGAGGGCGAAACGCGCTGGGAAATTGCGGAGGAGCATCCGTATTACGCGCGCGGCATCGACGAAACGATGTCCATCGACAGCACGCTGCACTCGATCTTCGGCGCGTCGAAAGTGGCGGCCGACGTGATGGTGCAGGAGTACGGCCGTTATTTCGGGATGAAGACCGGCGTGTTCCGCGGCGGCTGTCTCACCGGGCCCGCGCATTCCGGCGCGGAGCTGCACGGATTTCTCGCGTGGCTGATGCAGTGCGCGATCGACGGCACGAAGTACCGCATTTACGGCTATCGCGGCAAGCAGGTCCGGGACAACATCCACAGCTTCGATCTGGTCAATGCGCTCTGGCATTTCTACGAGAATCCGCGGGTGGGCGAGGCGTACAACATCGGCGGCGCGCGCTTCAGCAACTGCTCGATGCTGGAAGCGATCGCCATGTGTGAAGAGATCACCGGCCGCCGCATGAACACGGAGTACGTCGAGACGAACCGCGTCGGCGATCACATCTGGTGGATCAGCGACGTCGCGAAATTCCAGAGTCACTTCCCGTCATGGAAGCTGACGAAGAACGTTCGCGACATCCTGATGGAGATTCACGCCGCGAAATCGTGATGGCGCTGCCGCGCGACGGCATGGCCGTCGCGGAAGAAAGCAGCGGCGGCATGGCCGCCGCACTCCTTTACCTTAGCGCGG
>C688J18823_10003414_pt1 | contig 10045 bp, 6 predicted proteins | sample HopSoiMetagenom1_FD_18823 | JGI IMG/M metagenome (IMG submission 18823) | reverse complement strand
ATACAAGCCATGAGTGCCGGATCAGGAATTATGCATTCGGAATACAACCATTCCAAAACGGAAGAAGTTAATCTCTTACAAATATGGATTTTTCCAAAAAAAAAGAATATTGAACCTCGTTATGAGCAACGTACTTTTACAGATGCGGATAAAGATCAACACTTTAAAACGATTGTTGCACCTGTAAAATCCAAGGATACTATGTGGATCAACCAGGATGCTTATTTTTCAATCGGTAAATTTAAATCTGGTCAGACAGTAGATTATACCATACAACACGAAGGAAATGGTGCTTATGTATTTGTAATTGAAGGTAGCGTCAGTATTAGTAATCAACAACTGGATAAACGGGATGCAATGGGTATTTCCGAAACAAAACGCTTTAGTCTTACTATTACTGCCGATTCAGAAATTTTAGTTATTGATGTTCCAATGAATTAGGCCTTAAACTTGTGCAAATAGCTTGACTTCTGGTTTGGCTATTTTTACTCCCCTTTTTTCTCCTGAAAAATAGTCAGCGATTTCTCAATTAAAAGTCAATACGTCACATCTTCTTTCATTGATCTGACAGGCTTGACAAAAGATTCCGTATAATTTCCAATGGAATAGGATTTGACCTAATCTTAAAAAAAATAATACTATGAATCTAAATAATTTTACAATAAAATCCCAAGAAGCTATTCAACAAGCTGTACAACTAGCGACTGTTAACGGACAACAAGCTATTGAAAATTCGCATATACTAAAGGGTATTTTAGAAGTTGACGAAAACGTTACTCCTTTTATCTTAAAGAAATTAAACGTAAATACAAATATGTTCACGGTTGCGCTGGATAAAATATTGGAAAGCTATCCCAAAGTTTCAGGTGGCCAACCCTATCTATCTTCTAATGCTAATCAAGCGATAGCTAAGGCTTCTACTTATCTGAAAGAATTTGGTGATGAATATGTTTCGATTGAGCATTTGTTGTTATCTATTCTTTCTACAAAGGATACGGTATCCCAATTATTGAAAGATAATGGTGTAACGGAAAAAGATTTAAAGGCAGCCATTATGGAGCTGCGTAAAGGTTCAAAAGTAACCAGTCAAACAGCAGAAGATACCTATAACGCACTTAATAAATATGCGATCAATTTAAATGATCAAGTGAAGAAAGGAAAACTTGATCCTGTTATTGGTCGTGATGAGGAGATACGTCGCGTATTACAAATTCTATCTCGCAGAACAAAGAACAACCCCATTTTAGTGGGTGAACCTGGCGTTGGTAAAACAGCCATTGCTGAAGGCTTAGCGACCAGAATCATTAATGGTGATGTTCCTGATAATTTAAAATCCAAGCAAATTTTTTCTTTGGATATGGGAGCTTTGGTTGCAGGAGCTAAATTTAAAGGTGAGTTTGAAGAGCGATTAAAATCCGTTGTGAAAGAAGTAATTTCTGCTGATGGTGAAATCATTTTATTTATTGATGAAATTCATACCCTTGTGGGTGCCGGAGGTGGTGAAGGTGCAATGGATGCAGCAAATATTTTGAAACCTGCTTTAGCAAGAGGAGAATTAAGAGCTATTGGTGCAACGACCTTAAATGAATTTCAAAAATATTTTGAAAAAGATAAAGCCTTGGAACGTCGCTTTCAAAAAGTAATGGTTGATGAACCAAATGCGGAAGATGCTATTTCTATTTTACGCGGTATTAAAGAAAAATACGAGGCACATCATAAAGTGAGAATAAAAGATGAGGCTATTATTTCTGCGGTAGAATTATCACAACGTTATATTAATGATCGTTTCTTACCTGATAAAGCAATCGACTTAATGGATGAAGCTGCTTCTAAATTAAGAATGCAGATGAACTCCATGCCTATTGAATTAGATGTGCTGGAGCGAAAAATCAGGCAGCTTGAAATTGAACGCGAAGCTATTAAGCGTGAAAATGATAAACGAAAATTAGAAGAATTAAGCAAAGAGATTGCTGAGTTAGCTGATCAGCGGACAGATTTACGCGCAAAATGGCAAAGTGAAAAAAACGTGGTGGAAGGTATTCAAAAAGTAAAAGAGCAAATGGAGCAATTGAAATTTGAAGCAGAGCAAGCAGAACGTAATGGAGATTATGGACGTGTGGCGGAAATACGTTATGGGAAATTAAAAGAAATGGAAACTCAATTGCGATCCTTTGAAAGTAAGCTTGCAGATATGCAAACGAGCGGTTCTCAATTAATTAAAGAGGAAGTGGATAGTGAAGATATTGCCGGTGTTGTTGCAGGTTGGACAGGCATACCCGTTTCCCGAATGTTACAAAGCGAACGTGAAAAACTATTGCACCTGGAAGATGAATTAAGAAAACGTGTGGTTGGACAAGAAGAAGCCATTGAAGCTATAAGTGATGCAGTGAGAAGAAGTCGTGCCGGATTACAAGACACCAAACGTCCAATTGGTTCCTTCATCTTTTTAGGAACAACTGGAGTTGGTAAAACAGAACTTGCAAAAGCCTTAGCAGAATTTTTGTTCAACAATGAAAATAGTATGACACGTATTGACATGAGTGAATACCAGGAGCGTCATGCAGTGAGCAGGCTTGTGGGTGCGCCTCCGGGTTATGTTGGATACGATGAAGGCGGGCAATTAACAGAAGCTGTTAGAAGAAGACCTTACAGTGTTGTGTTGTTGGATGAAATTGAAAAGGCACATCCGGATGTATTCAATATTTTATTGCAAGTGCTGGATGATGGTCGATTAACAGATAATAAGGGACGTGTTGTAAACTTCAAGAACACTATTATTATTATGACATCAAACATGGGCTCTCACTTAATTCAAGAGAATTTTGAAAAATTGAGTCCTGACAATAAAGACGAGATCATTGCAAAAACAAAGCTGGAAGTATTTGAATTATTGAAAAAAAGTATTCGTCCTGAGTTCTTGAACAGAATTGATGAAACAATAATGTTTATGCCGCTTACACGAGAGGATGTAACAAAAATTGTTGAATTCCAATTCGAAGGAATTAAGAAGATGCTGGCAGAAAATGATATTCAGCTGGAAGCTACACCAGAAGCAATTGATTGGCTTGCGCAACTTGGTTTTGATCCTCAATTTGGCGCTCGTCCGGTAAAACGGGTTATGCAGAAACGTGTATTGAATGAATTGTCAAAACAAATTTTATCTGGTTCCGTAACCAAAAATTCACAGATTGTACTGGATTTGTTTGATCATAATTTTGTCTTCAGAAACCGTATAGATAGTGACAAACCAGTAAAGAAAAAGAAACAGGTTAGCTAATAATAACAACAGAGCCTGTTAAAATATGTTAAGCCTCCAATATTGGAAAAATAATTGTGTTTTTAAATTAACACTTAAATTTAAAAGTTATGAAAACTAAAAAACCCATCGTCGATGATAACCGTCCTAAAATAAAAATACAGTTGGATTATAAAACAACTATTATTGTTAGAACAAAGAATGCATTGGAATCTTGGTTAAACAAATTTCCTGAAGCAAAAGTGATATCTTAAGATTTGATTTTTTTTTATTACAAAAGATTTATTGCAACTTATGGTTGCAATAAATCTTTTTCATTTCTGCCTAGTTATATATATATAACGCAAAATCAACGTTATTAACAATCGATTCTTAATAACGTCACTCCTCTATTAACATTCTCTTAATACTTAGTACGCGCTCACCAGACATACAGTAAAATCAAGCTTTTAAAACCACCCGCATTATTTTTTCTAAAGAAAAGCAGACGGTTTTCAACAAAGCTGTGTTTACAATTACAAGTTACCCCTACTCTCACCTGCCTTCTTTTTAAGATAGTTTTGTTCAAGCCTCAATAAAACAGTAAATAAAAAATTATTTCTATTACAAAATTTAATTGAAATTATAATGGTGTTGTTTAAGTCGCCATTATTAAAATGAAAATCAAATGATAAAAAAAGTAATAGTTACATGTGTTTTATTTGTTGCGGTGGCAGGCAATATTTATTCACAAGAAGAAGAGCAAAAAAAGCGTTTGCCTTCAATTTATGCTGGTGCAGGGGTAATGTCATTTAATGGAGATATAGGAAAGGGTCTTGATATTAGTTCTTTGACAAGAATCAGAAGTGGGTTTACCGTTGGGCTTGAACAGCGAATGGGAACATTTTTAGGTGTTTCATTAAATGGTGTATTTGGTAAATTAGCAAACAGTGATCATAGTGCAAGTAGTAATTTAAATTTTGAATCTCCAATCATGCAAGGTGATCTTAACCTTGTCTTTCATTTTGATAATGATTTTTTATTTAAAACCAACAGTATTGTTGCTCCTTACATTCAGGCGGGAATTAGCTTTATCAAGTTTGATCCACATGGAGATTTAAAAAACAAAAATGGTGTTGCATACAACTACTGGTCGGATGGTACTATTCGCGAAGTACCAGAAATGTTTCCTCCACAAAAAGATGCCGTAATCATTCAACGTGATTATAGTTATGAGACACAGCTGACCGATCCAACTGATAATTACAAACGAACATCATTGGGTTTACCACTCGGTCTAGGTTTCAAATTAAATGCAACAGATCTGTTGAGCTTTAATATAGCGGGGACCTACTATTTAACATTTACAGATAGAATAGACAATATCAAAGCAGGTAAATCAGACCGTTATTTTTTTGGATTTGTTTCTATGGAATTAAAATTCTATAAAAAATCTAAGGAAAAAGAGGAACATAGCAGTGTTGATTTTGCTTCTTTAGATAAAGCCGATTTGGATGAAGATGGTGTTGCTGATAAGGATGATGATTGCCCAGGTACGATTAAAGGCACTTCTGTAAATTCTCATGGATGTCCACTCGATTCAGATGATGACGGTATCCCTGATTTTAAAGACAAAGAGTTAAACTCCTTAAAAGGTGCTACGGTTGATGAGTTTGGAGTAACAGTTACAGATCAATCCATCGCGGAAAAAACAAAAAAAATGGATTCTACCGCAACAGAGAGAAGCGAATTGTTTTTACAAAATCCTAGTCTTTCTTACTTGAAAAATGTGGAAAATAAATTCAAAGAGGAACGAAAAAACAATCCTACGGCTAAAAAACCAACGATTCCACCCGCGTTAAAAGTAGCAGATAAGAACAAAGACGGATTGATTACAACGAATGAAATTACAGAAGCCATCGATGCTTTTTTTGATGGAAATCCCGCGTTCTCTATAGAAAAAATAAACAGCTTAATTGATTATTTCTTTGAACAGTAAACTTAAGTAAAAACTAAAAATAACGACTATGTTAAAATATGCAGCTCTATTATTCAACTCTCTAGCATTGTTGATTTATCAGTTTTTCTTTGCTGATGTTATTACAATCACTCAAAATATTCCAGCTTCTGCAAAAGCGGGAAGTGAGTTTGTTGTAGAACTAACAATCAATAAAGGAACTACTAGTGGTTTTGCTAAATTGCAGCAAGATTTACCAGAAGGGTTTACTGCTGTTGACAAAAGTGAAAACAATGGCGGTTCATTTACCTTCAGTAACCAGGCTGTAAAAATAATTTGGATGTCCTTGCCATCTGATAAGGAATTTAAAATTCGCTACGCAGTGAAAATTCCTGCTGGAATAAGTGGGGATAAAACAATTGGAGGGAAATTTTCATACGTTGCTGACAATGTTAAACAAACGGTGGAGATAACTCCTGCAACTATTAATATAGTTGGAGATGCTCCAGCAGTGACAAAAGCAGAGCCAGTAACAACACCTACTGCAACGCAGACACCAGCGGCTCAAACACAAACTCCACCTGTAGTTCCAAACGTAACGCCTTCAACACCTGGTATAACGGTTGCTAATTTATCTGGTAATGAGGGCTTATCTGTAAGCTGCTCACGTAAAATTCCTTTAAGTCCAGGAAAAGAATTCACTGTTGAATTGAATATAAATAAAGGTAATTTAACTGGTTTTGCAAAATTATTGGAAACACTTCCTGTAGGTTTTACTGCATCTGCTATTGAATCAAAAGGGGCTTCTTTTAGTTTTTCTGATCAAAAAGTAAAATTTGTCTGGGTTTCCATGCCAACAGAACCCGAGTTTAAAGTAACCTATAAAATTGTTTCAACTATAGATCCTGTTAATCAAGTGGTTGATGGTATTTTCTCTTACATAGAAAGTGATGAAACAAAGAAATATACCATTCCAACAACTATTATCGGAACAGAAGGTACAACACCTCCTCCAATTGCGGCGAATAATACTCCTGAGAAAAAAGAAGAACCTAAAGTTGAAACACCAACAACTCCAGTTGAAACAGTAACCACAACACCAAGTACACCAGTTGTTGCAGATAATACAGTAAAACCTTCAGAGCCAACACCTGTAACACCTCAACCTAGTACACCAACTGACAATACCAGAACCTTATCCGCTTCAAATGTTCCGGTTCCACAAGGTGATGTAAACTATCGTGTCCAAATTGCTGCTTTACACAGAGCTGTTGAAGCAAGCGCTTTAGCAACACGTTATAATTTATATGAGCCTGTAATTACAGAAATGGCACAAGGTTTTACAAAATATACAATCGGTGCTCACAGAGAATATAAATCAGCACACGATGCCCGTGATATTATTAAAAACAAAGGCGTTGTTGGTCCTTTTGTAACTGCGTATAATTCGGGCAAAAGAATCACCGTTCAAGAAGCTTTAATGATCACAAGCCAGAAATGGTTTAGATAATATTTTTTTCTCTCTCAAGTATATCAAAAACTCAATTTGGCACGTATAAGCGTGTTAATTGAGTTTTTATGTTATATTTGCCGTATATGAATAACAAATTAAAAAGGCTTTTGTTTTTTATATGTTTAGGGGGTTCTTCGTATGCGCAAACAAGTGATACGACTGCCCTTCAAGCTACTACATCCTCTTTTAATACATCCTCTGTTTCCTCTTTAGAACAATCAGATATTCTTATTAAACCAACCGTTGGTATGGGTGCCGGAATGTTTTCATTTTATGGTGATTTGTATCAAAAGCATTTTCAGTCGCCAGCAGTGAGTAGGATTGCGTATGAATTCTATTTTGATCAATCGATTAATAACTATTTAAGTCTGCGTTTCAATGTGTTAAGTGGAAATCTCGGTGGAAATGAACGCTTTGTGAGCGGTGGTCGCAATCTTAATTTTGAATCCAGGATTTTCCTTGGAGGTGTGAATCTGCTCTATAATTTTGGAAATTTCTTACCCGCCAACCGTGAAGCCAGTCCTTTTGTTTCACTTGGCTTTTCAACCTTTACGTATAACTCAAAAACAGATCTTTTTGATGCAAAAGGAAATAGTTATTATTACTGGTCTGATAATACCATTCGTAATATGAGTGAAACGGATCCGAAGGCTGAAAATGCGATTGAAATTAAACGTGACTATACCTACGAAACCGATATTAAGAAACTTAACCTGGATCATATAAAAGATTACCCCGAACAGTCTTTTGCTGTTCCTATTTCTGCCGGGGTTAATTTTCAACTAAATGATTACTTAAATTTCAAAGTTGGTGCAACAATGTATCTGTCATTTACGGATCATCTGGATGGAGTAACTTCCAAAGGTGTAGGTGTCAGAGCTGGAAATAAAGGCAATGACCGATTTATGATGACTTCATTTGGATTGAGTTACAATTTCGGTTTGAAGAAAAAAGGACCCAAAGAAGGAGATGAGTTTTTACAAAATGTTGACAACGTTGATTTCTTAGCTTTAGAAAACGAGGATCAGGATGGTGATGGTGTGATTGATTTTACAGATTCTTGTCAAGGAACACCTGCCGGTGTAACTGTTGATTTAAGAGGCTGCCCGCTTGATGATGATGAAGATGGTGTTCCTAACTATAAAGATATAGAGCTTGCAACCCGTGTCGATGCATTTGTTGATCAAGAAGGAAAGGAACTTACAGACTCACTTATTGCTTATCGTTATAATTTCTACATGGATTCTATTGGTGCATTTGCTTCAGTAGTGGTTCATGATCACAATGGTGCACTGGTGAGAAACCGGTTTACTGAAAAAGAATATACGGTTGAATTGGGTATTTTTAAAACAGGCCTCCCTCCTGATTTGATGACAAAATTTTTGAGTATTGATGATATTTCAACTACCGTTTTAGATGATTCAACAACTGTATATACAGCAGGTTCATTTACAAACCCTCAGGAAGCTGAAGCTCGCAAACAAGAGCTGAACACAAGTGGTTTAACCAATATCAAGGTAGTATACAAACAACGCGGTAAATTCCATGACCCTGAAGATGATTTAGCGGCTTCCACAAAAACCGGTACAACAGGAAAACATACTGAAACAATGGATAGCGGAACAGAAGCAATTGATGGTTCAAAAAAACCGGCTAAAAAGCAAAATATATATAGAGATCCATCAATCGCCAGAAGAAATATTACCCCGGGTGAAATTAAAACACCTGGTAATGTTTTCAGGGTTCAATTGGGTGCTTATAGAAGACCGTTATCAAAAAATATTTTCCCGGAAGTAAATGATTTAATTGAAATCAAAACAGCTGACAGTTTATATAAATACATGACAGGTACCTATAAAACCATGGAAGGTGCTGCAAAACACAAAGCAAAAATGTTGATGAATGGCTATGAAGGTGCTTTTATTACAGCTTATAAGGATGGTGAACGTATTCCGTTGAGAAAAGCGGGTGCCACTCCACAAAATAAAACAGAAGAGATTAAAGAGGTTCCAGAGAATCAACCTATAAGTGGTGTAACGAAGAAATTGGTTGTATACAAAGTACAAGTTGGTGCATTCAAAAGCAGTACACCAACACAGCAAGCTAAATTTGAAAAAATTAAAACAACAAAAGTATCAGCAAGAGGATTTAACAGATATACAACCGGAGAATTTGCCGATTATGAATCTGCTGTAAAATACAAAAATGAATTATTGGAAAACAAAACGGTTGAGGAAGCTTTTGTAGTTGCTTTCTTTAATGGTAGAATTATTACATTAATTGAAGCAACAGAATTATTAAAAAACTAATTTTTAGACGCTTACGACAAATTCGTAAATACTATCTTTACAAGAATGAGGCATCACTTTTTATATACGGTTTTTTCTTTTTTAAGCATAACACTCGTTGCTCAAGATAATCTGGTACCAAACAATTCGTTTGAAAATCTAGCTGCATGCCCTACCAGTGCTGACCAATTAAATGCTTCCACCAACTGGTATACTTGCAATACGGAATCACCTGATTATTTTAATTCCTGCCAATTACTTCCTTCAACATATGGTGTACCTTATACAATATATGGTTATCAGTTAGCGAAAACAGGAGAAGCCTTTGCGGGTATTCATGTTTATGGAGACACATCGACAAGAGAATACCTTCAGGTGGAATTAAGCTCCAGTTTACAGGAAGATACGGGTTACGAAATTTCCTTTTACATTAGTTTAGCAAACAGTTCTTCTGTTGCGATATCACAATTTGGTGCTTACTTTTCAAAAACAGCCGTATTTGACACAACGGGAGGTCCGTTTCCTTATGCACCACAAGTTATGACGGATAGTACTGCCTATTTTCGCGATACGGCAAAATGGGTAAAAATTTCTGCATATTATACAGCAATGGGTGGAGAACGATTTATCACCATTGGAAATTTCAAGGCTGACTTAGCAACCGACACCCTTCAACTGGATACATTATCTACCTTGTCGTATTATTTTATTGATGACGTGAGTATTATCCAATCCGATTCGTCATCCGAAACAGCGAACGTGTTTACGCCAAATGAAGATGGAATAAACGACGATTGGATCATCCGAAATTTGCCAAAAAATTCTCAGATAAAAATTTATGATCGATGGGGGGTAATGGTTGGTGGTGTCGAGGGTCCAGAGGGCATTCAAGGCACTTTCAAATGGGATGGACGCACCACGAGCGGTGAGCGTTGTAAAGATGGTGTTTATTATTATGTAATTACAGCCGATAAAACAAAAAAAGGCTTTATTCAACTCATTCGTTAAGCTTTCTGCTCATCTTTTTTTGATTGCGTACTGTATTTTTTCTT
>C688J18823_10003413_pt1 | contig 10047 bp, 8 predicted proteins | sample HopSoiMetagenom1_FD_18823 | JGI IMG/M metagenome (IMG submission 18823) | reverse complement strand
CAGGGACCGAAGATCCGGCTCGGGACGGTCGAAAACGGCCCGGTGCAGCTGCACCAGGGGCAGGAGTTCACGATCACCACCCGGGACGTGCCGGGTGACGCGGGCATCTGCTCGACGACGTACCACGGGCTGCCCGGCGACGTGCATCCCGGAGACCCGATCCTCATCGACGACGGCAAGGTCCGTCTCGAGGTCCTCGAGGTGGACGACACCGACGTGGTCACCCGGGTCAAGGTGCCCGGGCCGATCAGCAACCACAAGGGCATCAACCTGCCCGGCGTCGCGGTCTCGGTGCCGGCGATGTCGGAGAAGGACGTCGAGGACCTGCGCTGGGCGCTGCAGCTGCGGGTGGACTTCATCGCACTGTCGTTCGTGCGGTCCGCCGCCGACGTCGAGGACGTGCGGGCGATCATGCGCGAGAGCGGCGTGCTGCTGCCGGTGATCGCGAAGATCGAGAAGCCGCAGGCGATCGAGAACATCGAGGAGATCGTCGACGCGTTCGACGGCTTCATGGTGGCCCGCGGGGACCTCGGGGTCGAGTGCCCGCTCGAGGACGTGCCGTTCCTGCAGAAGCAGGTCATCGAGGTCGCCCGCCGGCACGCCAAGCCGGTGATCGTCGCCACCCAGATGCTGGAGTCGATGATCTCCTCGCCGCGGCCGACGCGCGCGGAGGCGTCCGACGTCGCCAACGCCGTGCTCGACGGTGCCGACGCGGTGATGCTCTCCGGCGAGACCAGCGTGGGGGAGTTCCCGATCGTGACCGTCGAGACGATGGCCAGGATCATCGAGTCCACCGAGGACCACGGGCTCGCCCGGATGGCCGCCATCGACTGGCAGCCCCGCACCCGCGGAGGCGTGATCGCCAAGGCGGCCGCCGAGGTCGCCGACCGGGTCGGTGCGAAGTACCTCGTCGCCTTCACCCAGTCCGGCGACTCCGCGCGACGGCTCTCGCGCTACCGGGGCGGCATCCCGATGCTCGCCTTCACCCCGGTGCCGGTGGTGCGGTCACAGCTGGCGCTGTCCTGGGGGATCGAGACCTTCCTCGGGGAGCCGGTCGAGCACACCGACGAGATGGTGCGCCAGGTCGACGAGGCGCTGCTGAAGATCGGCCGGGTCGTCGAGGGCGACCTGGTGGTGATCATCGCCGGCTCCCCGCCCGGCATCCCCGGTTCCACGAACGCGTTGCGGATCCACCGGATGGGGGACGCCACCAACGAGGTGGCGCCCGCCTACCGCCGGATGAGCTAGCCGTACCACAGTGCCCCGGGTGGGACTCGAACCCACACTGGACGGTGTTTGAGACCGCTTCCTCTGCCGATTGGGATACCGGGGCGAGCGGGAGCCAGAGTAGCCGACGGTCGCGGCGTATAGCCTTGCGGCCGTGAGCACAGTCGAGGGCGCGCCGGCGCGCCGCGTGGTCATCGCCGAGGACGAGGCGCTGATCCGTCTCGACCTCGCGGAGATGCTCGCCGAGGAGGGGTACGACGTCGTGGGCCAGGCCGGTGACGGCCAGACCGCCGTCGACCTCGCCGAGGAGCACCGGCCCGACCTGGTGGTGCTCGACGTGAAGATGCCCAGGCTCGACGGGATCACCGCGGCGCAGCGGATCGCCGGCCAGCGGATCGCGCCGGTGGTCATCCTCACCGCGTTCAGCCAGCGCGAGCTCGTCGACCGCGCGCGGGACGCGGGCGCGATGGCCTACCTGGTCAAGCCGTTCACCAAGAACGACCTGGTGCCCGCGATCGAGATGGCCGTCAGCCGGTTCGCGGAGGTCCAGCTGCTCGAGGCGGAGGTCGCCGACCTCAGCGAACGGCTGGAGACGCGCAAGGCGGTTGACCGCGCGAAGAGCGTGCTGCAGAAGCAGCTCGACCTCAGCGAGCCCGACGCGTTCCGTTGGATCCAGAAGACCGCGATGGACCTGCGGCTCTCGATGCGCCAGGTCGCCGAGGGCGTCATCACCCACGGCCCTTCGCTGGTGGACCGTTCCGGCAGCAGGTCACGAAATGGCAACGACAGGTGACCAATTTCGGCGCGGGCGTCCGTCACTCCGAGCGATTCGCGCTAGGTTGCGGCTATCAGTGAAGCGCGGCGCCGGACCCGTGGGGGACGTCGCGTTTTCTTTCCTTCACAACGGAGGCTCCATGACTCGCACTACCCGCGTGTGGCGCACCGCCGTGGTGCTCGCGACAGCGTCGCTCGCACTGACTGCGTGCGGCAACGACAACAGCAGCGACAATGCCGGCAGCAAGTCCAGCAGCTCGCCGTCGGCGGCCGGCTCCAGCTCCAGTGCTCCCACCAAGGGTGACGGGGTGTTCACCGTCGGCACGCTGCTGCCGCAGACAGGTGACCTCGCCTTCCTCGGCCCTCCCGAGTTCGCGGGCGTGCAGACCGCCATCGACGACATCAACGCCGCCGGTGGGGTGCTCGGCAAGCCGGTCAAGCAGGTCAAGGCCGACTCCGGTGACGGCACTCCCGACATCGCCGGCGCCCAGACCGACAAGCTTCTCGACGCGAACGCCGACGTGATCGTCGGCGCGGCCTCGTCCTCGGTGTCGCTCAGTGTCATCGACAAGATCACCGGCGCCGGTGTCGTGCAGTTCTCCCCGGCGAACACCTCGCCCGCACTCGACGACGCCAAGACCGACCCGAAGAACCTCTACTTCCGCACCGCGCCCTCCGACGTCCTGCAGGGCGCCGTGATGGCGAACACCCTGATCGGCGACGGCAAGAACAACGTGGCGATCCTGGCCCGCCAGGACTCCTACGGCGAGCTGCTCGCCGGTCAGATCGAGAAGGGCGTGAAGGCCGGCGGCGCGAACATCGCGGTCAAGAAGCTCTACTCTGCCGACGCCACCAACTTCACCGCCGAGGTGAACAGCGTCGCCGCCGCCAAGCCCGACGCGATCGTGCTGGTGTCGTTCGACGAGACCAAGAAGCTCATTCCCCAGCTGATCGCGAAGGGCGTCGGGCCGCAGGACGTCGACACGTACTTCGTCGACGGCAACACGGCGGACTACTCGAAGGACTTCCCGAAGGGCACGCTCAAGGGCGTGAAGGCAACGCTCCCTGGCGCGGACCCGGGCGACTTCAAGGCCCGGCTGCTCAAGACCGACCCGAGCCTCAAGGACTTCACCTACGGCCCCGAGTCCTACGACGCCACGGTGCTGACGGCGCTCGCCGCCATCGCTGCGAAGTCCGACGACCCGACCACCTTCGCCCCGAAGATCATCGAGAGCTCCGAGGGCGGCACGAAGTGCACCACCTTCCAGGAGTGCTCGAAGCTCGCTGAGAGCGGGACCGACTTCGACTACGACGGAATCTCGGGACCGATCGAGATGGGCAAGACCGGGAGCCCGACGAAGGCCACCATCGGCATCTACCTGTACGACGCGACGAACAAGTACAAGAACCAGAAGTACGTCGCCGGCGTCATCTGACCCACCCGCGACCCTGCGACACGGCAAGGGGCCCGACCTGACCAGGTCGGGCCCCTTCCGACGGGTGCGGCTACTTCGCCAGCGTCCCGAGGTACAGCTCGATCACCTTGGGGTCGTTCGCCAGGTCCTTGCCGCTCGCTGTGTAGGCGTTGCGACCCTGGTCGAGGACGTAGCCGCGGTCGCAGATCTGCAGACAGCGACGGGCGTTCTGCTCCACCATCACCACCGAGACGCCGGCCCGGTTGATCCGCCGGGTCTGCACGAACACCTCGTCCTGCATCACCGGCGACAACCCCGCCGACGGCTCGTCGAGCAGCAGCACCGACGGCTCCATCATCAGCGCGCGGCCCATCGCCACCATCTGGCGCTCGCCACCGGACAGCGAGCCGGCGCGTTGGGCTCTCCGGTCGATCAGCGCGGGGAACAGCTCGCCGACGAACTCGAACCGCTTCCGGAACGACTTGGGGCGCTGGTAGACGCCCATCTCGAGGTTCTCCTGGATGGTCAGGGACGGGAAGACGTTGTTGGTCTGCGGCACGAAGCCGATGCCCCTGCTGACCAGGTGGTCCGCGCGGCGGTTGGTGATGTCCTCCCCGGAGAGGGTGATCTTCCCGGAGCCCACCTTGACCAGGCCGAACAGCGCCTTCAGCAGCGTCGACTTGCCGGCGCCGTTGGGCCCGATGATGCCCACCAGCTCGTTCTCCTGGCAGTACAGGTCGGCGCCGTTGAGGATGTTCACCCCGGGCACGTAGCCGGCGACGAGGTTGTCCGCCCGCAGCACCGCACCTTCCGCGGCCTTGAGGTGGACCGCGCGGTCGGCGGTGTCGGTCTGGGCCTCAGACACGTTGCTCTCCTTCGACGCCGACCGTGTCCGGCGTGCCGTTGTCACCGATCTCCGCCTGCGCCTCCGCGAGGATCTCTTCCTCCATCTCCTCGCTGAGGTCCTGGTCGTGGTGCGAGCCGAGGTAGGCGTCGATGACCCGTTGGTCGCCCATCACGGAGTCGGGCGGACCTTCGGCGATCACCTTCCCCTGCGCCATCACGATGACCCAGTCGGAGATGTCGCGGACCATGTCCATGTCGTGCTCGACGAACAGCACCGTGCGCCCTTCGTCGCGCAGCGACTTCACGTGGCCGAGCAGGGACTGCTTCAACGCCGGGTTGACGCCGGCCATCGGCTCGTCGAGCATCACCAGCTCCGGGTCGGCCATCAGCGCGCGGGCCATCTCCAGGAGCTTGCGCTGGCCTCCGGAGAGTGATCCGGCGAAGTCCTCGCGCTTCTTGATCAGCAGGAACCGCTCCAGCAGTGCGTCGGCGCGCTCGGTGTTCGACTGCTCCTGGCCGCGCCAGAACGGCGCGAACATCGCGCGCAGGAGACTCTCGCCGCGTTGCCCTGTGGCGCCGACCCGCATGTTCTCCAGGACCGTCAGCCTCGAGAGGACCTTGGTCAGCTGGAAGGTCCGCACCATGCCCATGCGGGACACCCGGTACGCCGGGACGCCCTTGAGGCTCGTGCCGTTGAAGGACCAGTCACCCTGGTCGGGCCGGTCGAACCCGGTGAGCAGGTTGAAGAACGTGGTCTTGCCGGCCCCGTTCGGGCCGATGAGCCCGGTGATCACGCCTCGCTGGATCTCCACGTGGTCGACGTCCACGGCGGTGAGACCGCCGAAGGTCCGACGGACCTGGTGGGCGACCACGACGGGGTCCGGCTTCTTGGCGCCCGGCTCGTGCGGCACCTCGCGCAGGGCGGCGCGTGCGGCGGACACGTCGACGGTGGACGAGCTCTCAGCGGGCATCGAGTGCCAGCTCCCTTCGGTCCCCGAAAATGCCTTGCGGCCGGTAGATCATCAGCAACATCAGCGTCAGCCCCATCACCATGAACCGCATCAGGCTCGCCTGGTTGCTGTCCATGATCGCGGTGGGGATCAGGGGGTCCGTGCCCGCCGTTGCCTGACTGAAGAACAGGTCGAGGAAGCTCAGCAGGAACCAGAAGATCACGGTGCCCGCGACCGGGCCGAGAACCCGTGCAGCGCCGCCGACCAGAAGCACCGTGTAGGCGAAGAAGGTGGTGTCGGTCGCGAAGAACGACGGGTTGATCGCGGAGTGCTGGAGGGCGGACATGATGCCCGCCAGACCGCCGATGACGCCGCCGATGACCAGCGACTGCATCTTGTAGGCGTAGACGTTCTTGCCGAGGCTGCGGACGGCGTCCTCGTCCTCGCGGATGCTCTTGAGCACGCGGCCCCAGGGGCTGCGCATCAGTGCCCACACGATGAGGCAGCAGAGGGCCACGAGGAGCCAGCACACCAGGAGGGCCCAGAAGTCGTAGGGGCGCCAGGTGACCACACCGGGGATCCCGACGCGGTCGCTGAACGGGTTGAGGTCGCTGAAGCTGCCCACGAACCCCTGCAGGCCGTCCTGGCCGCCGAAGTACTTCAGCAGCGTGACCGACCCGATGGTCTGCCTGATGATCTCGGCCGCCGCGATGGTGACGATCGCCAGGTAGTCCGCGCGCAGTCGCAGCGTCGGCACGCCCAGGAGCAGCGCGAGCACGGCGGCGGACAGCAGCCCGACGATCGAGCCGAGCCAGAACGACAGTCCCCACGTCGCGACGAAGGAGGAGACGGCATAGCCGGCGATGGCCATGAAGCCGGCCTGACCGAAGTTGAGCAGCCCCGTGTAGCCGAAGTGCACATTCAGGCCGATGGCGGCGAGGCAGTACACCGCGGCGACCGGCCCCAGACCCTGCTGGAGTGATTGGCTGAGAATCGCGTGCCAGTCCACTGTTTCTCCTAACCGACCCGCTCTGGCCTGCCGAGCAGACCCTGCGGCCTGAACAGCAGGACGACGATGAGCATGACAAGGGCACCGACGAACTTGAGCTCTGCGGGGATGAACAAGGTGGACACCTCGACGAAGAGCCCGATCACCATGGCTCCGACGATCGCGCCCCAGACCGTGCCCAGGCCACCGAGGACGGTGGCGGCGAAGATCAGCAGCAGGATCTTGAAGCCGAGCTGGTAGTCGAAGCCCTGGGTCATGCCGAGGAGGACTCCGGAGAGCGCCGCGAGGGCGGCGCCGACGATCCAGACCACCGTGATCACCCGGTCCACGTTGATCCCGGTGGCCGAGGCGAGCGCCGTGTTGTCCGCGACGGCCCGGGTGGCCTTGCCGATCTTCGTGCGCTGCAAGGCCAGGGTGACGATCACCAGCACAACGGCCGAGAACAGCACGATGAAGACGTCCTTGGGTGTCACCAGCACCGGGCCCCAGTGCCACGGGCGTGGACTGGAGAACTGGGAGTACTGGTGGGTGCTCGCGCCGGCGAGGTACTGGAAGATGCTGCGCAGCAGGATCGACAGTCCGATGCTGACCACCATCATGGCGACCAGGCCGGTGCCACGGTGGCGAAGTGGCCCCCACAGTGCGCGGTCGTTGAGCCAGCCGAAGCCGGCTCCGGCCACCACTGCTGCCAGGATCGCCACCGCGATCGTGACGTTGGTGCCACCGATGGTGATCGTGCCGGGGAGCGAGTCGACGCCATACGCCACCAGGGCGCCGAAGGTGACGAGCTCGCCGTGCGCGAAGTTCGTCAGCCCTGTCGTGCCGAAGATCATCGAGAGCCCGAGCGCGGCCATCGCCAGCAGCAGCGAGAAGACCAGCCCCCCGACCGCCAGCTGCAACGCCTGGGTGGCCTTGTTGGCACCGCCGCCGGTGTCGTTCCCGATCGGGAAGGTGACGAACACGTCCGAGTCGAGCTTGAGGGTGACCTTCAAGGCGACCTGCTTGGGGTTGCGCAGGGCAGCCCCCTTCGGCAGCGACGCCTTGTCGATCTTGACGGTGAAGGTCTGCCCGAGGTTGTCGATCGACGCGCCGGGCAACCGGATGTCGAAGACGCCGCCGGAGTTGCTGACGCCCTTGCCGACGACCTTCCCCGAGGAGTCCTCGACGTCGATCTTGACGCCCGGCACGGGCGCGGGTGGCTTCTCGCGGGCGTCGCTCAGACATCCCTGGATGTGGATCGTGTCGTCGCTCCGGTCCGGCGGCTTCACGCAGGTCTGGGCGCCGGCCAGCGGCACGGGTGCCGCGGCGGCCGGACCGGTCCCGCTCACCACGAGCATCGCTGCCGCGATGCCCACCATCACGATGACCTGCATCGCGACGACCAGGGCTGAGACGCTTCTGGGGCGGGCGTGCATGGGACTCCTGTCGCCTGTCGGCACGTGTGGGGCGGGACTATAGCGACACCGTGAGTCCGTGCCGTTACACGTGGCCACCCCGAGCCGTTGAGTCACCCTAGAACGTATCCGCGAAGGGGCGGGAGATTTGACGGACAAAATCAGCCGCGGTCGGGTGCTTGTAGTGGGCAACCGGGCCGCTACCGCAGGGCCGCGACGATGCCGGTGAGGACCGGCGCGACCACCAGACCCGGCAGCAGGTCGCCCACCGGGATCTGGCGGATCCGCAACAGCCGCAGCGCGACCCCGACCAGCATCAGGCCGCCCGTCGCAGTGAGGGCGGCGACCTCCGCGACCGGGAGGATGTCACCGGCCACCGCGCCCACGGCTGTCAGCGAGCCCTGCACGACTGCCACGGCCACCACGCTCGCCGCCACGCCCCAGCCGAGTGAGGCCGCGAACGCGATCGCGGCGAACCCGTCGAGCGCCGACTTCAGGTACAGCTGGTCGGCGCCGTTTCCGAGTCCGTCGTTGAGAGCGCCGAGGACCGTGAGCGGCCCGACGCAGAACACCAGGGAGCTGGTCACGAAGCCCTCGATGAAGCGTTGCCGGTCCGTGCCCGGGCCCGAGGTGAGCCGCCGTTGCAGCCAGCCTCCGAACCCCTCCAACCGGAGCTCGATCCGCAGCAGCGACCCGATGATCCCGCCGACGACCAGGGAGCCGAGCACGATGAGCACCGGGGCGCTGCCGCCCACCTCCGCGGCCCAGCCCCGGTCGGTGACGGTCCCCGCCGCGGAGGCCGCGATCAGCAGCGTGACCAGTCCGAGGGCATCGGTCACCACGCCGCGGGTGCGCTCGCTGAACCGGTGCCCCAGCAGCACGCCGATCGACGAGCCGACCAGGACGGCGGCCATGTTGACGACGGTGCCGATGCCGGGGAACACCTGATCTCCACCTGACTCTCCGGGGGAGCCGGTTCCGGTCCAGAGGTACGGACCGGCCCCACTATCGCTCCGAATTGGTTGAGGCGTAACCTCTCACCTCGGTTCAGGTCGTGAGGTTTCGGGGCACCCGGCGACCTGGGTCGGCCACGGAGAGACCGCGGCCTGCGACGCCGGACTTCCGGCCACGAAAGGTTGTGCTGTGTTCCGAAGCCCGGTGCAGATCCGCGACGCGCGACCTGACGATGCCACCGCCCTTCTCGGGCTGTGGGGCCGAGGCGGACTGGTGGGCCGGTCGTCCGACCGCGAGGCGCACGCCTCGGGAGCGGCGGAGCCGGTGCAGCACGACGTCAGCGTCCGGGACACCGACACTCCCCATGCCGCGCGTGCTGTCGGCCGGATCGCGGAGGACCCGGACCAGCGCCTCCTGGTGGCGGAGGTCGACGACCGGCTCGCCGGTGCGGTGCACCTGTCTCGGGCCCCCCTGTCCCCGGTGCACGTGGGCGGCGCCGTCTACGTGATGCACCTCCAGGTGGCGGAGGAGTTCCGGCGGCACGGCGTCGGTCATGCCCTGATGGAGGCCACCGTGACCTGGGCCGAGGCGACCGGGACGTCCCACGTGATCGCGGCCGCGTCGGTCGCGTCGCGGGACGCGAACCGGTTCATGGCCCGCCTGGGTCTGGGCCAGGTAGCCGTCGTCCGCGGGGCGAGCGTCGCCGCGCTTCGTTCCAAGCTCCCGGTCGAGCCGCCCGCCGCCGCGCGGGTCGGGACCCGCACGCACCGCAGCGTCGGGCACGTGCTGGCACAGCGCCGGTCGATGCGGCGGGCGCAGACCCGGCCCTCCTGAACCGGGGGGTGCCGCCGACTAGGGTGAACGTCGTGCCTGCCCAGTCCACCGCCGAACAGTCTGCCGAACCCTCCGCCGTGCCCGACCGACCGCGTCTGCTGCTGCTCGACGGCCACTCCCTGGCCTACCGCGCCTTCTTCGCGCTGCCGGTCGAGAACTTCTCGACGACGACGGGTCAGCACACGAACGCGGTCTACGGCTTCACCTCCATGCTGATCAACGTGCTGCGCGACGAGCAGCCCACCCACGTCGGCGTGGCGTTCGACGTCTCCCGGCAGACCTTCCGCACCGAGGAGTACGTCGAGTACAAGGCGAACCGGTCGAAGTCGCCCGACGAGTTCTCCGGTCAGGTCTCCCTGATCAAGGAGGTGCTCGCGGCACTGCGGATCGCGATGGTGGAGAAGGACGGCTACGAGGCCGACGACGTCATCGGCACGCTCACCACCCAGGCGGTCGCGCAGGGGTTCGAGGTGTTGATCTGCAGCGGCGACCGGGACGCCTTCCAGCTCGTCAGCGACAGCACGACCGTGCTCTACCCCAGCCGGGGCGTCTCCGAGATGGCCAGGATGACGCCCGCCGCCGTCGAGGAGCGCTACGGCCTGCCGCCGTACCGCTACCCCGAGCTGGCGGCGCTGGTCGGCGAG
>C688J18823_10003412_pt1 | contig 10051 bp, 9 predicted proteins | sample HopSoiMetagenom1_FD_18823 | JGI IMG/M metagenome (IMG submission 18823) | reverse complement strand
AGCTTCCCCTACAAGCCTGCGCAGGCCATCATCGGCGATATTCGCTATGACGATGTGAGCTTCAGTTACGTTGATGGATTATCTGCGCTTCGAAACATCTCATTTCACGCGCTTCCGGGTACTACGACTGCGCTGGTCGGCGCGACAGGCGCGGGGAAATCGACGCTGGTGAATTTGCTTGTTCGCTTTTACGAATTCGACTCCGGCGAGATTTACGTGGATGACAAACCGGTCCGAGAGTACGCCCTGCGCAGTTTACGCGAAGCGATCGGCGTAGTGACACAGGAAAGCTTTCTTTTTAACGGATCGATTCGCGAAAATCTTTTGATGGGGAAACCAATCGCCAGTGACGCGGAACTATGGCGCGCGGTGGATGCCGCGAATGCACGACAATTCATTGAGCGTTTGCCCGAGGGGTTGGAGAGCGTCGTCGGCGAGCGCGGCGTGAAATTAAGCGTGGGCGAGAAGCAGCGGCTCTCAATTGCGCGGGCACTGCTCAAGGACCCACCGATTTTGGTTCTTGATGAAGCGACTGCCAGTGTGGACACGGCGACCGAACGGTTGATCCAGGATGCACTGGAACATTTGATGGCAAATCGGACATCGATTGTGATTGCGCACCGGCTTTCCACGATCGTGGGTGCGGACCAGATCCTGGTGTTGGATCACGGCCGGGTTGTCGAGCGGGGCACACACGAGGAATTGCTCGCGCTGGAGCAAAAATACGCGCTGCTATGCCGGCAAAGCCTCTTGGAGTCGTCGCCTCAACGCGAAGCAGAATCTGAGGAGGAAATTGTCACTTCAGAAATTTCCGAACCGGAAGAGCAGCGATTGCCAGTCTAACAATCAGAAGATGGCTGAATCAGGAGAGATCGCGCAGCAAAACATCCTGGTATTTTCGCTCTAGCTCCTCATAGCGCTGCTGGATCTCGGCGAGCGCACGGCGTTCCTCCTGGAGCGTTTGCTCGAGATCGCGAATTCGTTCCTGAACACGCACGGACATTTTCGCTACGCCTGGCCCAACCGGATCGCCGAGTTGAATTTCGAATTGATTTTCGTCCGTCTGTACGGGCGCGGCTTCCCACAGATCGGGCATTTCTCGCACCTGACGGCGGGTACCGTCACAGCTGTTGATCACGACGGTTTCTCCATCAATTTCGCCGAGCCGAATAAATTCGCGCAAGGTTCCCAGCGTAGTCGGTCCATAGTAATGCTCAGTTGTTAGCTCGACTAGCCAGTCCATGCTCAACTGCGGGACCATCGGTGCTCTGACCCACGTCTGGCCGTCGCTGGACAAAGTATCGTGCGGCGCGATTTGCGCGGCAGCAGCCCATCGCGTGATTTGGTCGAACTGCACCGGCCCGAAGGTGCTTCCGTCCTCGTGCTTGCGAAGAAACCACTTTTGGTTCACGCGAGAAACTCGTTGTTCCCTAAGGCGACGGCGAGCCGGAAGCGGCAGGCGATGCCGTTGGAATAGTGATGGTTTGGCCGGCTTGCAATTTACGGCCGTCTTCGATGTGATTGGCTTTTTGTAAATCGTCCACAGTCACTTTGTACATTTTTGCGATGGAGGTTAGCGTCTCTCCGCGCGCAACAGTGTGCATATTGCCTTCGATGGGAGAATGCGATGCAGCCGCGGCGGGAGCAGCAGCATTTGATGGGGCAGGTGCAGCTTCCCCAATCATTACGCCTGGCCGGGCATGCGAGAGTTGTTGCTCCAGCTTGAGAATCTCCTGAGAAAGCGCGTCGATCTTGGTGTTTTGTTCGTCGATCTTCTTAGCCAACGCTTCAAGTTGCGCCGATTCCGCCACTTTTCCTTGAGACGCGGCTGGACTCTGCCCCGAAGCACTCCAAAGGGCCAAAGAGCTTATCGCCCAGAAAATAGAGATTACTTTCATCTCGGCGAAATTTTGCCACTGGTACATTTATCTGACAAGCAGGTTCGCCGCGCTTAACCGCTGTTTTTGCAGGTGTTAACGAATGTACTGTATTCGTGTAATGATTCTGGCTGCTGCGCAGCTTGCGTTTCGAACTTTTGCTCGTACGTTTTTTTATGCCCGAGCGCATTCAAAAGCCGACGGAACCGGCCCCGTGGGGACCAAAACAAGGCGATGGCGGTAGCCCGCGGTCGCCAGACGTTTCGAGACCGGACACAAAGGATTTGTTAAAAAAAATGCGCAAGGTTGATCCCAATCAATCCAAGCGCTATCGCCAGCGCACGGGTCAGTAATGGACCGCTCCCAGGTGGGATTCGACCAGAACTTTTCTGGTGCAGCCGATGATTTCCCTTCACTGCTGCGGCGCAAAGGTCTGTTCGGCTCGACCGCGATCGGTCCGATTCCACAAACCGCGCCGCAACAACAGACGTGGCAACCAACCGAAGCCACAACGATTCTTGCGTTCAAATTTGCCGGCGGCGTTCTGGTTGCGGGAGATCGGCGTGCCACTGCTGGTAACACTGTCGTTTACGACCGTGCCGACAAAGTTTTGGAAATCGACAGTCAATCCATAATGGCCATCGCTGGTGTGCCTGCGACCGCGTGGGAGATGGCGCGGGTGCTGGAGCATTCACTTCAATATTTTCGGCGCACTCAGCTCCAGGAGATGAGTGTCGACGGCAAAGTGCGAGCACTCTCGAAATTGTTGCGCGACAATTTCGGTTTCGTCATGCAGGGAGTTGGTATTGTCGTGCCGATCTTTGCGACTTACGACGCAAATTCGAAACCCGGGGCGCGCCTTTATTTCTATGATGCGATGGGCGCGCAATTTGAAGCGACCGATTACGCGGCCACGGGATCGGGCTCTCCTGCTGTTCGCGGAATTCTGTATTATGAAAATACCTGGGGCGCGAAGCCGCTGCACAAGTTAAACGAACAAGAAGCAGTATCGCTCGCACTGCGGGCGCTCGACACTGCTGCGGAATCCGATACGGCGACAGCAGGCGTAGATCGTAGCGGAAAAATTTACCCTGTGATCAAGATTGTATCGCGAGACGGCATAAACACTTTGCCCCAGAGCAAAATCGCCGCCGTGTTCAAAGAGATGGTTGCATGATCGAAGAGCCGTATCGTTGGGTTGAAGCGATCGCGAACCGGCGCGAGTACATTGAAGGGCAGCTCGCCCCCGGTAGTCCCATCGCGGCGCTGGGTTATCGAGAAGGCATTCTGTTTGTCACGCTTGGGCAGACCCGCCAGAAACTTTTCGAGATTTACGATCGGATTGGGATGGGAGCGATTGGGCATCCTGGCGACATCGAGCGGTTGCGAATGGCGGCAATTGAGCTGGCCAGCACTGAAGGCTTCACCCGTTCTGCTGGCGATGTTTCACTACGGCGGCTCGCGCATTACTCGCTGAGTCCCGTGATGAAAAGCGCGTTCGAGCAGATCTATGGGCCGCCTTATCTGGCTCGGATGCTTTTTGCAGAGGTCGGACCACGCGCGGAGGAAGATTTATTTTTGCGAGTGGAATATGACGGCGAGATCGCGAGCAACGGCGCCACATACGCGCGAGCGCGACAAGATTTTGCCGTGCTTAGCGGCACCCGCCAATCGGTCGAAATGATGGAAGCCTTTCTTAAAAGCGAGCACAAAGCGGATGCCAGCTTCGAAACGGCAGTAAACTCGGCGCTCGACGCATGGAGTGTTGGGCACATGGTGTTGCAAGCTAGTGAACCAAAAGAGCTGCCCGCGCGGGACGCCGTCACGCAACATCGCCAGGAACAACTCGCTATTGCCGCAATCGAAGCAGCAGTGCTGGAGCGCGATGGCAGTAGGCCGATTCGTTATCGTTCGTTAACAGATAATGAATTGCGCTCCATGATTTCCCGGTGATTAGATTATGAAGAAAACTTTTCTGACGGGGAGCACAAATGAAACGAGCCATCCGAAATGTGCTGGGGGTCGCAGGTTTGTTATTGATGATGGCCTCGCTTTTGTACATTTCGGTTTATCAAGAGAAGCGACCCGCGGTACATAAAGAATCAAAGGCAACTCAGCCACAGACGTCCAAACCATTTGCAGTAGTGGTTCTTGATCCCGGGCATGGTGGTAAAGACTCCGGCGCAATGTGTGGCGGCGTCATGGAAAAGGATTTGACGTTGGACATTGCGCGCCGAGTCGATCGGCTCCTGGATTCCGAAGGTGTCGCCACATCAATGACCCGGGTCGGGGATAGCTTTGTCTCACTGGCGGATCGTGCAGCGTTCGGGAATCGGGCGAAACAAAGCATCTTTATCAGTATTCATTTCAACGAAGACAACAAACCTGTCGCGAGCGGCGTGGAAACTTACTATGCTGCGCATCAGATCGACTCAGGCTCTGCTTTCGCTTCGTGGCTGCCATTTTTTTCGCGCCCGCCGTCCAGTTCGCCCAAGCCCGAAAGCCAAAGTCTCGCCGGTTTCATTCAGGAAGCGCTGGTGGCGCGGACCCGCTCTGTCGATCGCGGGACGCAAGCCAAACAATTTTTTGTGATCGCCAACGTGACCTCTCCCGCGGTGTTGATTGAAGCTGGGTTTATTACGAATAAGGACGAACTTTCGAAACTTGTCAGCGAGGATTATCGAGACCAATTAGCGGCAGCGGTTGCCGATGGCGTTCTGCGGTATCGCGACGCGTTAGCTCAGCAGAAATCAGCAGTGGCGGCCACACGCCAGAGGAGCACTGAATAGCCAAAGAACGTCGCCGTCGAATGACCATGAAAATCACAATCGCCGCAGTGATCTTCATGGGATCGATGATCCTGATGCGAGCGGACCAACTCGTTGAAAACGTGCAACAGGCTCTAAAGGACGAAGGTTTCTACTATGGCGAAGTTAACGGCGATATGAACTCGAATGTGACTGCAGCCATTCGCCGTTATCAAATTCGCAAGGGCCTACAGGTGAGCGGCGAGCTCAATGATGAGACGCTGCGATCGCTCGGGATTAAATCTTCCGGGTCCTCTTCGCGTTCAACGACCAAATCTACGTCACCGACTCCTGCGACGGGGCCTGCGCCCAACGAGCCGCCTTCCGGCGAGGTGGACACCGCGAGCCCCGCCCCATCGGTTCAGCCTTTCAGTAACGCGCCACAAGACCAGCAGGTTTTTCCCTCAACTCCCATGGGGCCGGCCAGTTCACCNGGGACAGTTCTTGCCGAGACGCCGTTTCAGAATGCTCCTGCCAACGTGCAACGCAACGTGATTGTCTCGGCGCAAATCGCCCTCGCGCGATATGGCCTGTATGGCGAGCAAATTGACGGAATCTACGGACCCGCTATGGAATTTTCTCTGCGCGCCTATCAAGCGCGAACGAGATTGCCCGTGACTGGTCGGCTCGATCTGGAAACACTCGCGGCACTGCACTTATTCCCCGGGCCGCGACAGCAGTTTGATAATCCCTACCGCCGACGTATGCGTCCCATGCCTGGGCCGCCGATTCATGGTCAATGGGAACCCGACTAGTTCTATTTTGGATTATCGAAACGGACCGACTGCAGTTCCGCGAAAACTGTGCCCACGAAAATCTGTGCGTCGACGCGAACGATGAGGCGCTCGGTGTCGTCCGACACCCATATTGTGGCACGGCGAAATTTCTTATGCGGCTCCAGTTCGAGATGTTTTCCGATACGTTTGAGTCCCAAGTCCAGCTTGATTGCATTGTAAGTGCCGGCGTGCACCGAGATTTTTTCTCGTCCGATTACAGTCACCGTGGCGAGGTAAGCGTTTGTTGTCGCGTAAATCGCAAGGCGATAAACGTTTCCTTGCTTGAGGGGCTGACTCCGGAGGTAAAGCGCGGCGGAGTACAAATCGAATAAGTTAGGCAATGTAAAATCGCGCGTCGTTTTCTTGATGGCGGCGCCTTCGCCTTCGGTTCGCGTGCGGGTCACTCCACCGGTGTTGAAAACGAGATGGGCGGCGATTTTTTTGGAACGATAGCTTTCGATTTGCTGCGTTTCGATCGGGGCCAGTGTTTGGGAGTTTGCAATCGCGCGTTGCGTGACATCCAGTTTCCACAATGCCCGGACGAAGCCGGTGGTTCGGCCTGTTCCTTCGAGCTGAAACCTGTCGTTCGATGGCTTGCTGAAGTGAACCTCACCCGCTGCCGCGGTCACTCCAGACCAGCCGAAGCGATACGATGCTCGCAGCGGGCGCAACTCTGGAAAATTCCCAGGCGGCTCTTTGCTGAGTGTGGCCTGCCAATCTGCAGCGAATGAACCAGTGCCGGAGGCGAGCAGGATCGCAATCGCGCAGATTCTTATTCGACTTTGGTGTCGCAAAAACATTCTTTAGAGGTTCGCAACTGCTCACGAGCATCGGTGTGGCAGCAGACAATTTCATCCGTACAAAAAAATACACGCGAGTTTGGCCCGCGTGTATTTTTGAAATTCGAGGCGAACCTCAGGGCTTCGTTGCTCTTGCTGCCGCCGGGGTGACGGACGCGGCTGCTGCAGGCCTTCTGGCAGAGGTTGTAGCGCGACCGGGTTTGTTGAGTACTTCAACAATTTCGTTGGTGAAATCAACGTTTTCCGGCGCGTATAGTACGACAGGAACCCCATTGATGCTGACGCCGGATTTATCCAGCACAAAATCGAGGTTCTTTGTTTTGACCTTCTCCAGGACGACGTCGGTAATTTCCTTCACGATCCCCTCACGCATTCGCATCAATTGCTCCTGCAACTGACGCTCCCGCGTCTGGCGAAAGTCGCTGATCTCGCGCTCCATGGTTTTGATAGTGGCGATCTTGTCATCGCGCTCCTTGGCCATGCCCGTCTTTTTGTCAGCGCTCAATGCAGGCGACTCAAGCTGCTTGTTCAGGTTATTGATTTCATCGAGCGCCTTTTTGTAAGCTTCCGCCCGGTCATCGTATTCCTTTTTGGCGGCGTTTTTGGCGTCGTTGATTTTTACCTCGGCGTCCTTGGTCTTGGTGTAATCCTTGAACGCTCGCTGCATATCGACCGTTCCGATTTTAGATGTGCCCTGTGCGAAGGTCATGATGGGAGCAACCAACGTCAGCGCAAAGAGTATTGACAGAGACTTTTTCATAAAAACAGAGGATATGGTTGGACGAATCGGGTTAGAGTGCAACCACATATATTCGTTCAAAATTGATAGCCCACATTGAAGTTGAAATGGCCGCCGCCGTTGTAGCCGTCTCGCATGACAGGGTATCCATAATCGAGACGCAGTGGGCCGATCGGTAAATCAAGCCGAATTCCGATACCGATATCCGAAGCCGTGTGATTGAAACCAAAAGACCACGCGCTGCTGTTCACAAAACCCATGTCGTAAAATAGTGCGCCCCGCGCTTTCTCTATGATCGGGAAGGTCCATTCGATCGTCGCGCGCGCCATTGATTGACCCCCAACTGGCTCGCCGTTTTCATCCTGTGGACCAACTTCACGGAAAGGAAAGCCACGTAGGTTGTTCGAGCCGCCGAGGAAAAGTCGCTCATAAATCGGTACCTGGTCGCCACTACCCCATTGCGTCACCGTCGCGATCTCGCCGTTGATGAGCAGGATGGTGTCCCACGGCAAATGGAAATATTGCGCTCCCTCCAGATCAAACGCGTAAATCTGGACATCGCCTCCCAGAAAACCGCCGGCGATCATAGGCGAAAACGTGACGCGTTGCCCGCGTCGGGAGAGCAATGGATTGTCGCGCGAATCAAACACGATGCTTCCGAGGAGCTTGCTTTCAACAGACGATCCCTTTTGCGACTGAATGAACTCGGAGGAGCTCGGGTCGACATTAAAAATGTCTATGTCCTGCAGTGTATATCCAAGGGTGCCGTACATGTAGGCATTGATTGGCTTGCGCAATTCGAAGAGGATTCCGTAATTGCGCTGGTCGTACTGGGCGCTCAAGTAATTCGCCTCTGTGTAGAAAGCCTGCCCACTAAGTGAAAGCCGTCGATCGAGGAAGTAAGGTTCGGTGACTGCCAGAATAAAATCTTTCCGCTCGGTTCCATACTGAAGACGTAGACGGAATTTTTGTCCCCCACCGGTGAACGAGGGCCAGTTGAAAATATCGAAATTGCCTTGGGTGAGTTCCGCAAAGCCTACCAGTTTATCAACCGTGCTGAAGCCACCTCCGAAACTGAGTGAACCGGTGCGTTTTTCCTGGACCAGAATCGTTAAATCTTTCCGACCCGGTATATCTGTGTCTTCCGGATAGGTCTCGACCTTTGCAAAATAACCCAGATTCTCCAGGCGCTTCTTCGTGGTATCTACACGGACCGTGTTGAAAACATCTCCGGGCGCAACGAGTACTTCACGTCGAATAACTTTATCCTTCGTGCGCGTGTTCCCCTCAATATTCACCCGATTCACAAATGACCGGGGACCCTCTTCGATAAGGTAGTGCACATCTATGAGCGCGGGACCGGCCGGTGTGCCCTCGGGTGTAACTACCAGATCGACGTAGCCGCCGCTGCCATATGCGTCGGCAACCGCCTTGGCATCGTCGCGGAGCTGTTTCGGCGAATAGACGCTGCCCTCTTTCATCTTTAAGAACGCGCGAACCCTTGCATCGGTGGTGTGCTCGTAACCGGTGATCGACAGTTTGCGGACGTGATATTGCGGACCTTCGGCAACCGTGATCGTGATGATCATCGGGCCCTTCGGAGTGCGATCTTTGCGAACTCCTTTTATTTCCACGTCGATGAAGCCGTGGTTTTGGTAGTACTCGCGGATCTTGTCTAAATCCTGCTCCAACTGAACTTCATCAAGCCGACCTGTCTTATCGACGAAATAGATCAGCGTTCTTCCACGGGTTTTCATCTGTTTGCGTAAAACCTTTTGGCTAATGTGGGCGTTGCCCTCAAAACGGACCTCGCTGATGGCGCCTTTAATCCCCTCGGTCACCGTGAAAATGACGCGCGCTGTGCCGCGTTTTTCGTCGATTGGTTCCACGCGGTATTCAACGCCGACGTCGTTGTATCCCTTGCCCTGGTAAACTTCGATAATTTTCTGGCGCGCTTCCTCGAGTGCCTGCTCATTAACTGCCTGATTGAGCCTCACCTTCATCTCTTTGCGGAGTCTCTTCGGTTTGATCCGTTCGGCGCCGTTGATTTCGATCTCGCGTAAGACCGCCTGGGTTTGCACGGCAACCGTCACCTTCACACCGTCGCCTTCAGGCTGAGCAAATATTCGAACATTTCGGACGTAACCGGTTCCGTACAGCGCCTTGATGTCCTCCTGCACGATCTCGTTTGAATAGACCTGGCCAACTTTCGTGCGCATCTGCGCCAGAATTCGTTCCTTGCTGATCGATGCAGGGCCCACGTACTGCACGTCGATCGAGCGGATGACAGGAGGCCCAGGAGGCGATTGTGGCGCCTGCGCCCGGACAATTCCGGCCGTCAAAAGCGCACAAAGCGAGGCGATCCAGATCGCGATCGGCAGGGGGCGCATCCATCCACAAAAACGTTGCATATGTTAGAAGCGCAGCCCCACGCGACCCAAAGCGACGCAGGACAGGCGGCTATATCGGAAATAAGACCTCAATCGTCAAGGCGAGATTTTCATTGAGTCATACGATGCGACCTCTGATTTGATGCGCATTTCGCTCTCCGCGAAACAGAACGATGCGGATTTATGGTGTGTGCCCGTGCTCTCAATGACGTTTTCTCGTTAGTGTAATCGTTAGTCCCTGCACCGCAGCGATCTCGGCTTCTTCGCCTTTTTCTATGGGGGCATCGCTGACCGCCTTCCAGTATTCGCCTTCGACGAAAATCCTGCCGTTGCGCGAATCAATTGGCGTCAATGCGGTAACAGTCTTCCCGACCAGCGTTTCTTTTCCTACCTTCACCGGCAACAATTGCGCGCGCACACCCTTTCCGATGATGAAAATGAAGAACGCGGCGGTGACGAGCGTCGCGGGAATGATGAAGTTCAATGACAAACGAAAAAATGGATCGGCGCGGTTAAAGAGCATGAGCGAGCCGATGAGAAATGCAACGATTCCGCCAACTGTCAGCACGCCGTGCGTTGGCGTGTACAAATCAAACACGAAAAGTCCCACCGCGAGCGCGATCAGAACGAGTCCAGCCACATTGACCGGCAGGATCGCCGCC
>C688J18823_10003411_pt1 | contig 10055 bp, 7 predicted proteins | sample HopSoiMetagenom1_FD_18823 | JGI IMG/M metagenome (IMG submission 18823) | reverse complement strand
CAAGTGGAGGATTGTGGCGGGAGCCCTGCTGCTGGCCATGTTGTTCTTCGGCGCAGGCTTCGCACAAGCCATTAATGCTGTGATGCGCACGAATTCCGGGCACTTCTTTAACTTGGCGTACCTGATGAGGACGGTTTGGAATTGGCTGTTCCGGATCGATATCCAACCAGGCATTCCCGTCCCGCAAGCATGGATCGCGATCCTGATTTATTGTGCGATTTGCCTTTGGTTGCTGCTCAAGAAGGTCAAAGCCTATGAGGTGGTGCGATGAGCGACCGCATCATCCTGGAAGACGTCTCGAAATTCTATGGCGAGATCTTGGGCGTAAATCGGGTGAACCTTTCGATACCACCGGGTGTCACGAGCCTGGTTGGACCGAATGGCTCGGGTAAGACCACGCTGATGAATTTGATCACCGGACTGATTCGTCCGACACGAGGGCGAATCGAAGTACTCGGTTGCCGGACTGACGATCCGGAACGTTTATTCAAGCTTGTTGGCTACAGCACTCAGTTCGACGCATTGCCCCGAGGCCTGTCAGGTCTGCAGTTTATCTCTTCCTACCTACTCTTGACGGGAATGGACTCTGCCAAAGCCAATACGATGGCAGTTCAGGCAATCGAGCGTGTCGGGCTGATGGATGCCGTGGATCGAAACATCGCCGGGTACAGCAAGGGAATGCGACAGCGCATTCGACTCGCGCTCGCGTTGGCGCACAATCCCAGAGTCCTCATTCTGGACGAACCCTTGAACGGCCTCGACCCGCTGGCGAGGTCGGAGATGATTGCGATGTTTCGCTGGGCGGCAGGACAAGGCTGCCACGTCGTGATCTCCAGTCATATCCTGCACGAAGTCGATGTGATCTCAGACCAGGTCGTCTTGATGAGCAATGGTTATGTGGTCGCCGAGGGGCCGATCCAATCCGTGCGTAGCGAAATCCGGGATCATCCGACTCAGATACTGATTCGGTGCAATCGGCCACGCGAACTGGCTGTGCATCTTCTTCCTTCGGAAGACACAATCGATGTAGCAATCCATAAGGACGGTCGCGGATTACTGGTGAAGACGCGGAATGCGGATGAGTTTTATCTGTGTCTTAACAAGCTTGTTTTGGATGGCATAGAGATCGAATCTGTCGCGCCGGCGGACGATGATGTGCTTTCTGTGTATGAATACCTGATCGGTAGCGACGAGGTGGTCCGATGAAGCTCCCAATGAAGCTATGGTGGGCCCAGATACGGGCTGTGATCCGCCTCGAGATGCGCAAAACCTTCTTTGCGAAGCGCGGTCTCTGGATTTATGGCCTCGCCCTGCTTCCCGTTCTGCTCTTCACAGCCTATTCGCTGGTGAGCATGCACGAGTTGCGCAGGACTGCGAGCATCGCACGAGAAGGCGAGAAACAACTCACGTATCAAGATCTGATGGCAGTGAGATCGGGAATGACGAAAGAGGAAGTGCTCGCGGTGCTTGGTAAGCCGCCGATAGTTTTCCATTGGGAAGACCGCCGCCCTGCCGGCCCAGGAATGGAAGACCAAGTCATTCCACGTGAAGAATACCGCTATTCTGACGGAACTGACGATTTGTACGTAGGCCTCGTGCGTGGCACGGTAGATTCCATCCACATGCAGGAGGGCTACAATCTGGGCCGCGATTCCATCATGTTTGCGGGCGTGTTCCAATTCTTCTTCCTGCGTCTGGCAGTATTCTTCGGCTGCCTCGGAATTTTCATGAACCTGTTCCGTGGTGAGATTCTGGACCGCAGCCTGCATTTCTACTTTCTGGCGCCGCTTCGGCGAGATGTTCTGATGGTGGGGAAATTCATGGCGGGGTTGCTGGCGACCTCCGCCATCTTTGTGACAAGCGAACTTCTGCAAAATGTCGCTTTCCTGTGGCACCTCTCCCCTTCGGTACGTGATCTTTACCTGCACCATCACCACGGACTCGAGCACGCGGTCGTATACATGGGCGTGACTATCCTCGCCTGCGTGGGTTATGGCGCATTTTTTCTTGTTGCAGGCATGCTCTTTCGCAATCCGATTCTGCCCGCGGCGGCAATTCTTGTGTGGGAAGGTATCAATCCATTCTTGCCTGCACTGCTGAAGCATTTCAGCGTGATCTATTACCTGAAGGCCCTCTGCCCTGTGGACATCCCTGCTCCACCGGAGATGTCTCCCCTATTCGCCTTGCTCATTTCCAATCCAGATCCGATTTCTCCGCTCGTCGCAATAGCTGGACTGCTTATCGTGGCCATGGTCGCCCTCTATGCTTCAAGCCTCCGCGTTCGACGCATGGAGATAAACTACACCACGGAATAGCGGGAAAACCTCNTAAACCTCCCCATCGTTACGTATAGAATCAGGGACTCGGGTCCCGATGCATTCCTCTGGGAAAACCTCTTTCCGCTGGCTGGTGGCTTCGATGGTCGGCGGTTTCGCGTTCGTCAGTTACATCGAAAGAATGAACATTTCGGTCGCGGCGGCAATGATGATGCCGGACCTCTCGCTGACGAAGACGCAGATGGGCCAGGTCTTCAGCAGCTTCCTTTGGGGATACGCGATTTTCCAGGTACCCGCCGGAAGGATCGGCGATGTTGTAGGTCCGAGGCTCACGCTCGCTCTTGCCGCGCTGCTTTGGGGGGTCACCTCCGCGCTGACCGGCCTGCTTCCGGGAGCGATCTTCAGGGGCGCCTATGCAGTGCTGGTATCACTTCTCGTTCTCCGGTTCCTGCTAGGCGCGGCTGAGTCAGCAACTTTCCCGGTCGGAGCACGGGCGATCCGCAACTGGACTCCGCTGTGGGAGCGGGGATTGGGAAACTCCATCATGATCGCTGGCGCATCGATTGCCGCGGCCGTGACTTCTCCACTGNTCTCTTGGCTCATGGTGCGTGTCGGATGGCGCAATTCTTTTTACATAACCTCGCTGGTTGCGTTTGTACTCGCGTTGGTGTGGTATCTAAGCGTCACCGATGACCCAAAGGATCACAGGCGCGTGGGCTCCGCGGAATTGGCGATCCTTAGTAAGGATGCAGGCAGTCGTGTGAGAGCCAATGCCCGAACCATTCCCATTCGCAAACTGCTTGCCAATCGCAAGATCCTGCTGCTTTCGCTGAGCTACACTTGCGAAGGATACGTGCTGTTCATCTTCGTCTTCTGGCTGTATCTGTATCTGATCGAAGTTCGCGGCTTTACGGTGCTCAGTGGTGGCCTGATTGCTAGTTTGCCGTGGCTCACCGCGTTCGCATGTACGCCGCTCGGTGGATGGATTTGCGACCGGATCAGTAGACCCAAAGGCCCGGTAGCCGGGGCTAGGACGGTGATCATGATCGGATACGGGCTTTCTGGAACCTTGCTGTTTGCGGCTGCCAAGTCTGAAAGTCGGCCTGTTTGTGTGGCCGCACTCTGCCTGAGTGTCGGGTTTCTGTACTTCGCCGAGCCTGCGTTTTGGGCGACCTCGCTGCATATCGCCGGAGAAAACGCAGGCGCCTCCTCAGGGATCATGAACACCGCAGGAATTCTGGGCGGAATTGTTTCCACATCCCTGGTGCCGATCATCGTGAAGCACTTTGGGTGGATGCCAGCCCTTGCCTCTGGGGCAGTAGTCGCGCTAGCGTGCACGGACGCATGGTTTGTAATGGGAAGAACGGGCTTTGCAGACGCAGATCTTGCGCCTGCGGAAGAATTTGGCCGCTAGAAGTGGTGCTTTGATGGAAATGACCAATCATCGTGAAGTGCTGAAACGAGCCGCAGTCGCGACTTCGAGCGCTCTCGCTCAGTCCTTGGGTTAGCAGCTTTGGAGCGACAAGAGCCCTCGAACCCGCTACTCGCAGGACCGCGTGCTGGCGAAGTATGAGGATCTCTAATTCGGCGTCTCGTATCACGTCAGCATGAATACATTCACCGGGAGCGACGGTGAAACGGGAGCAGTTCCTGCGAGCACTTACAGCCGCCGAATCTCAATCTGCGGCAAGATCTGCAGATCATCGCAGAGCTTATCTTGCCTGCAAAAAGGCACGGTCGAACCTGCTTTGAATCTCTGCGCCGACACGGCTGGCAGAATTCCTGATGAACCCGTGCATACGCTACGGCAGGTTACCAAGCTAGTTCGGAAGTAGAAACGTCACTGTGGCAGGCCGTTCGATGCCACATCAACTCTCAACGTGACTGTTCCGAGCTTCTTGCCATTGCTCTCGGCGTCCCACATTAAGGTCTGCCATTTTCCTTTGTCGGCGGCCGGCGAGGAGATCGTGAGCTGAGCTGCGTATGTGTCATGTGCACCTACGGTGAACGTCGTCCAATCTGGCTGCTGTTTCCATCCTTGAGGTAAGGTGCCGTGCAACGTAACTTCCGCCTGCGCATCGGTGTCATTGCGGATGATCACAGGTACCCAGAGGGACTCGCCAGGGGTCACCTGCGCTTCGGGAGCATAAAGCGTCCCAATGTGCTCAATTCCGTGCGCTCGCCAGAAATCGTGGTAAAAAGCCCAAGGTCCGCCGAGTTGGACCGAAAACCCCGACGCGGGAGTCTCGTAACCATGCGGCCGAGCGTACGCAATCGGCGTCGGTGTGATTCCTTCGAACACGTCGCCCGTCTTCGTTCCTCCTACAAGTGACTTGGCAAAGATCAAGCGCACAGGCATCTCGGTAAATTCCTTCAACTGCGCATCGCTGAAATCGTTCTGGGTCTTGTAGTAGCCCCAGGCCTCTGCAGCCACACGCGAGTACGGAATCTTGCGTGACGGAGAAACATCACTGGTTGAATATTCCGGACCATTTCCCTTCAGGAAATCGAAGTGCGTGGCATCTGTAAAGTAGTAAATTTTCTTCGGTTGCCAGGGCCGGAGGCCTTCGCCGTAGTTGCTGATGCTGAGGCGATTGCGGGGTGCCTCCACCTGCTCGGGAAATGCCAGCGGGTCACCCGCGAGGTCGAACGCTTCGGTTGCAAGAACTCCGGCAGCTTGATGGTCATCATGATTTTCGCCGACGACGTAATTCGGCATCCAGGTGAAAATCACCTCGGGCCTCGTGATGCGCACCAGGCGTACAACTTCCTCGAGAGCTTGACCGTGTCCCCAAACTTCGAGTGAGTGCAAAACGTCGCCGCCGGGCGTATCAGAGCCGTGCAGGAACCAGGCGTTCGTAATACCGTAGGACGCCAGCGAATGCCGCGCCTCCATCTCCCGGATGTCGGCCAGTGCATTGGCCTGCTCAGCTCCGGCAGCGTTGCCGCCCGAGTTGCCGCGAGTTCCATACACGACAGCCACTTTCTTCTGTTGCTGCTCGATGAGTTTGGCAACGTATGCCGTGACTTCGACGTCGTCATCGGGATGTCCGACCACAATCAAGATATCGACCTTGTAGCGTGCGTCCGGTTGCGGATTAGGCTCGGCTTGCTGAGCATGCAAGAAGGTAACTGCGATGCATGACAAAAAGACTGCGACGCATAGCACACGAATATTCTTCATTCCTGAATGTCCTTGGCTGAAATGTGAAGACGACTGCAATGACAAAGGGTGGTAGAAATCATTGCCGTCCTGGTTAGGCTCTATTAAATCTCAATTGCAGGAATCAAGGCCAGCCACCCACAGAGAGGCGCCTGGCGCTTCATTCCTAGTATCGGAAGTGCAGACCGAATTGCATTTGCCGCATGTCGGCTGCTCCGAAAATCTGTCCTGCCGTGTCGCTGTGAATATAGCTATCTGGATTAACCAGGTTCACGTGGTTGGTGGCATTGTATGTCTCCCACTTGAATTCAAGTGTCTTGGATTCCGTGATTCGGAAGACTTTGCCCAGCGAGAGATCGAACTCATAGAAGCCGGGACCTCTCAGAGAATTGTGACGGACGAAACCCTGGCGTGCCACGCCTTGGGGATCCGTGAATGCAGCGGGATTGAACCACAGGGACGCGCTCTGGTTCGATACGTTGGAATCGCCGATCTGATCCGGGCGCACCGAGTTGAAGTCGGCATAGAGATTGGGGCCGTCGGCAAACACGGTGAATGGAAGGCCGCTCTCGAAGCGGGTGATGCCGCTAAAATCCCAACCGCCGAGTACTGCGTCCACGGCCTTGCTGGCGCCCGTCCCCCAGTGACGCCCACGACCGAACGGCAACTGCCAAACGTGAGAAATCGTGAGTGTGTGCGTGCGGTCGTAGTTGGCGGGCCCGTGATCTTCCCACCAGTTCAAGTTATTTCCAAACGCGCCGCCAGTTTCGCTGTTTGCCATGGCTTTGCCATAGGTGTAGCTGACCAGGAAGTCCAGCCCTTTGCTTGTACGCTTTTGTAGCTTTGCTTGCAGCGCGTGGTAGCTGGAATTGTCACAGTTGCAGGTTTGGTAGATTCCTTGCGACAGGCCGAATTGCGGAAAAAACTGCCGTCGCGAATCGAAATCGTCGCATGTACTCGTGCCGCCTGGGCCGTCAGTTTGGCAATTCGGGTCGGCAGCCGCCTGGTTTACGTTTGGATTGATGAAGAGATGCCTTCCTACATTTCCAACGTACGCGACCTCAGCGGTTAAGGTGGGTGTGATTTCATGCTGGACAGTGAGATTCCAGGAATCTGCCAAAGGCACGCGATAAGCGCTGGGCGGGTTGAAGAAGTAAAACACGTTCAGATCGCCAGGGAGCGGAAAACGCCCATTGGCTCCTACTACCGGATTCGACGGAAGCGGAGGTCCGCTTAAGAGATTGAAGCCCACCGAACCGTAGTTATTGTCCTGATTCAATTGCTGCGGGATGGTCACGGGTGGATCGTAGTCCGGGGCCTGTCCGAATACAGCGCCCAATCCCGCAGGTGTGAAGCTGCGGCCGTAGCCGGCGCGGATGACCGTGTGCTGCGTGATCGAGTAGGCAATGCCGAGCCGCGGCGCGAAGCCTAAGTTGTAGGCCTGCACCCCCATGTTCGACGGCACCGAACCGACGCCCGCAACCAGCACTTCGCCCGTGTTCGGATCGAAACTGCCCGCTCCGCCGGGGTGGGCTGCCGTTTGCGGCAGGTAGTTCTCGTAGCGCAAGCCGTAGTTGAACGTGAGCTTGCGGGTAATTCGCCAAGAATCCTGACCGTAGAAGAAGAGCCTCGTCTGCCTTAAGCCAGGCTGGTATCCAGCTCCAGTGAAGTAGCGGGAGAAATTGCTAGGTAACCCGAGCAGGAAAGATGCCATGCCGGTGCCGGTAGAACCGTTAGGAGCAATGTCTCCGTTGGGAGCATCGACTGCGGGGCTTCCAGTCACACCCGCCGAAAAACTGATTTCCCCTGAGCGGTGTGCGTCGCTTGGGATGCGCTGCTGTTGCGCTCGCCGGATATCGACGCCCCAACCGAATGTGTGATTGCCTTTCGTCTTACTCCAGTTGTTCACCCACTGAAAATGATTCTCCGTTTCCTTGAGTGGGCAATTGCACTGGTTCACGCCCAGCGCATAGCCGAAGCTGAACCCGCCATTTCCATTGATGTAGAAAGCCGGCATCCCGCTGGTCTCCAGCGTTCCCAGGTTAAGCCCGGGAATACCTGCGTCTGTCGCTGGAGTCGTGCCTAGACCGTTGGGATTCACCCGAATTCGGTATGGAATTGTCTGCAAAGAGGTAGCATGGTCCCCCAGAGAAGTTCTCCTGTTCCTTTCGCGTCAATTTATGCGCTTCGCGAAGTTCCCTTCAACTTACAACTTATTGGTGTCGACTCGCGGCACGTCCACCCATGCTCGAGTCTTGCTGCTCTCAAGCACTGAATTCAGGATGACCATTTGTCGCAGGCCATCGAAGAACTCTGGGTACTCGGGAGTGCCCCCGGATGCAATCGATGCATAGAACCGGCGAAACACCTGCTTAAAAGTGTCGTCATATCCTTCGCTATGCCCGCCGGGCAGATCCGCGTAGCCACGCGCTCCAGGTGCAAGCAGGGATGGATCCTTGATGAAGATCTCGTTCCCGCGATCACGGTGGCCGACCCAGAGTTCGTCGGGGCGCTCCTGAGCCCAAGCCGCGGAAGCTTTCGTACCATAGACCTCGATGCGAAGCCCGTTCTTGCGTCCGGCAGAGACCTGGCTCGCAGTCATAGAACCGCGGGTACGCGTGCCCATGCGGAACACGACGGCGCCAAAGTCCTCGGTATCGATCCGCGTCTCGATGTAGTCTTCACGACCCATCATCTTGTTTGCAAAGGTTTCTACAGAATGCTTCGGCTGCTTCCGCGTTGGATGAAAGGTCTGCAGATCTGCGCAAAGTGACGCGAGCTTGAGTCCCGTGAGGTGCTCCGCCATATCAAACCAGTGCGACCCGATGTCGGCCATGCAACGCGAAGGGCCGCCGGCTTTGGAATCCACTCGCCAATTCCAGTCGGTATCGTAGAGAAGCCAATCTTGTGAATAGGTTCCCTGTACCACGAGGACGTCACCCAACTCGCCAGATTCGCGAAGACGCCGAATCTGCTGCACCTGCGGGTAGTAGCGCAGATTGTGGCACACGCAATTGCGCAGTCCCTTCTTCAGGGCGAGAGCTACGAGTTCTTCAGATTCGGCGACCGTCGTAGTCAGCGGCTTCTCACAAAGCACATGCTTCCCTGCTTCAAGCGCGTCCTTCGCCATGGAAAAGTGCTGAGCATTCGGCGTGCAGATGTGGACTGCATCAATAGTGGGATCGCGAAGGACTTCGCGATAGTCAGCGGTAATCTTCGGGACGGCGAATCCGGAAGCCAGGCGTTTCGCGGCTTCTTGATTTCGTCCGACAATGGCAACCGCTTCTACCGACTCAACGCGCCGAACTCCTTCCAGATGCACGCGTCCCATGAAGCCCGTACCGAGAATTGCCGTTTTGATCGTCTTCATTCCTGATTCCTGCTCCTCGTCAGACTAGGACCACCATGCAGCTGCCGGTTTCTCGCGAATCACGATGCTGTTCAGAAATGCTGCGGCTTTCGTTAATCCCTCTGCAGGCGAAAGCAGGCTGTCTTCGTGTTCGATCGAGAGTACTGAATCGTATCCGAACATTCGAAGAGTGGAGATGAACTCGGACCACCATTCCGCGCCATGACCATATCCACAGGTTCGGAAAATCCAGCTGCGGCTGCGCTCGTCTGTGTATGGTTTGGTGTCCAATACTCCAGTCCGCGTCAGATTTACAGGATAGATCTGCGTGTCTTTAGCATGGACGTGGAAAATAGCATGCCCCAGCACGCGAATCGCGGCAATCGGATCGATGTTTTGCCAGAACATGTGGCTCGGATCGTAATTGCAGCCCACATTATCACCCGCGATGGAGCGCAACCGCAGCAGCGTTTCCGGGTTGTAGACGACAAACCCCGGATGCATCTCAACGGCGATCCTCACTCCATGATCGGCAGCGAACCTGGCGTGCTCGGTCCAATACGGTGCAACCACTTCGCTCCACTGCCAATCGAGCACGCTGCGGAAGTCTGGCGGCCAGGGGCAGGTGATCCAATTCGGAGCCTTAGCGTTCGGAGAGTCTCCGGGACATCCGGAAAAGTCGACCATGGTGGGAACACCAAGTTTTTCGGCCAACAGAATCGTGTTGCGGCTCACTTGGGCGTGCAGTTTTCCAACCGACTTGTCAGGGTGGAGCGCATTCCCGTGACAGCTCAACGCACTGATACTTACGCCGTTGTCCGCGAGAAGCTTCTTGAAGTCGGAGAGCGCCGAAACATTTTCAAGCATCGAGAGCTTGCAATGCGCGTCGCCAACATAGTTTCCGGTCGCAAGTTCGATCGTGTGGATCTGAAGATCCTTGAGCTTCTTCAGGACCGTGTCGAGCGGCAATTGAGAAAGTAGCGGTGTGAAGACGCCAATGCGCATAGTGATTTATAACTCCCTCGAAAAAGCAGTGGCCATTTTACAGGTCACAGAAGTGAACTGCACACCGCGGTCAAACGGATCGGGTGAACTTAATGTGATTGCTGCCCAACTGAGCGATAAGACCCTGAGCCCCAAGCTGCACGTCAGTGGATCGTCAGCTTAACATTGTCGACCCATTCATTGAACGTAAGGGGCGAACCAGCTGTATCCATCTGCCACTGGACGCCGAAATCCTGCGACCAGCCTTTCGGCAAGCGGCCGG
>C688J18823_10003410_pt1 | contig 10056 bp, 10 predicted proteins | sample HopSoiMetagenom1_FD_18823 | JGI IMG/M metagenome (IMG submission 18823) | reverse complement strand
GCCACGGCGCGTAGCGCCGACCCTTTGCGCGGGCTGCTGCCCAACTTCGTGGCGAAGTCTGCCGAGCGAAGCTCGGCGCGCTATCGCGGGCGGGTTAAGGGATGAGCAAGCAAAACGAACCGGGACTGCGGCCCCAGACTGGTGAACGGACTGTTGAGGGAAGGGGACCCGCTCCGCCGTACCGGCGCCAAGCCGTTCCCCAGTCCTACTTCGAAATCGGCCGGTTTTGCTTGACCCATCCCCCTGCGCCGTCTAACTTTAGCAGTCTAGCCCAAACCGGCGACTGGATTCGCCACGAAGGGGGGAAGCAGATTTTGTCGGAAGTCATAATTCACGACGACGAGAACTTTGAGCGTGCGCTGAAGCGCTTCAAAAAGAAGTGCGAAAAGGCGGGCATCCTCTCCGATCTCCGCAAGCATCGTCACTACGAGAAGCCGAGCGAGCGCAGAAAGCGCAAGCTGAACACGGCGATGCGTAAGAACCGCCGCACCCGTCACGTCTAGGGAATGTCAGAACTGACCGCCCGCCTTCAGGGCGATCTCAATTCCGCTCGCAAATCCCAGGACAAGGCAGGCACGTTGCTACTCGGCACCGTGCTCTCCGAGATCAAGAACAAGAAGATCGAGCTGAGACGCGACCCCACGGACGCCGACGTCATCGACGTTCTGCGCAAGTCGATCAAGCGGAGACGCGAATCGATCGAGATGTACACCAAGGGAAATCGCGCCGATCTCGCGGATAAGGAATCGGCCGAGGCCGCGGCGCTGGAGAAATATCTTCCGGCGCAGGTGAGTGATGATGAGCTTCGCGCGGCAGTGAAAGCTGCAATCGCAGGCGGCGCGACGCAGATCGGAGCGGTGATGGGAAAAGTTCTTCCCCAGTTTAAAGGTCGGGCAGATGGTAGCACGATCAACGCGATTGCCCGAGAGGAGCTAGGCAAGCAGGGGTGAAACCCTTCGACGGAATCACAAGCCCGGGCTGGCGATTTCAATCGCAAGCTCGGGTTTTGTCGTTCGGGTGTAGCTTCGCCGGTGGTATCGCATTAATTGGCGTCGAGAGGTCCCGCTAGTTGAATTCACACGCCCTGAATGTCATCGAATTTCCACGCACGCTCGCTCTGATCTCAGAGCGCGCTACCTCGGCGCTTGGTGCAGAGCGGGTGCGCGAGCTTCGCCCGATAACGGATCGCGATGAGATCGAGCGCGAGCACGCGCGCGTGGCTGCGGTTCGCTCGTTGCTCTCGGCGGACGAGCCCTGGCAGTTGGATGGCGTTCCCGACGCGCGGTCGGCGCTGACCCGTCTACGCGTAGAAAGATCGACGCTCGCCGCGCCGGATCTTCTGATCCTCGGCTCACTTTTGCGCACCTCGCGGCTCACGCGTGAATCTCTGCGCGGCCGGGCATCGCCGGTGGTGACAGCCGTTCTCTCGCGGCAGATCGAGCTGTTGTTCGTGAACCGCGCGATCGAGGAGCTGGTCGAGCGAGCAATCGACGAAGATGGTCAGATTCGCGACGACGCGTCGGGGGCCCTGAGAAAAATTCGCCGCGAGCTCAAAGGATCGCAGGGCGAGTTGATCAGACTGCTGGAACGGGCGATGTCGAAGCTCGAGCCACACCAGCGTGTCGCCGACATGTCTGTGACGGTGCGCAACGGTCGCTACGTGATTCCGGTTCGACGCGAGGCGCACGGCGCCGTCGGTGGTATCGTCCACGACGCATCGGCGACCGGCGGAACGCTTTTCGTCGAGCCGCCGGCGGCAGTCGAAGCGGGCAATCGGATCCGGGAGCTCCAGATCGAAGAGGTCGAAGAGATCGATCGCATTCTGGCCGATCTTACCGACAAGCTGCGTCCACATCGCGAGGCGCTCGCAGGCTCCCTTGATTCGCTGACAACTCTGGATTCGCTGGTTGCGCGCGCTCGCTTCGCGATCGAATTCCGCTGCGCCCCCGCTGATCTCTCGGACTCGACCGACGGCTTCAAGATCGTTCAGGGGCGGCACCCGTTACTCACCGCACAGGGAATCGAAGTCGTCCCATTCGACCTGTCGATGGCTCCCGGAGAGAGGACTCTTCTCATCTCGGGTCCGAACACCGGTGGCAAAACGGTGCTCCTCAAGGCACTCGGGCTTTTTTCGACGCTCGTTCAGTCGGGAATCCCCGCGCCGGTCGCCGCGGGTTCTCGGATCGCCATCTTCGACGACATCTACGCTGATGTCGGCGACGAACAGTCGATTCTCGCCAGCCTCTCGACTTTCAGCGCTCACCTCAAGAATCTGGCGGAAGTCTTGTCATCGGCGACTAACCATTCGCTGGTGTTGATCGACGAGCTCGGTTCGGGCACCGATCCCATCGAGGGCGCCGCCCTTGGCGCGGCGATTCTCGAAGCTCTCACCACGCGCGGAACTCTCTCGATCGCCACCACCCACCTCGGCGCACTGAAAGAGCTCGCGACGGAAGTCGAAGGCGTGGTGAACGCCTCGCTCCAATTCGATCCGGTAGCATTGGCTCCTACCTATCTCCTGACCAAGGGAATTCCGGGGAGATCGTACGGCATCAGCATCGCCCGCCGGCTCCATCTACCCGCCGAGGTTCTCACGCGAGCAGAGGAACGCATCCCAGGCGACGAGCGTCGGGTTACTGCGCTCCTCGCCGAGCTCGAGGCAAGGGAGAAGGAGCTTTCGGCGATCGAGCGCGAAACGGGCGAGATCGCGCGCGACGCGAAAGACAGGGCTCGGCGNGTAGCGGAACGCGAGCGAAACGTCCGTGAGCGCGAGCGGGAAATCGAGCGCGCTTCACGAAGCGAGGCGAGGCAGTATCTTCTCGAAGCACGCGCCGAAGTCGAGCGAACCATCCGTGAGCTCAAAGCCGCGTCCGAACAGGGCGAGGAAGCAGCGCGTGAAGCTCGGAAGCGCGTCGAGGGGCTCGCCGCGGCGCAGGGACGCGAGCTCGACCGAATCGCGCAGGAGCCCGCGACCCGCGGCGAAGGGCCGGACAACACCGAGGTCAACATCGGCGATGTAGTGGAGGTCGGAACTCTGGGTGGTCGCATCGGGAAAGTGGTGGAGGTAAGGGATGGCGAAGCCGTCGTGGCGGTCGGCGTCATGAAGCTCGCCGTGCCGCGCACCTCGCTGCGCATCTCGAGCGCCGAGGCGGCCACGCCGGAAGTGTCGGTGGCGATTCGGGGCGACCTCCCCGAGGTCCACGCCCCCAGCGAGATCGATTTGCGCGGGATGCGCGTTGGCGAAATCGAGGACATCGTCATGCATGCCGTCGATGCTGCGGTGCGCGCCGATCTCAAGACTCTTAGAATCATTCATGGGAAAGGCACTGGCGCACTTCGCGAGCGGGTGACGGAGATGCTCCGCAAGGAATCTCGCGTGACGAATTTCCGCCTCGGAGCCTGGAACGAGGGCGGCGCGGGCGTGACCGTCGTTGAGCTCAAGTGATTCCGGACGAAGTCGTCGACCAGGTTCGTGATGCCGCCGACATCGTGCAGATAGTCGGCGAGTACGTGAACCTCAAGCGCGCCGGAACCGACTTTCGCGGGCCATGTCCTTTTCATCAGGGAACCCATCGCAATTTCTCGGTCTCGCCCCGAAAGAGGATGTATTACTGCTTCGTCTGCCACGAGGGCGGTGACGTATTTCGTTTTCTCCAGAAGCGGCTCGGAATGGAATGGCCGGCCGCCGTGAAGATGGTTGGCGAAAAATCGGGCATCGAAGTCCGGGAGGTGGATTCCCGTCGCGAAGGACCCGATCCGCGCGAGCCACTTTGGGAGGTAAACGCCACCGCTGCTGCGTACTTCCAGAAAATCCTCTGGGACGATCCACTCGGCGCGAATGCGCGCGATTATCTGGCCCAGCGTGACATCTCCCGCGAGGTGGCCGATCAGTTTGGGATCGGCTTCGCTCCTCGCGAGATCGGATTGCTCCGGAACTACATGGCGACCCTTGGCTTCGACGAAGCGCGTCTCGCCAATGCCGGGCTCCTCGTTCAGGGCGAAGATCAAAGCGAGCCCAGGCCTCGGTTTCGTGGCCGCTTGATGTTTCCGATCCTCGACTCGATGGGTCGCAACATCGGATTTGGTGGACGTCTGCTCGGCCCGGGCGAGCCGAAGTATCTGAACTCGCCGGAGTCGGGAGTGTTCTCCAAGGGTAAGACACTCTATGGTCTGAACTGGGCCAAGAACGACATCAGGCGCGAAGACCACGTGCTGGTCGTAGAAGGCTACTTTGATGTCGTGCGTCTGATGACGGCGGGAGTTACGACTGTCGTTGCCCCGATGGGTACTGCCCTCACCGAGTGGCAGTCTGCGGCGCTGCGTAAGCTGACGAAGAACGTCTTTCTTCTCTATGACAGCGATCGGCCCGGATTGCAGGCAACGTTTAGATCCGGGGACGAGCTCCTGCGTCAGGGCGCCGCAGTGCGCGTCGTCACGCTACCCGAAGGCGACGACCCTGACACCTTCGTCAAGAAGAACGGCGCGCCGGCGCTGTCGGCACGACTCCGTGATGCAATCGATGTCTTCGATCGGAAGATCCAGCTTCTCGAGCGCGCAGGCATGTTCGCCGAGCTCCAGAAAAAGCGACGCGCTCTCGACAGGCTCTTGCCGACGGTGAGAGCGGCATCTGACGCGATCATGCGCGACTTGTACATCGCCAGGGCTAGCGAAGTAAGCGGTGTCGCCCGCGAAGTTCTGGAGCGAGAGCTGAAAGGAAGGCCGACGCCTCCGGTTGAGGATGCGCAGCCGCCCGCCCCAAGAATTTCGCCCGCCGCCAAAGTCCGACGCGGCGATCGTCGTGCCCAACACGGCGAACGTGGCGCGTCAGCGGAGCGCGAGCTGGTGCGCGCGATGCTCTTCAACCGCTCTCGCGTCGAGCAGATCGCCGAGAAACTCGCCGCGAAGACCTTCCGCGATCCACAGTACCGGGCGATTTATCGTGCGCTGATCGCCGCCGGAGCCGACTCAACAATCGAAGAGGTCACTGCGAATCTTGATGAGGAGACGATAGAGACCGTCGAAGCGATGCTGGCGGAGGGGTCGATCCACCTGGATCTCGAGCGCACCATCAACGATAGCTTTTCCACACTGAGGGCGCGCGACCTCGATCAGCGTGCCGCCGAGCTGGATAGAGTCATCCCGCTCGTCGAAGGCGCGGAGAAGGACAAGCTTATCGCCGAGAAAGACGCGATCCGGAAAGAGCTCAACGCGACAGGCCGCAAATACTTCAAGAAGTTCAGACCGACAAGTGCGCGATGATCTACAAGGAGGATGGATGCCGGGAAAACAGGTTCAAATTACGGTGACTACCTGGAGGGCGGATGCAACAGGAAGTTGAAGCGTTGCTCGCGTTACAGAAGGACGACCTGAAGATTCGCGAGATCGAAAGTCAGATAAGGTCTCTGGATCCACAGTTGGCAGAGTTCGACAGGAAGAAGGAACAGGCGGCCGCCGCGCTCTCTCGTGCCCAGACCGCGGTTCAGGCTGAGGAAAAGAAACAGCGCGAGCTGCAATCGCGTCTGTCGCAGCACAAGACGATGCAGGAGCGAAACCTCCATCAGCTCGAGGATGTCAAGCGGCTCCGTGAGGCAACAGCTGCGACCGCCCAGGTCGAAGCGACGCGCCGTCTGATGGCTGAAGACGAGAGTGAGATTGCGATACTCGGACGGCGCATCAACGAAATGAATGCCGTCGTCAGTACTTCAAAGCAGGCGATTGCGACACTCGAGCAGGAGCAGCAGGCCGCGCGGCCCGAGATCGAAGCGCAAAGGGCGGAGCTTCAGTCGCAGCTCGATGAGGCGATGCGCGATCGGCAGGGAAGGGCCGTTTCAGTCTCACGTCCGATGCTCAGCAAATACGATCGCATCAGAGGCAAAAGATCCCAGGCGCTCTATCCGTTGAGGGGCGGCTCGTGCGGGAACTGCGACACAGCTGTACCGCTTCAGCGTCGGAACATGATGACGGCGAGCGGGCAGATAGAAATCTGTGAGGCGTGCGGAGTTTTGCTTTACGCCGAAGGTTGAGCGCTTCCGGGCACCCTCCTAACTTGAGACGGTGACCACAATCGCCTCGGAGCGGCCGGCTCCGGCTGCCCGCTGGATACTCCCAAAGGCTCCCGACGAAGAAGCTGTGCGCGCGCTGATGGAGGCGCTGTCGCTGCCCGACATCGTCTGCAGACTGTTGTTGATTCGCGGGTATGTCACCGCCGACGAAGCGAAGCAGTTTCTGCGTCCCAAACTCGATCGGTTGCACGATCCGCTGCAGTTCCTGTCGATGGACAAAGCCGTGGCGCGACTGGCGCGTGCGGTTCGTGACAAGGAGCTCGTTTTCATTCACGGCGATTACGACGTCGACGGAATCTCTTCGACGACCCTTCTCACTCGGACAATTCGGTGGCTCGGCGGCCAGGCAACGCCGTTCATTCCGCGGCGTATCGAGGATGGCTACGACCTGAGCGATGCCGGTGTCGACGCTGCCCTGGCTGCCGGCGCGAAAGTCGTCGTCACCTGCGATTGTGGAACCGGTGCGGTTGCACCAATCGCGCGGCTTTGCAAGGTGGGTGTCGATGTAATCGTCACCGATCATCACCTTCCGAGTGGCGAGCTGCCGGACTGCATCGCTGTCCTCAACCCGAAGCGCAATGGTTGCGGATATCCGGATAAGGATCTTGCCGCTGTCGGCGTGACGTTCAAGCTCGCAATGGCCCTCGCCAAAGAGCTCGGCGCCAACGAGAATTTCATCTGGGCGATGCTCGACCTCGTCGCGCTCGCCACCGTAGCGGATGTAGCGCCGCTGCGCGGGGAGAATCGTGTCTTCGTGCGGTACGGTTTGAAGATGCTCGCCGAGACGCGCAACATTGGAATGCGAGCATTGCTGAGAGCGTCAGGTCTCGACGGCAGAGAGCTCACCGCGGGTAGAATCGGATTCATTCTCGCGCCGCGGCTGAATGCAGCGGGCAGGTTGGGCCACGCCATTCGCGGTGTCCAGCTGTTGTTAACCGACGACGAGCACGAAGCCAACGTGATCGCGCGCGAGCTCGAGGAGCTGAATCACCGGCGTCAGGAAATCGATCGCGCCACGCTCGAACAGGCGCGCGAACGTGTCCTCGCTATGAATCTCGAAGAGCAGTACTCGATCGTTCTCGCCGATGAGGCCTGGCATCCCGGCGTGGTCGGAATCGTCGCGTCGCGGCTGGTGGAAGAGTTCGGCCGGCCGACGGTGCTGATCGCGCTCTCAGGAGAACAGGGCAAGGGTTCCGGGCGTTCGATACCAAAGTTCGATTTGCACGGCGCCCTTGGCAAATCGCGTGAGCACCTGATTCGTTACGGCGGTCACCGTGCTGCGGCGGGCGTCANTATCGCTCGCGACAAGGTGGCGGATTTCGCAGCGCGCTTCAACGAAGTCGCGCGCTCGTTGCTGACCCCGGCCGATCTCGTCCCGGAGATTCGTGTCGATCTCGAAGTGAGCATCGACGGCCTCGACGGGACGCATCGAATCGCTGTTCCGCCATTTCGAGCCGTTCGGGATTGGAAACCCGACGCCGGTGCTGCTTACCCGGAACGTCACCATCGCCCGGCCACCGCGAGTCGTTGGTGAGCATGGGCTCAAACTCGTCCTGGACACCGGCACCGGATCGCTGGACGCGCTTGGCTGGAATCTCGCCGCCCGGGCCTCCGAGTTTCAGCCCGGCACCAAGGTGGACATCGCCTTTCGATTGGAGCGTGACGACTACCGCGGCGAGAGTTATCTCCAGGCGAAGATCGCCGACATCTGTCTCTCCCATTGATCGGAGTGCACGCTGATCCGTCGAATGACTGCTCGGTAGTCGACGCACTGCCGTGCGTATAGTCGCCGGCCGATGGCGTGGTCGCAGAATCACCGCACCCCCCGGCTCTTTGGTCAGGCCCACGCTCGATCGTGTGCGTGAGGCGTGGATGAGCATACTCCAGCTCGACCTTCCCCAGGCTCGGGTGCTCGATCTCTATGCCGGCTCCGGCGCGCTGGGGCTCGAGGCNCTCTCACGTGGGGCAAGCTCGGCTGATTTCGTGGAGAAAAATCCGAAGAGTCTGCGCGCGCTCGAAGAAAACATTGCCGCTTTGGGGGCCGGCGATCTGGCGAAGATCCATCGCCGGTCGGCACTCGCGTTCGCCGAGGGTCTGGCAGCCGTTTCTTACGATGTAGTCTTCGCTGATCCACCTTATAGCAGCGGCGACGCCGCTCGGCTGGTCGAACGCTGGATGGCGACGCCGTTCAGCAGAGTCCTGAGTGTCGAGCACGAAGCAAAGGTGGAGATGCCCGCCACCGGCGACACCCGTAAGTACGGATCGACGGCAATTACCTTCTACCGCAGCGAGGGGTGACGTGGCAACGACAGCCATCTATGCAGGAAGCTTCGATCCCATAACGCGCGGACACGAGGACTTGATCCGCCGCAGCTGCGAATTCGTGGATCACCTGGTAGTCGCCGTCGCTGTGAATTCTTCGAAAAAGGCGCTTTTTACCATCGATGAGAGAGTCGCGCTCATCCGCGCGGCTACCCTCGACAATCGATGCGTCGAGGTTACTCAGTTCGAAGGTCTTCTCGTGGACTACGCGCAGAAGGTGGGTGCAAAATTCAACATCCGCGGCTTGAGAGCGGTCAGCGATTTCGAGTACGAGTTTCAGATGGCCCTCATGAATCGCCACATGTCCCAGAGCTTTGAGACCATTTTTATGGTGCCGTCGGTCGAGACTACCTACATCAGCTCCAGCGTGGTGCGGGAAGTCGCGCAGCATCACGGAAATCTCGACGGTCTCGTCCATCCCGCGATCGCCAAAGCACTCGCCGACAAGTTCCGGGGCACAGCTAGCCGTGACGTTCGTTGATCGAATCCGCCAGCAGGCGGCGGAGCTGAAGCGGCGAATCGTTTTTCCGGAGAGCGCCGACGAGCGCGTTCTGGCCGCCGCCCGGGAAATCGATAGCAGTGGGATGGCGATCCCGATTCTGATCACGGACAACGCTCGACTCGCCGACGAAGCCGGCAATGCGGGCTTCCATTCGATCCACAGCGGTGACGATTCCGCCCTCGAGTACGCGCACCGCATGGTCGCTCGCGGTGAGGCCGACGCCTGCGTGGCCGGGGCGGTTTATACCACAGCCGAAGTGCTGCGTAGTGCGCTGCGAAACGTCGGGCTCGGTCCAACGGTGAGGGTGGCGTCCAGCGCCTTCTACATGGTGCTTGGCGCGGCAACCGAAACCGATGAGGTCCTCACCTTTACCGATTGCGCCGTGATCCCGTATCCCACAGCGGAAAATCTCGCAGACATCGCATTCGCCGCTGCGGAAGACCGGCGGCGAATCGTCGGCGACGAGCCGCGCGTAGCCCTGCTTTCATTCAGCACACATGGCAGCGCCAGGGGAGTCAGTGTCGACACCGTTCGTGAGGCGATGGCGATTATCAGAGACCGTGGCCCCGACTTCGTCGTGGACGGAGAATTGCAAGGTGATGCCGCGCTGGCGCCGACGGTTGCCGCCCGGAAATCACCTTCCAGTCCGGTAGCCGGAAGAGCCAACGTTTTGGTGTTTCCATCGCTAGACGCGGGAAACATCTCGTACAAACTGGTGCAGCGCGTAGGTGGCGCGCGGGCGTTCGGTCCGATTCTTCAGGGCTTCGCGCATCCCGTCGCCGATCTCTCGCGCGGCGCCGACCGGGAGGACATTATTAACGTGGCCGCAATTGCAGTGCTGCAATCGGCCGGGCGAGCAGAGATCCGCGCGTCTTAGCAGTCAGAACAACACTGGAGAACACCTGAATGAGTTTCTCGATCAAGAAACAGGGAGATGTCGTTGTGGTAGATGTCGAAGGTCAGCTTATTGTCGGAAATCGCCAGGAGTTGAAGCAGAAAGTCCTCGACGAGCTCGAAAAGGGTGAAAAGAAATTCCTGATCGATTTCAGTCAGACGGGCTACATCGATAGCTCCGGGCTTGGCGTGCTCGTTTCGTTGTCGAAGAAGATTCGGGAGCAGGGCGGCGAGTTGCGTCTGGCCAACCTAAACGATGATCTCCAGACGCTGTTC
>C688J18823_10003409_pt1 | contig 10056 bp, 10 predicted proteins | sample HopSoiMetagenom1_FD_18823 | JGI IMG/M metagenome (IMG submission 18823) | reverse complement strand
GCCAGCGCAGGTGCGCTAGCCGCTAGCGGACTGGCGGCGAGCCATTGCAGGAAACGGCGGCGATCGGACATGGACCCTCCCCGGTCGATGGCGGTCTGCCAGTATAGGTTGACAAGCCGCGCTCGGATACTTCAAGCTTCATCTATTGAGGCTTGGAGGTTATGCATGGCGGAGCGCCGCATCGACCGTGAATTCATCGCCCGCATGGACGATCACCGCGCGCTGCGCATCTGGCTTCGGCTGCTCACCTGCACGCAGATGATCGAGCGCGTGGTGCGCTCGCGGCTGCGCGAGCGCTTTGCCACCACCCTGCCGCGCTTCGACCTGATGGCGCAGCTCGAGCGCCATCCTGAAGGGCTGAAGATGAACGAGCTATCGCGCCTCATGATGGTCACCGGCGGTAACATCACCACCATCGTCGACCAGCTGGAGAAAGAAGGGCTCGTCGAGCGATTGGACGAGCCCGCCGACCGCCGAGCCTTCCGCATTCACCTGACGCGCACCGGCGAGAAGAGCTTTGCCGAGATGGCGCGCGCACATGAGGAGTGGGTGGTCGACATGCTCTCCGGCCTTTCGCGGCGCGATCAGGACGAGTTGCTGCGCCTGCTCGCCAAGGCCAAGGAGCACGCACTGGAGGTGGAATGATCAAGCCCAAGCACTTCCTGTGGCGCGCCGAAGGCAAGGTCGGCGTCGTCACGCTGAACCGCCCGGAGCGCAAGAACCCGCTGACCTTCGACTCGTACGCGGAGTTGCGCGACCTCTTCCAGGCCTTGCAAACAGAGCCGTCCGTCAGGACCGTAGTGATCACCGGCGAGGGCGGCAACTTCTGCTCCGGTGGCGATGTGCACGAGATCATCGGCCCGCTGACCAAGATGTCCATGCCGGAGCTGCTCCAGTTCACGCGCATGACCGGCGACGTGGTCAAGGCGATGCGCCATTGCCCGCAACCGGTGATCGCTGCCATCGACGGCGTGTGCGCCGGAGCCGGCGCGATTCTCGCCATGGCGTGCGACATGCGGTACGCGTCGCCGAGCGCAAAGGCTGCATTCCTCTTCGTCCGCGTCGGGCTGGCCGGCTGCGACATGGGCGCGTGCACCCTGCTGCCGCGGATCATCGGCCAGGGCCGCGCCTCCGAGCTCCTTTACACCGGTCGCTCGATGTCGGCCGAGGAGGGGCTCGCCTGGGGCTTCTACAACCGCGTGGTAGACCCGGTCCTGCCGTCTGCCATGGAGCTCGCGCAGAGCCTCGCCGCCGGCCCGAGCGCGGCGCACGCGATGACGAAGAAGATGCTGCACCAGGAATGGAACGTCGGCGTCGACGAGGCCATCGAGATGGAAGCGCAGGCGCAGGCGATCCTCATGCAGAACCGGGATTTCCGCCGAGCGTACGAGGCGTTCATCGCCAAGAAGAAGCCGCAGTTCGAAGGCGACTGATGGACCGCTTCGCGCATTACGCCTGGCCGTTCTTCGACCCGCGCCATGAAAAACTGGCGCGCGAGGCCGATGCCTGGGCGCGCGAGAACCTGGGCCATGCGCACGGCGACGATGCAGACGCCGTCTGCAGGCGCCTGGTGCAGGATCTCGGCTGCTCGGGTTATCTGAAGCACGCGGTCACCGATACGCACGATGTGCGCTCGATCGCCGTGCTGCGCGAAGTGTTCGCCTATCACGCCGGCCTCGCCGATTTCGCCTTCGTGATGCAGGGCCTCGGCAGCGGGCCGATCGTCTTGGCCGGGACGGCGGCGCAAAAAGAGAAGTGGCTGAAGAAGGCGGCGACCGGCGACGCCATCGCCGCCTTCGCCCTTTCCGAGCCCGGCGCCGGCTCCGACGTGCAAGCGATCACTAGCCGGGCTACGCGCAAAGGCGACGCGTGGATGCTCGAGGGCACCAAGACCTGGATCTCGAACGGCGGCATCGCCAGCTTTTACGTCACCTTCGCCAAGAGCGATGAGGGGATCAGCGCCTTCATCGTGGATGCAAAAGATGTGGATGCCTCCGAGCGCATCGACATCGTCGCGCCGCATCCGATGGCCACGGTCAAGTATCGCAATTCGAAGGCCGAGTTGCTGGGCGAAGCCGGACAAGGCTTCAAGCTCGCCATGCGTAACCTCGACATTTTCCGCACCACCGTCGCCGCCGCAGCGCTCGGCTTCGCGCGCCGCGCGCTGAACGAAGCCCTCGGTCATTCCCGAAACAGAAAAATGTTCGGACACACACTGGCGGACTTCCAGATGACGCAGGCCAAGCTCGCCGACATGGCAACGGCCATCGATGCGGGCGCCTTGCTCGCGTATCGCTCGGCCTGGAGCAAGGACGTGAAGAAGGCGCGCGTCACGCGCGAGGCGGCCATGGCCAAGATGTTTGCCACCGAAACCGCGCAGCAAGTCGTCGACGACGCGGTCCAGATCCTGGGCGGCCTCGGCGTCATGCGCGGCCAGCCGGTGGAACGGCTGTACCGCGAAGTGCGAGCCCTTCGTATCTACGAGGGTGCGACCGAGGTGCAGAAAATCATCATTGCCCGCGACCTGCTGAAATCATGAGCTATACAGCGCACGTCGATCTTTTCGCGCGCGACAACCTGCCGCCGCGCAGCCAGTGGCCGCAGTTCTCCTTCGACCTGCCGGAGCTCAAGTACCCGGCGCGCCTGAATTGCGCCGCCGAGCTGCTCGACAAGCCCGTGACGCGCGGCTACGGGCATAGGGTCGCGCTGCGCTCGCCGGACGGCGAGTGCACCTACACGCAGCTTTTCACGCAGGCCAATCGCCTCGCCAACGTGCTGGTGCGCGAGATGGGCTTGAAGCCGGGCAATCGGGTGCTCTTGCGCGGGCCGAACAATCCGATGATGGCCGCTGTGTGGCTGGCAGTCATGAAGGCGGGCGGCGTCTGCGTCGCCACGATGCCGCTGCTGCGCGCGAAGGAGCTGACCGAGATCATCAAGAAGGCGGAAGTCACGCACGCGTTGTGCGACAAGAGGCTCGCGGCGGACCTCGCCGCCGCGTTGCCGAGTTGTCCTTCCCTTAGGGAAGTGAAGTATTGGTACGACGACGCGCCCGACTCGCTCGACAACCTGTCGATGCGGCAGCCGCTCACCTTCGGCAACGTGCCGACAGCGGCGGACGACGTGGCGCTGATTGCCTTCACCTCCGGCACCACCGGCGTGCCGAAGGGAACGATGCATTTCCACCGCGACGTGATCGCGCAGACCGATTGCTTCCCGCGCTCGATCATGAAGATGCACAAGGACGACGTCGTCTGCGGCACGCCGCCGATCGCGTTCACCTTCGGGCTCGGCGGCATGCTCTGCTTCCCGATGCGCTTCGGCGCGTCGAGCGTGCTGGTCGAAAAGCATACGCCGGAGACGCTGCTCGAGACGGTGCAGCGCTTCAAGGCCACCACGCTCTTCACCTCGCCGATCATGTACCGGCAGATGGCCGCCCTCGCCAAGGATTTTCAGTTGAAAACATTGAAAACCTGCGTCTCGGCCGGCGAAGCGCTGCCGGATCCGACGCGACAGGTTTTCAAGGACGCGACCGGCATCGAGATCGTCGACGGCATCGGCTCGACGGAGATGATGCACATCTTCATCTCGCACACGCCCGATCGCGTGCGCCGTGGCGCCACGGGCTACGCGATCCCGGGGTACCAAGCGACGGTGCTCGACGATGAGGGCAACGAGTGCAGGCCGGGCGAGGTCGGCAAGCTGGCGGTAAAAGGGCCGACGGGCTGCCGCTATCTGGCCGATGACCGGCAGAAGAACTACGTGCCGTGGCCACAGAAGGGCTGGAACGTCACGGGCGACGCGTACCTGCGCGACGACGACGGCTACTTCTTCTATCAGGCACGCACCGACGACATGATCATTTCCGCTGGCTACAACATCGCCGGCCCGGAGGTCGAGACGGCGCTCCTTGCCCATCCCGCCGTCGCCGAGTGCGGCGTAGTTGGCTGGCCGGATGAGCAGCGCGGCACCATCGTCAAAGCTTTCGTCGTCCTCAAGGCCGGCCACCAGCCCGGGGAGGCCACCGTGCGGGAGCTGCAAGAGCATGTAAAGCAGCAGATCGCGCCGTACAAATATCCGCGCGCCATCGAGTTCCTCGAGTCGCTGCCGCGAACCGAGACCGGGAAAGTCCAACGCTTCAAGCTGAGGAAACAGCCATGATGCAGATCCTGCAACCACCCGCCTGGGCGAAACCGAAGGGATTCGCGAACGGCATCGCGGCGAGCGGTACGCTGGTCTTCGTCGCCGGGCAGGTCGGCTGGACCGGCGAAGGAAAGTGGGAAGCCAAGGACTTCGCCGGACAGTTCAAGCAGGCGCTCAAGAATTGCATCGACGTCGTCGCGCAGGCCGGCGGCACCCCGCAGCACATCGTTCGCCTCACCTGGTACATCACGAACAAGCAGGAATACCTGGCGTCGCTCAAGGAAGTCGGCATCGCCTATCGCGCGCTCATGGGCCGGCACTTTCCTGTGATGGCCGTCGTGGAAGTGAGCGGACTCATGGAGGCGCAAGCGAAGCTGGAGATCGAGGCCACCGCCGTGGTGCCGCCCGAAGGAGCGATCTCCTCATGAAACTCACCGTCATTGGCGGCGGGCCCGGCGGCCTTTACTTCGCCTTGCTCGCGAAGAAGGCCTGGCCGCGCTGGGACATCACGGTTTACGAGCGCAATCGTCCGGACGACACATTCGGCTTCGGCGTCGTGTTCTCCGACCAGACGCTCGACACCTTCAAGGCCTACGATATCGTCACCTACGAGCGTATCCGCCGCCGCTTCGCGTACTGGGGCGACGTCGACGTGGTGTACAAGGGCGAGACGCTGCGCTCCGGCGGCAACGGCTTCTGCGGCTGCTCGCGCGTGGCGCTCCTCAACATCCTGCAGGACCGCGGCCGCGAGCTCGGCGTGAACATGCGGTTCCAGCGCGAGGTGGAGGACATCGCGGAGTTCAAGGACTCCGACCTGATCGTCATCGCCGATGGCATCAATTCGCGCATTCGCGAGAAGTACAAGGAGCACTTCCAGCCGAGCGTGGACCTGCGTCCCAACAAGTTCACCTGGCTCGGCTCGACCAAGCCGTTCGACGCCTTCAAGTATTTCTTCCGCGAGACGAAGGAAGGCCTGATCGTGGCGCATTGCTACCAGTACGAGCCGGATCGCTCGACCTGGGTGATCGAGACCGACGAGCAGACGTGGAAGAACTTCGGCTTCGACACGCTCTCGGAAACCGAGATGCTGCCGGTGATCGAGAACGTATTTGCCGAGGAGCTCGACGGCCACCGGCTGATCAACAACCGCTCGCTGTGGCGCAATTTCCCCACCATCACCAACCAGACCTGGGTGATGGACAACGCCGTCCTGGTCGGCGACGCCAAGGCGACCGCGCATTTTTCCATCGGCTCGGGCACCAAGCTGGCGATGGAGGACGCCATCGCGCTGTATGAGGCGCTGCGCAAACAGGGCGAGGTCAAGAAAGCGCTGAAGGTCTACGACACCGCGCGTCGCGAGGAGGTCGAGAAGACGCAGCATGCCGCCAACGTGTCGCTCGCCTGGTTCGAGCACCTGCGCCGCTACTGGGGCATGGAGCCGGAGCAGTTCGCCTTCGGCGTCATGTCGCGCTCGAAGCAGATCACCTGGGAAAACCTGGAGCTGCGCGACGAAGCGTTCGTGCGCCGCGTGCACCGCTGGTTCGCGCACAGGGTGAGGAAGCAGGGATTCGAGATCGACGTCGACAACCCGCCGGTGCCGATGTTCACCCCTTTCCGCCTGCGCGACATGGTGGTGGAGAATCGAGTCGTCGTGTCGCCGATGGATCAGTACTCGGCCGTGGACGGCGTGCCCGGCGAGTGGCACCTGGTCCATCTCGGCAGCCGCGCGGTCGGTGGCGCAGGCATTGTCTACGTGGAAATGACCTGCCCCTCGCCGCAGGCGCGCATCTCGCCCGGAGACACCGGCCTGTGGAACGAGGCGCAGCGCGACGCCTTCAAGCGCATCGTCGACTTCTGCCACTCGAACTCGAAGGCGAAGCTGTGCATGCAGCTCGGCCATTCGGGCCGCAAGGGCTCGACGCAGCTCGGCTGGGAGCGCATGGACTATCCGCTCGAGAAGGACAACTGGCCGGTGGTGTCGGCATCGGCGATTCCATACTACGAAGGGGTGTCGCAAGTGCCGCGCGAGCTCTCGCGTGCCGAGATGGGCGAGATGGTCCACCAGTTCGAAAAATCCGCGCGCTACGCCGACCAGGCGGGCTTCGACATGCTCGAGATCCACATGGCGCACGGGTACCTCCTGGCGAGCTTCATCTCGCCGCTGACCAATCGGCGCACGGACGAATTCGGCGGCTCGATCGAGAACCGCATGCGCTTCCCGCTCGAGGTATTCCGCGCCTGCCGGGCGGTGTGGCCGCAGCAGAAACCCATGTCGGTCCGCATCTCGGCGACCGACTGGGCGCCGGGCGGGCTTACCGGCGAGGACCTGATGGCCGCCGCGCGCATGCTGAAAGCCGCAGGCTGCGATCTGATCGATTGCTCCACCGGGCAGACGGTGCCCCACCAGCGTCCGATCTATGGCCGCATGTACCAGGCCCCATTCTCCGACTGGGTGAGGAACGAAGTCGGCATCGCGACGATGACCGTCGGCGCGGTGACCACGCCCGACCAGGTCAACACGCTCCTCGCCGCTGGCAAGGCGGACCTCGTCGCTCTCGCCCGGCCGCATCTCGCGAACCCGTACTTCACGCTGCAGGCCTCGGCTTGGTACCAGCACATGGGCCAGCACTGGCCGCCGCAATATCTGTCCGGACGCGACCAGGCCTTCCGCAACGCGCCGCGCGAGCGGCAGGAGCAGAAAGATCTGCGCGCCAAGGCGAGACCCGCGAGCCACGAGGTGAAGGAATCCGGCTCGGTGAAGAAAGCGGCGTGATCCAGCTCTGGGAGCTCGGCGGCAAGGGCGCTCGGCGCTACAGCCTCTTTTCGTGGCGCACCAAGCTCGCGCTCAAGCACAAGCAACTCGAATGGCAATCCCATCCGGTCCTGATGAGCGACAAGCGGGCGATCGCCTTCTCCGGCGGCAAGACCGTGCCGGTGATCCAGGATGGCGACACGACCGTGCGCGATTCCTGGAAGATCGCCGAGTACCTCGAGGATCGGTATTCCGATAGGCCGAGCCTTTTCGGCGGCGCGATCGGACGCGGCGTGACGCAGGCGCTCAACACCTGGACCGACCGCGCGCTCGTTCCGGCGATGATGCCGGTGATCGTCGCCGATCTCTACGAGCGCATCGATGCGGCGGACCAGCCTTTTTTCCGCACGATGTTCGAGGGATTCCTCAAGTCGACGCTGGAGGACGCGCGCGGCAAGCGCCAAGAATTCGCAAAGCGCCTCGAGCGCGTCGTCGAGCCATGGCAAGCGGCGCTGAAGCGCCAGCCCTTCGTGTGCGGCGCGGCGCCCGCATACGGCGACTACATCCTCTTCTCGGTTTTCCAGTGGGCCCGCATCACGAGCCCGCAGGACGTGCTGCACAACACGGATCCCCTCCATGCCTGGCGCGAGCGGATCCTCGACCTGCACGCCGGCTTTGCGCGCGCAACACCCACCGCCTGATTAATAATTGGGGGTCTGGCCGCAATTATTTCTTCACTGCTCCTGTTCCTCGCGCTGCCGGCGTGGGCCGCGCTCGACCTGAACGAGCTCAAGCTCGGCGCTAGCGAGAAGGAACTCATCCAGCGCTTTCCAGGCGCGCATTGCCGGCCGCTGGAGTGGCCGACGAACGCCGCGGACCGCCGCTGCGACGACTCGCGCATCAAGGTGACGAACCTCGAGGCGAGCGTCACCTTCTACTTGCGCAAGGACTCGGTGGAGGGTTTCGACCTGCGGTTCGAGAAGGCGGTACTTCCCGTGATGAGCAAGCACTTCCTCGACCGCTATGGCAAGCCAGTAATCGAGAACAAGGAGGACATCGTCTACGAGTGGAAGGCCGCCGACGAGCGCGCGCGCCTCACGTCGGAAAAGGGACGGCGCCGCGCCTCGCTGCTCGTCTGGCGCGGCACCTTCGAGCAAGAGATCTACAAGATCAAGTAGCGCTCTACAGTTTTCGCAGCGCCTTTACCGCTTTCGCGGCATCGTCGGCCGTATCGACGGCAATGAAGCCAAGGGAATTCTTGCCGACCGCCGTGCCGTTCAGCGCGCGAAAGCTGATGCCGGCGTCGGCGAGCGTTCGCGCGATCTTCGCGCCTAGGCCTGGCTTGTCGGTGGCCTCGATCCTCACGCCATGCATGTTCTCGGCGCGACGGAATCCCGCCTGCTCGGCGGCGGCGAGGACCTTGCGCCCTTCCAGGGGGCTCGCGAACAACACACCCTGGTCGGGATGCTCGGTCGAGCCGCGCGCGATCACGATCTCCAAGCTCGCGCCGGCCGCGGCCAGCGCTTCTAGCTTGTCGGCAGCGCCTCCGGCACGGTTATCGATGACGGCCATCCAGATGTCGTTGCGGCTTATCTTCATCGCCATGGTTGCCTCCTCTGGGGCTTGATGGGGAGGCATAATCTACGCCCATGGATGCACGAGCGATAGAGCGGCGGCGCGAGATCGAGAAAGCGCTCGCCGATGTGCGCGCCATCGAGCGCGAGCACGGCGTCACGCCTGAAAGCCTGGACCGGATCAAGCAGCGGCTCGCTCGCCTAGCCACGCGGCAGGATTTATTTACCGCTACGGACTTCCCGCCGCCGCAGCCGGGCAGCAAGCGCAATTCATGCCTCTATCGCGTGGCCGAGGACCCGGACCACCGCTTCGCGCTCTATGTGAATTCGTCCGAGGGCAACTACGGCACCCCCGCGCATAACCACACCACGTGGGCGGTGATCGTCGGCGTCTCCGGCGAAGAGCTGAACCGCTTCTACGACCGTGCGACCGATGGACCGCGCGAGAAGGGCAGCGCGGTCGTGAAGCAGGGCACCGGAGTGGCCTTCATGCCCGACGACTATCACTCCATCCATATCACCGCACCGCTCATCAATTTCCATATGTATGGGCTCGCGCTCGAGCAGCTTTCTCGCCGCGAGTACTACCAGCCGGAAGAGCGCACCTGGAAGGTGTTCCCCGCGCACTCCGACATCCGCGAAGCCCGGGGTTGAAAGCAGCAGAGCTGCAGCACCGCCTCGCGGGGCATGGCGAGCTCGCCTTGCTCGATACGCGCGAGCAGGGCGTCCACTACCGCGGCCATCCGTTCTACGCCAGCTCGGCGCCGCTCTCGAAGCTCGAGATGATGATCGCCGATCTCGTTCCGCGGCGAAGCGCTCCTATCGTCCTGTTCGACGGCGGCGAGGGCCTCGCGCAGAAAGCCGCCGCCAGGCTGGGCGAGCTCGGCTATGCGGCGGTGGAAATCCTCGAGGGCGGCACGGCCCAATGGAAAGCGGCCGGCGGCGAGCTCTTCGCCGGCATCAACGTGCCGTCGAAAGCATTCGGCGAATTCGTCGAGCACCGCTACGAGACGCCGCGCATCACCGCCGGGGAGCTCGACCGGCTGAAGAAAAGCGGCAAGCCGATGCTGATCGTCGATTCGCGCCCATTCGAGGAATACCGGCGCATGTGCATTCCGGGCGGCATCGACATGCCTGGCGCCGAGCTCGCCTACCGCGTGCACGACGCGGTGGGCGATCCGCACACGCTGATCGTGGTCAACTGCGCCGGCCGCACGCGCAGCATCATCGGCTGCCAGTCGCTCAGGAATGCGGGTGTATCGAACCCCGTCGTGGCCCTGAAGGACGGCACGATGGGATGGGAGCTCGCCGGCTTCGCGTCCGAAAAGGGCGCCGAGCGGCGCGCCGCGGAGCCAAGCAGCGCAGGATTGGCGAAGGCGCAGGCGGCGGCTGAGCAGGTTGCCCAGCGTTTTGGCGTCAAGTTTGCCGACGCGGGGATGGTTCACCGCTGGCGTGCGGAGGGCAGCCGCACCACGTATCTCCTCGACGTGCGCACGCGCGAGGAGTTCGACGCCGGCCATATCACCGGCTCGCGTCATGCCGCCGGCGGCCAGCTCGTGCAGGCGACCGACGAATACATGGCCGTGCGTC
>C688J18823_10003408_pt1 | contig 10057 bp, 8 predicted proteins | sample HopSoiMetagenom1_FD_18823 | JGI IMG/M metagenome (IMG submission 18823) | reverse complement strand
AATGTCGTTCTGGAATCGCTTCCGGTGCCGCAAGGCACTGGCGAATTCCTGCACAGCACGCTCTGGTGCTTCAACGCGTTCTTCGGCGCGTTCGCTGTCTTCGCCGCAATCGGGATCGGCATGAGACGTCAGAAGCTGGGTCAGCTCTGGCCGTGGCTCTTGTTGTGGCCGGCTTATCAGGCGCTGATCACCGTCGCGGCGTGGCGCGCCGGCATCGAGCTCTGGCGCGATCCGTTTGGCTAGGCAAAGACCGAGCACGGTTTGGCGAGGAGTTGCCGCAGCCGATCTGCCGTCTAAGCCGCTGGCCGCACGCTCTCCTTCGGCGCAGGTACCTGTACCTCTTCGCCGTGCTTCGTGCCTTGCAGCCAGTTCGATAACCGGTCGAGATAGAGATAGACGATCGGCGTCGTGAACAGGGTGAGCGCCTGGCTGACGATTAGGCCACCAACCATGCAATAGCCGAGCGGCTGACGCAACTCGGAGCCGGTGCCGGTGCCGAGCATCAGCGGCACGCCGCCGAGAATAGCCGCCATCGTGGTCATCATGATCGGACGGAAACGCAAACGGCACGCCTCGCGGATCGATTCCGCCGGATTCATGTCGCGATCGCGCTCGGCATGGATGGCGAAATCGACCATCATGATCCCGTTCTTCTTAACGATCCCGATGAGCAGGATGATGCCGATGAGCGCGATCAGGCTGAAGTCGAAACCAAACAGCATCAAGGTCGCAACCGCGCCAAGTCCCGCGGACGGCAGCGTCGACAGAATTGTCAGCGGATGGATCGTGCTTTCGTAGAGCATGCCGAGAATGATGTATATAACGATGAGCGCCGCGGTGATGAGGTAAGGCTCGCTCTTCAGCGAATCCTGGAATGCCGCCGCGTTGCCCTGAAAGGCGCCGCTGAGCGTCGCCGGAACATTGAGCTCTTTCATCACTCTGTCGATTGCCTGCGTCGCCTCTCCGAGCGACACGTTCGGCGCAAGATTGAAGCTGATCGTCGTCGCCGGGAATTGCCCCTGGTGACTGATCGAAAGCGGCTGCACCTTCTGGGTCGTCCAATGAACGAAGGTCGCGAGCGGCACCTGCTGATTGGTCAGCGGCGATTTCAGATAGAGCCGATTTAGCGTGTCCGGATCCTCCTGCAGCTCTGGTAGGATTTCTAGCACCACGTGATAGCTGTTGAGCTGGGTGAAATATTGCGTGACCTGCCGCTGCCCGAAGGCATCGTAGAGCGTGTCATCGATGAGCTGCGGATCGATGCCGAACCGCGCCGCTTGGTCGCGATCGATCGTCAGCGTCAGCGTCGTGCCTTGGCTCTGCTGGTCGGTCGCGACGTCCTGCAGCTCTGGCACCTTCCGGAACGCCGAGAGAATCTTCGGCGATAGCTCGTTCAGTTCGGTCAGGTCCGCGTCCGTCAGCGTATATTGATATTGGGTGCGGGTCGTACGGCCGCCGACGGTGATGTCCTGCGCGTTCTGCAGGTAGATTGCGGCCCCTTCTATCTTCCTTGCCGCGCGCCTGATTCTCGCGATGAACTCGTCGGCGCCGACGTCGCGCTGGTCGCGCGGCTTCAACGTGATGAATATGCGGCCGGAATTCGTGCCGGTTGCGCCGCCGCCGGTGCCGATCGACATGCCGACCGTCTCGACCGCCGGATCGCGCAGGACCAACTCGCCGAATTGCTTCTGTATCCGAGCCATTTCCGGGAAGGACACGCTCTGCGCGGCTTCCGTTGTCGCAATGATAAAGCCGGTATCCTGGTTCGGGAAGAAGCCCTTCGGAATGATAATGAACAGATACGCCGAGAGAGCAACCGTCGCGAAGAAGGTCATGAGCGTAACGAAGCGATGGCGCAGACAAACGTCGAGCATCGCCATATAGCCCTCAAGCATGCGATCGAAGAAACGCTCGACGACGCGATATAACCGGCCATGGCGTGCGTGGCGCTCATCTTTAAGGAGTCGCGACGCCATCATTGGGGTCAGAGTGAGCGACACGATTGCGGAGACGACGATCGTCATCGTCACAGTGACCGCGAACTCACGGAACAGGCGCCCGAAAATCCCGCCCATCAGGAGCAGCGGGATGAAGACGGCAACGAGCGAGGCGCTGATCGATACGATAGTGAAGCCGATCTCGCCGGCGCCTTTGAAGGCGGCCTCGAGCGGCTTCTCGCCGTCTTCGATATGACGGACAATATTTTCCAACATGACGATGGCGTCGTCGACGACGAATCCCACGGCGATCGTCAGCGCCATGAGCGAGAGATTATCGAGACTATAGCCCACGACATACATGAGCCCGGCCGTGCCGAGCAGCGACAGCGGCACAGTGACGCTCGGGATGGCGGTCGCCCAGAAATTCCGCAGGAAGACGAAAATAACCATCACGACCAGCGCAATGGTGAGCATAAGCGTGAACTGCACGTCGTGAACCGACGCACGAATAGTCTGCGTGCGATCGCTCAGAATCTCGATTTTGACCGCCGGCGGGATCGTCGCGCGCAACTTGGCGAGCTGGCTCTTGATCCGCTCCACCGTGCTGATGACGTTTGCGCCAGGTTGCTTGAACACGACGAGCACGATCGCCGGCTTGTTCTCAGACCAGCCGAGCTTCGTTACATCTTCCGGTCCGTCGATCGCCTGCCCGAGATCGCTGACGCGGACCGGCGCGCCGTTGCGATAGGCGACGATCACGTTGTTCCACGGCTTGGCAGAGGTCAGCTGATCGTTGTCGTAGATCGTGTAGGAGCGCTTGGCGCCTTGGAACGTGCCCTTGGGGAGATCGACCGTGGATACCGCGATTTTCGCGCGGACGTCTTCGAGCGAGATGCCCTTCGCGGCGAGTTTCGCCGGGTCGATCTGCACACGTACCGCCGGCTTCCGTTCGCCTCCTATGCTGACCTGCCCGACACCGGAGATCTGGCTGACCTGCTGCGCAATCTTCGTGTCGGCGATATCGTCGACCTGGGTCATCGGCAGCGTGTCGGAGGACACCGCAAACAGAATGATCGGCCGGTCCGCGGGATTGACCTTTCGATAAGTGGGTGGCGTCGGCAGATTCTTGGGCAATTGCCCGCTTGCCGCATTGATCGCTGCCTGGATGTCCTGCGCGGCCGCATCGATATTGCGATCGAGATCGAACTGAACGGTGATTGTAGTCGAGCCGAGCGCGCTAGATGAGGTAAGCTGCGACACGCCGGCAATCTGGGCGAATTGCCGCTCCAAAGGTTGCGCAACTGACGAGGCCATCGTCTCCGGACTCGCTCCCGGAAGACTCGCGCTGACTTGGATCGTTGGAAAATCAATCTGCGGCAGCGGCGCGACCGGCAGCAGCGGATAGGCGGCAAGACCCACCAGGAACACGCCGATCATCAGGAGCGTGGTTGCGACCGGCCGCCGGATAAAAGGTGCGGAGACGCCGCTCGCCATGGTCGCGCCCTACTTCGCGGCTTGCTGTTCCGACGGCTGCTGATCGCCGCCACCTTTGTTGATTGCAACAAGCGTACCGTTCGTCAGACGATATTGGCCGCCGGTCACGACCGTCTCGCCGACTTTGATGCCGTCCTTGACGACGTAGAACTGCTCGGTCGCATAGCCCGTCTTAATTGGGCGCGACTCGACCTTGTTGTCCGGCTTCACGACATAGGCGTAAAGGTCTTCTTGTCCGTGCAGCACCGCCGTCGCGGGAATGGTCGTCGCCTGCTTTATGATGCCGGTCTCGATCCGAATGTTGACGAACTCCCCCGGCCAGAGCTTGTTGTCCTCATTCGGGAACATCGCTTTTGCTCGGATCGTGCCCGTCGTCGGATCGACGCTGTTATCGATCAAGGCAAGCGTGCCTTGCGCGATTTCGGTTTTGGCGTCCTGCTGAAGCGCCCAGACCTTCACCGGGCCGGCCTTCATCGCTTGCTGCACGTCGGACAAGTAGCGCTCCGGCAGTGTGAAAATGCCGGCGATCGGCTGCAGCTGCGCGATGGTGACAAGGCCATTCGGATCGGAGGCGTGAACGATATTGCCCTGGTCGACGAGGCGGAAGCCCGTGCGGCCCGACAGGGGCGCAGTGATCCGCGTGTAGGAAAGCTGGGTCTGGGCGTTTTCAAGCGCCGCTTGGTCGCCGGCGATCTGCGCGGTGAGCTGATCGACGAGCGCAACCTGGGTGTCGCGCTGCTGCCCGGTGGCATAAGCCCCAAGCTGGTTGTAGCGCACGAGGTCGCGCTGCGCATTAGCCCGCTGGGCTGTATCCTGCTGCTTTTTGGCGAGGGCTTGGTCGAGGGCCGCCTGGAAAGGGCGAGGATCGATCTGGGCGAGGAGGTCGCCCTCTTTGACCATCTGACCTTCCTGGAAGGCGACCTTTTGCAGCTCGCCATCCACCCGGGAGCGGACCACGACNGTGTTCGCTGCCTGGATGGATCCGATTGCGGCAAGCTGGATCGGNACATCCTGGCTCTTGGCGGTCTCCGCCGTGACCGGGACCGCGATTGGGGCCATCGGACCCTTGACCACCGGCGCTGGCCTGAAGCGGGTCCAGTACACGCCCCCGGCAATGGCCAAGGCGAGGATCAGGAGCAGGAAAGGCGAGAATCGCCGCCGCCGGTGCGTGCGCGAGGCGCGCGGCTGCTCGGCGGATGTCCGCCGGGCGACGATATCGTCGGAAAAGTCGGCTCGCTCGTCGGCCGCCATGGCGTCGCGCATCAAACGTCAGCCTTATACAACCACGGGGCAAACGACTGACTATCGGCTGGGGTTCAGCCAGATCATTTCAATCGCCTGGACCCACGGCAAAACGCGCAAGTCCGGCCGCCAGCTCGGATCGCTAAAATATACAGAATGCAAGGCTATAGGCGATAATTAATCTTCGGTTAGGAACCGTTACGCTTAACGCCAGGCGAGGAGACGCGCCTCGAGGAAGCCGATCAGCCGTGCGACGACCAGTCCGAAGACCGACAAAACGACCACGCCGGCGAGCAGCTGATCCGTCTGCATGAGATTGCCCGCCTGCAGTACGAACGCGCCGATGCCGCGATCGGCGCCGATCATCTCGGCCGAGACGACAAGGAGCAGCGCGATCGAGGCGGAGATGCGGAATCCGGACAGTATCGAGGGCAGCGCGGCCGGGATGACAATCTTCCGGACGATCGCCGCGAAGGGCAAGTCGAAGCTCTGTGCCATCCGGATCAGCGTCCGCGGCACGGAATCGACGCCACTATAGGTGGCGATCGTCGTCGGAAAGAAGACGCCAAGCGCGATCGTCGCGATTTTCGACGGTTCGCCGATGCCGAGCCATAGGATGAGCAGCGGCAGAAGAGCGATTTTGGGGATCGGGAATAGCGCCGAGACGACCGAGATGCCGATCGAGCGGGCGAGCCCCCAAAGCCCCATTGCGAGGCCGACGGCAATACCGGCCGCCGTACCCAGCGCCCAGCCCACCCCGATCCGCATCGCCGAGGCGGCAACATGGCGCACGAGTTCACCGCTGGCAGTCAAGGCGATCAACGCCTGCAGAATCGCGCGCGGGCTCGGCAGGAAGAGCGGACTGACCCAGCCATAGCTCCCGGCCGCTTGCCAGAGCGCGATGATGATCACGAATGCGGCGAGACTGCCGTACCAGCACGGCTTGATGACGAAACCGCGGCCGCGAAAGCGTACCGGCGCGAGCCGCGCGGTCTGGGCCTCAGGCATGCGCGACCTCGCGCTCGGCATCGATCGCCCCGTCGCGGATGAAAGACCAGAGGTGGCCGTGCAGACGCGCCAGTTCCGCGCCCGCGCTCGGCCTCGTCCGCTCGCCCCTCGGGATCGGCACGTCCATAATTTCGCGCAAGCGGCCGGGCCGTCGCGAAAAGACGGCGACGCGGTCGGCGAGACGCAGCGCCTCATCGAGATTGTGCGTGACATAAAGAGCGCTCACGCGTGTGGATGCGAGCAGGCCGGACAAATCCTCCATCAGGATTTCGCGCGTCTGACCGTCGAGTGCGGAGAGCGGCTCATCCATCAACAGGATGGAAGGTTGCACCGCGAGCGCGCGCGCAATGCCGACGCGCTGGCGCATGCCGCCGGAAAGCTGTTTTGGGTAGGCATCGGCGAAATCGGTGAGGCCGGTACGCCGCAGGGCGTCGGCCACCAGGGGCTGCATCTTTGCGCCGCCCAAGTCGCGATGCTCCAGCGGCAGCTGCACATTCCCCGCGACACTGCGCCAGGGCAGAAGCGCGAAATCCTGGAACACGAAGGTGATCGGGTTCAACGCGTCGCGCGACAAGCCGCCGACGCGCACATCGCCGGATGTCGGTTCGATCAATCCGCCGATAATGGAGAGCAGCGTGCTCTTGCCGCAGCCCGACGGGCCGACAATTGCAAAAATTTCGTTGTCACCGACGGCGAAGGAGACATCCGCCAATACATCGAGCGTTTGGAAGCGATGCGAAACCCGCTCGAGGATGATCGTCATCAGCTCTCACAGCAGTTTTACGAAGCGCGGATCAAGGATCTTGTCTAGTCCAAAACCCTTGTCTACGAAACCGTGATCCTGGAACCAGGCAAGCTGATGCGCGACGCCCTGCACGTCGAGCGCGCCGTTCGGATCGATGAACGCCAAACCCACCCTGATCTTGTCGACCGGCTGATTCGTTTGATGCGCGATTGCTTCGAGCAGCGGCTGCGTCTGCGGGGTCAGCGCCGCAACGCCATCCTTCACCGAAGCGAGCAGGAGGTCGTGGTAGTCCTTGCAGCCGCGGCGATACGCGGTGAGGAAACGCTCGATCAGATCGGGATTTGCCTTCAGCTTCTGCGAAACAAAGACGGCGCCGAGCTGCCACGGCGCTTCGTCGCCGCCCCAGCCAAGAAGGCGCGCATCACCTGAATCGATGAGCGGCTGCGCGGCGGTTGCGGGCAGGATCGCCGCCTCGACGCGTCCGCCCTTCAACGCGGAAGCGACATTCGACATTGATTGCAGCGGCACGAACTTCACGTCCGACAGCGGGAACTTGTATTTCTCCGCAATAAGCCCGGCGCTGTAATGGAAACTCGATCCGATCTGCGTGATGCCGACGCTTTTTCCCTCGATGTCGCGAAGCGATTTAAGGCCGGCGCCCGAGGGCTGCGCCGTGGCGAGATAGGCCATCAACGGAAAGCCCGGCACATCGCGGCTTTGCCCGGCGACGATCGATACCGCGCCCTTCCCCGCCAGATTGAACAGACCGCCGGTAAAGGCGGTAACTCCGACGTCGACATCGCCTGAAGCCGTTGCCACTGCAATCGGCTGTGCCGCGTCGAAGAATTTCAATTCGACGTCAAGACCGGCATCGCGGAAGTAATTGCGATCGGCGGCGATGAAAACGTTGCCGGAGGAGGCAAGCCGCAGCACGCCGACCCGGACCTTCGGTTTGTCCTGCGCGAAAGCGCCGGCATGCATCAGCGCGGCAAGCGCCGCGCCCGCAGACATGCCGAACATTCGTCGTGTGAACTTCATGTGCATCAACTCGCGAGCGCGCGCATTTCTTTGATCAAATCCGACTTCCCCTCGAAGCCGATGCCCGGAAGATCGGGCATGGTGATATAGCCGTTCTCGACGCGCACACCATCGGGAAAACCGCCATAAGGCTGGAAGAGATCGGGATAGGATTCGTTCCCGCCCAACCCAAGCCCGGCGGCGATGTTGAGCGACATCTGGTGACCGCCATGCGGAATGCAGCGCTTCGGCGACCAGCCGTAGCTCTTCAGCATCTCGAGGGTGCGCAAGTATTCAACGAGCCCATAGCTCAGCGCGCAATCGAATTGCAGCCAGTCGCGGTCTTTGCGCATGCCGCCATAGCGGATGAGATTGCGTGCGTCCTGCATCGAGAAGAGGTTCTCCCCCGTGGCCATCGGCTTCGCATAATGCTCGGCGAGTTTCGCCTGCAATTCGAAATCGAGCGGATCGCCGGCCTCTTCATACCAGAAGAGATCGTAAGCCGAGAGCGCCTTGGCATATTCGATCGCAGTTGCAAGACCGAAGCGGCCGTTCGCATCGACCGCCAGGCTGCAGCCTTTCGGCAGGATGGTGAGCACCGCCTCGATGCGCTTCAGATCGTCTGCCAGCGGCGCGCCGCCGATCTTCATCTTCACGACGTTGTAGCCGCGATCGAGATAGGATCGCATCTCGTGTTTGAGGAGGTCGATGTCCTTGCCGGGATAATAATAACCGCCGGCGGCGTAAACGAAAACGCGCGGGTCTTCCGGCCCGCCATATCGCTCCGCAAGCAGCCGGAACAACGGCTTGCCGGCAATCTTAGCGACCGCGTCCCACACCCCCATGTCGATCGTGCCGATCGCAACCGAGCGCTCGCCGTGACCCCCTGGCTTTTCGTTCTTGAACAGCGTCGCCCAGATTCTATGCGGATCCAGATCGTCGCCGGCATCATTCAGGAGGCTTGCGGGTTCGGCTTCCATCAGGCGCGGGCGAAAGCGCTCGCGGATCAGCGCGCCTTGTCCGTAACGTCCATTCGAATTGAAGCCGTAGCCGACGACCGGCTCGCCGTCGCGCACCACGTCGGTGACAATTGCGACGAGGCTCAGCGTCATCTTGCTGAAATCGATATACGCGTTGGCGATCGCCGAGGCGATTGGCACCGTGCGTTCTCTTAGATCGACAATGCGCATGCAGATGCAGGATTAAACCGGCGTGGCCGTTTCGGCGGCAAAGACCCCGATCAAATGCAAGAGTCAAGCATGCGCTCTCTCACTCCGCCTCGGCAGGCGAGGCGACCTCATCGAGATACCACGGCACGCTGATGACCGTCAGGTCGGCGCCGCCGTAGGTCAGTAGTTGCTTGCGGAAGCGCCGCGCGCGGTGGGTATGCAGAATGCGCTGATACCAGCGCTGTTTGACAAGCTCGGGGATGAGGACCGCGACGCGGCGGCCGGGAAATTTGGCGCGAAGCTCGTGCACGAGCCTTAGCACCGGCTCATGCATCGCGATATTGCGCATGCAGCGCCATCAGCCGCGGCGGAGGGAGCCGGCCCGGCGCGCTGGCTCCGCGACATTCTTCTCCCATCGCATGCGCATCGCTCGATGGTCTTCCTCACAATCGGGACCTTGCAAGTGGGTCAGATGGAGGCCGATCACGTCGGGCGAAAGCGTAAGTGCGAGGCCGATGGCCTTAGCGGCGAGCTTGCTCCACCTCTCCACCGAAACCAGAACGATCGGCGGCTGCGTTCCTCCACTCAGCTCGAGCGGCCGGCCCTCACGTACCTGTGATTCCAATTCATCATAATAATGCCGAATCACCTTCAAAAGCGCGATCGCACACGGGATCGCGAGAAGAGTAATCCAGGCGCCTTCGGTTTTCGCTACAATGATGATGACGAGAGCGAGCCCGGTCGTCGTGGCGCCGACCGCGTTGATCCAGAAATGCGTTTGATCTTTCGCGTGGCGGCCTTTCGCTTCTTTGTCGCGGATCATCCGCCGCCAATGAACGGCCATTCCCGTCTGTGACAGCGTGAAAGTCAGAAAAGCGCCGATCGCAAAGAGCGGAATGAGATGGTCGGTAATGCCATCGAAAATGAGGAGCAGCGAGCCGGAGCAGGCGGCGAGATAAAGGATGCCGACGGAGAAGACGAGGCGACGGCCGGCAATGGCGAACGGCCTCGGCAGGAAGCCGTCTTCGGCGACGGTCCGGCAGAGACGCGGAAATCCGACAAAGCTTGTGTTGGCAGATAACGCGAGAACACAAAGCAAGCTGCCTATCGCGACGTAGTAAAAAGCGCCTCGGCCGACAACTGCACCGACAAGCTGCGACAGCAGGCTTTGGTAGCCCCCTGCGTCTGATCCATCGCGCCGATGCCATAGGCAGTCGACAAATGCGCAATGGCGATCAACAGGAGGCCAAGAATGACCACGACAAGATTTTCCTTGGCGAAGATGTAGGCGCCGCGATTGCTGGGATAGGCGCGGATCGTCTGCCCGTACGAGGCGAACAGGATCGCCAAGAGCGCCACGATCGGCGCCATTACCCAGCCGGTATAGGAAAGGCTGGCGGCGCCGAGCGGGATCAGGATGGTGAGCGCAGCCTCCGGCCCAT
>C688J18823_10003407_pt1 | contig 10057 bp, 9 predicted proteins | sample HopSoiMetagenom1_FD_18823 | JGI IMG/M metagenome (IMG submission 18823) | reverse complement strand
GGAGAAGTAGACGAGCCACTGGCGTACCAGCATCCAAATCTCGTCGGAGCAGAGTGGGCCAACGGGACGTTGGTCCTGTCGCTCGATCGGCCCGTCAATCAAGAATGGATTCATGCGCTCCACAACATGGGCACTTTCAGCAACGTCATGGGCTGTCCGCCGGAAGCATTTCAATTTCGAGATTGCGAAGCACGAGTGCCGTGTCAGTCCCGCAGCGCTCAGCCAGTGATAAATCACTTCAAGACTTGGCTGCCTCCAAGCGACTCGGAGGCTCAAATACAATTTGGAAAACGAAGCGCGTTTGCAGGAATCTCGTCTTCAAGAGCACTTGAAACGTGAACGGACAGCGGAGGAAGAGCGGCTACGCGTGAACAAGACCCTGAAAATTTAGAGCTATAGGGCAGATTAGCGAAGCGTAATCGGACATTTCTCTTGCACGCGACGACGGGTTAGGCGCAGGCGCCGCACCACAATCGGCGAGACCGATCCAGAGCTGCCGCTCGGTCCACATTGGACCGCTCAGTCGTTATCGCCCTGGATCGCCTCGATCAAGCCAGCCGTAACATCGGCCGTGCGCGCCGTGCCGCCGAGATCCGGCGTGTGAAAGCGCGGGTTCGCCGTCACGCGCTCGATCGCCTTCATCAGCCGTCGGGCCGCCTGCGGCTCGCCCAGATGCTCAAGCATCATCACCTCCGACCAAAAGGTGCCGACCGGATTGGCAATGCCCTTGCCCATGATGTCGAACGCCGAACCGTGGATCGGCTCGAACATCGACGGGAACGTGCGCTCGGGATTGATGTTGCCGGTCGGCGCAATGCCCAACGACCCCGCAAGCGCGGCGGCGAGGTCGGACAGCACGTCGGCGTGAAGATTTGTCGCGACAACGGTATCGATCGACTGCGGCTTCATCACCATGCGCATCGTCATAGCGTCGACCAGCATCTTGTCCCAGGTCACGTCCGGGAATTCCCTGGCGATCTCGGCCGCGATCTCGTCCCACATCACCATGGCGTGGCGCTGCGCGTTCGACTTGGTGACGACGGTGAGAAACTTTCGCGGCCGCGACCGCGCCAGCCGGAAAGCAAAGCGCATGATCCGCTCGACGCCGGCGCGCGTGAACATGGCGACGTCGGTTGCCGCTTCCAGCGGCGAGCCCTGGTGCACCCGGCCGCCGACGCCGGCGTATTCGCCCTCGGAGTTCTCGCGCACGATGACCCAATCGAGCTCGGGCCCGCTCACCGCGCGCAGCGGCGACGTGATGCCCGGCAGAATGCGGGTCGGGCGCACGTTGGCGTATTGGTCGAACGGCTGGCAGATCGCGAGGCGCAGGCCCCACAGCGTGATGTGGTCCGGGATGTCGGGATGTCCGGCCGAGCCGAACAGAATCGCATCATGCTTCCGAATCTGGTCGCGGCCGTTTTCCGGCATCATGCGGCCGTGCTTCTTGTAGTACTCGCCGCCCCAATCGAAATGATCGAACGCGAATTTGATGTTGCCGTCCTTCCTGGCGAGCGCGTTGAGCGCCTCGACGCCGGCCGCGATCACTTCCGTACCGATACCATCCCCTGGAATGGCGGCGATCGAGTAGGTCTTCATCGTTCCAGCGCCTTCTTGCTTGTCAGAACTCAGTTGCCTTTGACGCCGGCGGCCTTGATGACGCCATCCCAGCGCTTCACCTCGCCGGCGAGATACGACTTGAGCGCGTCGGGCGTCGCCAAAGCCTGGGCGATCGGCTCGGTGCCGAGGCTCGCGAATCGCTCGATGACCTTCTGGTCCTTCAGCGCGGTCTGCAGCGCAGCGACCAGCTTGTCGGCCACATCCTTGGGCAAGCCCTTGGGCGCCCACATCGCGTGCCAGGCCGACACCTCGAAGCCCGGAAGCACCGTTGCATCGAGCGTCGGAAGATCGGGGAGCGACGATACCTTGGCCTTGGTGGTGACAGCGTAGCCTTTGATCTTGCCTTCCTTGATCTGGTTGGTGGTGTTCGTGGTCTGGTCGCACATGACGTCGAACTGGCCGCCGAGCAGATCGTTCATCGCCGGCCCGGTGCCGCGGTAGCCGACACCTTCCATTTTGATGCCAAGCTCTTTCATCAGGACCAGGGTGCAGAGATGCGATGCCGAGCCCACGCCGGCGTGGCCGTAGGTCACCTTGCCGTTCTGGGCGCGAATCCAGTCCACCAGTTCCTTGGCGGTCTTCGCTTGCACACCGGTCTTGGCCACCAGCGTCATCGGCACATCGGTGATCCGGCCGATGTGATCGAAGTCATTCACCACGTCGTAGCGAAGGTTGTCGTAAAGAGCCGGAGCGGTGGCTTGGGCGATGTGCCAGACCGCAATGTTGTAGCCATCCGGCGCCGCCTTGGCGACGCGGGCCATGCCGATGGTTCCGCCGGCCCCGCCGACGTTCTCGACGACCACGGTCTGGCCGAGCGTCCGGCCCATCGACTCTGCAATCAGGCGCGCCACCGTATCGGTCGGACCGCCGGCCGCAGCCGGAACGAGCAGCCCGATTGGCTTGGCCGGAAAGGCGCCCTGAGCTTTGACGCCGAGAGGTTGAGCCAGGCCCGCGATCAGAACGGCGCAAGACAGCAGAAGACCGCGCGTGAAGCTCATTGAGACCTCCCTGGATTTTGAGCGCTTCGTCGCCACAAGCGCCGTCGAGTATACGCCAGATCGTTCTCCGAGTGTGCGCTAGTGGACTCAAGCAAACGGGCACGTTCGGCTCGCAACCAAGGCTGGGCTGGTGCGTTCAGCCTCAAGAACGGGAGTGGGTCGTTCAACGGCAGCCTGGTGCGCCAACCGTCAATGCAAATCGGGCACCTGACCGCACTTGGCAAAGAGGGACTAACATGGACCGTCTCATCACCTGGCCCGCATCCATCGTCGCCGTTGCAGTCACGTTGAGCACGGCTGCCGCCCAAAAATCAGAACGGCACCAGCAGCAAAGACCGGCTGGTGCGGAAGTTCGCCAACTCGCGCCGGTGGCCACGTTCGAGAGCCAAGTGACGGGAGTTACGGTCACGGAGAACGGGCGGATCTTCGTCAATTTCCCGCGCTGGACCGAGGACGTAGCCGTCTCGGCGGCAGAGGTCATGCCGGACGGGAGTATCAGGCCTTATCCCGATGCGGAGTGGAACGCGTGGCGGAACGCCCGAATGAGCGAGGTCTCGCCAAACGATCATTTCGTCTGCGTGCAAAGCGTCGTTGCCGATGGGCGCGGCTCGGTGTGGGTGCTCGATCCCGCCGCACCAAATACCGAGCGCACGGTCAAGAATGGACCAAAGCTCGTGCAGATCGACCTCGCCTCGAACCGGGTGAAACGCGTCATCCCCTTCGACGAAAAGGTTGCCCCGCCATCGAGTTACCTGAACGATGTGCGCTTTTCGCCGGACGGCAAATGGGCCTACATCACCGACTCGGGGAAAGGCGCGATCATCGTGGTCGACCTTGCCAGCGGAGAGGGCAAGCGAGTTTTGGACGGCGATCCCTCGACCCAGTTCGAGAAGGACGTGACAATCACGATCGACGGACATCCGCTGCGCCGGCCAGACGGTCGGCAGCCGTTGTTCAACTCGGACGGCATCGCGCTCGATAGCCGCGGCGAATACCTGTATTGGCAGGCTCTGACCGGCAAGACGCTCTACCGGATCCCCACGCGCGCGTTGACCCAGGCCAGCGGTCCATCGGACGATCTACAGAAGCAGGTCGAAAAGGTCGCCACGACGGAACCGGCCGACGGTTTGTGGATGGATGCAGAGGGACGAATTTACATCAGCTCGCTGCAGGACAACGCGGTGAAGGTTCTGGAGAATGGGCGCATGAGCACGGTGGTTCGCGACCCGCGCCTTCGCTGGCCGGATACGTTCTCCCAGGGTCCGGACGGCGCACTCTATGTGACCGCATCGCACATCCAGGACTCGCCCTGGTTCCACAAGGATTGGACGCGTAAGAACTTCACGCTGTTCAAGATCGCCAAGCCAGCCGAGAGTGTCGGACGCGGGCCGCAACGTTAGCCGGCCGGCCGTATGCTGACCGCACTGGAGCAGTTGCTCGGCGGGCTCCTGATGTTCCTGGTGCTGGCTGACGTCTTTCTCACCGTCCTTTATGCACGCGTTGGGACCGGGATCATCAGCGAAAAGCTCGCGCGCGTGGTGTGGGCAATTTTTCGCAATGTCCCGGCCAAGCGCCATCTTCCTGTGGTGCTTTCGTTCTGCGGGCCGTCGATCGTCGTGCTGCTCGTGCTGACGTGGTCCCTGCTTCTGGCCTTCGGAGCCGGCATGGTCGTTCACCCCTTGCTCGGCACGCACATTCGTTCCAGCAGCGGCAGCACTCCAACCGACTTCGCAACCGCGGTTTACGTCGGCGGCAGCAGCCTTTCCATCGTCGGTTCCAGCAATCTGGAGCCGCAAACGGCGGCCACCAAAGCCTTCTTCATCCTGAACGCAATCATCGGAACGTCCATTATCTCGCTGACCCTAACGTATCTGATGCAGGTCTATGCGGCGCTTCGCGAGCGCAATGCGCTGGGATTGAAGCTGGAGGCAATGTCGAACCGCACCGGGGACGCGTCCGAACTGGTGGCGCGCCTTTTTCCGCATGATCAGCTGAGCGGTGGCTACACCAATCTAAGTGAAATCGCAGGAGAGATTGTAGCAGCGAAGGAGGCGCATCACTTTTATCCGGTATTGTTTTACTTCCGGTTCCGCGATGCTTTCTATTCCATGCCTCGCATAACGTTTCTGCTACTGGATGCTGTGTCCCTCATCAGGAGTTCGCTTGCAGACGACAGGGCGGCGTGGCTCAAGGAGTCAGCCACAGTTCAGCAACTCTGGTGCGCATCGCTGATGCTGGTATCGACGCTGGATCGCTGCTTTCTGCATGCGAACCCAGAGCGCGCTAGGGCTACTGCTGAACCTGATTACGACTTATGGCGTGCCCGGTATGCTCTGGCCAGGAAGCGGTTGATCGGCGCAGGGATTTCTGTCCTCGCCGACGAGGAAACAGGTGCAGCGCTTTACGTGGAGCTCCGCTCGAAATGGGACCCCTTGCTTTCCGCGCTTGCGCCAACTCTGGCGAATACTTCTGAGGCCGACCCGGTTACTTTTCAGCTTTCGAAAAGAACTGGCTGAGGCCAACCCGGCGAATCGCATGACGCCATGTCTTGCGTTGGACACGCGTGAGCAACTGCAGTCTCTGCGCTGTTCGTCATCGTTCAACAAACATCACCGATACATTCTGAAGTTCGCGAACGCACACAGGAACGATTTGTGTCCGAGCGGCTTCACCAATCGTGAGATCAGTAGGAGAAGCCCATGAAAGCTCTTATCCCATGAAAGCTCTTGTTTGGCACGGCAAGGAAGATATCCGCTGCGATACTGTTTCGGACCCAAAGATCGAGGATCCGCGTGACGCGATCGTCAAAGTGACCAGCTGCGCGATCTGTGGCTCGGACCTGCATCTATTCCACAATTACATCCCCGCGATGATGCCCGGCGACGTGATGGGCCATGAAATGATGGGCGAGGTCGTCGAAGTCGGATCGGGCGTGAACGGCCACCTCAGGAAGGGCGAGCGTATCGTTGTTCCATTCACGATCATCTGTGGCGAGTGCGACCAGTGCAAACGGGGAAATTTTTCCGTATGTGAGCGCAGCAATCGGAAGAAGAATCTTGCCGAGAAGGTGTTCGGCCACGCCACGGCCGGGCTGTTCGGCTACACGCATCTCACCGGCGGATATCCGGGCGGCCAGGCGGAGTACCTTCGCGTTCCGTTTGCCGACGCTACACACATCAAGGTTCCCGACAGCCTGACCGACGAGCAAGCCCTGTTCCTCGGCGACATTTTCCCAACTGGGTGGCAGGCCGCGGTGCAATGTGACATCGAACCGACGGACACCGTTGCGGTCTGGGGCTGCGGCCCTGTCGGACAGATGGCCATCCGCAGCGCCATCCTGCTCGGCGCCGAACAGGTGATTGCCATCGACTGCATCTCGGAGCGTCTGGGGATGGCCGAGGCCGGCGGCGCCATCACGATCAACTTTATGGAAGAGAGCGTGATCGAACGCCTGAGCGAATTGACGGGCGGCAAAGGCCCGGAAAAATGCATCGATGCGATCGGCATGGAGGCCCATGTCTCGCCATCGCAGCCCGATACCGTCCTCGACCGCGCCAAGCAGATGATGCTGCTGGAGAACGACCGCCCACACGTGCTTCGGGAGATGATCTACGTCTGCCGGCCCGGCGGGACGATCTCGATACCAGGGGTATACAGCGGGCTCGCGGACAAGATTCCGCTGGGGCAGTTGATGAACAAGGGCCTCACGATCAGAACCGGGCAAACGCACGTAAACCGATGGACCGATGATCTCGTCCGTCGCATCGAGGAGGGCCAGATCGACCCCTCATTCGTCATCACCCACACGGTTTCTCTCGAGCAAGGTCCTGAAATGTACAAGGTCTTCCGAGACAAGCAGGACAACTGCATCAAGGTCGTCTTGAAACCCTGAACGCTAGGAACATCAGTTCATGACATACCTGACAAATATCACTCGCAGCGAAGGTGACCCGAAGGTTGTGCGCTCCGGGCCGAGTTCCCTCGCCTCATCGGATCGCCTCGCGCGAGGGCTGGGCTGGTTCAGTCTGGGGCTTGGATTGTTCGAATTGCTCGCGCCCCACAAAATCACACGTGCGTTGGGCATGGAAGGAAAGGAAGGGCTGGTCCGCGCATACGGAGCCCGGGAAATCAGCAGCGGCGTTCTGTGCCTCACGGCCGAGAAGAACGTCGGCCTATGGAGCCGAGTTGGGGGTGATGCGGTTGACATCGCGACGCTGATGCCGGCGATGCGCGAGGACAACCCGAAGAGGGACAATGTTGCGCTCGCGTTAGCCGCCGTCGCGGGAATAACCCTGCTCGATATAGCCGGAGCTGAGGCCGCGACGGTTCGTCACAAGCGCTCTCCCGGCAATCGGCAGCAGTACCGAGACCGGAGCGGCTTTCCAAAGGGACTTCAGGCATCCAGGGGCGCGGCTAAAGAGTTCCAGGCGCCACGCAGTAGCGCTGCTCTGCGGGCGAGATCCAGCGCGAAAGCCGCCTAGCTGCGCGTCCGGCGCGTGAGCTCGATCCGCCCAGGCATGGACAAACGAAACCGCGGCGCCCGATGAGCGCCGCGGCTTTTTTCTTGCAACCCACGCCGGCTAATTCGCCGCCAGCGCCTGCCCGATCTCGGACTGCTTCGCCGTAGTGCCGTGACCGCCGGCGATGGTGGCGCCCGTGATGTTGGCCTTGCGGAGCGCGTCGCCGACCGCAACCGTCTGGGGATTGCGGCCGATCGGGCCACGCGGCGAGATCAGGTCGGTGACATAGACGATGTTCGACGCCGGCAGATGAGCGATGATCATGCCGTCCACGTGCGGATTCGGAATGTTCATCAGGTTGATTTCCATCGTGTCGTCCTTCATCGCCATGGTGTCCTTGACCTCGACGATTTTGGCCGCCTTGTTGCCGGCCTTCTGCTGGGCATCGGGGGCGACCGTGTGCGGCGCCCGCGCGTCCTTGGCAAACACGGCACGCGAGCCCTGCGGCACCACAACCGTCGCGCCTTCGGCCACGTAGGTCCGCATGCCCCCGGTGTGATCCATGTGATGATGGGTCAGCACCAGGAACTTGACCGGCTTGCCGGGATACTTGGCCTTGGCCGCGTCGATGACCCAGCGCGACTGCTGCTCGCCATAGGGCGCGTCGACGATGACGAGATGGTCCTTCATCGCGACGATCAGGTTGTTCGCCGTGCCGCCCTGGACGTGCTGCACGTTCGGCGCAAGCTCGACGAGCTTGAGGCTGCCGCCATCGGGGACGATGACGCCGTCGCTGTCGAGGAAGCGCGTCAGGTAGATGCGGCGGAGCACCCACTGGTACGGAACGTTGGTGCCGCTCGGCGGACCCTTGGCGGCCTTGGCCTTGATCTCGTCCGGTACGGTGCCGTGGCTCGCCAGCATCGGTGCGTTGGCGGAGACCTCCTTCTCGACGTAGCGCACGACTTCGACGCCGTTGACCCGGCCCGACTTGGTGTGCGCCATCTGCACGCCGTTGACCGCCTTCCAGTCGCTCAGCACCAGGTCGAAGTTGGAATCGCCGGCGATGTTGTCGTCGTCCTTGGAGCGGATCGCCGCCGGCAGCTTGGTCTTGCGGTCGAACAGGACCGTGTAGTCGTATTGCCCGACCTTGAGCGCGATCGCGGGCAGCGAACGGCCGTCGAGCTTCTGCACGCCGGCCGACTTCACGTCAGCCGGATGCTCCAACGCATAGAGCATCAAGGTCGGCGAACTGCGCACGATCTCGCGGGTCTGCGCCGCGAGGCGAATGCCGGACATCGGCTTCATACCCTTGTCGTCGGTGATGAAGCCGACGCCCTGGGCGAAGGTCTCGGTGTATTTCATCTTCTCCGGCGCCGGATATTTCTGGTCGCGGTCCCATTCGATCCGGACCGTGTGGTTGGCGAAGTCGCCATTTGCCGAATAGTTGGCGTCGCCGAGGAAGCGCGGCTCGCCGCCCGGCTTGTGCGACTGACCCGGCTCCCAAAACTTGGCCTCGCCCTTGATCGAAATGGTCTGCAGCTTCTTAAGCGCGTCGGCGCCGCCTTGCGCGGCGACGGCCTGTTTGACGAGATCGGCGGCGGATTGCGCGGATGCCGGACTGAGCGACGGACTTGTCAGCAGTGCGCCGAATGTGAGCGCGACAGTGGACACAACAATACGCAACATGACGAACCTCCCCGGTTGGCAAACACGTTGGTTTGCGGCGCCCGTTGTTCCGGGCCTTTCATCATCCTATCAACCCCGACGCGGCGAGGCTATTCGGCTGCCGGGCCGGAATCCGCGCGATAAACTTCGCGATCCGGCGTCCGCCACGCGGCGGCGGCGCCCCATGCGGCGACGGCCGCGAGGAACAGCGACACCAGCACGTTGTAGCCGGCGAGCGAAAGGCCGAGAAAACGCCACGCCGCCTCGTCGCAGCGGATCACCCGGGTCTTGTTGATCTGGTCGAGCAGGCTGCCGCCGGCGCTGAAATTGGGGACCGCGCCCGAGCAATCGGTCGGGCCCTGCCACCAGTGCCACTCGACGCCGGAGTGGTAGGCGCCGAGACCGGCGTTCCACAGCATGGCGACGGCGATCGCAAGCAGCGCCAGGGTGATCACCTTGCGCGAGAAGCCGATCGAAAGCCGGAGCAGGATCATCGCGGCGAGCGGCACCGAAACATAAAAGGCGTAGCGCTGCTCGAGGCACAGCGGACAGGGCGGATAGCCGAGCACGTATTGGAAGGTGAAGAAGCCGGCGATGGTCAGAAGGCCGACGATGGTAATGACGACGGCCGCCGCGGTGACCGGCTGGGCGCGGGCGCGATCGAGCATTGATGCGAGCATGTCTGTTCCTTAGCCGGCGGCAGGCTTCGCATAGCCTTCCGCCGCAAATGTGTCGATCCACAAGACGGCCGGCAAACGGCCCGATTGCCGGTGTCACCGGGATTCCTGTTGTCCAAATTCGGTCCGGAAGGCTATAGCTAGCTCCGATCGCCAAGTACTTGGCCGGTGTGGCGGAATGGCAGACGCAATCGACTCAAAATCGATCGCCCAAAAGGCATGGGGGTTCGACTCCCTCCACCGGCACCAAGTCTTCTGGTATCGCTTGCCTTCACGCTTGGCATGAATTGAAGCACGGGCCTCATCGTTGGCCCCTGCACCCGTTTAAGCCTAAATTGTCAACATGAAGCAGCCGATCGTGTCCTGCACTTTGGAGGTCATGGGGGGTGCACCGGTCTTCTCCGGCACGCGCGTGCCCGTGCAAACGCTGTTGGATTATCTCGAAGCCGGCGAATCGATTGACGATTTCCTGCAGGGCTTTCCATCGGTGATCCGGACACAGGTTATTGCCTTCCTCGAAGAAGCCAAGGATCGTCTCGTCGAATCCGTCTCGTGAAAATTTTTCTGGACGAATGCGTCGATTGGCGGCTGTCGCGGGACATCAGCGGCCATGATGTCAAGACTGCGCGCCAAATGGNNG
>C688J18823_10003406_pt1 | contig 10057 bp, 12 predicted proteins | sample HopSoiMetagenom1_FD_18823 | JGI IMG/M metagenome (IMG submission 18823) | reverse complement strand
CCCTTGGTGTATGATTTGTGACTCTATTTACTTTTTCAATTAACACTAATTGACAAACTTCAGGCTCTGAATTCAATTCAAAACGAACAATGTCCTCACCCCATGTGTATTCCAAAACAGAGTACATATTGAGTTCAAGAATTTTCATTTCTTCAAAGCTGCCGTTTTGCATATCAAATTTAATGATTCCACCTTCACGAAGGTCGTCCACACTTAGTTCGATAAACCATTTCGATAGTTTCTCATTTTCTGTCAACCAAGACCAAACCTCTTCTACAGAATGGTGCAAGAGACGTTCGAATCGAGCGCTATAACCATTTTCAACTTTTTCAATATGTGCTATCATTTTATGCCCCTCCTTATTTATGTTTATTGCTCAATACTTATTGTGGTTTGCCAGTTCCACTTACGATCCGTTCATTCCATTTAAAATATCACGCAATGCCAATAGATCCCCATCAGTCAAGGTGATTCCTTTCCCCATTTTGCTATGATCCGGTGCCCAATCACGTAAATCATATTTCGGTTCTTTTCCATTCCAACTAACCAAATTTAATTCCTTATTCCAACCTTTAGGTGATGTTGATAAAGTCCCTATCGTTTCTTTTATTTCAAATTTGATTTCCGCCATTGTTTTACCCCCATCATCATTGTGTTCTAAGCTTATCTAGTTCATTTACGACCTTTTATCTACTTTTATCCTGCTCTATTATCACTTTCATCATAAAAAAAGACCTACCCTTTAGGCAAGTCAAGCGCTTGGTAATCTAGCTGATACTTTCCGCCTTCAGCAACTTCTGAATGATACAAAGCTTTAAGGGCAAAGTTTTTCTCAAGCTCATGTTCTTTCATCAATTCCTTTAAGCGATTTTGCAATTCTTCATGCTCTTTTACAAGTTGTTTCATCTGCGATTTAAAATATTTCATGAATGGTTAATCTCCTTTCAAATTTTTATTCTACCCAGATCTCCAGTTTATCCATTATACCACTCATCAAATACAAATAGTTTGAAACGCAATATTCTATTTAATTGAATCAATTCCAATATATTTTTCGAGAAAATGTTTTATGAAGACCATTAATCGACTATAATTTTGTTAAGAGGTGAATTTAGTGAAAAGCTTAGCCGTATTTTGTGGATCGAGAACTGGTGCATCTGATATCTATATCGAAGAAGCTAAAAAATTCGGAAAAGAGTTAGCCAAACGAAAAATCACACTTATTTATGGTGGGTCAAGTGTCGGGATGATGGGTGCTGTTGCAAATTCTATTATTGAAGCTGAAGGAAATGTGATCGGCGTCATACCAAAATTTCTCGATCAAAAAGAAAGATCTCATAAAAACTTATCAGAGCTCATTATTGTGGATTCCATGCATGAGAGAAAAGCAAAAATGAATGACTTAGCAGATGGTTTTATTGCTTTGCCAGGTGGACCTGGAACATTAGAAGAATTCTTTGAAATTTTCACTTGGGCACAGTTAGGACTTCATCAAAAACCTTTAGGACTTCTAAATATCAATCATTATTTCGATCCTCTTGTAGATTTATTTAATCATATGACGAATGAACGATTCATGGAAGAAAAGCATCGATCGATGGCCCTTGTGGATGTCGATGCAAAGGGACTTCTTGATCAATTCATCCATTTTACACCACCTATTGTTAAAACGTATATGACTGAACACCAAACATGACTCATTCTATATCAGATCAAGGTTTACGGACCTTGATCTGTCTTTTTTGCCCCTGAAACTCATGAATGTTCCTTTTTCGAGGTCTATATCGTTAAACATCCAAATCTCTTTTATTGAAAAATACATAAGTTACAAAAGCAAGGACCGCAATCACAACTACAGATATTAGGACATATACAATATTCAACCCTCCATCATACATCACCATTTCAGCCTCAAAATATTTAAAAGGAGTAATATACTTTAAAAATGCAAGGTTCTCGTTTAAATCAATGGCAATCGATAACAGATATGAGAACAAAAGGATCCCAGTAGCTAATGATGCAACCGATTTTGGGTTCCTTTTTACAGAAGCAATTGCACTACCAACTACCATAAATAAGATCTGCAAAATGAACATTCCAACCATCGTTAGAGCGATATGACCATTAATTGCTTCACCATCACGATTGTATTTCCCCAAGAACGTAATCAACGAAATGAGCGTTATTAAATTAAAGACCACGATATTCACAAATGCTGCCAATAACTTAGCCGTAATTATGGTACTTCTTAATAAAGGCTTTGTGAATAAAAATTCAACCGTTTTGTCACGCTCTTCTTTAGCAATAATATTTGCTCCAAGCATTGCTGCATGGATGGTCGCCATTAATAAAATATAAACAAACAGAATGGAATAATATCCACTAACCTTCGATACATCAACATCACTAAAACCCATAACTGCCTTTAATGATTTGGGTATATCTGCGATAAGAACATTTATTGATTGGCCCTGTGACGAATATGCTTCATATTTTCCCATTCCTGATACTACCATTAGAAATACGCCAATGCTCCAAAAAGTGAGAGATTTCCGATGGGATTTCATTTCTCTCCAAAATATATTCATATACAACCCCTCCTTATCGTCCAAACACAAGCCAGATGTCTAAACTGAATGGATATCCTTTTTGACATAAACGTAGTAGCTTGCTGCAATTGAAAGAATAATAATGACTGCACCTGCAACCAAAAATGTTGCTTCATAGCCTGAATTTTCTAGGATGTAGGCGGTATCAAAATATTTAAAAGGCGAAAGATATCGTTTGGCCTCCTCACCAGTCGTGCTAAACATACCTAGAAAGTAAAAGGCAAAAACTGTCGCGAGAGAAACGGTCAAAACAGATTTAATCTTTGATAGAATGACGGAAATGAAAATTCCTACGGCTAAAAATAAGAGCTGAACAAAAAACATAGTGAGTGAAAGCATAATAAAAAGTTTAAAACTAAAGTCACCAGTCTTTACTTGAAATATAATGATGGATGCAGCAGCTAAGTAAAAGATATTCGTAATGACAAGGGAGATGAAAGCTGCCAGTAGCTTGGCTGTCATAACAGCAGTACGTGTAACTGGTTTTGTTAACAGAAAATCAGCTGTCTTTTCGCGAACCTCCTTACTGACAATGGAGGTCCCGAGATTCATAGCTTGTATCGCTCCGCAAAGAGTAATAAAAGTTAATAGAAAGCTATAAAAGCCTAGAATCGTAAAGAGATTTCCGAGGTTAACCCCTAATAAATTCCTGATCGCCTCTGGGTACCCTTCCATTATTTTTGTAAATTCCGCAGCATCCTTAGCAAAAGAAGAATAAAACGACATAAATAGCAAAACGATCATTATTAAGGAGATCGTCCATATGATCGTAGATTTGCGATAAGCCCTCAATTCATGCATAAATATGTTCATCGTTTATTAGGCCTCCTTTTCATAGTAATGCAAAAAGATCTCTTCAAGGTCAGGCTCTTCTATCCAAATGTTCGTGATGTCCATCTCCGCAATTTTTTTCAACACCAAATTGATATTGCCTTTAAATAAGAAGCTGACAATATGACCCTTAACCTCTAGATTTGTCACACCTGTCATGTTAAAGTCATCCTCACCAACGGTAGATTGTGTATCAATTTTAAATTTTTTATAGTTGTTTTCTTGTAAAGTACTGATCTTTTCGACCGTCACTAATTTGCCTTCTTTTATGATAGCCACACGATTACATAATTTTTGAACTTCACTTAAAATATGGGATGAAAATAAAATCGTTGCTCCTTTTTTATTTTCTATTTCAAGCAATTCAAAGAACTTTTGTTGCATGAGCGGATCTAAACCACTCGTTGGTTCATCCAAAATAAGGAGCTTTGGTTCATGGAGAAGACCTTGGACAATTCCTACTTTCTTTTTATTGCCTAATGATAAATCATCCATTTTTTTCGTTAAATCAAGATCCATGATTTCCGCTAATTCTTTAATTCTTTTACTGCAATCTTTTTTATAAAAGCTAGCTGAATATTTTAATAGGTCCATCACTTTCATATTGTCATAATAAAACACTTCTGAAGGCAAATATCCAATTTGCTTCTTTATTTTAGGAGCATATTTAACACTGTCCATACCAAAAATCTTTGCATTGCCGCTAGTTGGGTAAATCAATGACAATAATGTTCGAATCGTAGTAGATTTTCCTGCACCATTTGGACCAATGAAGCCAAAAATCTCGCCCTCTTCTACATTAAAAGTAATGTCCGTAATCCCTCTAGCCTTTCCATAATTTTTCGTCAGTTGATTGATTTCAATTACATTCATGATTGAACCCTCCAATTTCGAAACTCCACCGGTCTTCTCATATTGCTAATATTTTACATTGGTCATCTCCATTGTAATTAAATTGACTCGTTTGGTCGACAATTAAAATCACGAATTGGATTAAGATTAAATGGATGACCGAAACGGCTTCAAGCACATCACTAACGGTTCAAATTTCTAACCATTTATTTTAAATAGGGCATATACATTTTTAATGCGAAACAGGGAAATCTAATTTATATCTTTATAATAAGGAGATCATTTTATGAACTACAAAATATTTAAATCCATCAATCGAATGTCTGGACATTATACTCCTATTGATTTTTTGTCATGGTTCTATTAAAAATAGTATTAGAACATCGTTTACAGTCTATCACGATTTGTTGTAAACTTTATTAATGAATCGTAAAAATATTCAGTCAAAATATGTACATTGATTTTTTAAAATGTAGGATTAATCTATTTATACATATTCAAAACATTCACGTTCCTATTTAAGTTGTTGGAAGTTCCTTGATATACTTAAGTGATGAGTCGAACAATACGGATCCTTTATCATTTATATGTGGTGAAATATAGGAGTTGATATTTCCAAATGTTCCATATGCTCACTAAATATCATAAAAATCGTTATAAATGGGCTTTTGATGCGCAGAGAGAATTTATAGATTCTTTCGTTGTATTAAATATTCAAGAATATCATCCATCCTTTTCAGAGGAAACAGTCGGTTTAGACCAGCATGGGCCTTCCTTTTGTCACTTAACGAAATTGTATAATGTTGCTGAAAAGACTAGAAAAGAATTATCTAAGGAATATGACAAAGAAATTGAGAGGTTTGGGGATTTAATAAAAGAAAACAATATTCAAATAGAAATTGAGTTGAAGGAAACTACTAGTAAGGAAAATCAATTGTTAATCGATATCAAGAATGGTAAAGAGTTCTTAACACATGTAGAAAATATGATCGAAGATATAAAATCCATAGAGATCCTACGTTTTGTGAATGAAATGATTCCTTTTCAATCAAAACATAAAAAAGCTAGTTTTATTAATGGCTGTGCATTAAAGCTAGAGAACTTAGTCAAAATTAGAATCCAAAAGCAGATTTCGGAATTAAGAGAGAATGCACAACCTTTGCATCTCCTGTCAATCAGGCATTTGCAACTCCCTGAGCTTGATTCAATTCCGGAAATCCAACAGAAAATGGATTCTTTTTGGTTCAAAAGCAAATATCAAAAATCATTACAAATCACGCGTGACCATGCCAATGTTTGGGTAGAAAATATGTATAAAGACTATATAACTCTATTAACCTTAATTCATAATGAAGGAACACAACACATACAGCAATTATTATATGAGTTAGGTGCTCTAAAACAAATGAAAGACGCAACCTTACAAATGCTGCAAAACACACGATCCAATAATCAAGAAAAAAGAGATCTTCTTACTAAACAGCAAAAAGAATTGAACACATTGTGGCAACAAGATTGTGAACACGCTAAGAGGCTATCTACTTATTTTATCAAACATTGGCTTTTGTATAAGGAAGAACTTGAACAGAAGTTCCTTCATGTATCGGTTGAAGAACGTTGGCTTGTTTCACAATATTTACTGCTCCTACAGCAAGATGGTGAAAATATTATTGAATCTATGAATATAGGAGAATCATGAAAGATGACTAAAACAGAACTCCCAACAAAAAACGATTACAAAAACGCAATAAATGAATTAAAAACGCTAAATAACGAGATTTTTTATGATGATTTTAAAACAAGAATAAAGAATTTAGAGAGTCATTTTGAGCAAGTAAATGATTTTGTTCAAAAACTTTCCCTTTCCGATCAAAATAATAGAGAATATTTAGAACAAAATAGAGCCTATGTGACATTGGTAAAAAAACAGATTGCTGAAACAGAACAACAATTAACTGCTAATACGGCCTTGCTACAACAAATGGATGAACGCTGGGAACAGCTAATACAGTCGTACGAAACAAAACTTCAAATTCATGAACAAGGATTGAAAAACATTCTGGTCGTTCGCGAAGAAGCATTGATCAACAAATTGACACAACAACAAAATAATTGGATTCAGAAACAATATGAAAATGATGAATTACATCATACTGAAATGAAACAACAACATGAAAAAATCGTTGCATCATTGAAGGAACAGCGGAAACAAAACGAAGAAATGCTAGAATATATTTCAACGAATATTTCAAGTAAACAAGACTTAGTTGGCATTGAAAAAAAAAATCCCATTAAAATGAATCTATTATTAGGTATAGTTGCTTTAGAAGCTATTTTAATCTGTGTTCAATTTTTCTTTTAAAGTACCCTTTAGCATAAAAAATGCAAAAATAACTATTTTCGTTCTCTAAGTTATTTAAATTTTACAATTCATTAACCTTTATCACTCTAAAGCTACGTTATAATGATAAAGACCTTGTCAGTTATTTACTATTTATTTGATTAAAGGGGGTTTAAAATGTTCGCTGGTCACTTTGGAGTTGCTGCAGCAGTCAAAAGTAAAACACCAGAATTGCCATTATGGTCGTTAATTGTAAGTTCTCAATTACTTGATATTGCCTATATTCCCTTTAGTTTAGCCGGTATTGAGAGAATGGAGCCTGTGGGTGACGGAGGTTACGGCAACTTGATGATTTATGCCTTTTATTCACATTCCTTAGTAGGAGCTCTATTACTTGCCCTTCTTGCAGCAGGCCTTGCGGGGAAATTCTGGGGAAAGAAAGCAGCGAAGATTACAGGTGCTGTTGTATTTAGTCATTGGATACTTGATCTCATCGTCCATCGACCAGATATGCCAATTTTTCCAGGGAATATAGGGAATTTACCATTACTTGGTTTTGGTCTATGGCAATACGTTCCTGCAAGTATGTTTGTTGAATTTCTTTTAATTGCTGCTGGTGTATTTTATTATTTTCGATATGTTCTTCAAAATGACTTCTCCAAAATCAAAAGGAAAAAAGATGGCTGCTGGATTTGCCATGACTGCTTTCCTCCTTCTATCATTTGGAACTAATTTTATATGATCACCAAAGACATGATTCAATGAAGAGTAGAGAAGGTTCTTTTATTTCATAATAAAGAAACATAAGAACCGCCCTCTGCAACCTACATAACATTATTCCCATCCAGATAATTCTTCTTGAAGCATGAATTTTCTGGATGAGCATCAAATTCTCTATATAGCACTTCCCATTGGTTATACAGATTAATAGCAGTCTGAAATGCTTCCATACTGTCCAGATTTAAATCCTTCTCTAATCCCTCTCTTAAATACAGACACGAGTTCTCCCATTCTTCTAAGCTTTTTAAATCAAAGAGTTTCGAAAACCTAGGTTTTAATCTTTCCCAGTTCATATGAATATTATTACACCATTCCAATAGGTATATTGAGTATTCTTTATTCTCCAATTCCAATCACCCTCACTTAAGAAAATTACTCTTGGTTTTTTCATTAAGATTTTTTTACATTACCAACATAACCCCATAATATGTTTAATTAACGTCAAATGACTTACTATTCATACAAATTCAACTGTATAAAATCAGGAAAAAGGACAAATACTCAGATTATTAAGGATCAATATGAAAAAGTTTAAAAACCATAACATTAGAAAGGAGAATAAGATGCATTGGTATGAAAAGTTAAATCAATATTTTCCGATTGAAGAAATGAAATCAAGAGAGCACATGGAAACCTTACTTAAAGAACGTTCCGATATCTATCATATAGATGAAAGCCCTAAACATATTTTATTGTACGTAGAACTAGAACATTTTATTTTTATAGATTATCTTCTCGTTTCAAAAAACACGAGAGGTGAAGGAATTGGTCACAAACTTTTGGAAAAATTAAAACGAAAAGAAAAACCGATCATACTTGAGGTAGAGCCTATTAACTACGAGGATAGTGATACAGAGAAAAGGCTTCATTTTTATAAACGAGAAGGATTTATACATGCGAAATCCATTGGGTATGAACGAAGATCTTTGGCCACAAAAGAGCTCAATGAACTTGAGATCCTTTACTGGGCACCCTCTAATGAGTCGGAAGAAATGATCTTTGAAGCGATGAAGAAAACATATAATTTGATACACACCTATAAAGATCAATTTTTTTATGGCGAATCTTATCAACCCGTCGACGAGGTTCTAACCTTTAACTTAGAATCTAAAAATGAGAGTTCATTTAAAAATCTATGATTTCATTAATCAAGGTTGTTCCAAATACTGTCTAACATCCACAAAATCACATTTGTCAAAAATCACAATCTTAAGATTCTAGATCTTATTGTAAGTCTACCTCATAATTTGGGGTGGACTCTTTTCAGGCGGGTTCGCAACTTGCATGGGTCTTTTCTGTTTTTTTAAAAGAATCCACTCGGATAGAAAAGTCAGAAAAATTTGATATTTAACATGTTTATTTGTTATAATAAAAGAAATATAGATTTCTTTTATCAAGACTATATTTGTTTAATGAGGAGGCCGATCTATGTATCAAATCAAAGAAAAAGAAAAAATTTTTATTTACACTGGACCAGATGGATCAGGAAGAAAAACTCTTTCAAAAATGGTCGCAACTACATTTGATATGGAAACTGTTCTCTCCTACACCACACGGCCGCCCCGTCATTATGAACAAGATGGTGTTGACTACCATTTTGTCGATGAAGCTACCTTTATAAACATACAAAACCAAGATGAGTTTCTTGAGAGTGTTGAAATCGATGGTTTCCATTATGGCATTCGTGAACAGGATATTGTCAAAGCATTTGAAAATCACAATCTCGTTTATTTGACTTTAAACCCTGAAGGTACAGAAAAAATGAAAAAGATGTATGGGGAACGGGTTATGCGTTTTTTCATTTACGCTGACCGTGATACAGTTATTCGTAGACAAAAAGCACGTAAGGATAATGAAGAAGATATTGAGCGCCATATGATTCATTATGATGAAACCATGAGCTATAAAAATAAGTGTGAACATGCTTTTGAAAATTATGATGCACCACAGGTTTCTTTTCAGATTAGTGAAGTGATTGAATCCTTCTTAGAAAGAAACTTTATTGTAACCGATTACTAATCAGGATTAAAAAGGACCATTGAAGGGATGTAATTGTATGATAAACCTTCAATGGCTTTTTTAATTTTTTCTCCCATATGTAAGGTATTGGGGGCTTTTCACCGTACAAGATCTGCTGATGGAGACATTGCGATATGGCTTTTCTTAGGCGTTGCGCGACAGTACGCTCGCGTATGTAGTCTGCCTTATCCCCCATTGATGGATAGGTTGCTTTCCTCGATTTTCACGAAATCTTGAGGTAGGAGTCTTACTATCGCTAAGACAGGATACATCCACTTCTTTCTATACAATCTCGTTTTTTTTCAAAAATTCCTAATTCATATCTTTAGATCTTACATACGAAGAAAGTTATATTTCAAGAAGGAAAACATTTATTTTTTTAAAAGGCATGAAAGTAAATGGATTGCATTTACTGAAGGGAGATTTTATCTTGAATCATTACTTTGAACTTGCCCAAAGTATTACATTTGTAGATCGAAATAATAAAAAGGAGATCATCTCAAATGATCGTAGTTTGGAGTTTATTGGAAAAGGGAGAAGTGCGATCGTTTATAAAATACGTGGAACGAATAAAGTATTAAAAGTGTTCTATCCACAATTTTCTCATATAGCAAAAGAAGAGGGA
>C688J18823_10003405_pt1 | contig 10061 bp, 7 predicted proteins | sample HopSoiMetagenom1_FD_18823 | JGI IMG/M metagenome (IMG submission 18823) | reverse complement strand
CCGGGCCAGCGAGTGCCGGGCGCTCATGGAGCCGATCGGCCTCGTCGAGAAGTCGGGCAAGGGCTGGCAGGTCGTGCACCGGTGCACCGCCTGCGGCCACCTGCAGCCCAACCGGCTGGTGCGCGACGGCGAGGCCCCCGACGACCTGGACCTGGTGCTGTCGCTGCCCTGGCTGTGAGGGTTCGGCTCCGCTTGCGGGGTTTTCCTCGCGCTCCCCGGGTCCTGCATGCAGGGCGCCGACACCGCGAGGGACACCCCGGAAGCCGGGACGGCGGTCATTGCGGGGACGATCCCTCGCCGCGATCCAGGCCGCCGGCCTCCGCTGTGACCAGCCCCCGGCGGCGCAGCAGGTGCGTCGGCTCGGCATCGCGACCTCGGACGGCCCGGAACGCATCGAGGGGGTCCACCGAACCGCCGACCGAGAGCAGCCGGCGGCGGAAGGTGTCGCCGTTCTCCCGGCGCAGCCCGCCGTTCTCGCGGAACCACTCCACGGTGTCGGCGTCGAGGACCTCCGACCAGATGTAGGAGTAGTAGCCGGCCGCGTAACCCCCGGCGAAGATGTGCTGGAAGTAGGTGGTCCGGTAGCGCGGCGGTACGAGCTCGGAGGCCACCCCCGCCTCCCGCAGCGCCTTCCGCTCGAACTCCACCGGATCGCCGGTCTCGGTCTCCGGGGTGATCCGGTGCCACGCCTGGTCGAGCAGGGTGGCGGCGAGGTACTCGAGCGTCGCGAACCCCTCGCCCCACAGCCGCGCCGCGTCGATCGCCTCCACGACGGCCGACGGCAGGGGCTCACCGGTTCCGACGTGCCGGGCGTAGTGCGCCAGCACCTCCGGCCAGAGCGCCCACATCTCGTTGACCTGGCTGGGGAACTCGACGAAGTCGCGCGGCACGCTGGTGCCGGAGAACCGCGGGTAGGTGACCGCCGAGCTCAGCCCGTGGAGAGCGTGCCCGAACTCGTGGAAGAGGGTGTTGACCTCGTCGAGGGTGAGCAGGGTCGGTTGGCCGTCGGCCGCCCGGGTGACGTTCAGGTTGTTCACCACCACCGGCCGGGTGCCGAGCAGCCCCGACTGCCGCACGAACGAGCTCATCCAGGCCCCGCCCCGCTTGCCCTCACGGGCGTAGAAGTCGCCCAGGTAGAGACCCACCTCGCGCCCGTCGGCGTCGGTGACCTCCCACACCCGGACGTCGGGGTGGTAGCCGGCCAGGTCGGGCCGCGCAGTGAACCGGTAGCCGTAGAGCAGCTCCGCGGCGTGGAAGACCCCGTCGACCAGCACGCGGTCCAGCTCGAAGTACGGGCGCAGCGCTGTCGCGTCGACGGCGTACCGCTCGGCGCGCACCTGCTCGCTGTAGAACGCCCAGTCCCAGGGGGCGAGCTCGACGCCGTCCCGGGCGGCCGCCTCGGCCAGGACCGTCGCCTCCGCCTCGGCGTTGGCGACCGATGCCGGGACCATCGAGGCCAGCATCGCGTCCACCGCCTCCGTGCTGCGGGCGGTCTGGTCGGCCAGGACGACGTCGGCATGGGTGGCGAAGCCGAGCAACCGCGCACGCTCGGCCCGCAGCCGGGCGATCCGCTCGGCGACCGGGCGGTTGTCGTGCTCGCCGGACGACGCCCGGCCGGTCGACGCCTCGAAGACGCGGCGACGCAGCTCGCGGTTGCGGAGCTTGGTGAGCACCGGCTGTCCGGTGGGCAACAGCAGCGTGAGCAGGTATCCCTCGAACCCGCGATCGGCGGCGGCCGTGGCGGCGGCGGCGATCTCCTCGTCGTCGAGCCCGTCCAGCTCGGCGGCGTCGGTGACCCGCACCGCCGACGCCTCGGTGTCCAGCTGCAGGTTCTGCCCGAACGTCGTCGCCAGCGCGGAGAGCTCCTGGTTCAACGCGGTGAGCCGGCCCCGCCCGGCCTCGTCCAGCTGCGCACCCGCGAGGACGAAGTCGAGGTGGTAGCGCTCCACCAGCCGGACCGCCTCGTCGTCCAGCCCGGAGTCGTGCCGGGCGGCGTGCACCGCGTCGATCCGTTCGAACAGGGCCGGATCGAGGTGCAACGCGTCGGAGTGCGCCGCTTCGAGGGGGGCCATCTCCCGCTCGATCTCGCGCAGCCGCTCCGTCGACACCGACGAGACGAGGTTGTGGAAGACCGCCCCGGCCCTGGTCAACAGCCGCCCCGACCGCTCGAGGGCCTCGATGGTGTTCTCGAACGTGGCCGGTTCGGCCGAGCCGACGATCGCGGCCACTTCGGCGCGCTGCTCGGCCATGCCGGCCAGCAACGCCTCGCGGAGGTGCCCGACCGTGATGTCGGCGAACGGCGGCAGGTGGAACGGCAACGTCGACGGAGCCGCCAGCGGGTTGTCGGCGGACAGGACGGGACCGGCGTCAGCAGTCATCGGCGCCCATCCTGCGCCTTCGCCACCGGCCGCGACTCACCGGCTCGCGGTGCGCCGGTAGGCCCGGACGGACAGCGGCACGAACACGGCGAGGATCACGACCACCCAGAGCAGGGTGTAGAGCACCGGGTTCTGCAGCGACCACACGTCGGGCACGGGTGCACCCGGCACCGTGTTGCCGAACAGGTTCCGCGCCGCCTGCACGACCGACGACAGCGGGTTCCACTCCGCGAACGTCCTCAACACCGGCGGGAACGTCTCCAGCGGCACGAAGGTGTTGGCGACGAACGTCAGCGGGAAGATCACGATGAAGCTGGCGTTGTTGACCACCTCGGGCGTGCGCACGGTCAGGCCCACCAGCGCCATCAGCCAGGAGATGCCGTAGGCGAAGACCAGCAGGATCAGGAAGCCACCGATCGCCTCGCCCACCGAGGTGTGGATCCGCCAGCCGACCACCACGCCGGTCACCGCCATCACCGCGATCGAGATGATGTTGAGCCCCAGGTCGGCGACCGTCCGGCCGATGAGCACGGCCGACCGCGCCATCGGCAGGGACCGGAACCGGTCGATGAGACCCTTCTGCAGGTCCTCGGCGATGCTGGCCCCGGTGATGGTGCTGCCGAAGACGACGGTCTGCGCGAAGATGCCCGGCAGCAGGAACTCGGCGTAGCTGACGTCGCCGGGCACCTGGATGGCGCCGCCGAAGACGTAGCGGAACAGCAGCACGAACATGATCGGCGACAGCGTCGCGAACACGAGCAGGTCGGGCACGCGCTTGACCTTGATCAGGTTGCGCCGGGTGATGGTGGCGCTGTCGGACAGCGTCTGCACGAGGCTGCTCATCGGGCACCTCCGGTCGCGGCAGGCACCCGCGGGCCGGTCTCGTCGTCCTGTGCGGGGCCGCCGTTCTCCTCCGCGGCGTGCCCGGTCAGGGTCAGGAACACGTCGTCGAGATCGGGGCGGCGCAGGCCCACGTCGAGGATCTCCGCCCCGCTTCCGTCGAGCCGGCGCAGCGCCTCGGTGAGGGAGTCGACCCCGCCGCTGACCGGCACGCTGAGCCGACGGGTCTGCTCGTCGAGGCGAGGGACGTCGACCGCCAGCGGGCGCAGTCGCTCCGCCACCACCGCGAGATCACCGGCGCGGCCCACGGTGAGCTCCAGCCGCTGCCCACCGACCTGGGCCTTCAGCTCGTCGGCGGTGCCGCGGGCGATCACCCGACCGTGGTCGATCACCACCATCCGGTCGGCCAGCCGGTCGGCTTCCTCGAGGTACTGGGTGGTGAGCAGGATCGTCGTCCCGCCGTCGGCGAGGTCGGCGATGAACTCCCACATGGCCAGCCGGCTGCGCGGGTCGAGACCGGTCGTCGGCTCGTCGAGGAAGAGCACGCGGGGCCGGGCGATCAGCGAGGCGGCGATGTCCAGCCGCCGTCGCATGCCGCCGGAGTAGGTCTTCGCGGGGCGGTCGGCGGCGTCGGTGAGGTCGAACCGGTCGAGCAGCTCCCCCGCCCGCTCGCGCGCCTGTGCCTTGGACAGGTGGTACAGCCTGCCCACCATCTCCAGGTTCTCCGACCCGGTGAGGTACTCGTCGACCGCGGCGTACTGGCCGGTCAGGCCGATGGACGCCCGCACCGCGTCGGCGTCGCGGACGACGTCGAGCCCCACCACCTCCGCGCGCCCCGTGTCGGCGACGAGCAGGGTGGTCAGGATCCGTACCACCGTGGTCTTCCCTGCCCCGTTCGGACCGAGCAGGCCGAGCACGGAGCCCTCGGCCACGGTGAAGTCCACCCCGTCGAGCGCGGTGGTGGCGCCGAAGCGTTTCACCAGCCCCTCGACGACGATCGCGTCGGTCATGACCGCGACGCTAGGCCGCAGCACCGACGGTTCTCGAATGCTTTTCGCGGCCGGTGTGCCCGAATTCTCCCTGCGCTCGGCTCCACGACGCTCCTTCGCCCGGGACGCTCCACCGGATGCGGAGGTCGACGAGGACAACGACCAGAGATCGGTCGCGGACTCATCGGTGCGTCCGGCGCGGACCGCCGATCACTCGTGGGTGACCGCGTACCCGGCGCGCGACAGCGCGGAGACGACCTCTTCGGCGTGGTCGGGCCCGCGCGTCTCCAGGACGACGAACACCTCGACCTCGCCCAGGTCCAGCCGGGTCGCCGTCCGCTCGTGCTCGACCTCCAGCACGTTGGCGCCGACGGCGGCGAGCTCCGCCAGCACCGCCGCCAGGGAACCCGGCCGGTCGGGCACCCGGAGCCGCAGGGACAGGTAGCGGCCGGCGGCCGCCATGCCGTGCTGGACCACCTTGAGGAGCAGGACCGGGTCGATGTTGCCGCCGGAGACGACGGCGACCACCGGGGGGACGAAGGAGGTGGGATCGGCCAGGACGGCGGCGACAGCCGCCACACCGGCCGGTTCCACCACGAGCTTGGCGCGCTCGAGGCAGAACAGCAGCGCTCGCGAGAGGTCCTCCTCGGTCACCGTGCGCACCTCGTCGACCAGNCCCTGCACGTGNGCGAGGGTGAGGTCACCCGGGGCGGCCACGGCGATGCCGTCGGCCATCGTNGCCATGCTCGGCAGCGGCACCGGACGGCCGGCGGCGAGGGAACCGGGAAACGCCGCGGCACCCTCGGCCTGCACCGCCACNACCCGCACGTCGGGACGACGTCCCTTCACCGCCGCGGCGATCCCCGACACCAGGCCCCCGCCTCCGGCGCAGACGACGACGGTCGCCACCTCCGGGCACTGCTCNAGGACCTCGAGGCCGACGGTGCCCTGCCCGGCGATGACGTCGGGGTGATCGAAGGGGTGGATGAACACCGAACCGGTCCGCTCGGCGTGCTCGGCGGCCGCCACCAGCGGCTCGGCGAGCGTCTGGCCGAGCAGCCGGATCTCCGCCCCGTAGGCGCGGGTGGCCGCGACCTTCGGCAGTGGCGCCGTCTCGGGCATGTAGACGGTGGCCCGGGTGCCGAGCAGGCGAGCGGCGAGGGCGACGCCCTGCGCGTGGTTGCCGGCGCTGGCGGCCACGACCCCCCGCGACCGCTCGGCCTCGGTCAGCCGGGCGATCCGGGTGTAGGCGCCGCGGATCTTGAACGAACCGGTGTGCTGCAGGTTCTCGCACTTGAGCCAGACGGGGCCGCCCACCCGCTCGGCCAGCGCCCGGGAATGCTCCAGCGGGGTACGCCGGACGACGTCCGCGAGCAGGTCGGCCGCCGCTTCCACGTCGGCACAGCTGAGCAGGGTCTCCCCGTAGGCGGGCGCGTCGGGACCGGGCACGGCGCCGATCCTCGCAGGCCGTACCGCTGACGGGTGCCCGGACCCGCCCTCGTCGTCGTACCGTGGCTGAGGTGACGGACACCGCAGGAGTCACTGCCGCGCCAACCACGCCTCCCCCCGCTCCGACCACCCTCGGTGAACTCCGCTCGACCGGGGCCACCTTCCGGCCGGTCAAGGCCGAGATCCGCGCCAATCTGCTCGCCCGCCTGGCCGCGGGACGGCCGAGCCTGCCCGGCCTCGTCGGGTTCGAGGACACCGTGCTGCCGGAGGTCGAACGGGCGCTCATCGCCGGTCACGACCTCGTGCTCCTGGGCGAGCGCGGCCAGGGCAAGACCCGCCTGATCCGCACCCTGGTCGGGCTGCTGGACGAGTGGACCCCGGTCCTCACGGGCAGCGAGCTCAACGAGCACCCCCTGCACCCGATCTCGGTCTGGGCGCACCGGCAGATCGCCGAGCACGGCGACGACACCCCGGTGGGCTGGCTGCACCGCAGCGACCGGTTCGGGGAGAAGCTCGCGACGCCGGACACCAGCGTCGGTGACCTGATCGGCGACGTCGACCCCATCAAGGTGGCCGAGGGCCGCACGCTGGGCGACCCCGAGACGGTCCACTACGGGCTCGTGCCGCGCACCAACCGCGGGATCTTCAGCGTCAACGAGCTGCCCGACCTCGCCGAGCGCATCCAGGTCGCGCTGCTCAACGTGCTGGAGGAGCGCGACATCCAGATCCGCGGGTACCGGGTGCGGCTGCCGCTGGACCTGCTTCTGGTGGCCAGCGCCAACCCGGAGGACTACACCAACCGCGGGCGCATCATCACCCCGCTCAAGGACCGCTTCGGCGCCGAGGTCCGCACGCACTACCCGCTCGACCTGGCCGACGAGATCCGCCTCCTGCACCAGGAGGCGCAGACCACGTGGCTCGGCCACGCCGGGGGTGGCAACGGCACCCTCGACGCCCCGGTCATCCCGGAGCACCTGGCGGAGATCGTCGCCCGATTCACCCGCCTGGTGCGCGAGTCCAGCCACATCGACCAGCGCTCCGGCGTCAGCGCCCGCTTCGCGATCGCCGGGATCGAGACCGTCGCGGCCTCCGCCGTCCGCCGCGCGGTGATCTCCGGGGAGACCCGGCCGGTGGCGCGGGTGGTGGACCTGCCGAGCGTCGTTCCCGCCAGCCGCGGGAAGGTCGAGTTCGCCGACGCCGGGGCCGACCCGGACGACGACCGCGAGCAGGAGATCCTCGACCACCTGCTCCGCCAGGCGACCGCGCAGACGTTCCGCGCCCGCTGCGCCGGCCTGGACCTCACCGGTCTGCAGGAGCACTTCACCGGCGGGGAGACCGTCGAGTCCGGTGAACTCGTGCCGGCCCCCGCGCTGCTGGGCCAGCTCGGCACGATCCCGCGCCTGGCCGAGCTGCTGGGCCGGCTGGGGGTGCCCGAGGGCGAGCAGTCCGCCGAGCAGGCCGCGGCCGCCGTCGAGTTCGCGCTCGAGGGGCTGTACCTGACCCGGCGGCTGGCCAAGGACACCGACGGCACCCGCACCATCTACGGAGCCTGAGATGAGCGAGCCGGCGGCCTCATCCGCAAGCGCAGTAACCCTCGGCACGTGGCCGACGAGCGCCGGCGAGGAACTCCGGTGACGGGGCGTCCCCGGGGCAACCGGGGCTACCGGTACGGCCGCTGGCGGGGCGGCCCCGATCCGCTGGCACCGCCCTACGACCTGGGCAACGCCGTCGACGAGATCGGCGACTCGGTGCTCGGCGGCAGCGGCGTCCGGGAGGCGCTGCGCGAGCTGCTGCGCCGGGGCGCGGAAGGACGGCGCGGCCTCGACGAGCTGCGCCGGTCGGTGCGCGAACGGCTGCGCCGGGCCCGGACCGCGGGGCGGATGGACGGGACCCTGGAGCAGGTCCGTGAGCTCCTGGACCGGGCGCTGGACGCCGAGCGGCGGGAACTGTTCCCCGACCCGGACGACTCCGCGCGGCTGGCCGAGGCCGAGCTCGATGCACTGCCCGAGGACACCGCCGGGGCCGTGCGCGGCCTCAAGGACTACGACTGGCGCTCGGCGGAGGGCCGCCAGGCCTACGACCAGATCCAGGACCTGCTGCGGCGGGAGGTGCTCGACAGCTCCTTCGCCTCGATGAAGCAGGCGCTGGAGAACGCCACCGAGGCCGACATGCAGGCGGTCAAGGACATGGTCGCCGACCTGTCGCAGCTGCTGGACGCCCACAACCGCGGCGAGGACACCGACCAGCAGTTCCGCGACTTCATGGACAAGCACGGCCAGTTCTTCCCGGACAACCCCGAGTCGATCGACGAGCTCATCGACTCGCTGGCCCGCCGGGCGGCCGCGCAGGAACGCATGATGGCCGGCCTCTCCCCCGACCAGCGGGCCGAGCTCGCCGACCTCATGACCCAGACGATGGCCGACCTGGGTCTGGCCAGCGAGATGGCGCACCTGCAGGACGCGCTGCGGCAGGCGCGGCCCGACCTCCCCTGGGGCCAGCGGGGCCAGGTGCCCGACGGCGAGCCGTCCCTCGGCATGGGTGACGCCACGACCGCCGTCGCCGAGCTCGCCGACCTGGAGGCGCTCTCCAGCCAGCTCTCGCAGGGGTACGCCGGCGCCTCCCTGGCCGACATCGACGAGGAGCTGCTGGAACGTGCGCTGGGCCGGCCGGCCGTCGACGACCTCGCCGCGCTGCGGCAGATGGAACGCGAGCTGGAGCGGCAGGGGTACCTCAACCGCTCCGACGGCAAGCTGGAGCTCTCCCCCAAGGCGGTCCGCCGGCTCGGGGCGACGGCGCTGCGCCGGGTGTTCGCCAAGCTGGACGCCACCGGCCGCGGGGAGCACGACGTGGCCGACGCCGGTGCGGCCGGCGAGCTGACCGGCAGCTCGCGGGAGTGGCGCTTCGGGGACGAGCAACCGCTGGACGTCGTCCGCACGGTGAAGAACGCCGTGCTGCGGACCGCGGGATCCCCGCGGGGGGACGGCGACCGGGCCGTGCACATCGCCGTCGAGGACTTCGAAGTGGTCGAGACCGAGCGCCGCACGGGTGCCGCGGTCGCGCTGCTGGTCGACCTCTCCTACTCGATGGCGCTGCGCGGCACGTGGGGCGCGGCCAAGTCCACGGCGATGGCACTTCACTCCCTGGTGACGACGCGGTTCCCGCAGGACGCCATCCAGATCATCGGGTTCTCCTCGACCGCCCAGGTGCTCCGGCCGGAGACCCTGGCCGAGCTGTCGGTGGACACGCTGCAGGGCACCAACCTGCAGCACGGCCTGATGCTCGCCCGCCGCTTCCTCGCCCATCACCGGGACGCCGAGCCCGTCGTCCTGGTGGTCACCGACGGCGAGCCCACGGCCCACCTGGAGGACGACGGGACGCCGTTCTTCTGCTGGCCCCCGATGCCGGAGACGATCGCGCGCACCGTCGCCGAGGTGGAGCGGGTCGCGCGGTCGGGCGCGACGGTCAACGTGTTCGCCCTCGACCCCGACCCGGGGCTGGTGCACTTCGTCCACGACCTCACCCGGCGGGCCGGGGGGCGGGTGTTCACGCCGGACACCGAGCGGCTCGGCGAGTACGTGGTCGCGGACTACCTGCGCACCCGCCGGGGCCGCCGGGCGAGGTGANGCAGCGCCCCTTCGCGACGACATCNCCGATCTCGTCGCCATGAGCGGGCGTTCGACGACCAGATCGCCGAGGTGNNTGTGAAGACTGCACGCATGACCGCCGAAGCCGGAGCTCCCGGGATCACCGTNGACGAGGTGCCCGCCGAGGTGACCNATCCCCTGCGGCGCTCGGTCCTCCGGCCGGGCGGCGGGGACGTGACCTGGGCCGGCGACGANGACCCCGCGACCTTCCACCTCGCCGCATCCACCGCGGACGGCCGGGTGGTCGGCGTCGTCCGGCTCTCCCCCGCGCCCTGCCCATGGCGTCCCGGGGCCACGGCCCCGTGGCAGCTGCGCGGGATGGCCACGGACCCCGGTGTCCGGGGGGCCGGCGCCGGCCGGGCGCTGGTCGAGGACGCCCTGGCGCGGCTGGCCGCGCGCGGCGCGGACCTGGTGTGGTGCGACGCGCGCGTGGGAGCCGCCGGGTTCTACGAGCGGATGGGCTTCGCCGTGGTCACCGGGCCCTACGACAAGCCCGGTATCGGTCCCCACCTGGGCATGCTCCTGGACCTGGGGGCGCCGGTGGGGCGGGGAGCCGCCAACTCCGGAGTCCGCACGAGGTCGGCGATCTCGGGTGCCTCGGGTGTCACGGATGGCTCGAACAGGCGAGCGCATGGATGACAACGGTGGTTCCCGAGGGGCCACCGCTCACCCCGCTGACGACCGGACGTCGTTCCGAGGAGGGCCTCTCGAGGAGGCCGGCGCTCAGCGAACCCCGAACGAGCCGCTCGAGCTGATCCCCG
>C688J18823_10003404_pt1 | contig 10062 bp, 8 predicted proteins | sample HopSoiMetagenom1_FD_18823 | JGI IMG/M metagenome (IMG submission 18823) | reverse complement strand
CACCGCCGGTCGGCGGCGATCCGGTCGGCCATCCACGAGGCGCTTCAGCAGGGGGTCATCGCCTTGAAAGGCACGGAGGCGCCCGGCGTCGTGCGCGGCGGGGTGGCCCTGGTCGGCGGCGGACCGGGCGACCCGGAGCTGATCACCGTGCGCGGCAGGCGGCTGCTGGCCAACGCCGACGTGGTCGTCGCCGACCGGCTGGCGCCACCAGAGCTGCTCGCCGAGCTGCCCCCGCAGGTCGAAGTCATCGACGCTGCCAAGATCCCGTACGGGCGGGCGATGGCCCAGGACGCGATCAACGACGTCCTCATCGACCGGGCCAAGGCGGGCAAGTTCGTCGTGCGGCTCAAGGGCGGCGACCCGTTCGTGTTCGCGCGCGGCTACGAAGAGCTGCTCGCGTGCGCGGATGCTGGGATTCCTGTCACCGTTGTGCCGGGTGTGACGAGTGCCATAGCCGTTCCGGCATTGGCCGGCGTGCCGGTCACGCACCGCGCCATCACCCACGAGTTCGTGGTGGTCAGCGGCCATATTGCGCCCGGGCACCCCGAATCGTTAGTGAATTGGAACGCGCTGGCCGCGATGTCCGGCACGATCGTTTTGCTGATGGCCGTCGAACGCATCGAGCTGTTCACCAAGGTGCTGCTGGAAGGCGGCCGACCAGCGGATACGCCCGTTCTGGTGGTACAGCAGGGCACGACGTCGGCACAGCGGACTTTGCGCGCCACCCTGGCCGACGCGCCCGAGCGGATCCGCGAGGAGGGCATTCGGCCTCCCGCGATCATCGTGATCGGCTCGGTTGCCGCGTTCGGCGGTTAAAGGATTCTTAAGATTACTGTAAGGTAACCCGCTATGACGGCTCTCAATGACGCAGAGCGCGCAGCCATGCGCCGCGACGCCGAAGGCGGGGCAAACCGGGCGGTTCCAGTGAACTTCCAAAAGAGCACACACACCACTTTGGCGCGAACGGGCAGGTCCCCGGCTTGGCTGCCGTCGCGGCGGTTCTTTGCTGCGGTGATCGCGATCGGCGGCATGCAGCTGCTCGCCACTATGGACAGCACTGTCGCCATCGTTGCGCTTCCTAAGATTCAGGACGAACTGAGCCTCTCCGACGCGGGCCGCAGCTGGGTCATCACCGCATACGTGCTGACCTTCGGCGGCCTGATGCTGCTGGGCGGTCGTCTCGGCGACACCATTGGCCGCAAGCGCACCTTCATCGTCGGCGTCGCGCTATTCACCATCGCCTCCATCCTGTGCGGTGTCGCGTGGGACGAGACCACCCTGGTGACCGCCCGGCTGCTGCAGGGCGTTGGCTCCGCGATCGCCTCTCCAACGGGTCTGGCCTTGATCGCGACGACCTTCCCCAAGGGCCCGGCGCGCAATGCCGCGACGGCGGTGTTCGCCGCGATGACCGGCGTCGGCTCGGTGATGGGCCTCGTGGTCGGCGGAGCGCTGACCGAGGTGTCGTGGCGGTGGGCGTTCCTGGTGAACGTACCGATCGGTCTGCTGATGATCTATCTGGCCCGCACCACGCTGCGGGAGACCCAGCGCGAGCGGCTGAAGCTCGACGCCGCCGGGGCCCTCCTGGCCACCCTCTTTTGCACGGCGGCGGTGTTCGGCTTCTCGATGGGCCCGGAGCAGGGCTGGCTGTCGCCGGTGACGCTGGGTTCGGCTCTGGCCGCGTTGATCTTCCTGATCGCGTTCCTCTACGTCGAGCGCACCGCCGACAACCCCGTCGTCCCATTCGACCTGTTCAAGGATCGCAACCGCGTTGCGACGTTCGCGGCGGTCTTCCTGGCCGGTGGCGTCATGTTCACGCTGACCGTCCTGATCGGCCTCTACGTCCAGGACATCATGGGCTACACCGCATTACGCGCCGGGGTTGGCTTTATCCCGTTCGTGATCGCGCTCGGCATCGGCCTCGGCTTGTCGTCGCATCTGGTGTCGCTGTTCCCGCCGCGGGTACTGGTGATTGCGGGCGGTGTTTTGGTGCTCGCCGCGATGCTCTACGGCTCGACGCTCAACGGCGGCATCCCGTACTTCCCGAATCTGGTCCTGCCCATCACCGTCGGCGGCTTCGGCATCGGCATGATCGTCGTCCCGCTGACCGTGTCGGCGATCGCCGGTGTCGGCTTCGATCAGATCGGCCCGGTGTCGGCGATTGCGTTGATGCTGCAAAACCTCGGCGGTCCAGTCGTGCTGGCCGTGATCCAGGCCGTCATCACGTCGCGCACGCTGTATCTGGGCGGCACCACCGGCCCGGTGAAGTACATGGACAGCGCGCAGCTGCACGCGCTCGACCAGGGCTACACCTACGGCCTGCTGTGGGTGGCCGCGGTCGCGGTCATCGTCGGCTGCGCTGCGCTGTTCATCGGCTACACCTCGGCGCAGGTGGCCCATGCGCAGGAAGTCAAGGACGCGATCGATTCGGGAGAGCTTTAGCTCGACATCGAGCAGTAGCGAGCTTTAGCGATCTTCCTCGGTAGGCTGGCAATTCATGTCTGCGGCTGGCGGTTCTTCAGGGTCGACGGGCCGCACCGCCGCGCCGCTGTCGACCCACGTGCTGGGTATCGCGATCATCGCGATCACCGGCATGCAGCTGATGTCGACTCTCGACGGCACCATCGTCATCGTCGCGCTGCCCCGGATGCAGGCCGACCTGGACCTGTCCGATGTGACCAAGAGCTGGGTGATCACCGCCTACGTGCTGACGTTCGGCGGGTTGCTGCTCCTCGGCGGCCGTGTCGGGGATGCGATAGGCCATAAGCGGGCCTTCCTGTCCGGCGTCGGAGTGTTCACGATCGCCTCACTGGTGTGCGGCGTGGCCAACGACGGCGTCACGTTGATCGCCGCTCGCGCGGTGCAGGGCACCGGCGCCGCCGTGGCCGCGCCGACCGGCCTCGCCCTCATCGCGACCACCTACGCCGTCGGTCACGCGCGCAATCGCGCGCTCGCGGTGTCGGCGGCAATGCAGGGGATCGGCTCGGTGCTCGGGCTTGTGCTGGGCGGCTTGCTGACTGTCATCTCCTGGCGGCTGGCGTTCCTGATCAACGTGCCGATCGGCATCGTCATCATCGTGATCGCGGTCTATCGAATCGGCGAGACCCATCACGAGCGACTCAAGCTCGACATCACCGGCGCGCTGCTCGCGACGCTCGGATGCACCTCGGCGGTGCTGGTGTTCACCCAGGGGCCGCCGCGCGGATGGGTCGACCCGTGGGTGATCGGGGCCGCGATCGCCACTGTGGGCTTCCTCGCCGCGTTCCTCATTGTCGAGCGCACCGCCGACCACCCGATCGTGCCGTTCGCGGTGTTCGACAACCGCAACCGCGTCATGACGTTCGTCTCACTGTTCATGGCGGGCGGCGTGATGCTGACGGCGACGGTGATCATCGGGCTTTACGTGCAGGACGTGATGGGCTATTCGGCGCTGCGGGCGGGCCTCTGCTTCATCCCGTTTGCGCTCGCGATGGGGACAGGCAACGTGGTGGCCGCACGGATCGCACCGCATGTTTCGCCGCGCTGGCTCGTCATCGGTTTCGGTGCGCTCGTGTTTGGTGCCATGCTGTACGGGTCGACGCTCAACCGCGACATCCCGTACTTCCCCAATCTCGTTGCGCCACTCGTGGTGGGGGGCTTGGGAATTGGGGTTATTTCGGTCGTGCTGCCATTGTGTGCGATCGCGGAGACGGGACCGCAGGAGATCGGGCCGGTATCGGCGATCACCCTGATGGTGCAAAACCTGGGTGGTCCGGTGGTGCTGGTGGTGATCCAGGCAGTACTGACCTCGCGGACATTGTGGCTGGGCGGCACCACCGGGCCCGTCAAGGACATGACGCCGGGCCAGCTCGACGCGCTGGACCACGGCTACACCTACTCGCTGCTGTGGGTGGCGGGAATCGCGGTGCTGGTTGGCATCGCCGCTTTCTGGATCGGGTTCTCGGCGCGTCAGATTGCCACCGCGCAGCACACGCGTGATGCGGTCGAGGCCGGCGAGTTGTGATGGACGACGACACCAGACCGACCCGACAGCAGATTTCCGACGCGGTCGATTCGGCGGGCTGGCGCCTGATCCTCGGGGCCGTCTACACCGAAGTGCCCGCGCCATCGTTGGTCGACGTCACCGACTCGGCGTCGCTTGCGGTTTCGGCGGTCGGCGCGGACGGACAGGGACATTTGACGGTCGACATCCGCGCGGACCGGGCCGTGCTGAGGCTGCAGTCCGCCGACGTCGGCGTGGTCACCGGACACGATGTTCGGCTGGCACACAAAATCTCAGGGGCGCTGGCCGCCAGGGGATTGCAGCAGACACCAGGCACTGTTCAGGCACTGGAAATCGCGATCGACGCGATCGACATCCCGGCCGTGCGGCCTTTCTGGAAGGCGATCACGGGGTACGCCGACGAACCCGGCTCCGAATTGCACGCCGCGCTGATCGACCCGACGGGTCGTGGCCCGGCCATCTGGTTCCAGCAGATGGATGCGCCGCGGCCGCAGCGCAATCGGATCCACATCGACGTCGACGTGCCGCACGAGGCGGCCAAGGCCCGGATCGATTCGGCCATCGCCGCGGGTGGCACGCTGCTCAGTGATCGGGAGGCGCCGGCATTCTGGGTGCTGGCCGACCCTGAGGGCAACGAGGCCTGCATCTGTACCTGGCAAGGCAGGGATTGAGCGCGTCAGTAAGGTGGTCGCTCGTGATAACCCGCATGTCCGAGCTGTTCCTGCGCACCCTGCGTGACGACCCCGCCGACGCCGAGGTGCCCAGCCACAAGCTGCTGATCCGGGCCGGCTACGTCCGACCGATCGGCCCCGGGCTGTACAGCTGGCTGCCTCTCGGCCTGCGGGTGCTGCGCAGGATCGAGAAGATCGTCCGCGATGAAATGAATGCCATTGGCGGACAAGAGATTTTGTTTCCCGCGCTGCTGCCCAAGGCGCCGTACGAGGTGACCAACCGCTGGACCGAGTATGGCGACGGGGTGTTCCGACTGCAGGACCGCCGCCGCAACGACTACCTACTCGGTCCGACCCACGAAGAGTTGTTCACGCTGACGGTCAAGGGGGAATACAGCAGCTACAAGGATTTCCCCTTGCTGCTGTTCCAAATCCAGACCAAGTACCGCGACGAGGCCAGGCCGCGCGCCGGCATCCTGCGGGGCCGCGAGTTCCTCATGAAGGACTCGTATTCGTTCGACGTCGACGACGCGGGGCTCGAGGCCGTCTACCACCGGCACCGCAATGCCTACCAGCGGATCTTCACCACGCTCGGTGTCCGCTACGTCATCGTTTCAGCGGTCTCCGGGGCGATGGGCGGCAGCGCGTCCGAGGAGTTCCTGGCCGAAAGCGACATCGGCGAGGACACCTTCGTGCGGTGCCTGGAATCGGGATATGCCGCCAACGTCGAGGCGGTGACCACTACGGTGCCGGAATCGCCGCCGATCGAGGGGCAGCCCGAGGCCAAGGTGTACGACACGCCCGGCACCCCGACGATCGCCACGCTGGTCGAGTGGGCCAACACGACTTTGGACCGCGAGGTCACCGCCGCCGACACGCTGAAGAACGTGGTGCTGAAGGTGCGCCCGCCTGGCGGAGAGTGGGAGCTGCTCGCGGTTGGCGTGCCGGGGGACCGCGAGGTCGACGAAAAGCGGCTGGCGGCCGCGCTGGATCCGGCCGAGTACGCGCTGCTCGACGAGGCCGACTTCGCCAAGCATCGCTTCCTCGCGAAGGGCTACATCGGTCCGAAAGCGTTGCTGGCCAACGGCGTTCGCTATCTCGTCGATCCGCGTGTGGTCGACGGCACGTCGTGGATCACCGGCGCCGACGAGCCGGGCAAGCATGTGGTGGGCCTGGTCGCCGGCCGTGACTTCGTCGCCGACGGCACCATCGAGGCCGCCGAGGTGCGCGACGGCGACCCGTCGCCCGACGGCGCAGGCCCGCTGGTCTCGGCACGCGGTATCGAGATCGGCCACATCTTCCAGCTGGGCCGCAAGTACACCGACGCCTTCGGCGTGGACGTGCTCGGTGAGGACGGCAAGCCGGTGCGGCTGACCATGGGGTCCTACGGCGTCGGGGTGTCGCGACTGGTCGCGGTGATCGCCGAACAGCACCACGACGAGCTGGGGCTGCGGTGGCCATCGTCGGTGGCGCCGTTCGACGCCCACGTGGTGATCGCGAACAAGGACGAGGCCGCGCGTGCCGGCGCCGCGGAATTGGCCGACGCATTGGATCGGTTGGGCGTCGAGGTGCTGCTCGACGACCGGAAGGCCTCACCGGGCGTGAAGTTCAAGGATGCCGAGTTGCTCGGGGTGCCATGGATCGTCGTGGTGGGCCGCGGCTGGGCCGACGGCGTGGTCGAGTTGCGCAACAGGTTCACCGGGGAAACGCGGGAGATCGCCGTCGACAACGCCGCGGCCGACATCTCCGCGGCGGTCACCACCTAGCGTCAGCAGACGCCAACACCCCCGGAAACGCCGGTGTCTGGGGGTTTTCGCGTCTGCTCGCGGTTATTCGGAACCGCCGGGGAAGGCGACGGTGATCGGTGAGATGCCGAGCACGCGGCTCCATCGGGCCGCTGTAATCGCACACTGCGTCAGCGCGGTCACCGCGAACGCCCGATCCTGTTCGTCGGTTGCCTGCTCGAGCACTGCCCGCCATGCGACGGCGGCGTCTTCTTCCATCCGCACCGCCAGGTTGGCCGCGTCGGTCGGGTTGTCGACCTCCATCGGAAGCTGATAGCCGGCGGCGGGCACCGGCGGATCGACGGACCGGGCGTCGAGCATCGCGATGGCCGCCTCACGACGATCCCGGTGCTCGGCCATCGCGGCCGACACCAGGTCATTGACGTCGGGCGTCGAGTGCGCCGACACGAGGCCATAGCCGTAGATCGTCGCGTGCTCGGTGGCGATCGCGTCGAACAGCGCGCCGTTCGCCGCGTCAGATGGCCGTCCCGGCGTTGTGGGCTCGGCTGCGCGCGACGACGTGGTTGTCGTGGTGGTGGCCGTCGGCTCCGGTGAGGTCATTGCGCCGCCTTAGCCGGCACCAATGCGACGGTGTAGGCCGCCGTGCACGAGGCGGCGATCGAGCCGAGCAGCCCGGCGCGATAGCCGGACTGCGTCGCCGCCAACTGTGCAGCGTTGTCCGCTGACTGACGCAGCGCCGCGATCACGTCCTCGGTGGTGGGCGCCTTCACCGGTTGAGCGGTGGTACTCGTCGCGGTCGTCGTCGGCGCATCCTTGCCGACGATCCGGATGAGCTCGTCGGACAAGGCCTGCGCGTGCGCCGAACGCTCGGACGCCACCGCCGTGAGCGCCTGCGCCGTCGGCGGTGGCGGCGTTGCCGCCGCGGCGTCGGCGGCGAGCTGGCTGTCGGCGCGGGCACGGTCGAGTTGCGCGGCCAGCTCGTCGACTTCCGGTGGTGGCGGCGACGACCCACACGCGACGGCCGTGCTGCCAAGCAGCGCCAAAGCCGCCGCTGAAAACAACATTTGTCGTCTGCTGACGGTCGGCGACGGGCTTGGCACGTGCAACATCCTGCCATTGCTGGCGCACTGTGTATTCGCTGGACGCCGCCGCGCGTTTGCGGCTTGTCACGGCGGCTCTGGCGTATCGTTGATAGTCGGTTCCAAGGTGCGCAGCGCGGAATCGTGCCCGGACAATTCAAGATGAGGAGCTCGCCGTGACGGAGCGGTCTGCGGGATTACCGTCGCAGAAACAGGTGATCGAGCTACTCGACGGCGAGTTCGCGCGCGCAGGCTATGAGATCGAAGACGTGGTGATCGACACCGCGGTCCGCCCAGCGCGCATCACCGTGGTCGCCGACGGCGACGATCCTCTGGACCTCGACTCGATCGCTGCCCTGTCGCGGTCCGCGTCCGATCTGCTGGACCGCATCGACGGCCCACCGTATGTCCTGGAGGTCACCTCGCCCGGGGTCGATCGCCCCCTGACCACCGAGAAGCACTACCGGCGTGCGCGTGGCCGCAAGGTCGAGCTCACCCTGTCCGACGGCTCGCAACTGACCGGCCGGCTCGGCGAGATCCGGGACGGCACTGTGCGACTCGTGGTGCGCGAGGGCGCAAGGGCCAACTTCTCGGTACGCGAACTGCCTGTCGACGGCATCACCAAAGCCGTTGTCCAGGTTGAGTTTTCGCCGCCAAACCAGCGTGAGCTGGAGCTGGCCGGCCAATCTGGGAAGGAGGCTTCAGCGTGAACATAGACATGGCCGCATTGCACGCCATCGAGGCCGACAAGGGCATCTCGGTCGACGTCGTCGTCGAGACCATCAAATCCGCGCTGCTGACCGCCTACCGCCATACCGAAGGCCACGAGGCTGACGCGCGCATCGAGATCGACCGCAAGACCGGGCTCGTCAAGGTACTGGCACGCGAAACAGACGACGACGGCAACGTCATCCACGAATGGGACGACACCCCAGAGGGATTCGGCCGCATCGCAGCCACCACCGCGCGTCAGGTTATCCTGCAGCGGTTGCGCGACGCCGAGAACGAAAAGAACTACGGAGAGTTCTCGGCGCGGGAGGGCGACATCGCCGCAGGGGTCATCCAGCGAGATGCGCGCGCGAACGCCCGCGGTCTGGTCGTCGTCCGAATGGGCAGCGAGACCAAGGGATCCGAGGGTGTCATTCCCGCCGCCGAGCAGGTCCCAGGTGAGAGGTACGAACACGGCGACCGGTTGCGGTGCTACGTCGTCGGCGTCACCCGTGGTGCCCGCGAACCACTGATCACGCTGTCGCGCACCCACCCCAACCTGGTGCGCAAGCTGTTCTCGCTGGAGGTTCCCGAGATCGCCGACGGGTCCGTCGAGATCGTTGCCGTCGCGCGGGAAGCCGGCCACCGCTCCAAGATCGCGGTCACCTCGCGGGTGCCAGGCCTCAACGCCAAGGGCGCCTGCATCGGGCCGATGGGTCAGCGGGTGCGCAACGTGATGAGCGAGCTGTCCGGCGAGAAGATCGACATCATCGACTACGACGAGGACCCCGCCCGGTTCGTGGCCAACGCGCTGTCGCCGGCCAAGGTGGTATCGGTCAGCGTCATCGACGAGTCCTCACGTGCCGCCCGCGTGGTGGTGCCCGATTTCCAGCTGTCGCTGGCCATCGGCAAGGAGGGTCAGAACGCCCGGCTGGCGGCCCGGCTGACCGGCTGGCGCATCGACATCCGAAGCGACGCCGCACCAACCAGTAAGCCCCAGCCGAACCCCGATGCCGCGCACGGGGCGGTGCACGACCGGTAAACCTCGACGACCAGCACTGCCGTTTCAGTTCGCGAGCACCCAGACGGTAGACTCAGCTGTGATCCAGCGCGAGACTTCGGCTACTGATGCCCGCTCCGCTACCGACGCCCTCCGGGGACCGGTGCGGACGTGCGTCGGCTGCCGGAAGCGAGAGCTGGCTGTCGAGCTGCTTCGAGTAGTCGCTGTCGACGGGAATGGCGGATACGCCGTGACCGTTGATGCAGCGAGAAAACTGCCGGGGCGGGGTGCATGGCTGCATCCCGACCAGGCATGCTTAGACGCAGCGATTCGGCGGCGAGCGTTCGCACGAGCGCTGCGCATCACCGGCTCACCGGATACATCCGCGGTGATCGAGCACTTCGAGAAATCGGAGCACCCGACCACCCCGGTCAATAGAACAGGTAGCGAAGAACATGAGCACACCGTGAAGTCCCGATGACCATGCGTCATAGCTAAACCCGAGGCGCGGCCTACTACCGCTGTCGCCTCTTAGACAGGAGAAGTAGTGGCAGGTAAGGCCCGCGTACACGAGTTGGCTAAGGAACTCGGTGTTACCAGTAAGGAAGTTCTCGCCCGGCTGAGCGAACAGGGCGAATTCGTCAAATCAGCATCCTCCACAGTGGAGGCCCCCGTCGCGCGACGGTTGCGCCAATCATTCGGCGGCGCGAAGCCGGCCCCCGAGAAGGTCAAGGCCGACGGCAACGGCTCACCGGCCAAGGCCGCGGCGACAACGGCGGCCCCGGACAAGGCACCCGCCCCGAAGCCCGCGGCGCCCTCCGCGGAACCGACTGCCGCGCCTCCTCCGGCGGCAGCGGCG
>C688J18823_10003403_pt1 | contig 10062 bp, 9 predicted proteins | sample HopSoiMetagenom1_FD_18823 | JGI IMG/M metagenome (IMG submission 18823) | reverse complement strand
ATGAATGGCCATGTGACCGTAGCGCGGCGGCGATTCGCGGAGCGCCGGATCGATCAGGATCCGCGTATCGGCAACCACCGCTCCATTGGCATGCGCCAGTACCGGATTCAGGTCCATTTCCTTGACCCATGGCAGGGTACAGGCCATGCGCGAGACGCCTTCGAGGATGGCAACGAGGGCATCGAAATCGGCGGCTGGAACATCGCGGTAGCCGGCAAGCAGGCGGTAGACTCGAGTTCGCTCCATCAGATCGCGCGCGAGCATGGCGTTTAGCGGCGGCAGAGCGAGCGCGGCGTCGCGAACCGCCTCGACCGCCACGCCGCCGGCGCCGAACGAGATCACCGGGCCGAACACCGCGTCGGTAGCGATTCCGATCAGGACTTCGCGTGCATGCGCAAAACGCAGCATCGGTTGCACCAGCACGCCTTCGATGCTCGCCTCGGGGCGCAACCTGGCGGTATGGCGAACGATGTCGTCGAACGCGCTTGCGACCATGTCCGCGTTCTGCAGATTCAGGCGCACGCCGCCGACGTCCGACTTGTGCGTGATGTCGGGGGAATGGATCTTCAGCACGGCGGGAAAGCCGATTTCTCGCGCAGCCGCTACCGCGGCATCACGCGTCGGCGCAAGCACCGAGCGGGGCACCGGAAGGCCGAACGCGCTCAGCAGATCTTGCGCCTCGGCCTGGGTCAACAAAGAGCGGCCTTCGGCGACCGCGCGCCTGCGAATCGCCTCGACGCGAGGAAAATCCGGAGCCCGCGCTTCCACTGTGCGCTCCAGTGCCGCGGGGACCTGCAGCAGCTGCACCTGATTTCGGCGGTGCAGGTTGAGAAACGAGAACGCCTCGACCGCGTTTTCCGGCGTATAGAAGTTTGGGATGCCCTGCGACTCGAGGTAGGCGCGCGTCTCACTCGGATTGATGTCGCCCAGCCAGGCCGCCAATACCGGCTTGGGGCTACCCTTGGCTGCTTCCCCCACCGCGCGCGCCGCGTCCGCGGGTTCGGTCACGGCGACAGGGGAGTACATGGCCAGAACCGCGTCCACGCCAGGATCGGCAAGCGCCGCGGCGGTCGCCTCGGCGAAACGCTCGGGCCCCGCGTCGCCGATGAGGTCTATGGGGTTGCCGTGCGACCACTGCGGCGGCAGCTTGGCGTCCAGACGGGCAATGGTGTCGGCAGACAACTCGGCCAGCGGCACTCCGTTCTCGGCCGCGCTGTCCGCCGCGACGACGCCCGGTCCGCCGCCGTTCGTGACGATCGCAAGGCGCTCGCCCTTGGGCAGGCGGCTGCTGCCGAGCACCCGCGCAGCAGCAAAGAGCTGCGTATAGGTCTTGACTCGCACCGCGCCGCTGCGGCGGAGCGCGGCGTCGAATACCGCGTCGCTGCCGACGAGCGCGCCGGTATGGCTGGAGGCCGCGCGCGAGCCCCTGGCGGAACGTCCAACCTTGAGCACCACTACGGGCTTTACTCGCGTCGCCGCGCGCAGCGCGGAAAGCGCGCGTCGGGCGTCGCGGATGCCCTCGATATACATGAGGATCGCGTCGGTCTTGTCGTCGGCGACCAAAAAATCGAGCACCTCGCCGAAATCGACGTCGATCGCGCCGCCGAGCGACACGACGCTGCTGAATCCGATGTCGGCGCCGTAAGCCCAGTCGAGGATTGCACCGCATATCGCGCCCGACTGCGAAACCAGGGCGAGCCGGCCGGGACGCGCCGGCGTGCGTGCAAACGTGGCGTTCAGGCCTGTGTCGGTGCGCATCAGTCCGAGGCAGTTCGGACCGAGCACGCGCACGCCGGATCGTCGCGCGGCTTCGAGCGCCTGGTCCTGCAATGCGCGGCCTTCGGCGCCGGCCTCGCCGAACCCGCTGGTCAACACGACCGCGGCCTTGATGCCCGCCGTCCCCGCCTGTTCAAGAAGCTGCGGTACGGTGCGTGACGGGGTCACTATGACGGCCAGGTCGACAGGCCGCGGCAGCTCGGCGAGTCTCGCATACGCAGGCCGGTCGAAAAGCTGCTTGTATTTGGGATTGACTGTATACAGCTCTGGCACGCCACCGGCCGCAAGGTTGCGATAGACGATGCGGCCCAGTGCTCCCGGGCGCTCCGTGGCACCTACCAGTGCGACGCTGCGTGGTGCGAGCAGGGCGCTAAGGTAGTGTCGATACATGGGTCAAGCCGGGCTCCGGACCGTAAGGGCCGTCGAGGCTATGCTACCCGCGAGGTATCCTACCCGCCCCGCTAGTTAGCCACCTTCTTCCACGGGTCGCCGAGCCCGATCGGCGCTGGCGCCATGGTGGCGATGCGGGAAAAAAGCTTCCGGAAGTCGTGCTCCTGGATGCCCGCGATNGGGTCGCNGTTGCGCGCGAAGGCGGCGTCGATCGCGATCCAGTCCTCNNGGGTGAGATGCCGCTCCGCGAGCGGCAGGAGCTGCGTCTCCTCCTTGCGCATGTGCTTCCAGTGAAAGTCGGAGTAGGCATCGACCATGGCGAGGAATGCGGGTGCGCCTTCCGGCCATCCTTCTTCGAAGAACATCAGGCTGCGTTCGAGCTCGCGGATGAGCTGGGCGCCGCGCACGTGCTCCGTCTGCAACTCCTCAACCAGCTTGCGCGACTCGGGCGAGCGCCGCGCTAAAGGAGCGAAAAGGAACTCGTCCTCCTTCGGATGGTGCAAGCGCTCCGGATACTCGTCGATGTAGCGCAGCATGCTGCGGAAGACCTGGAAGTCGGGCTTGAGCTTGGGATCCTGCGCCAGCTCGGCGAGATGCTTCAGGCCAAGCAGCACCGCGGAGATGGAGCGGTGCTCGTCCTTGAGAATCCTGATCGACTCTTTCATGCGGCCGCCTTCTTCCATGGTTCGCCCAGCCCGACGGGGGCGGGCGCGAGGAGCGCTATCCGGCTGAAAAGCAGCATGAAATCCCGCTCGCCCAGGCCGGCGAGCGGATCGGTGTTTGCGGCAAAGGCCGCATTGACGGCCTGGCGGTCCTCGGCGCTCAGCTCGTGCTGGGCAATCGGGAACAGCTGTTCCTCCTCCTTGCGCATGTGCGCCCAATGGAACGCGGCGTAGTCGCCCACCGCCGACTGGAATTCATGCCGGCCCTGCGGCCAGGTTTCCTCGATCAGGAACAGCGCACGCTCGAGGTCCCGCACCAGGCGTGCGCCCGCCGCGTGCTCGCTCCTGAGCTCCTCCACCAGCCGCCTCGCCCTATCGGAGCGCGCCGCCAAGGGGGCGAAAATGAACCGATCCTCCTTGGGGTGATGCAGGCGCTCGGGATACTTGTCAATGTAGTACAGCATCGCGTGGAACACGCGCCAGTCGGGGCGGACCGCAGGGTCCTGTGCCATGCGCGCGAGCTCCTTGAACGTGCGTAGGATCATCGACATCGAGCGGTGCTCGCTCTTCAGGGTCGAGATGGCGTCTTTCATTCGCTTCCTCTGTCAAATCACTTTCGAGTAGCTGGCGCGCGCTTCGCGCTCGCGCAGGTAGCGGTCGAACACCATGCAGATCGCGCGCACCAGAAGCCTCCCGCGCGGCGTCACTACGATCCAGTCCGAATCGAGCTCGACCAGGCCGTCCTGGGCGAGCCTACGCAACTCCACGAGCTCAGGGCCGAAGTACTTGCGGAAATCGACGAGGTAGGAAAGCTCGATCGACTCGATGGAAAGCCTGAAGTGGCAGCTGAGCGCCTGGATCACGGCGCGGCGCACCAGGTCGTCCGGGGTAAGCTCCAGCCCGCGCATGACCGGCAGCCGGCCCAGGTCCAGCGCCGCGTAATAAGCGTCGAGCTCCTTGACGTTCTGATAGTACGTGGGGCCGATCTGGCCGATCGCCGATACGCCCAGGGCGAGCAGGTCGCCCGGATGGGTGGAGTAGCCCTGGAAGCTGCGCTTCAGCCGCCCCAGCGCCTGAGCCTGCGCGAGCTCGTCGGTCGGACGCGCGAAGTGGTCCATGCCGATGTAGAGGTAGCCGGCGCGCGTGAGGCGGCCGATCGCGAGGGTCATGATCTGCAGCTTCGACTCGGGCGTCGGGAGCTCGGCCTCCGCGATCCTGCGCTGCGGCTTGAAGAGCTTCGGCAGGTGCGCGTAGCTGTAGAGGGCAATGCGGTCCGGGTCGAGCGCCAGTACCTTGTCGAGGGTGCGGTTGAAGCTGTCGAGGCTCTGCCTGGGAAGCCCGTAGATCAGGTCGAAGTTCACCGAGTGAAAGCCGTTCTCGCGCGCTTCTTCCGTGACGCGGCGAGTGAGCTCCTCGCTCTGCACCCGGTTCACCGCCCTTTGCACCGCCGCGTCAAAGTCCTGCACGCCGATGGAGATGCGGTTGAAGCCCAGCCCGGCGAGCAGCTTCATCGTGCCGGGCGCCACCTTGCGCGGATCCACCTCGATCGAGCATTCGGTGTGGCGGCTGCGCTTGAAGCGCCGGTCGAGCGCCGCCATGAGCCGGCTCATCTCGTCGTGCGAGAGAAACGTCGGCGTGCCCCCGCCCCAGTGCAGCTCGCTGATCTCGCGCCCGCCACCGAGGTGCGGCTCTACGAGCGCCAACTCCTTCTCCAGGTAGTTGATATACTTCGCCGATCGGCTGTGATCCCTGGTCACCTGCTTGTTGCAGCCGCAGTAATAACAAACGGTGTCGCAGAAGGGGAGGTGCACGTAGATGCACAGCGGCTGGCTGATGCCGCCGATGTTGCGCCTTTCGAACCACTGCCCAAGCTGCGCGTCCCCGAAGGCTTCGACGAACCGGTCGGCGGTGGGATACGAGGTGTAACGCGGGCCGCTCACGTCGTAGCTGCGGATGAGGACCGGGTCGATCACCAGCTCCGATGCCGGGTAGTGCATGGGGAGCACTATGGACGCTGAACGCCGCAGGACTTTGACCTCGGTCAAAGGAAGTCTCGTCCGCCACCCGGCCGTCATCGGCGCCAGCACGGCCGCGCTCGTCGCATTGCTTGCTTCCAACATCGTCGCCTTCATGCGGGGCATGGAGTCACCCTGGCTGTTCGGCGTGACGATCCTCGCCGACATGGTGGTGATCGGCGTCGCCATCGTGATCGGCGCGCGCGAGGTGCTGGTGGCGGAGCAGCGCACCGAGGCGAGCCAGGCGCGCCTCGCCGCCATCCTGGATTCCGCGATGGACGCGATCATCACGGTCGACGAGGCGCAAAAGATCGTGCTCTTCAACCGCGCCGCGGAGAAGCTGTTCCTGTGCTCGCGCCTCGAGGCGCTCGGCACGCCGCTCGAGCGCTTCATCCCCGAGCGCTTTCGCGGCGCGCACGCCGGCCATATCGGGCATTTCGCGCGCACCGGGGTCACCACGCGGCGCATGGGCGCCGTGACCACGCTATGGGCCTTGCGCGCCGACGGCGCGGAATTCCCGATCGAGGCCGCGATCTCGCAGGCCACCGAAGGCGGCCGGCGCCTGTTCACCGTGATCCTGCACGACCTCACGCTGCGCCTGCAGGCGCAGTCCGAGTCCGGTCGAATGAAGACCGCCCTCGACGCGACCGAAGCGCGCCTGGGCGCGATCGTCGATTCGGCGATGGATGCGGTGATCACGGTGGACGAGGCGCAGCAGATCGTGCTCTTCAACCGCGCCGCCGAGCAGCTGTTCCGCATCCGGCGCGAGCAAATCCTCGGCGCGTCCCTCGACCGCCTGATCCCGGCGCGCTTCCGGGGCGCCCACCACAGCCACATCGAAGCGTTCGGACGCACCGGCGTCACGAGCCGCCGCATGGGGGACGTCACCACGCTGTGGGCGCTGCGCGCCGATACCGAGGAGGAGTTCCCGATCGAGGCCTCGATCTCCCAGGCGGTGGAAGGGGGCCGGCGCTACTTCACGGTGATCCTGCGCGACATCACCTTGCGCAAGCAGGGCGAGGACGCGCTGCTCGCGTCGCAGCGCGAGCTGCGCGAGCTTTCGGCGCGCGTGCTCGAGGCGCGCGAGGAGGAGAAGGCGCGCATCGCGCGCGAGCTGCACGACGAGCTCGGCCAGCTCCTCACGGCACTCAAGATGGATCTCTCCTGGGTGCGCGAGCGACTGCACAACAGCGAGGTTGCGCCCAAGCTCGACGGGATGGGCAAGCTTCTCGACCAGACGGTGAGCTCCACGCGGCGCATCGCCGCGGACCTGCGCCCCCTCATGCTCGACGACCTGGGCCTCGCCGACGCCGCAAGCTGGCTGGTGGACGATTTCGGCAAGCGCTACGGCATCGCCTCGCGCATCGAGCTCAACGTCGGCGGCACGCTGGAGAACCTGCCGAAGAACGTCTCGACCACCGTCTACCGAGCGATCCAGGAATCGCTCACGAATATTGCGCGCCATTCCGGAGCGAGGCACGCGTGGGTGGTGCTTGCGGCGGAAAACGGCGGCCTCGAGGTCGCAGTCGAGGACGACGGTTGCGGCATCGCCCCCGGGGACCTCGCCAAGGCGGGCTCGCTTGGCTTGAAGGGCATGCGCGAGCGCATCGGGTTCATCGGCGGGTCCTTCGAGGTCACCCGCGCGCCCCGTGGCGGCACGCGCCTAAGGATCCGAGTGCCCTTGTAGGAATCCGCCTACGCCGGGGCGGCGCGCCTTCCGAGCGCATTCTCAGCCGCCGCCGATGTTGCCGCGGCCCCCNGGCAGCCACACTGCGAGGCATGCAAGTGTTCCTCGTAGAAGACTCGGCTCCGATCCGCGGCCGGCTCACGGTGATGCTTGAGAGCGTGCCCAACACGCAGGTGGTGGGACACGCAGCCGACGCCGCCGGTGCGATCCGCGACATCCTCGCCATCAAGCCCGACGTGGTGCTGCTCGATATCTCGCTCGCCGCAGGCAGCGGCTTCGACGTCCTGCGCGCCGTTCAGCCGCAGGTACCCGAGACCGACTTCTACCTGCTGTCGAATTTCGCCAGCTTTCCATACCGCCAGCTCGCCGAGGCGCTCGGCGCGCGCGGCTTTTTCGACAAGAGTGAAGAATTCGAGCGCGTGCGCGACCTCCTCGCCGAGCGCGCGCGCGAGATGTCCGCCCAATGCGCCGCCCAACCGCAGGCCTAAGGGGAACCGCATGCCCGCACTCGCCTTTGTCAGGAAAAAGACCATGACAGCCACGATCCACACACCGCGCAAGTTCGAGGTCACCTGCTCGAGCTGCAACCTGCGGGAGATGTGCCTGCCGGGCGGCGTGTGCGTGGACGACCTGAAGCGGGTCGAGAACATCGTGTACGCGCGTCGGCGCCTGAAGCGCGGCGAAGCCCTGTTCAAGGCGGGCGACGAGTTCAGCGCGGTCTACGCCATCAGGAGCGGCTTCTTCAAGACCAGCGTCATCGACGACGACGGCCGCGACCAGGTCACCGGCTTCTTCATGGGAGGCGAGGTNCTGGGGATGGACGGCGTAGGCTCGGGCCGCTACAACGGCAACGCCATCGCACTCGAGGACAGCGAGGTATGCGTGATGCCCTTCGCGCTCATCGAGGAGATGTCGCGGGAAGTCCCGTCGCTGCAGCGGCACCTGCATACGGTGCTTGCCCGCGAGATCGTGCGCGATCACGGCGTGATGATGCTCCTCGGCTCGATGCGCGCCGAGGAGCGCCTCGCAACCTTCCTCATCAACCTGTCGCGGCGCTTCGTGCGCAGAGGCTACTCGTCTTCCGACTTCCATCTGCGCATGACGCGGGAGGAGCTCGGGAGCTACCTCGGCCTGAAGCTGGAGACGGTGAGCCGCCTGTTCTCGCAGTTCCAGAAGGACGGCCTGATCGAAGTAAACCAGAAGCACGTCCGCATCCTCGATATCGCGGGCGTGGAACGCCTGCTCGCGGCCAGGTGAAGGACGGGATCAAGCCCTCCGGCGCTTGACCGCAACTCTGGCCCAAGAGATAGTCGAAGGAATGATCCGTGTGCTGCTCGCCGACGACCACAAGATCGTGCGCGACGGTCTGAAGCGCATCCTTGCCGCCACTACCGACGTCCAGGTCGCGGCCGAGGCCGCGACCGGTGACGAGGCGCTTGCGCTGGTCAAGGCGAACGAGTACGACGTGGCCATGCTCGACATGTCGATGCCCGGGCTCTCCGGACTCGACCTCATCAAGCGCATCCGGATCGAAAGGCCGAAGCTGCGCATCCTGGTGCTCTCCATGCACGGCGAGCAACAGTACGCGGCGCGCGTGCTGAAAGCCGGCGCGGCGGGCTACCTGAACAAGGACAGCGCCGCCGAGGCGCTGGTGAGCGCCCTCCGCAAGATTGCCGCGGGCGGCATTCATGTGCCCGACGCCGCCGCCGCGAGCCTCGTTTCCGCCGGCAAGGCCGGGCACGAGTCGCTTTCCGATCGGGAATTCGAAGTGCTGCGGCTGCTGGTCGAAGGCCTCGGGCCGACCGAGATCGGAGAGCGGCTCCACCTTTCGGTAAAGACCGTGAGCACCCACAAGACGCGCATCCTGGAGAAGCTGAACCTCGGCAGCACCGCCGAGCTGGTGCGCTACGCGCTCGAGCAGAAGCTGTTCTAGGAACATTCCTGCATGAAGGTTTTCTTGGTAGAGGACGCACCGCTGCTGCGCGAGCGGCTCGCCGCGCTGATCGAATCGATCGGCGCAATTACCGTCGGCCACGCCGAAGGCGCCCAGGAGGCGATCCGCGGAATCCGCGCGGCATCGCCGGATGCCGTAGTGCTCGATCTGCATCTGAAGGAGGGCAACGGCTTCGACGTGCTGCGCGCGCTTGGCAAGTCTTCGGACATCGCCTTCTACGTGCTCACCAACCACCCTGCCGAAGGCTACCGCGCGAGCGCCGAGCGCCTGGGCGCACGCGGCTTCTACGACAAGTCGAGCGAGTTCGACAAGCTGCGCGCCGCGCTCGCCGCCGGCACCGCTTAGCAGTCGTAGGTAAAGCGCCCGGCTCAGCGACCGGGGCTCTTCAGGCGCGTAACTCCGCCGTAGCTGCCGATCCAGACGCTGCCGTCGTCGGCGTTCGCCATGGAGAACACCGTATTCGCAAAGAGACCCTGGGCGGTGGTCATGGGCTTCTCGAAACGCCCGTTCAGCAAGCGGCCCAGGCCGTTGTTGGTGCCGACCCAGAGATCGCCGCGCCGGTCGATGTGGAGAAGGAACACGTGGTTGCCGTGCAGGCCTTCGGCGGTGGTGTAGTTCTTCCACTTCTTGCCGTCGAAGCGCCCGAGCCCGCCGCCCCAGGTCCCTACCCAGACGATCCCCTGCGCGTCCACTTCCATCGCCACGATGTAGTTCGGGTTGTAGGCCACGGGGATGTTCTGCAGCCCCATCTCCTCCTTCTGGCGGGCGTGGTGCGTGGACACCTGCGACGGATCGGAGTTGAAGGCGATCGCATTCTTCACCTTCTCGTAAGGCGCGCCTTGTCCCTTCGCGTGGTTCCAGTTGTCCCATTGCCCTTTCTGAAGGCGCGCCAGGCCGCCTTCGGTGGCGAACCAGATCTCGCCGTTCTTGCCCTCGGCGAGGCCATAGACCCAGTCGTTGGGCAGGCCGCCTTTGGTGTTTTCGACGGTGTACAGGTCCCACTTGCTGCGGTCGCGCAGTTCGCCGCCGCGGATGCGATTGGCGCCAGACCAAGTGGCGATCCACACGTCGCCGCCGCGCGTTTCCATGACCTCATAGACGAAGGCGTCCCCGAGGCCGTCGGGCACGTTGAACGTCTCCCAGGTCTCGTTCTTCTCGTCGAGGATGGAGAGCCCGCCGCCGTAGGTGCCGACGGTGATGCGGCCGCGGAGCCTGCCGACCCAGAACACACCGTTCGAAAGCAGGCCATTCTTGTTGTCGTAGAGCTTGTAGGCCTCGGTCTTGGTGTCGTAGCGCACCACGCCGCCCGAAGTGCCGACCCAGACTACGGTGCCCTCGCTGTAGATCGACTTCACGTTGCGGTTGCCGACGCGGAAGTGCGTGAACGGCTTCGACAGATCGACCGCGACCTTGCCCTCGCGCGCTTGGGCATGCGGGCTCGCATGCTGCGCCTTGACCGATATTGAACCTGAGCAAAACAGGAGAACCACGAAAAGCCAGTATTTTGTCTTCATCGCCATCTCCTATCGGCGCGCGATCCGCGCCACGGCGCCGCGTCCGCCTGCCCAGATTTCGGCC